>C688J18823_10000382_pt1 | contig 25633 bp, 25 predicted proteins | sample HopSoiMetagenom1_FD_18823 | JGI IMG/M metagenome (IMG submission 18823) | reverse complement strand
TTTAAGGGGCAAAAAAGTACAAAAAATAGCTGTTTGCGGAGGTTCTGGCAGCTTTTTGCTACAGTCGGCTATTGCGCATCAAGCCGATGTTTTTATAACAGCAGACTTCAAATATCACCAGTTTTTTGATGCCGAAGGCCGTATTATTATCGCAGATATCGGACATTATGAAAGCGAGCAATTTACAATGGAATTATTTTATGAAATTTTGAAGAAAAAATTTAGTACATTTGCACTCCAATTGACAAAAATCAATACAAATCCAATTAAATATTTATAAAAAAATGGCAAAGACTAAAACTGACGAAATTTCGGTAGAGGAAAGGTTGAGAGCTTTATTTGAATTACAACAGATTGACTCAAAAATCGATAAAATCCGCACTGTAAGAGGTGAATTGCCTTTAGAAGTTCGTGACCTTGAAGATTTAGTTGCGGGTTTGGAAACACGCGTTAACAATTTTACGGAAGAGTTAAAAACGCTTGAAGATTCGATTACTGACAAGAAAAACGTAATAAAAGATGCGCAAGCACTTATTAAAAAATACGAAGCACAACAAGCTAAGGTTCGTAACAATCGTGAGTACGATGCAATTACGAAAGAAATCGAATTTCAGAATTTGGAAATCCAATTAGCTGAAAAACGTATTAAAGAATACAAAGCAACAATTGCTGCTAAAAAGGATGTGATTACACAATCCGAAGAAGATTTAAAAGACAGAAAGAAGGATCTGAAATTAAAGAAACAAGAGTTGGATGAGATTATTGCTGAGACTGAAAAAGAAGAGCAAGATCTATTGAAAAAATCGAAAGGCTCTGAAGTCATCATCGAAGAACGTTTGTTAAACGCGTACAAACGTATCCGTTCCAATGTGATTAACGGTTTAGGGGTGGTTACAGTTGAGCGCGATGCTTGTGGCGGATGTTTCAATAAGATTCCACCTCAACGTCATTTGGATATCAAAACACATAAAAAGGTTATTGTGTGCGAACATTGTGGTAGAATTTTGGTTGATGCTGAAATTTTAACCGGAAAACAGTTAGCAAAAGCATAATTAAAAAAAATAGAATCATAAAAATCCCCTCTGTAACACAGAGGGGATTTTTTTATGAGTATAATGAGTTAAAACCTAAATCCAATTGTGAAAATCAGGCTTGTGGTTGTATAGTTGTTCCTTACAACGAAATTATTAAAAGCGGGATTATATAAATAACTATTATCGGTATAGCTTGTAAGTACAAATGCTCCATCTATAAAGAATGAATCTTTACGATAACCTATACCAGCTGTATAACTGGACCTGTTTGCAGATTTATTTAAACCACTTGCAAATGGACTTCCATACAATGCATATCCAAGGCGGAAACTTATAGGATCAAATCGCATTTCTCCTCCAATTCGAATATTTCCCGCCGAAACATATTCTTTTCGGATGTAACTATTCACATCAGAAAATACATCTGGACTTGAGTTTAAATACCCGTTTTTATAATTTACATATTCATATTCAGCATTCAATAACCCGCGTTTATTAATGACGAATGCAATACTACCAATTGCTCTAAATGGAGTGGTGAGGGTATAATTAAACGTTCCTTCCGGTGAAGTGGCACTTTTAACAAAATTATTTTCAAGATCTGCATTCATAGAATAGGTATAGCTGTCGCTCATGCTTATTTTTGTTGGTGAGTGTACTGCAGCTCCAAAACGTAACCAATCTGTAGCTTTTACAATGACACCTACTTTAAAATTTATACCTGTTCCACTTGAAAGTATGTTTTGCCTATACGTAAATGATTTAAATCCCTTGATGGTATCTTTATCATCTGTTTCGCGAAAAGCATATTCTTCCAAATACTTCAACTTAACAACACCCAAAGTTGCTCCAATAAAAAGGCGGTCCTTATAATTTCCTCCAAAGCTAACCGCAATTTCACCCATAGCACCTTTTGTTTGAATTGTTCTTGTTTGCAATTCTCCATAGTGCGGAATAACATGTGTATATTTTGTCGAATCCTTGATAGGATCTATTAGGTAGGCATCATAAGCAAGTCCTGTTGAAAAATCATCCAAATCTTTTGGTTTGTGTCCCTCCGCATCAGCGACATAGGTATCCAATAAGGATCCGGTTTTATTGAATGCGGAAGTGGTTATCCGGTTATAAAAATTATTGGTTCGGTTGTATCCGAAACCAAAATTTAGTGAGTTCCAACCACTCGAAGTATTTTTCAATGGAAATGTTCCAACGATACCAATATTTCCAAAGTTAAAATTTAAGCGTCCGTCACTATTCGTCCCATCTCTATAAGTTGAAGATGTATTTTTGAGAAATAAAGAAGGTGAAAAGGAAAACTCCGATTTGCGAAATAGACCTATTCCTGCAGGATTGAAACTTAAGGTGGAGAAATCTCCTCCTAGGGCTCCCATGGAACCAGCCATTGAATTAAAGCGAGCGGTACCTCCAAAGGTAAGTTGGGAATACCGCATCACATCTGCGTCATTCTGTGAATAGCTAGTTAAGGTGCATAGAATTCCTATGCCTATGCTAAAAAAGTGCTTTCTGTTCATAAAGTTTTAAATTAAAAGGACAAAAAAAATGCATCGTTTAACGATACATTTTTTTTAAAAAAATTATCTTCTAGGTCGGTTTGTAGAAGGGCTTGATGAACCTCCACCTCTGGGTGCTGGTGCCTGGTAATTTTCATTTCGTTGCTGATACTGAGGCGTTCTACTAGGTTCCATTTGTCTCGCTGGTTCTTGTTGTCTAGCCGGTTCTTCTTGCCTAGCAGGTTGTTCTTGTCCTGCTGGTTGTTGTCTCACCGGTTGTTGTCGTACTGGTTGTCTATCTGGTTCACCAATTTCTATAACTTGTTTGGCTGGCTGGTCATTTTGCTGGTAATTTCTAACCGGACGGGTGTCTTTATTATCCGGTTCTCTCTCTGGCTGTGCCTCCGTATTATTGTTTTGCTTGGACGGTTGATCCATGTTTTTAATCGGACGTGTTTCAGTTGATGGATTTTTATACGGTTGATCGTAATCACCGGTGTTCGTATTTTGATTATAAGAAGGCTGATTATCGGTCTTTTGAGGACTATTTCTCACCGGACGATCAGGTGTTCTTGCAGGTTCATCCGTATTCTTCCCTGAATTATTAGTTAAGTTGGATGGATTGTTTAAGTATGGATTAGTTGTTCTACCTTTTGTTTCATTGAAAGGCTTGTTTGTTTCCGTTTCGACAGCATTCATATATCGGTGCGCCATTGTTGGATCGGATGAACGTCTTCCATCTGTATGTAAACCACTGTTTCTTGGTCCATAATAACTATTTTTGTCGTAGCTATTGAAATAATTGTTTGTATAACAGGGTTGATTCCAACCGTTATAAGGATAATAGCTATAATAGCCATAAGGGTTGTAATAATATGGATTATACGCATATGGATGATACCAAGGATCATAACCCCAACCCCAGTTAGAATACCAGTTGTATTGAGGGTTGTACGAGTATATAGCATAAGTAGGTCCCCAGAAATTGTAACCCATGTAAACACTGCTACCATAATAGTATGGGTTTCCAGTGTACCAATAAGAGTTTGTATAAAAATTATCGTAATAACCATAACTAGGAATATTGTTATGGAAGCGTTTTAAACGCACAGCATATTCATAATCATAATAGTCGTCGTAATTAAAAGTTGAGGCTGTAGTTGCAGTTTTTGATGAAGAAGAATTGGAGTTTGTTGTGCTGTTTGAATTCGTGGTTGAAGATGATGAAGCAGCATTTCCTGTTGGAGACTGGTAGTAATCATCATCGTTTGGCGTTGAATTCGAAGTTTTATTATTATTAGCTGCAGTTCTGGCTTCATCTTCTTTTTTTCTAGCGGCAGCTTGTTCCTGCTCACGCTTTTTTTGCAGTTCAAAATTGTCTTTATCAGTAGCAGCATCTTTTGAAGAATAATAAACATCATCCTGATAACTCTTACTTGAAGCCGCTCCTTGAGGAGTACTACATGCCGAAAGTGATGCTATCGCAACCGCCAGCAAACCAACATACATTTTCATTTGAATTGAGCTTTTGATATTAAGGGATATTTTCATTTTTTCAGTAATATTGACAAAATGGTAACGCAAAGGTTTAAATTTATATTTTTGCATACTCTAAAAATACAAATAGCATACCAATATACATAATATTATGAGTAAGGAATTATCTACCCGTGAAGAAAACTATTCTAATTGGTATAACGAACTTGTTGTAAAGGCTGATTTAGCAGAGCATTCAGCCGTAAAGGGTTGCATGGTTATCAAACCTTATGGCTATGCAATTTGGGAAAAAATGCAACAAGCATTGGATAAAATGTTTAAAGATACAGGCCATGTAAACGCCTATTTTCCGTTATTTATTCCAAAATCGTTTTTTAGCAAAGAAGCTAGCCACGTTGAAGGATTTGCCAAGGAATGTGCAGTAGTGACACATTATCGCTTAAAGAATGCTCCCGATGGCAGTATAGTCGTTGATGAAACTGCCAAATTGGATGAAGAATTAATCGTAAGACCTACTTCAGAAACCATCATTTGGAATACCTATAAGGGTTGGATACAGTCCTATCGTGACTTACCACTTTTGATAAATCAATGGGCCAATGTTGTGCGATGGGAAATGCGTACGCGGTTATTTTTACGTACAACTGAGTTTTTATGGCAGGAAGGGCATACAGCCCATGCTACAGCAAAAGAAGCAATTGCAGAAACAGAACAAATGCTGGATGTGTATGCTGATTTTGTTGAAAATTTTATGGCTGTTCCGGTTATTAAAGGCATAAAAACACCCAATGAACGTTTTGCCGGTGCGATAGAAACCTATTGTATTGAGGCATTAATGCAGGATGGAAAGGCATTGCAGGCTGGTACCTCACATTTTTTAGGGCAAAATTTTGCAAAAGCATTTGATGTTAAATTTGCTACAAAGGAGGGTACTCAGGATTTTGTATGGGCTACTTCCTGGGGCGTATCAACACGATTAATGGGAGCACTTGTGATGTCTCATTCGGATGATAAAGGGCTGGTGTTACCTCCAAAATTAGCACCTTTTCAAGTGGTTATTGTTCCGATTTATAAGAGCGAAGAACAACTGGAACAAATTAATACAGTTGTAGCAAAGATGAAAAAGGCTATGGAAGCCAAGGGAATATCTGTGAAATATGATAATCGTGATAGTCAGCGTCCGGGTTGGAAGTTTGCTGAATATGAATTAAAAGGCGTACCGGTTCGGATTGCTATTGGAGGAAGAGATTTAGAAAATGGAACGGTAGAGGTTGCCAGAAGAGATACAATGGAGAAAGAAACACTTCAACAAGCGGATCTGGAAAGCAAAATAAGTCATTTGTTGGATCAAATTCAAAATAATCTGTATCAAAAAGCTCTTTCAGCGCGTGAGGCAAAAACATTTGCAGCCAATACCTACGATGAATTTAAGAAAATTTTAGAAGAATCACCTGGTTTTGTGAGTGCACATTGGGATGGCACAACGGAGACAGAGCAAAAGATAAAAGAAGAAACAAAGGCCACCATTCGCTGCATACCGTTGAATAATAAAAAAGAAGAAGGAAAATGTGTATATTCGGGCAAACCATCAGTACAACGGGTTCTTTTTGCAAAGGCGTATTAACTTATAGACCAATTTTTTAACATGAATCTACCCTTACCACATGATTTAATCCTTAAGACATTAAAGGAAAAATCAAGCATGAAGCAGGATGTGTATGACACTACGCTAAAAAATTTCGCACTTTTTAAATCGGTTGCAAAGAAGTTGATAGCCGACTTGAAAAAGGATATGAACGTTATTGACAGACGTTTGGCGGTTGATTACAGAGAAAAAGGAGAGTTCGAATTTGAATTAAGAGTTGCAGGAGATTTACTTATATTTTCTATGCATACCAACGTTTTCGAATTTGACAAATCACATCAAATTTGGAAAAGTTCATATGTGAAAGAAGATCCGACACGTACGTTTTGCGGGATCGTTAACATTTACAATTTTTTGAATGATTCATTCAAATATAATCGAATGAATGATTTGGGTTATGTAATTGGTCGCGTATTCATCAATAAAGAAAGTCATTTTTTTGCTGAAGGAAAACGTCAATTAGGATTTTTATACAATGATTTGGTTCATTCTGTTATTGATGAAGAATCCATTCGTTGCATTATTGAATCTTCAATTTTATATTGTTTAAGCTTCGATTTATTTACACCTCCTTTTGATTCTATCAAAGAAGTATCGGTAAATGATATGCAGGCCGCAACAGAGAGCATGCAAATAAAAACGGGAAAACGATTAGGTTTTCGTTTTCAAGCAGATAGTGATGAAATAGATTAAGAGTTGTAAAAAAACTTTAATTTTTTTTTGCATAAGTATTTTTTTCAATTACCTTTGCAATCCCAAAATTAAGGGCCCGTTCGTCTAGGGGTTAGGACATCAGGTTTTCATCCTGGAAAGAGGGGTTCGATTCCCCTACGGGCTACAAAATACAGAGCGAGCGTAGAGAGCGAGAGCGATTCTACGCTCGCTCTGTATTTTGTAGCTCCTCGAGCAGCCGAAGCGTTAGCGGAGGCTACGAGTCTCGCTTCCACGCTCACTCTATTTTTTTATCTATTTTTTGGAGTTTTTCAAATAATTGTATATCTTTGCCCCTCTTTAAAGAAAAAGGGTCTCCAAAACTTTAAGAGAATAAACTTTAAATAATTCATATCAGCAGCTAATGCTGATAGCAAAATAAAAAAAAATGGCAAATCACAAATCCAGTATCAAAAGAATTCGTTCTAACGATGCGAAAAGATTAAGAAATCGTTACCAAGCAAAAACAATGCGTAATGCGATTAAAGAACTTAGAAACGATGAAAGCAAAAAATCGGCTTCTGAGAAATTACCAAAGGTTATTGCAATGGTAGATAAATTAGCGAAGAAGAATGTTATTCATAAGAACAAAGCGTCTAACTTAAAATCAAAGTTGACTAAAAAAGTAAACGCGCTTAAAAAATAAATTAATAAGGTTCATTATTATTGATAAAAGTCCCGCTTTATTGCGGGATTTTTTTTGCGTTTTTTTGTTACCTTTAAAAATAAAACAAATCCTCCTTCGAAGATGCTTCGGCGGACGCAGAAAGTATATGAAAACCGATAACGACGTAGTAAATATCAAATCATGGGCTCTGGAAGACAGACCAAGGGAAAAATTATTGGATAAAGGAAGGCATATACTCTCAGAAGCAGAACTTATTGCCATTTTAATTGGCTCCGGAAGTAAAGAGGAAACAGCAGTAGAATTATCGAAAAGAATATTGATAAATGTAGATAATAACCTGAATGAATTAAGTAAACTATCTGTTCAGGAATTAATGAAATTTAAAGGTATAGGTGAAGCAAAAGCCATTAGTATTGTAGCAGCATTAGAATTAGGTAGAAGAAGAAAAGAAAAAGAAGCTGTAAAGCGAGATAAGATAATGGCAAGCAAAGATGTCTATGAAATTATGAAACCCCTTTTAATTGATTTGCCGCATGAAGAGTTTTGGTTACTTATGCTAAACAGAGCCAATTTTGTCATCAAAAAAGAGCTCATTAGTAGAGGAGGAGTTGCAGGCACCGTTGTGGATACAAAAATAATTTTTAAAACAGCAGTCGACAACTATGCAAGCTCAATTATCATCTGTCATAATCATCCGTCCGGAAATTTAAAACCAAGTGATGCCGATGTTAAAATCACAAAAGCAATTAAAGAAGCAGGAAAAATAATGGAAATCCCCTTGTTAGATCACCTTATTGTAACAGAAGATAATTATTACAGTTTCGGCGATGAGGGTTTAATTTAAGTGCTTACACCTAATTAATGGATTAACTGATATGCTTAAAATTGTAACAATTATTGGCGCACGTCCTCAAATTATAAAGGCTGCTGCTTTAAGCAGAGCTATTAAAAATAAATTTGCAGATAAGATACAGGAAATAATTATTCACACCGGTCAGCATTACGATAATAATATGTCGCAGGTGTTTTTTGATGAATTAGGCGTACCAAAGCCTTATTTTAATTTGAATATCCGTTTGGTTTCGCATGGAGAACAAACAGGAGCAATGGTCAGTGGTATTGAAAAGGTAATACAAACCGAAAAACCCAATTGCATTGTCGTATATGGAGATACAAACTCCACTTTATCAGGGGCAATTGCAGCTTCTAAAATAAATATTCCTGTTATACATATTGAAGCAGGACTACGTTCATTTAATAAATCAATGCCTGAAGAGGTGAATCGTATTCTGTGTGATCATGTGTCAACACTTTTGTTTTGTCCAACGAAGACGGCCTTTGATAATTTGCTGAAAGAAGGGTTCAAAGAGAGAAATACGTCACCTTATAACATTAATAATCCCAAAGTATATCATTGCGGGGATATTATGTATGACAATAGTATTTATTTTTCAGAAATTGCTGAGAAAAAAAGTACCATTTTAAAAGATAATGAATTGACTTCTGGTGAATTTATTCTGGCTACTATTCACAGAAATAATAATACGGATGATCCTTCCAGATTGAATTCTATTTTTTCTGCCATAAAAAAAGTTGCAGAAACGAAAAAAATAAAAATCGTTATTCCATTGCATCCGCGTACTGCTAAACAATTGGAGCAGCTACCTCAATTAAATAAGGAAATACAATCCAATAAGTTTATTAAAATAATACCTCCTGTTTCGTTTTTGGAAATGATTTGTCTGGAAAAAAATGCGAAACTAATAATTACTGACTCCGGTGGGGTTCAAAAGGAAGCATTTTTTTTTAAAAGACCCTGTATTATTTTGCGATCAGAAACCGAATGGATTGAATTAGTAACTTGCGGAGCTGCCTTGCTTGTTGATACAGATGAAACACAGATTTTAAATGCGGTAACACATTTCTTTGAGGCAAGTATCCAATTTCCAGCTTTTTTTGGGGATGGAAAAGCAGCCGAATTTATTTGCCGGGAAATAATCACCAATATTAATTAATATGTTGCTGGTTTACACACATAAAATTACACATCGCAATAAATATGTCTTTAATTTATTGTTTAAAGATATATTGGGAATTAATTTTATGCTTACCTCTGATATAGCTTTATTTAAAGCTCATACAGAGGAAAAAATAAGCTATACCAATAACCCGGTTTGCGATGAACTTTTTTTTCTTTCACGAAATTTATTGTTCGAAACAGGAATCACTGAACAAAACATTACTGTTTTCAATTATAACGATTGTAGCGTTTTTTTCGCAACCGGAAAACTTTCAGCGCTACCTTTTGATGTATTTGCAACAAGCTTTTATCTGGTAAGCCGCTACGAAGAGTATTTACCTCATATCCGCGATGCTCACGACCGCTTTGATCCCAAAGATAGTTTGGCATTTGCGCATAAATTTTTACAGAAACCATTGATAAACATTTGGGCAAAATGGTTGCAGGAATTAATTCAAAAAAAATTTTCAACCATACGTTTTCCAGAGAAAAAATACGAGTTTATATCTACTATAGATATTGATAACGCATATGCGTACAAAGAGAAAGGATTTATAAGAAGCGTTGGCGGTTATTTGAAAGCAATCTTTAAATTGGATTTTCAGGAAATTGCAGAACGCACAAATGTATTGACGGGACTGCAGAAAGATCCGTATGATACTTATTCATTTCAGCTGGAGATGCTGAAAAAATATAATTTTAAAAGTATTTATTTTTTTCTGCTTGGTGATTATGGAGTAAATGATAAAAATCTTCCGGTAGAAAGTAAAAAATTTCAAGCATTGATAAAAATGCTCGGAGATTATGCAGAAATAGGGATTCACCCTTCTTATGGATCAAACAAAAGCAGAGAGCAATTAAAGAAAGAGGTAATGCGTCTATCAAGGGTAATGCATAGGGAAATTACGACCAGTAGGCAACATTTCCTGAAACTTACACTTCCTGAAACATACAGAAATCTGATTGATCTCGATATTGTGAATGATTATACTATGGGGTACGCATCACTAGTGGGTTTCAGAGCAAGCATTTGTACACCATTTAATTTTTATGATTTGGATAACGAATTAGAAACAAAGCTTAAAATTCACCCTTTTGCCATTATGGAAGGAACGTTAAAATATTACATGAATATTGGACCTTCTGATGCGATGCAACATATAAAACCCTTAATTGATGAGGTGAAAAAGGTGGATGGGATTTTTATAAGCTTGTGGCATAATGACTCGCTGAATGATCAGAAGATATGGAAGGGTTGGAAAAACGTTTATGAAGAAATGATTCAGTATTCGTGTAAGTAACGGGAAGATTTAAATTTGAATTATGTTGAAAAAACTAATCCTTAAATATACACCAGAATTTGCTCTTAAATGGGCTGGGTTGTTTTTAAAGAAACAGCGAAGGAGAAAGATTTCTGAACAGCAAAAGAATAATTCAGGTTTTAAAAAAGAAAGCCTCGTAAAAGATTTAAAAAAAATTGGTTTACAAACAGGTGACTCCGTATTAGTCCATGCCAGTTTAAGCAAAATAGGTTTTGTAGATGGAGGACCTGCTACGCTCATTTCTGCATTGTTTGAAGTGATTGGTAACACAGGCACATTATTGTTTCCAACCTTCCCTGCGAAAGGAAAAAATAAAACACATTTGGAAGAGCACCCATTTTTTGATGTTCTTCATACACCTTCTCAAATGGGAAGCGTCACAGAATATTTTAGAAAATTACCAGAAGTTTATAGAAGTCTACACCCTACCGATCCGGTTTGTGCAAAAGGACGTTTTGCAGAATATTATACAAATACGCATTTTGGACAACTAACGCCATACAATGAAAATTCGCCATTCCGAAAATTATGTGAAAAAAATGGTAAAATATTAATGCTCGGAACCACTTTAAATGGTGCTTGTACAAATTTACATACGTTGGAAGATGCGGTAGATTTTAAGTACTCTGTATATGATGATAAGGTTTTTGATGTGAAAATGATTGATCAAAATGGCCAAGTTCACACTATGAAAACAAAAGTTCATAATCCAGAGTACTCCATAAAAAGAAATTGTGATGCGCTGAAACCCTTATTTGAACAAGAACAAGTATTGGTAAATGGAATGATAGGGGAAGCAAAAAGCATGTTGATTGATGCTGATAAAATGCTTCAGGTGATGATAAAAAATTATAAGAGCAATGGTGTAACAATGTATACCCCATTTGGAGAGAAATAAAATGAAGATATACCTATCATTTGATTACGAAATTTATTTTGGTGAAATCCCAGGGACTGTAGATAAATGCATTATTCAGCCAACTTCAGAATTAATTCGTATCGCAGAGAAGTACAATGCTCATTTTAATTTTTTTGTTGATTGTGGCTTCTTAATTAAATTGGATTTTTATCGTAAAGAATTCCCAGAATTAGAAAAAGATTATAAAGCGTTGACGACTCAACTAAAATATTTGTCAGATACTAATCACGATATCCAATTGCATATTCATCCACATTGGGAAGACAGCTATTATGATGGTAGTAAATGGATAATGGATGTTAGACGATATAAGTTGTCTGATTTTGAAACCAAAGATATAGATGATATTGTTTTTCGATACAAAAAGATAATTGCAGATATCACAGGTAAAGACATATTTGCTTTTAGAGCGGGTGGTTGGTGCATGCAACCGTTTCACAAACTAGGAGCGATATTCAAAAAATATGCTATTTCTCTTGACAGTACAGTTTTTAAAAATGGATTTTATGTGTCTGAGAATTATCAATATGATTTTAGAGATGCACCGGAAAAAGATGTTTACTGTTTTGAAAATGACCCGATGAAAGAGGATAAGAAAGGCTTTTTTACGGAACTTCCTATTGCAGGAATAAAAAACTCGCCTTTGTTTTTTTGGATGCTGTTTTTTTTAGGACGTAAAAACCCTTATCTGCATAAACCTCTGGGGGATGGGAGAGCAATGGCTGCTAAAGGATATCGAAAAAGGTTGTTAACGAAATTTTCAAATAACCCAGTTTCTGTTGACGGCTACAATTCACATTTATTGTCAAAAGCATTGAAAAATTGTATTAAAAAAAAATGGCAACATATGGTCATTATTGGCCATCCAAAAGCATTGTCGAGATATTCTCTTCAAAAAATTGAACAGTTTATTAGCACGAATACGGATAAACATCAATTTATAACATACTCTGAATTCAAAAAAATAACTAAGCAATCATGATAATAATCACAGGTGTTTCAGGTGGAATAGGAAACCATCTATTCAATAATTATTTTGAAAAAGGAGAGGAGCTCATTGGCACCTATCATTTAAACAAACCAGAAGGACAACTTTTTTCAACCACTTTGCAACTGGATGTTACCAATATAAATGAGATTGAAGCCTTTGTGAAAGAAAATTCGGAAAGGTTTGATAAGCTAACACTCATTAATTGTGCAGGTATTTCATATAATTCATTCGCACATACTGCAGATTTAGCAAATTGGAGAAAGGTGATCGATGTAAACTTAAACGGTACTTTTTATATGATGAATGCGCTATTGCCTTTTATGCGGAAGCAGGCGTATGGGCGAATCATCAATCTATCTTCTATTGTTGGGCAAATGGGTGTAATGGGAACAAGCGCCTATGCGGCATCAAAAGCAGGTATAAATGGGATGATTAAAAGCATTGCATTGGAAAATGCACAAAAAAATGTTACGATTAACAACATTAATTTAGGATATTTTAAAGTTGGAATGATTCAAGATGTGCCGGATGAATTACAGGAAAAAATCAAATTAAAAATTGGTATGAAAGAATTTGGTTCTCCTGAACATATTTTTAATACGATTGAGTATATTCGAAATACTGATTATTTAACAGGTTCTTGTTTAGACCTAAACGGAGGTCTTGTATAATTTATGATTCGACATGTTCTCCATACAGCCATAGATAAACATAAATGGGATTTATGTATCAGCCAAAGCACTAATGAATCTATTTTTGTGTATTCATGGTATTTGGATGCTGTTTGTGAGAACTGGGAAGCATTTGTTTTAAATGAGTATGAGGCTGTATTTCCAATTGCAGTTAAGTCAAAATATGGTTTTTCATATATCTACCAACCTTTTTTTACGCGCTATTTTGGTGTTTTTTCAAAAACACCTTCATCACCTGAGCTTGTTCAATTGTTTTTCAGTAGTATTTCTGCATCGTACAAACAATTTCAATTTTGCTTGCATGAATCGAATGAAGCAATGAAACTTTCTGTTTCTAAAGTAGTTAAACAGTTTCAATATTTAGAGTTGTCGTCCTCTTATGAGAATTTGCAAAACTCCTATTCGAAGAATGTAAAAAGGAACTTGAAGAAGGCCATGCAGCAAAATTTTTACGTTTCCAAAAATATTGCAGCGGAAGAAATTGTTGAACTTTTTAAGAGAACAAAAGGTAATGATTTAGAGATATTCCACTCCGAACATTATCAGTCCTTGATTCGGTTAATGAATTCTTGTTTAATTCATAATATGGGATTATCAATTGCAGTATATAAGGACGAAACGTTGCAGGCAGCCTCTTTTTTCATGAAATGTAATAATCGCTTTATTTATTTAAAAAGTGGGATAACTGAATCTGGTAAGGATAGGGGGGCAATGCATTGGCTCATGGATAGTTTTATAAAGGAGCATTCGGAGAGCAATTATGTATTGGATTTTGGTGGTTCGACTGTAGAATCGGTTGCTCGTTTTTATAAAAGTTTTGGTGCTAAGGATTGCGTATATTTGGAATTGAAACAAGGAAGTTTGTTTAAGTTGATGAAATGGTTCAAATCATTTAAATTCTGACGTTATGGTGGTAAACATTTTAGGAAATAAGCATTCAATTATCAATCAGTATATGTCTGAGATAAGAGATGTAGCTATTCAGAAAGACAGCATGCGGTTTAGACGAAATATAGAGCGTGTAGGGGAAATAATGGCTTATGAAATTAGTAAGACATTGGATTATGAAAATGAAGAAATAACAACTTCGCTTGGTATTGCAAATGTCTCTAAATTAAAAGAGCAGCCAGTTATTGGAAGTATACTTAGAGCGGGCTTGCCCCTGCATAATGGCGTATTAAATGTATTTGATAATGCTGAAAATGCTTTTATTTCGGCGTATCGAAAAAATCATAAAATTGGAAGCCTGGATATTCAGATCGATTATTTATCAAGTCCTGAGTTAACGGATAAGATATTAATTTTATGTGATCCGATGTTGGCAACGGGTACCAGTATGGTTCTTACCTACAAAAAACTACTGGAGCGAGGAACTCCACGTCATACGCACATCATCTCGATTATTGCTAGCAGTGAAGGTTTGTCTTATGCTAGAAAATATTTGCCAGAAAATGTAACGCTGTGGTTAGGAGCATTGGATGAAGAGTTAACAGCGCAAGCTTATATAGTACCTGGGTTGGGAGATGCAGGTGATTTAGCGTATGGCAATAAAGTATAAATTTATCTCTTAATATTAAATCAACTTGGGATCTTGGTGGGAAATATTAACTGTATTCTTCTTGAGTACTTTTAAATTTGTATTAGGTGGAGTGCCTTTGGCATTAACACTGGGATTCTCTTTTTTTGAAACCGTGGTCGTAACGTCGTTCGGAGGATTTACAGGTGTCCTTATATTTGTTGGGCTTAGTGACTTTATTATTAAAAGAATAAAACAAAGACGGCAACAAAAAATTGATAGTAAGGTTATTGATCGTAAAAAAAAATTTACCAGGACGAATCGATTAATTATTCATGTTAAGCACCGTTTTGGTCTTTGGGGTATCGCTGCACTGACTCCCTTGTTGTTTTCCATACCTATAGGTTGCTTTTTAGCGACACGCTATTTTAAAGATAAGCAAAAAATTATTGTTTATATGTTTGCTTCTATTTTGTTTTGGTCCATTTCAATAGCCTCTTTTAAATTGTTGTTTTAACGGGCATAAAAAAACTCCCTTACTATTTTTAAGGGAGTTTTGTATTTTATTTTTTTGTAGCGTTGCTTGATTCTTTTGTTGATTCAGCTTTCTTTTTGCAACAAGCTTTTCCGTCTTTTTTACAGCAGGACTTATCTTTATCCTTTTCTTTCTTTTTATCACCTTTTTTCTCATCGCCATTGTTGAAGGCCGTGATGAGTGATTTTGATGAAGTAGACAAATTAATTGTTGCTGCAGAGGCGCTGCCAAGTATTCCAGCAAATGCCATCAATAAAAATAGTTTTTTCATGATATATGATTTTGGTGATTATTGTTGAGGTTAACGTATTAAAGTTAAGAAATGTTATGGTGTTTAACAATTCCTTTCGTTAATATTTGTTAAGCATCAGGCTATGCAAACGTAGCAATAATTGTCTGACGACCCTTTACAACCTGTTCAAGCTGTACATTTACTTTAACCGTGAGAGGAAGTAAGAGGTCCACTCTTGAACCAAATTTTATAAAACCAAATTCATCTCCCTGTTTAGCAATATCGCCTTCTTTTGAATTGTTTACAATACGTCTGGCTAAGGCACCGGCAATTTGACGGAACAATACTGCATTTCCATTTGAATGTTCAACCACGATTGTTGTACGTTCATTATCCGTTGAGGATTTAGGATGCCAGGCAACCAAAAATAAACCAGGATGATATTTTGAATATTTAACAATTCCACTGATCGGGTATCTGTTCACATGAACATTAATGGGAGACATAAAAATGGAAATTTGAAGACGTTTGTCTTTAAAATATTCCGATTCAACCACTTCTTCTATCACCACAACTTTTCCATCAGCGGGAGCAATAATATGATTGTCATTTATAACAATGCCGCGGTTAGGGCTGCGAAAAAATTGCAAAATAGTAATTAGCAAAAATGCAGATAGTACGTATCCTAACCATAATATAATGGCATAGCATGGAGCAAACAGGTGCGTAAGAATATTGATAATAGCAACCACAATAATCGTGATGATTAAGGATGGTATACCTTCTTTATGAAATTTCATGGTTAACGAGCTATGGTTTTTAGAGCCAAAAAATTAAGGATTCTTTTTCTTTTGATTTAATTGTTGCTGACGTTCTTTTGTCATTTGTTCCAAGCGTTGCTGGAATTTTGAAACTTTTGCGGGTTTCTTTTTATTGTCTTGAATTTTTTGGTGCAAGGCATCATGATTAATAACAAATTTTTGCATCACCCAAGTTTGCAAGAATGTAATCATGTTTGCTAAGAAATAATACCAGCTCAAACCAGCAGAATAATTATTTAAGAAACCAAGGAATACAATTGGCATTAAATACATCATCCATTTCATTCCAGGCATTTGATTGTTTGTTCCCATTAACTGGCTATTACTCCACGTATACAATAGGGTTGAGCCTGTCATTAATATTGCAAATAAACTCACGTGATCACCATACCAAGGTACATTGAACCCAAAATTATAGACGGAATCATAAGTAGACAAATCGTGAGCCCACAAGAATCCTTGCTGACGCAATTCAATAGATGCCGGAAAGAAGTTAAACAAGGCAATTAAAATTGGCATTTGCAACAATACAGGAATACAACCAGCCATAGGGTTTACACCAGCCTGCTTATACAATGCCATTGTAGCTTGTTGTTTTTTCATGGGGTCATCATTCTTGTATTTTTCATTTAGCTCATCAATTTCCGGTTTTAACACGCGCATTTTAGCAGATGATAAAACCGTACGATAAGCAATCGGAAGTAATAATAATTTAAGGATGATGGTTAAAATAAGAATGATGATTCCATAATTGAGGTGAAAGCCATCCAGGAAATTAAAAATTGGAATAACGATAAAGCGGTTTAGCAAACCAAAAATTCTCCAGCCCAGTTTAATTTGACCTTCCAAACCAAGAGCACCATATTTCTTCAATGTTTGGTAGTGATTTGGACCAAAATAAAAACGCAGATTATAACCTTCAATTTTTTGATGTGTATAAGTTAGAGGTAAAGCCGCCCGGTATTCTTTAACATACGTTTTAGAATTTTTTTCGGTTTTGGTTTCAATGGTTGCACTTTTATTAAATGTAGTATTGTCGGCAATAAGTACGGAGGTGAAAAATTGTTGTTTGAAACCAATCCATTTTACAGGCTCTTCCATGGTTACTTTTTCTTCAGATGATTCACTGATGTTATTTAAGTCTCCTTCATTATACTTATAATAAATAGTGGAGCTGGTTTGTTGTGTTTGCTTATTTTGTTCCTGCTTCGGAGTTTTCATTTGCCAGTTGAACACCACTTCCTGGGAGTTGTTTGCAATGATATCCTGGAGTCCGACAATATTAACACGGTAATCCAGCATGTAGTCATCTCCTTTTAAAGAGTATACATATTCAATATATTTAGCCGGGTTGCCTGCATATAATCGTAACGAAATACTTTTTGAATTGGTTCCGCTCACTGAAAAACTATTTCCTTCCGCGACGAAATAAAATGATTCTGTAGAGAATTCTTTTCCATTCACCTTAAAGGTCAGGTTTTGTGCAGAAGAATCTTTATCAAATAAAATGAGTGGTTTGGTATTGAATCGTTTGTATTTTTTTAATTCAACCGAGGTTATTCTGCCGCCTTTAGGGGAGATGGTTGCCTTTAATACATCATTTTCAATGATGATGGATTTATCATCACCTGTCAATGCTGTTGCAAAATCACCGTACTCCAATTTTTTGGTTGCATTGATAAGTGAATCATTACTAGCTGAAGGAATAGTAGTGGCAGCCGCTTTTTGCGCTTGCTCAGCTTGTGCTTGTATTACTTTATTTTTCTCAACAAGAGCAATTGAATCTTGCTGAAATTTTTGTCTTGCTAGTTGTTCTTTTGAAGGTTGATTCCAAACTAACCAGCCAATTATTATTCCGCCAATAAGAAGTAAACCGAAGATAGAATTTTTATCCATTTTAATTAGGTAATGTTTATAATGCGCTATAAAAGCTATTTCTTAACGCGGGCGCAAAGATAAGAATAATTTAATTTTGAAGGGCCGAAATCGGTGGAAAGACAAGAAATAATCGGCCAATGGTTTTGGCCTGGTTATAAAATGTTAAATGATTTCTTCAATGGCAGGAGCATAGCCTGAGTTGGCTATCTGCGTAAATTTTTGTTTGGATGAAATCGTTTTGAAATCCGACCAATTAATCTTTAATACCGAGCGGATAAGCTCTTTCAGTGATAGAAAACTGGAAGGTTTTGTGAAAAATAAATTGGCTCCATGGGTAAAACAAAGCTCTATATCTCTCACGTTGCGGGAAGTGGAAAGAATCACAATTGGCAATTGGCGAAGAGATTCAGTAGCTCTTATTTCAATCAGGCATTCCATGCCGTTTTTATAGGGCATGTTTAAATCTAATAGTAATAATTCGGGAATTTCTCCTTTCTGTAAAAAATTCATCAATTGTTTTCCATCGTTAATAGGAGTACATTGAATATCAGCAGAATACTCGTGAATAGCTTCTTTTAGGAGCATTTGATCATCCTCATCATCATCGGCAATAATCAAATACTTGATATGGCTTTTTGTGCTCATGGAGACGACAATTTCTAGGTAAACATTTACCTCATGTCAAATTTAGTCCATTTTTACTATAAAACAAAAATTGGGAAAACATTTCAACCCTTTTTAATAAAATTAACAAGGATGGAATTTTATGATAAAAAAAAAGAGCTGTTCTTGAGAAACAGCTCTTCTTAATTTTAACAATGAATTTGCCCTATTTTAACTTAAAAGCAGCTTTAACTTGTTTTACAAAGTCAAGCTTTTCCCAAGTGAATAATTCAACTTTCATTGATTTTGTTTTACCATCAGGACTTGTAAACGTTTTCGTAACTATTTCGTTTTTGCGGCCCATATGGCCATAAGCAGCAGTTTCGCTATAGATAGGTGTACGCAGTTTCAAACGTTGTTCGATAAAGTATGGTCTCATATCAAAAACGTTTTCTACTATTTTAGCGATTTGTCCGTCGGTCATTTTAACCTTAGCAGTACCATATGTATTGATATAGATACCCATTGGTTGAGCAACTCCAATTGCGTAAGAAACTTGAACCAATACTTCAGAGCAGACACCGGCAGCAACTAAATTTTTTGCAATATGTCTGGTAGCATACGCAGCAGATCTGTCAACTTTAGAAGGATCTTTTCCTGAAAATGCTCCTCCACCATGTGCACCTTTTCCACCGTAAGTATCCACAATAATTTTACGACCTGTTAAACCTGTATCGCCATGTGGGCCACCAATTACAAATTTACCGGTTGGATTGATGTGGTATTTAATTTTGTTATTAAACAGATGAGCGAATTTTTTATATTTTGCTTTAACACGAGGAATTAAAATAGCAACGATGTCTTTTTTAATTTTGTCAAGCATTTTTGCTTCTGAATCAAAATCATCATGTTGTGTTGAAACAACAATAGCATCAATACGAACAGGAGTATTGTTATCGTCGTATTCTAATGTTACTTGTGATTTAGCGTCAGGTCTTAAGTATTTTATTTCTTTATTTTCTCTGCGCAAAGCAGCTAATTCAATTAAAATTTTATGTGCTAGATCAAGTGCTAAAGGCATGTAATCTTCTGTTTCATTTGTTGCATAACCAAACATCATCCCTTGGTCACCAGCACCTTGTTCTTCTTTTTTCTTTTTATCTACACCCTGATTGATATCACCCGATTGTTCATGAATAGCAGAGAACACACCGCAAGAATTTGCTTCAAACATGTATTCACTTTTTGTGTAACCAATTTTTTTGATCACGTCGCGTGCAATGGTTTGAACATCCAAATAAGCTTGAGATTTTACTTCTCCTGCAAGTACTACTTGCCCTGTTGTTACAAGGGTTTCACAGGCTACTTTTGAATTGGGGTCAAAAGCTAAAAAGTTATCAATTAGTGCGTCAGAAATTTGATCTGCTACTTTGTCCGGATGACCTTCCGATACTGATTCGGATGTAAATAAATACCCCATAGAATATGAATAGTTTAGTTGATTTTAACGGCCGCTAAATTACAACATTTAATTTAAACAGACTCTAGATACGGAAACAATTATTTTGTAAGGTGCTTGAACACATCTTCCAAGCGTTGTTCTTCTTTATGAAGGGTAAGAATGGCTAAGTTATGTTGAACCGCAAATTGAAATACAGCAGGACGTATATCCTCTTCCGTAATAGCTTCAATTTGCCAGTTATTGCCCTTTAATTGCGTAACAGCGTGTACACCCGGAATCGCTTCTAATGCCATCGGATCAGTGGCCTTATCAAATTCAACGGTAAGCAATTGTTTGTGTTGAGCCTGAGAGTGCTGCAAAACGCTTGTCGCATCATTTGCAACAATTTTTCCATTGTTAATGATGATCACCCTGTTGCAAACAGCTTCCACTTCTTGCATTATATGGGTGGATAACATCACCGTTTTTTGTTTTCCAATTTCAATAATCAGATTACGGATTTCAGCCAATTGATTTGGATCAAGCCCTGTAGTTGGTTCATCTAAAATCAATACTTGCGGATCGTGTATCAAAGCTTGTGCAAGCCCAACGCGTTGTCGGTATCCCTTTGACAAGGCACCTATTTTCTTTTTTTGTTCAACCTGAAGCCCTGTCATTTCAATCATCTCTGAAATGCGGGTTTTTATATTCTTTAAGTGATGAAGCCCTCCGATGAATTCCAGGTATTCCTTTACATACATGTCGAGGTAAAGTGGATTATGCTCTGGAAGATAACCTACATGTTTACGGACTTCAAGGCTTTCTTCTGCTACATCAAAGCCGTAAACACTAGCAGAACCTGATGTTTGTGGGATAAAACATGTAAGGATTTTCATCATGGTTGACTTCCCTGCTCCATTGGGGCCAAGGAAACCAACGATTTCAGCCGTGTTTACTTCAAACGATACATCATTTAATGCAGCTTGTTCACCATAATATTTGGTAACATTATTTACTTTTATTGACATGTGCCTGTCTCTTTCATTTGTGTTACAAAGCTAATTCTTTTTGATAAATTTGTGCAGCAAAAAACGTTAAAACCAAAATTGATCATGAATGGTGTTGTTATAAAGTCTACGGGAAGCTGGTACACTGTTCTGGACGAAACCAATCAGATCCTGGAATGCCGGATTAAAGGCTTGTTCCGGACCAAGGATATAAAAACGACCAACCCTATTGCTGTTGGCGATCGTGTGGAATTTGACATGGAAGCCGATGGAAAAGGCGTTATACATGCGATAGCAGAGCGTAAAAATTATATTATTCGTAAATCTATTAATTTATCCAAGCAATCACATATTCTAGCGGCTAATGTAGATGAAGCATTTTTAATTGTTACGCTGGCCATGCCACGTACCTCATTTGGTTTTATTGATCGTTTTTTACTGACTGCGGAGGCTTATCATATACCTGTAACCATTGTATTTAATAAAGCAGACTTGTTTGAAAAAGAGACCGCATTGATGAAGGAATTGGATGATTTTATGGCGGTTTATACCGCTATTGGATATTCCTGTTATAAAGTTTCTGCCTATCAAAAAAACGATATTGAATTGTTGAGAAACGCAACGAAAGATAAAATCACTTTGATAGCTGGGCATTCAGGAGTGGGTAAATCAACACTTGTGAATGCAATGGATAACAAACTTCATCTTCGCGTGGGAGAAATTTCTGATGTACATTCAAAAGGAAAGCATACCACAACTTTTGCAGAAATGCATCCTTTGGCTTATGGCGGTTTTATTATTGATACACCAGGTATCAAAGAGTTGGGATTGGTGGATATGGAAAAGGGAGAAATCGCTGATTATTTTCCGGAGATGCATGCATTAAAATCAGCTTGTAAATTTAATAATTGCTTGCATGTTAATGAACCAAAGTGTGCCATTTTAAAGGCCGTGGAAGAAGGACAGATAGCACCTTCCCGATACCATACTTACCTTGGGATTATTAATGGTGAGGAACTACAAACTGAATTTTAATTGTATCTATATATGAGAGTTGTTATTCAACGTGTAAGTAAATCGTCTGTAACAATTGAGGGCCATGTGAAAGGAAGGATAGGTCCTGGGTTGCTTGTGCTGGTTGGAATTGAGGATGGAGATACGGCAGAAGATGTTGAATGGATAAGTGCAAAAATTATAAACTTCAGAATATTCAATGATGCAAACGGTGTGATGAATGTATCTGTAAAAGATGCGCAGGGTGATGTATTGCTTATATCGCAATTCACCTTGCATGCATCTACTAAAAAAGGAAATCGACCCTCTTATATAAAAGCTGCAAAACCTGATATAGCTGTTCCTATTTATAAGCAACTAATTGATCAGCTGCAAAAACAATTGGAAAAGCCTATACAAACAGGTGAGTTTGGAGCAGATATGAAAGTAGAATTAGTAAATGATGGCCCGGTTACACTTATTGTAGACAGTAAAAATAAAGAGTAAATTGTCAAACACTTCAAAAATTAAACACATAGAAACAATAGAAAGAATAGAGATATAGAATTTATAGCGCGATAAACAATTAACTATGACCTATGTGTTTAAAGAAATAAAACGTTTACTCGAAACGCAATGCTTCGATGGGATCAAGCTCAGAGGCTTTAATGGCAGGGTAAATCCCCGATACAATCCCAACAATAAAACAGAGTACAATACTCATCAGAATCCATAGCCATGGAATAATAAAACTGATTCCAAAAGCCATAGCCAACAGATTTCCAATAATAATTCCGAATAGTGTACCCAGTAATCCACCCATTTGACAAATTACCAAAGCCTCTACTAAAAATTGGCTGCGGATAACTTCTTTCGTGGCACCAATCGCTTTTCGTATTCCAATTTCACGTGTACGTTCGGAAACAGAAACTAGCATAATGTTCATCAAACCTATAGCAGCGCCAAGTAAGGTAATAAATCCAATAACTGTTGCACCTATAGTAACCTTGCTGCTGTCTTCAATAAGCATATTGGCAAGACTATCACTTTTTGTTATTTCAAAATTATCTTTTGCCGTTACACCTAATTTACGAATGGTTCGAAAGGTATTGGTCGCTTCACCAATTGCAATGTCCACTAATTGTGCATTATTACACACCACACTGATACTGAATGTCATATTTGGTCTGGAAAAATATTGTCGCACATTATTAAGTGTAAGTATGGCGATTTTATCACCGCTAAAGCCGATGCTATTGCCTTTGGATTTTAATATGCCAATTATTTTGTATTTGCCGCTTCCAATGGTGATTATCTTATCAATTGGATCTTCATTGATCGTAAATAAAGCATCAACGATATCTTTACCAACTATGGCAACCGCATCACCAAACTGAACTTCCTTATTCGAAAAATTCCTTCCTTTTTCTAATTCCATGCTGGAAGTAGACATGTAGTTTTCATCACTTCCCAATACACGCATATTTGGATTGGTTTTTTTTGACTGAAATTTCAATGTGGCATTTCCCGTAGCAAAGGTGGAGACAGAGGTAACGGCAGGAAAATTAAATTCCCGTTTAAATCGTTGTGCATCGTTGTAAGTAATACTTTTGAATGGTTTTGGCCCCCGGCCGTTATCACCAATTCGTAAGGTCATATTGCGATTTCGAATGGTGAAGGTGTTGGCACCCATACTCGTAAAATTATTACTGATAGAGGATTGTAATGCATCAATAGAGGTAAGTGTTCCAACCAATGAAGTGATACCAATTGCAATGATTAAGACAGTAAGCACTGTCCGTAATAACTGGCCACGAATGGCGCCTAGAGATAATCGTATATTTTCTTTTAAAAAGGCCACAAGTTTTTTAGCAAGAAGCATAAAAGTACTAAACTAATTTTAATAGAACTTTTATTCTGATTGAATTTGTTTAAATAAGCTGTGATAATCATTTAAAATATGCAAACGCTCAAAAAAAGACGATTTTATGTTAACATCCGCCCACAATCACTTATCTTTAAATGTTTATTTAATGGATTGCTAACTAACCACATGCTCATGTTAAAAAGACAAGCAATTGCATTTTTGATAATGCTTCTTTCCGTTGTTAATAGCTCTTTTGCTCAGGCTCCTAAAAAGACAGCTACTAAAGAAACGGCTGGTGCAGCCAAAGGCTCTTTGGCAGCTGACATGGATTGCACCGTTAAGATAAACGGATCTCCTAATTCGATTACTGTAAAAGCATATACACCACTCACCGTCAATATAAGAACAGGCGATAATAGTGTAGAAGCGATTTCCACCGATAAAAAATCAAGCTTTAAAACATCTATTAAAGGTGTGGCTGGTCAAACGGCATTGGTTGAAATTTCCTTTTTTGACGACAGACGCTTTTTGGAATATGTAAAGCAGGGAAACATGCCAATGATAGAGACGGCTATCAAGAAAGACCCTGGTTTGATTAATAACAAGGACAATTCATTGGTTACAACTCCCTTGGAAATAGCTATTGTCAATTCTCAGCCGGAGGTTGTTAAGTATTTTTTAGACAATGGAGCAAGTTATACGAAACCCAAAAGTATTTATCCCTTGCATAAATCAATCATGTTTGCTTCTTCTTTAAAATCAACCAAAAAGAAAAAGCTTGCTGCAGATAGCGTATTGGTTGAGCTATTTTTGAGCAAAGGTTGTGATATCAATGAAAAGGACGAGGTTGGAAATACGCCCTTGCATTGTGCCGCACAATATGGGAAAGCCGAGCTGGTAATGATTTTGGTCGAAAGGGGGGCCGAATTAAATGCAAAAAATACGTTTGAGGATACGCCTTTGAAATTGGCTGAAAATAAAGGATATGTTACAATCATTGATTATTTGAAATCAAAAGGTGCTCTCGAAAAATAAGCGCCTTTTTTATTGTTCAAAATTTTGAGAATCGCTAAATTTGCCCTGCAAGATAAAATGAAAGAGGAATTCATACTGTTGAACTCAACTAATTACTAACTAACCTTTCTGGATAAAACCAGAACTAATTTTTTTTACTATGGCTTTTGATATTGAGATGATTAAGGAACTTTACAATAAGTTACCTGAAAAAGTAAACACTGCAAGAAAACTATTGGGACGTCCTTTGACCCTGACCGAGAAAGTTTTGTATGCACATTTACATGCAGATCAAAAAAGCGAAAATTTTCAACGTGGTAAATCATATGTTGATTTTGCACCGGATCGTGTTGCCATGCAAGATGCAACAGCTCAAATGGCGCTGCTACAGTTTATGCAGGCAGGACGACCGAAAGTTGCTGTCCCCTCTACAGTTCACTGCGATCACTTAATCACCGCTAAAGTAGGTGCAAAGGATGATTTAGCAAAAGCAAATTCAGAAAGTAAAGAAGTATTTGATTTTCTTTCTTCTGTATCTAATAAGTATGGTATTGGCTTCTGGAAACCAGGTGCCGGTATTATTCACCAAGTAGTTTTAGAAAATTATGCATTTCCAGGAGGAATGATGATAGGAACGGATTCACATACGGTGAATGCAGGTGGTTTGGGAATGATTGCTATTGGTGTAGGTGGAGCTGATGCTTGTGATGTAATGGCAGGATTAGCATGGGAACTTAAATTTCCAAAATTAATAGG
>C688J18823_10000381_pt1 | contig 25648 bp, 31 predicted proteins | sample HopSoiMetagenom1_FD_18823 | JGI IMG/M metagenome (IMG submission 18823) | reverse complement strand
TGCCACGGCGCGGCGGGCCTCAGGCAAGGACGGCCGCCGAAGCATCACCGTACTCGACGAGTGCTGGTTTCTGCTCGATTCGCCCGTCCTCGCCCCTGAGGTCGTTCAACTATTCCGCACGGCCAGGAAGCGCAATGCAAGTGTTTGGGGCATCAGCCAGACCGCCGAGGACTTTGTGGGCACGGAATCAAAGCCGCGCGTACACGGCGCAGGGATCGTCAAGAATACGACCACCAAGATTATCGGCCAGCAGCCTGGGGACATGACTGCATTGCGCGAGCACCTGCATTTGAATGACACGGCGCTCAACCAGATCAAACATTTCAGCGCACCCAGCAAGGGCAAAAGCGCCGATGCCCTGGTTGTGATTGGCGAGAAGGCTGAAACCACGCACACGATCCGTATGTCGCCTACTCCTGTGGACTACTGGATCGCGACCACCTACGCACGCGAGAGGCTATATCGCTCGTGGTGGGTGCAACAGCACAGTGGCAAGCCGTTGATGGATACATACCGGGACCTCGCCGACCGCTTCCCATCCGGCCTTGCTGATCTCGAAATGTTGCCAGAGGAGTTTTCAGGAGATGTTCGAAAAGGAGTTGTCAGATGAAGAAGTACTTTCGCTGTTTGGAAGCAATTCTGGGAAAGCTTGGCCGTGGGAAGCGGTTGCTTGCGGTTTATCTAATCGCGCTGCTTTTGCTCCCTGGCACCGCGCGGGCGGCGGGGCTGACCGACATCATCACGCTGTTGACTACCATCACCAGCACCATCCAGAACGCAATTGGCGGCGTTCTCACGGGAATTCAAACCCTCAATTCCACGATCAACAATTTCCGGCAACAGGTGATCTGGCCTGTGACCGCCCTCAACCAGACCCGCGCCTTTGTTAATTCCACGCGCGCCCAATATCAGACTTTGATGGCGCAAGTTCATGCAATCAATAACAACAGCGCAACGCTTGCGAACCCGACGCAGTTGGAATCGGTGTTCCGGGGCGCGCAGGGCGGCAGTATCGCCCAACTTCAGCCGTTGTATACGAACTTGTACACGCCCGTTCCTCTGGCGAAAGATGCCAAGCCAATCCAGCGGAACTTGATGGACATGGATGATGCGCTGGCCATGGGATCGCTCAAGACTTCGGTGCTTGCAGACCAAACGACAGCAGGCATGCTGACACTCGCCGATTCCATCGAACAGCAGAGCGCCACTGCCGCGCCTGGCTCGGGACCTATGCTGGCTGCCGAGTCGCAAGTCGCCAGTCTCGAAAGCCAGGCATATCTGGCCAAAGTCCTTGCGGCCGAACTGCGGCAGGAAGCGGCAAAACTCGCGCACCAAAACACGTTGCTCAAGCAGAGCGCAACGGCGACCCGCAATTTACAGAACCAGATACAGCAGGTGCTGGCGCACCCATAGGAGAAAGAGATGGAACGCAAGTTATCAATTCGTGTTTGGAAAGTTATCCGGAACGCCGTCGCATTCGTGCTCGCCTTCGCGGTTGTCGTGATGATGCTGCCGACAAAGGCCAGGAGCCAGTTGGGACTCGACCCCTGTTGCGCCATTATCTCGGTCGGGTTGACGACGATTTCAAATCTCCTGAGTAGCGCTGTCGCGAAGCCACTGGGGGCCATTCAGCAGCTTGAGCAGCAGGCAGCCAATTTTGAGCAGCAGGTGGTATTCCCGATCGCGGCGCTCAATCAGGCGCGCGGGTTGGCCGGTCAGTTCCAGGGCCAGTTCACGCAGATGAAAAAGACGTTTCAGTTATCGGTTTCAAGCGCCACTTTGCCTACGCCGCAACAACTCGAAAAGAACCTGCTTTCGCGGAATCCGAATTCCGTTCCGCAGATTTCCGGCAACTATGCCGCGCTGTACGGCGCGGTAATGCCGGCAACTGATGCGCCCCCACAAGTGCGGGATCTGGTTGACATGACGGACGCCGAGGCGCAGGCGGCGATGAAAAAAGCAGTCGAGATCGATGCTTTGGCCGATCTTGAGCTGCAGGCGGCGGAGCAGATCAACCAGCAGTTGCAGACGGCCGCGCCGGGAAGTGCGCCGATTCTCGAAGCACAGGCGTCAGCATGGCTTGTCCGTGCGAATGCTTACACCCAATCGGCGATGGCTGAACTGGTGCGAGTGCGGTCAATCGAGCTGGCCAATAATGGCGCGCAATTAAAGTTCTCGACCGCTCATACCACCAATTTACATTCAACCGGGAGCCAGGTGCTTCAGGGAGCGCACTGATCGTGTTTTATTTCGAGCACCTACTGAATACGGCTCTGGGCGCGATCGATGGTACGCGGGTCATTCCGACCATCACGAACATGGCGTTCGCGATCCTGCTGATCGGATTCCTGATCGGCTTATATCAGGCAACGCTACGCGGGGGTGACCTTCAGGCGCTGGCAGTAACGGCGATCAAGTACCTCGTGGTTGCCATGATCTTGTCGAACTGGACGACAGTGTTCCGCGATGTAAATGGATCTTTTACCGCAGTTGCAGATTTCGTGTCGAACAGCTCGGGGGCCGGCGACATGTTCATGAATTGGATGACGCAGCTCCAGCAGCAGGCGACAACCAATCCCAACCTCACGTTCTGGGACATGATTACCGGCGATATATCTGGCACGATCACCGTCGGGCTGCTGCTGATTGCCTACATTGTCTATGCGCTGGCCATCATCATCTTCTGCTTCTTCTACACGCTCTACGGCACAGTCTTGTATGTAACCGGACCGCTGGTGTTGGCGCTCATTCCCGTCTCTGGGATCGGACAGCTCGGGAAAACTTACGCCATCAATCTGATGATCTGGAATGCCTGGGGAATTCTCTATTCAGTTTTTGGTGCGCTGATTACAGCCATTCACTTCAACCAGGTCAATAACGTACTCGGCAATGGGTTTCTCGGATTCCTGCAGGGCGTGCCTGATTCGACGATGCTGGGACTGGTGAGCATTTTCTACGCCCTTGCCGTTGCCATGGTCCCGTTCATCGCCAAAGGAATTATTTCTGGCGACGTCGGATCGACAGTGACGGCTTTGGTCCGCGCGGCAGCCACTGCGGCAGGTGCGGCTTTGGCGGCCGTGAGCGGTTTTGCCGCTGGTGCTGGCGCGGCCGCTGCTCCCGCGGCGGCGGGAGCAGGTGCGGGCGGCGGTTCCTCCTCCATGGCAATAAGTTCATCCATGCCTCCTCCAACTCCGGCGACATCAATGGCGGGATTCCTGCAATCGGGCTTGGCGAGCGCGATGAACAGCAACAGCAGTCCCGTTGCGCCGGCGGTTAGTGGAGGCACGAACGGGAGTTCCGGAAATGAGAATGGAGCTCACTCGGCTTCGGCTAGCCCGGCGAGATCGGGCTACATTTACTCGCCAAAATCAGTGACTCAGGCCGTCACCTTCAACGTTGCGCGGGCCTTAGGACGCGCAGCAGGAAGGCAAAAACCGGAGGACAACTGATGTGGCTGGAGGCTTGTATGTGGAGACAACCGCCGATCTGGGAGCCGCAAGGAACGAAGTTCCGGCCCTACAGCATCATCACTCTGATCTTCTTTTATATCGGCAAGTGTTTCGGCCTTCTGTTCAGACGCCGCAGATAGGTCAGTAAGGAAGCGATGAATATGTGGTTAAAAAGGAATAAAGAGCAGCAGTCTGAGGTTGAGGAGAAAGTCAGCTACAGCCGCTACTACGAACACGATGGAGCCCTGCGGGCATACGCCAATCGCGCCATGGTTCTGGCGTTTTTGTGCGTGCCTGCCACGTTGCTTGCACTCGGTTTTGCCGTTTACGTGCGCGTGCAGCCCCCAACGGTAATCCGCGTGGACGAAAATGGCCAGGCAGGAATTGTAGGCCCGCAAAAGCCATCGCTTTCCATCACCCAGGGAGCGGCGGCGGAGCCGAGCGAATTCGAAAAGCGGGCCTTTGTACGCCAGTTTCTCGAACGTTATCTCAATTTTTCTCCTTCAAACGTAAGCCGTAACTGGGCCGACAGTCTGAACATGATGACTGCCAACCTGCGCCGTAATGCGTTTGGCGGCATGCAGAAAGAAAATCTGGTCGGCAAGATTCAGGACGATCAGAGCAGTTCAGAATTCCAACTCCGCTCGCTTGAGGCCGCAAAGGACGATCCCCTGACTTATACCGCCTTTGGAGTTAAGGAGGTCCATCACATTCATGACCACAACGAAAGCGTGGACAAGGTGGTCAGTGAATTCCACGCGCGCCTGGTGGTCGAGAAGCGGTCGGAGCGGAACCCCAGCGGGTTGCTCATTGGCGAGTACTGGGAGCGGGCGATCGAGGGCGAGAAGCGCGATTGGGTTTTGCAACAGGCAGGTTTTACTGGACAGAACTAAAGGAGCTCGCAATGGAAAACAGACCACCGGCAGGCGCATCGGCGGCGCCGGCAGCAAACGATGGAAGCACTCGGCGAAAGAGACGAAATGGAGTTGACGTATCGGTGCGCTATTTCCTGCCAAAACCCGGCTCATCACCCGGTGTACCCGAATTGGGCCAGGAAGTAGCGAGCGAAGGCGAGGCCCTGATTCAGTCTTTCAAGAGCGGCCAGCCGTTCTACACGTTAGCGGCTTGGAAAGCAGTTCCGGAGGTAAATGGCGGCGGCAGTCCTGTGATCGTGAAGCAGGCTGCCACGCGAAATTGAATTCTCTTTAACAACACAGCACTCGACTTCTCAGATGACCAATGCAAGTGATTTGGTCCTTTGAGCGCCCCACGGCTTGATGTGGGGAGATGTGCTGACCGGGCTTCTCGTTATCGAGGGCCTGGCCGAGCGAACCCGAACAGGCGGCCAGGCGAGACGACGAGAGAGCTTGCGGTTACGCAAACTCCTTAACTCTCTCCGGGTCTCCGGCGGGAACAAATAGTTAAGGAGAATAAAAATGACGAAGAATATTAAGACGAAGAATTACAGAATCCCGGCTGACCAGATTCAGAACCTCGAGATTGACCGCAATGGCAGAGTAGCGCCACGGCTACACGATCTTGAGCCCTTGAAGAACACGCTGCTCAGCGTGCTCTATCCCGCAATCAAGGTGGCCAGCGTAAACGTACCGACCGAGATCCTCGACGACTACGAGGAATCGCAGGTCGAAAACAGGCTGGCAAAACTTGTCTGGAACGGAATTCACTACAAATTAGTCGGCGCGAGTGGTTCGGCAAAGAAGGGCAAGTTTTACTTTGTTGACCAGGAGCACAGCCGTGCAATTGCCGAGCGGTTCCAGCATTGGCCGCAGGCGGCAATCGTCTATTTCGGGATCCTCGTTTCTACATGCAAGGTGATGATGGAGGAACCCGACGCACATGTGCTCGTCGTGCCCGATGGGAAGCTGGGAACAAATGACTGCCGGGGATGGATCAGGCGTTCATTGTTTCTGAAGCTCCAGCAAACCCATGAGCAGCAGCTCGTGATGGAGGAAATTGGCCGGCTCCTCAGGGACCGCTATGACAAGCCTCCCGACCAGGAACTTTTGGGCGAGCAGGAAAGGCAAGAACTCGCCCAGATTGCGAAACAGGAGATTCACCGGAAAATCCTTCCGAGTGAACGTTTCTACCAGTTTCGCATGGCCTTTTCCAATACCCAGGCGAAGGGCTCATTCAAAGTCGTGGAGGATGATGTTGCCGACGCGCTTGAAGCGGATTTTATTCTGCCGGAGAGCGCGGTCAAACCAGGGTTGAAGGTTCCGGCGGTGATGTACTCGATCTTCGGGCCGGGCAGAAGATTTCGCGGTGATGTCGTGGTAGGCATCCGCGAATTCTCCCGCCAGCTCGAGTTTGAGTCCAGTTACACGTTACTGGAACATGCACCCGAGGACTCAATTCAGCTGGAAATTTTACCACAGGCTATGGAGCAGGTGCGCAAGCTGAGTGGAGCGGTAAGCGAGGGCCGTTATGAAGAACTTCTTAAGATTTTGGGACGGCATCCGGACAGCCTTCCGGATCTGGACCAGGATACTGGCGAAGAATTCAGAATCGTCGAAGGCCTGCTGTTGGCTGACGCGAGCGGCGAGATCGTTCGTCATCCTTACGTCAACAATCAACTGAACAAACTTCTTGCTCGCTGGGCGTACAAAGTAACGACCGGAGGAGGCTTCCGTCTGCCCGCATTTGCCTTGATGGACGACGGATACCTCTTCTTGAAAGATGGCAAGGTGCTCTCAGGTTCCGACTGGATTCCCGAGCACAGCGCTATCGTTCAACTGGCCTCGAAGTGGGGGCTTTGTGTCCGTTACCCGATACGCATGGTTGACGATCTTCTGCCTTTCAGGAACTTACACGACCCATTGATCGTGAAGTATCTGAGCGAGCACGTTGCCTCGCAAGGTTGCGTTCTGACCGAGGCTGAAGGACGCGACCTGATGGCGCGGCAACTACGCTTGGAGGGCGCCTATGTTCTCCATTCCGAAACAGCAAAAAAGAACGGCGGCGACTTTGATTTCGATTGGATCTGTGTGGTCGAGGAAGACCGGTTCTCGCGCTTTGTGAAGAACCGATTTTCACGAGGTTTGGGAGCACAACAGGGAAAGAACAAAGCCAACAAGGCCCGCGATCCCTGGTTCAATCTGGAGCACGTAGCCATGAAGGCCAGGGGAAATCACATCGGCTCGATCACCGATCTGATGACCTCTTGCCGCGCTTCGGGCAAAGAAGAGCTTGCCCAGCAATTGGCGAAGGAACTCCAGAATGCGCTCGACAGCCTCAAGTGGCAAGTCCAGCCGGATTTGAAACTCGTTTCCGAAATACGCCAGCAGGTACGACAAGCGCCCTGGCTTCGTCACAAGAATGAACGCCGGGTGTCTGATCTGCCGCTACATCTCGATGTGGACGAGTCAGACCGCATCGGGAAACTCTACAACCATGTCCGCAAGGAGATCGAGGATCTGCTGATCAACAAGGCCTCGATTGAGGCATTCAAGTCACTCGTCGTCGGTGAACAGGTCACGCGCGAGATGATGAAGGAATGCCGTTTCGTCAATCAGGCTTATGCAGCGATGATCGCGAAGATCGCCTCGCGGCGTGAACACCTCAAAGCACAACTGGACAAAACCAAAGCCGAATGGGAGGAAGTACGGCAGAGTCCCGACAAGGAACTGCGGCGACAGAAATCGTTTGCCATGAGCCAATCTTATGGCGCGTGCCATTTTGACGAGGAACGCGGCAAATACGAGATGAAGTCCATCCTGGCCTTCATACGCATCTGGGCGCAAAACAAGACCGAGAACCGGTTTGGCTGGCTGCAGGCCCTCAACCGCGTGGTTTCGCGTGGCGAGCGCTCCAGCGGCTCGATTCTCTTTCTTGCCTTTCCGCAGGAACTCATCGTGAAGTTGGCCGAGCGCACCGGAGGGAAGTTCGTCCGGGTGCACGTGCCCAAACTTTACGAGGGATTCGTTCGCTCTGACTCCTCCGGCCGGGTTTTCCTGGTTGATCCCATCAATGGAGGACAGAAACATACGTTCCTGTTCAAGCTGAAGGACGGGAACATCCTCCTCGACGACAAACCCGAACAGACCCAGCCGGGTGCCTCATCCACACCTCAGACAGCGGAACCCGCTGTCGAAACCACATCGGACGACGACGTGGAATTTCCCGCGGTCTTGCCCGATGGAGATGTGAGCGATGTGCCCTGGGTCATGTGAGGCAGTAACCACTCTGGGCGGAATCCCTCGCGGGTTCCGCTCAGGGCCGAAAAAGGAAATATGAAACGGATTCTCTCTACCTTTATATACGGACTGTTTGCGGTCTCAGTGGCCGCGCAGCAGTTACAAGCTCCAGCTCAGAATGTGCTCCATATTGCCACGGCCCTGAACCATCTGACAGTGCTTGAATTTCACGAGCCGGTCACGATGGCGGCAGCCGGCAGTTCCGACTTCCAGATCGAGCGCCAGGACAACAAAGTGTTCGTCAAGCCGACGAAGCCGGGAGTGTCCACCGATCTTCTCGTCTGGACCGCATCGCGCCGCTTCGCCTACGAACTAGAAACAACGGAAGAGGTAAAGACCATGAACTTTGCTATTGATGCTGCCATTCCCGCTGCGCCGCCGGTTGTAAGCAGCAGCGCGGACGAACTCGCCGACATGATGCTGACCCGCGCGTTCCTCGGAGCAATCCAGATTCGTAGCAACGTGCGGACACGACCGAATGAGGTCAACATTCGTATCGAACAAGTATTCCGAACGCGCAGCACGGTTTACGTACACTACACGATTGAAAATGCCACCGCAGCGAGTTACCGCTCGAGCCTGCTAGCCGTGTGTGAATTGAAGCCGGAGCATTCGTCAGTCTCATTAGGGAGCATCGCGCACATGCAACTGGATTCTCGCGAGTTGAAGAGGCTAGGCGCAGCGACAGCATTGCCGTTACCGGTCGGCCATGTGGAAAGCGAGTCGGAAAAACTGGAACCGGGATCTTCGGTCCAGGGAGTCGTTGCCATCCGGCAAGATCTGAAGGGCCCGGCAGTGCTCCAGTTGGTATTTGACTCTGGAATCAAGGCGACGTTTGTGATGTGAGCATGAAACAGAATCCACAAATCGAAACCATGCGCGAGAGGCTCCAGAGTTACCTCGCGCAAGAGCGCGAAGACACCATTCTCGCCTCATTGCGGCACTGGACCGAAGATCCTCTTAAGCCGCGGATGGAGAACGGCAGTTTTCGCTTGAATCCCATCCTGCTATTGCTTGCCGGACTCGCCACGTTCAGCGCCGGCGCCTTTTTGTTCTTCAGCTTTGGGCACCCATGACGCCAGAAAACGAATATCGCCTCGGCCGCAGGACCTACCATCGCAACCAGGAGGAAAGTCTCGGATTCGTCTTAGTTTTGATTGTGTTGGTCCTGTTTGCAGCCGGTTCCTACATCTTGGTCACGCGCTTTCACATGCGCCCCGCGCAACTGGTAGAAGGCGGACTCTACCTGCTGTTTGCGTCAATCGGGTGCATCTCCGTTGCCTGGTACGTGATCACGCTGCCGCGGCGCCGCGAAACCACTTGGCCTCATCCTCCTTTATATATACCGTCCGAACGCGACCGAAAGGCCGTCGAAACTGCCTACAACCAGAATGCAATCGTGCTCGGGTATGACGTGCACCGAAAACCGTGGCTCTGGCCCGACGCAACTCGCGTCATGCAATCGGTCGTATTCGGGGCCACCGGTTCGGGGAAGACAACACTGCTCAAGAACATCATCACCCAGGATCTCTTTCGCGTCGTTGGTCCGGCAAACGACCGGCGCCGTATACCGATGCTCATATTCGACGGCAAGGGTGACCAGGAGTTCCTTTCTGATCTGCTCCCGGCTATTGAAACTGCCGGCCGAATGCATCAACTACGAGTGTTGAATCCTTCCCGGCGGGATATTTCTGTCCGTTATAACCCGTTCTTCAGCGAGCACGGTCTCTACCAGGAGCACGCGAACTTTGTCTTTGAATCATTCGATCTCAAGGAAGACTTCTTTCACGGGCATCAGGCCACTTATCTAAGCGACCTCGTGCGAGTTCTGGCGCACACCGGCAAGCGCTTCAACATCCATGATGTGCTCGTCCTTGCGCTGGACGAAAGGGTTCTGAAAGAACAAATCGCGATCGCCCGCAGTCAGCTTGCTACTCAGGCCGGCGTGAGTCATCAACGCGAGCTCAATCTTGAGATGTCCATACGGAACCTGCAGCAGTCCTTCGAAGACCGGGATCGGGTGCCGAAAATTCAAGGGCTTCTCAACGAGTTGATGACCTTTCTGGAGGACGATCTTTCCGCCGTTACAGGGGCCTACGATGAGGTGCTGTCCCTTGATGAGGTGATCGAAAAAGACCTAATCCTGTTCGTCTCGCTTAACACCAACAAGAACTCAAAAGCCGTAACGGCTCTCGGCCGGATGCTTCTGCAAAACATGCAGCTAATCATCGGCAAGCGGTATGAAGACGAGCAGGAACGCCGCCGCCAGGACCGGCCGATGGTCAGTGTCATCCTTGATGAGTTTGCACCTTTTGCGTATTCAAATTTTGCGCAGATTCTTCAGACAGCGCGTGGCACCAACACAGCATTCCTGTTCGCGCTGCAATCTCTGCCACAGCTTCTGACGGTCGGCCGCGGCTTCCGCGATGACGTCTCATCCGCACCGAACACGACCATGTTGCTGCGCACGCGTGACGAGGAAACAGCACAGTATTTCCTCAAAGCGTCGGCACGTGTCCCGCAGAAGCGGCGCACACTAACCGTCCAGCGCACGGGTCTACTGGAGGAAAAATATCAACCCATCGGATTCGGAAGCGAGACCGACATCAAGGACACTCGTTCACAGGATGAGCACATCAAGAACCTGCCTGTAGGTCAGATGGAAATCCTGATGACCGACAATCGGCAGGGGACGTTGCATTCGCATCTGCACGTACGCGTTCCTCGCAACTACCGCTTCCCAGGATTCGAGCCCAGGATTTACCCAAGGCTTCATTCCGTGTCGCACGTTGAAGGCGCAAATCTACGTTTCAAAGATCCGGATCTTATCCGGCGAAATGGCCGGCTGGCAGCACGAACAGGCAGAATTGCATGGATGTAAGAGGCACAACAACTACCGTGTTGGCATTGTTCCTCGCCGCAAGCCTGTCACCGTTATGTTGGGCTCAAAGCACCAGGTCGTACGATCCCGCAGCCAATGGCCGACCCTCGAAATCGAGAGAGGGCTTCCTCGATTTCACACTGAAGAGGATTAATCCTGCAGAGAAGGACTACGGTTATTGCGTCGACGAGGGTCGCAAGTTTCTGCTCACTGAAAGCATCGAGAATGGCTATTTCTGGTCCAATCTGGTCTCCCTGGGGCTGCTTGGCTGCCTCTTTATCATCATCGTCTATCAGCAAAAGCGACACACCCGTAGTGACTGGATGGCGGCAGACGCCTTGGGGCAATTGGAACACGCTCTGGCGCGGTCCCACGGCCAAGTTGAAGAGGCGAACAAGAGGAATCAAGGGTTCATGCAATCCTTGTCCGCATTAAGGGAATCCGCCCTGCGCACGCCCGCGTTGCCGACCGGTGCTCCCGACGTTAATGGCTCGGCCTCACGCCCGCGTACCTCAGCTGCGCAGAAAAAATCTACAGCGCCGCCGACAAATGGGAATGCGAAGGCCATGCCGACTGAGCCGGCGAGTGTTCCTACGAAAGCCGTGACGAGTGCCCAGATCGCGCTTTTTAACGGGGAAGGCGACCTCGTTATGAAACTCAATTCACAAGAACAACAAATAACCGCCATGCGAGAGCAGATGAACCTGGTCCGGCGGCAGCTTACTGAGAGCGAACGAAAATTACGGGCGGAACAAGAAAAGAACCGCAGCCTGAAAGGCGAGTGATTTTCCTTGAAGCTTGGTGCAACAAGGAGTTCGACAATGACAAGCAATAAGAGATCGGAGAACGTGAAAGGAGCCCTCGACAGGTTCGAATCTGGTGGCGATCTCGGACCAGTCGAAGATCGCAACCGGTACGACGAGCGCCTCGATTCCCTGTCTCCCAGAGAAAAAGAACTAGCGCAGGAGAGCGCGAGGTTCGCAGACCTCTGCCAGTACTTTGAACGCCAGCGGATGGACATCCCTATGGAAATTGTCGATCAACTTGGCCCGGCATCGAGACTCGCCATACCAGAACGAATAGAAGCGATGAAGAAGCTGAACCAGAAATTAATGGAGTACCTCGACAATGTTGGTCAAGATCCTGGGATTCGGCAGTAACTGGTGGGCACGTTTCGGTCACGATCCCCAGGATCGTTACCGATTTACGCGAGACGCCGCGTATTTCAACTCTAGCGGCCTGCGCTGCGGAAGCAAGCTGCGGCGTCATTGGATTGTGCCTGGCTTGCTCCGTTTCAACGGGGTCGGCGATTTCACTCCACAGTTCCCAAATCGGTGTCTGGGAAAGACCTTTGACTGTCCCGACATGACGTTTGCTTTTGGCGGGAACAGGCTTTTGTTCGGGAGGAAAGTTACGAGTTCTCCGGCACCGGATTACTACCTGCTGGCAATGTCCTGTGACCGCTGTGGCCCGTTCGATTGTCGAAGTCCCGGCTGGAAATCGGAAACAGTATTCCCCATCGCTGTAAGCCAATTGCGAGACAGGGGCGAGGCCCTGTTGCTCATGAGGCCGGGCGATTGGGTGAGGACCTCGCTAGGTGTTTGGCAGCTCAGAGTGGAGGATGGGCGCCACGGTGCAGCGCTCAGCCTCTTCGAAGAATAAGTCTGAGAAGTTTCTTATGCGGTACGCGAAAAATGGTTTGGTAGTTCAAGTCGGACGAGATGTCCCGCTGTTGCGACAGATCCGCAATTCGAAGTTTATCAGCCACGATCAGCTCTTTGATCTCATGCGATTTGGAGGCTGGGAACGTTCGCGGGACAGCTTCAATTGGAGACTCCGGCGGCTCGTTAAGGCCGGCTATCTTGCCGTGTGTGACGAGTTCTTCGGCGCCGGTTCAACCGTCTATCGGATCACCCGCGATGGCCTCCACCTGCTCGAACATCATGGCGAGTTTTCGACCGTCCTGCAATCCAACACGAAACATCTTCCACATCCTGCTCAGATTTTCCACGCACTCCAACTGAACTCGGTCCAGGTAGCGCTGGCGAACCAGAATCTATTGTCCACCTGGCAGTCAGAAATCGAAGTTGCATCATTCAATACGATTTCCCGTGCTCCCTACCAAAAGGACTACGACGCCATCGTGGAGGTCTGGGTGGGTGCAAAGAGTGCCAGGTTTGCGCTTGAATATGAACGAACTCTGAAGAGCGTCAGACACTACGAACGTATACGTGACGCGCTCCAGCGAGAGCACCAGATTACGTGCATTCTGTATCTGAGTTCCGGTATAGAAGTGCTGGTTCACCTCCTGCATGAGTTCCAATCCGTAGCCACGAATGTCGCCTTTGCAAACGCGAAGGATTTTGGACAGAACCTCCTTGACACGCGTGTGCTCACCCCAGGAAACCTTGCAGGAATGCCTTTCAGGGAGCTGCTGCAATGAGCTACAGGCGTCGCTTTCTTGCGAGGATCCTTCTTTGTGACCTCTCTTTGACCTCTTCTCGCAATCTAGGTCGCCTTTTCTCCCATTCGGAAGCGCCTTTTGGGACCGCTTGCAACCAGTCTCGATTCAGGCTCTTACATTCTGACTACCCCCTGTATTTCGCGTCTTTTGAATCGCCACGATTGAAGCTAAATAAGCCCGCTGCGCAAGATCGCTATTTCCTGTTTGTGCCGAACGTTTCGACCGTCGCAAGACAAACAGTGTTGGACGGTGGATTCCAACACTCGCCTTGCCAGCCGCTTGCGCTTTATTCGTTCTTTCTGTTCTTGCATTCGAGGCTCTTAACAAGAATGGTCGATATCCGTTGCTGCGCCGGTTACTCGGGCTACCCCCGTTCGTGGATACTGCGGGTTTGCTCCAAACTGTTGCGGTTGCATGAACCTTTCAGTGGCCCTCTGTTCCTCGGGCTGTTTGGTTTTCCAGTTGGAGGTTGCTGTGTTGCATGCGGATTCTCGTCCGATTTGGCAACGGAAAGCTCAAGCCGCGCACCGGCAATTCCGCAGCGGCTTTCGGCCAGTACATGGCCATTACCAGCGCAGCAAGCACGTAACTCCGCACCGCAATTTCTAACGAAAGGAGTAGATCCATGCCGCACAGTCGAGGCCGTTTACGTTTCGAACCATTGTTCACAACCGAGGAGCTTGGCCTGCCCGAGCACGCCAATATTGCGCACGTGGTGAAGGTATTTCTGGCAATCGGCGACGGTGTCGCCGCGCGCTGGATTGAGATGCCGAAATGCGTGTTGCTCCTTCAAACCGTTGCCGGAATTCCGGAGTCGGGAGCGATCTATTTGTATGACCGGGCGCGACATCAGTTCTATCTCGCGGTATTCGAGCAAGGCCGTGAAGATGCGCTAACCACAACTGAGTTCGAGCAGCTTGTGGCCGAGTATGACTTGCTCGGATACATAGAGAATCGCAGCAATCTCACAACACTCAGTCCAGCCGGAGAGGCCTGAGTCCGGCAAGCAACTCGTTTCAACGCAGGTCTATGACATGGCTACACGACAAACCAATCGGGACAGGGAAACCGCTAGCGCCACTCTCGAATTGGCACGGCGATACTGCACCCTATTTGTGAATCGGCTCGCATACACTGTGCAGTCGACCAGACCGGGCGACAACGGCAAGCATTATTACTATCGTCCGAAACGTGGTCGGCGCCTGTCGCTCGAAGCAATCTGGGACCACCTCAATGGACGGGTGACAATCGGTCTGTATTCTCTGAACCCCCAGACGCAACGCTCCAAGTGGGTGGCCATTGATGCCGATTACGCGAACGCACTCGAAGACCTGCTGAAGCTGCAATGGGAACTTCACCAGGACGGGATTGAGTCGGCGCTTGAACGTTCCCGTCGTGGCGGTCACCTTTGGATCTTCACGGGCCAGCCGCTCCTGGCACAGGAGTGCAGAATCTACATCTACAATCTAGCTCGCCGGCTGCGAGTGCCCCTGAAAGGCGCTGCCGGTCTTGCCGAAGGGATCGAGGTGTTTCCACGCCAGGACCAGTTAGGACCGGGCGAATTTGGAAACGGCATTCGTGGTCCACTTGGCATTCACCGTGGCGCCGGAAAGCGGTATTGGTTTTACGGTGCTGATTACAACATCGAAGCGCAGCTCCGCTACCTGGAACGGCTGAAGAAAATCTCCGAGCCGGAGATGCGCAGGTTTATTCAGGGCATGGAAATGCCTCAGGAATTCCGGCCTAAACCGAAGGTTGAATTGCCTCCCTTCGATCCCAACCGGCGCGAGTTTCGCATTCTCGATTACCTTCGCCCAGCACGAAAGCGGTCGGGAAACTATTGGACGCGATGCCCCTCGTGTGCTGAACAAGGCCGCGATCGGAGCGGCGACAACCTCGCAATTTCGGTATCCGATCCGCGTCTCTATCGCTGTTGGGCCGGATGTTCCAAAGAAATGATTCGGGCGGCATTGGGACAGCCGATCCGGATCAAGAGGACGGTCTAATATGAGCGCACCTGCTACAACTCCGAAACACTCCCTGGATCAAAGAGAGGTCCTTGCCAGACAGGGGTTGCGCCTACCGGCGCTCACCCTGAAGCGCTTGCGAAGTGCGGGGATCTACTGCCAGCCCTCAATCTCGATTGAACACCAGCACCTGGCAAAGCGCTACATTCTCCGCGGTGTGGAATCCGGCGGGGCCGTGGCCGATCTCGGAGCATATTCGAGCTTTGTGCATGAGCACGGAACCGCGCTCGGCTGGCTGCAGCGGGTTGATAGCGTCGGAGTCAATGGTGTGCATGCAGTGGTGGTCGCTCCGGTCTTGATCCGTGTCCAGATGCTCCGTGTCGAGCGCACGTATGATCTGCTCATTACGCGGCATAGCCTCGTGACTACTGGTGCCGGTCAAAGACCACGACTTGAAAGTTCAATCGTTTTTTACGGAAGACGAGGTACGCTGGAGATGGAGCTCTGGGGGAAGGACGCGGCCTATCGAGGTACTGTAGCGCCGGTGTTCTACAGCCGTGCTGGCGAGATCGCGGCCGTGCCTGCGGAATTCCAAGCTGTAGCCGCTCTAATCACGGCCGCTGTATGCTGCACCGGCTGCCGCCATTGTCATTTACTCAAGCCAGAAGAGCTTGCCAACAAGATTGAAACAAAGCCAGCCAGCGACGCTGTCATGAAGACTGAAGAAGGCGCGGCGTGACGCTTCCCGTGTGGCCGTCGGACCCCGATGAACTGCCGGAAATCGCTACTGTGCTTGACGATCCGGCAGCTTCTTCCTGGCTCACAGCGTGTCTTTGTTCCGCCCTGTCTCGTGATCCTGTGGATGCTGCGAACGACGCTGAAGTCCTCGCCCAATTGCTGGAACTTCGATGCCGCGCCATCTTATCTGGACGCCTTGCCCCGTAAGTCACCTTGCGCGTTGAGCAGTAGCTCCGCGACACATTGCGCAGTGCGAACGCCCGAGACGGAGGTCATCCTGACCGTAGCAAGTACTTTGGCAAAAGAAAGCACGTCTGCCATTCACATGGACTGGTATCGGGACCGTGGTTTTGCGCGCCGGTGGTTGCCAACCGCCGGCCGGCCCTCACTGCGCGCCAGCTCTTGAATTCGCCCAGCTCCGGCGCACCATCTTCGTCTTATTTTCCAGAGTTGATGCAGGTCGGAAATGAATGACGATTTCTTTTCAGATCAGGATTGCCCCTCTCTGTTGTTACGCCCTCGTTGGCAACACACCCCACCGTCATTCGCGCCGCCATCGGAGAGAAAAAGGACATTTCGACGGCATACTCAAGCGAACGGAATAGCGTGCGCTTATAATGTGCCGCGTACGGATCAGCCCGCTTTGGCAGTCTCAGTTCAACATTAGGAGCTCACAATGCGCGGCAGCAAAGATCGAGATTCCGTCCGTGCAAAACAGCGAATCCCGCGCATACCCGCCAGAAAAGCGGCGGACATCCTTAAACACTGTGACCAGCTACTGGCGGACTCCAAACAGGTGCTCGCGGACCTGCCTCGCGTTGGGTTTGCTCAATTTCTAGCTTTACTGAGCGAAGACATTCTGCGCCTCGCGATACAGCCGGATTCCTGCGGTGAGCGTGCGAGGGCGCGTCTAATTTCCGACATTGTGCCAGCACTCCAGGGCAACATGGCGGAACGGCACGAAGTCAGTATCGAAGATATCGCGTACTGTTCAAACATTGTGGTGCCATGCTTACTGCTCGAACTTGGGCGTCGTAAGCGACACATCGAAATCGAGTTCCCTCCGGATCCAACTGATTCATCAGCGCGCTTCAAGATATGCGCCGGCCAACCTTACCCATTTCACTCGATTACCAACCAGCAGGTACTGCGACTTGTCTCGCAATGCGGCGAGGAACTGGTGGGTCTTTGCTACTTCGGCGACCAAAAGAGCCGGGGATGGATCGAAGCGGAACTGGAATCACGGAGCGGGGCACGCAATCTGAAGGCCTGATCCGGCACTCCCTCCTCCTCTGATATAAGTCATAATCCAGGTAATCGGCCTTGGCCTCCGTAGCGCTTCGAGCCTTTTCTATCTTTCGCGAATCAACTCCGCACAATTTTTAAACTTTCCCTTCAGCTGCATTCGCGGTTTGGGACAAATCCTTTGATGATTGGAGTCGTGACATGCCTAAAAGCGTGAACAAAGTTATCCTCGTCGGAAATGTCGGTAAGGATCCCGAGGTGAAATATTCGCCAAGCGGAACGCCGATTGCCAAGTTCAGCCTCGCGACCAACGAGAAGTACAAAGATCGAAGCGACGAATGGCAGGAGCGAACCGAGTGGCACAACATCGTGGCCTGGCAGCGTTTGGCGGAGATCGTTGGTGAGTATGTTAAGAAGGGCGCCAAGTTGTACATCGAAGGCAAACTTCAGACATCGAGTTGGGAAGACCGTGAGAGCGGCACCAAAAAGTATCGGACAGAAATTGTCGCCCGCGACCTGGTCCTGCTCGGATCACACGAGAACGGCGGCGGTGGTGAGGATCGGTCCAATCGGAATGGCGATGAGCGCCAGTCTGTTTACGCCGGCTCGCCAGAGATCACGGACGAAGATATTCCTTTCTGAGTGGATGCTGAGCACGACGTGAACTGCCAGAACGGAGACAGCGCTATGGCACAGCTCACCTACCACAAATCTAAACCATACTTCTCTACGCTTACAGAACGCTACTACGCTACGTACGACGCCGCATTTCAGGATAGCCTTCGCGCTGGCGGAGGAGCTGAGATCGACTTCAACCTTTATCTCGTGCATCCCTCCGGAAACTTCGAAATCGTCTTTTAACCGCAATGCCGAGATTTCTATCTACCCAAAGGAAAAACTATGACTGCTCCGAACGGACATGCCGGAAGCTCATCTCCACCGCACGTCAGTGTAGATAATGCGCTCGCCAGCCAGCACTTGGGTTCCGATTCACGTCTTACTGACGATCGCATCAGGCAGATCATTGGCGATCTGGAAGTCCCTTTCGATCCGCACGTAATTGAATGGCGCGTCACTAACACGGCAAAAGACAAGAGACGCGGCCAGGTGATGCCATATGCGGATCAGAGGGCTTACACCGACCGACTGAATGCTTTATTGACTCCAGCCGGCTGGACGCGGAAATACGCGGTTCACACCAGCGCAAATTTCCAACGCGGCAAAGACCAGAAGACAGTTGCGAAGATTTTCGTCACCTGCGAGCTAACGATCCTCGGTCTCGGTTCACACTCGGCGACAGGCGAGGAGTGGGCCGATGATGATAACGCTGGTACGAGCGCAGAAGCACAGGCCTTCAAACGAGCTTGTTCCTGCTTCGGACTAGGACGCTATCTTTATTACTTCACTGGCGTCTGGGTTGATATCGACGACCGAAAGCGACCAAAGAAGATTCCCACATTGCCGGAGTGGGCGACGCCGGATGGCTGGCGAAAAGGGCTACGGCCGCACAACGATTCGAATCCAAGTTCGGACCACCAAGACAAGGTTAGCAGCGCTCCTGCCCACGATAATCGTCAAAACGGAGCAGCAACCACGAACGAAAGCTCCCTGGTCCGACAGATTGAGGCTCTCGCCGAACCGCTCGGAAAGGCCCTATATCGTGGCTTGCTAAAGTCAGTAGCGCGAGTCTGGAATCCTAACCAGATTCAGGATACGGTTCTCCAACAGCGGGTATTAGAGCACATGCAGGCGGCCGAACGCGGCTTGCAGCGCCTGAAATCAGCCCTGGAGAGAGTCGGGACCGAGCCTCTTACGAGAATTCTCAATTCGCTTCGAGTTGTTTCTCTCGAAAAAGTGGACAGCCTCGAAACATTGAAGCAGATTGTGCTGGCGCTCGAAGCGCTTTCACCTCGAAGCTAATCCCAGCTACAAACCTACCGACATTCCGAATCCTCATTCTTCCTAGAAGTTCCATCTAGCCCGCCAACACTCTTTTCTTTCTCCCAACAATTCAGAAGGTGCTTATGAATTCCTGCATCTCTGCGATCCAACATGTCCGCAGGTTGCGTGGGGGATCGCAATCCCAACTCCTTCGGGCCTCTGACGGTCTGTACTACGTTACGAAGTTCCAGAACAATCCCCAGCATGTCCGGGTGCTCGCCAATGAAATGTTGGCAACTCGGCTGGGAGCACTTCTTGGTCTTCCAGTCCCCAGCGTCGCATCGATAGAGGTTTGCGATTGGCTCATAGAGAATACGAACGATCTTCGCATGGACGTAGCAGGCCTACGAACCGCGTTCAAAGCAGGCTTGCACCTGGGATCCGCATTCGCCGCAGATCCGATTGAAGGCCAGCTGTTCGACTACTTGCCCGAAGGCCTGTTGCAGCAAGTAACGAATCTCGAAGATTTCGCGCGAGTGATCGTGCTCGATAAATGGACGTGCAATGCAGATGGACGTCAGGCTGTATTCAGCCGCCAGGCGAAACGTGGAGCGAGATACAAAGCGACGTTCATTGACCAAGGGTATTGCTTCAATGCCGGGGAGTGGAATTTTCCTGATTTTCCTTTGCGCGGTGTCTACGCCAGGAATTGTGTCTATAACCATGTGAGAGGCTGGGATGCGTTCGAGCCGGCTCTTACACGCGCTGAAGAAATGGACATCGATCAAATTTGCCGCATTGCCGCAGAAATCCCGGCAGAGTGGTACGAGTTCGACATCGCTGGCCTCAATCGCCTGGTTGAAGGCCTTTATAGTCGCCGTTCCGCAATTCGCGCCTTGATTACGGCATTTCGTCACTCCACCCGCACTCCATTTCCAAATTGGACATCGGCATAAGAATTCTCCAGCCAGGAGTTATGAAGGAAGTTCGGAAAACCCAACATTCTTCGAGCAGGCTGGACGAATCCTGACAGCCTTTCAACAGAGATACTAACCCGCAAACACGCATGATCGGGAGATGCACGAAGCGCCCACGTGGACGGTTGCACTCTTGCCGGTCTCCCTTTCGGCCACTTACCTAGGAGCTGCCTTAAGGGAAATAGGGATGTGCGGCGGAGAGCCCGCCGGGACGGTCCGCACATCCCGACCCGGGTCCTCTTCAAAGTCTCCTGTCAAGAATCCGAAAGGACAGTCGAATGCCAATCAACAATCTGAACGCGGAAGATCTCGACCAGTTCACCGGCTCCGAGCAGTGGTACCGGCATAGCCTGGTTCGTTCAATCACATACACGGATGGCGCGAAATACGTGGCGGATCACGGCGGCGCGTACTGGTTGCTGGATGAGATCGCATTAGCGCAGAAATTCAGCGCTGCTGTTAAGGCTGAACCCTTTCAAGTTTGGAAGCTGACTGTCAATGATCGCCGAGGGCTTTTGACCTGCGATGACGGGAACGACAATGTCGTTTATACCAAACCGATCCCATTCACGGATTTTCCCCTCACCGAAATCAAGTTCTATTTCACGGATAACGTGATTCTTTTGCCGAGCGAGTACTGATCGTGCCGCGAGCGAGACAACAACGCCACGCGCGCAGGGTAATTGCCTTCCGCAAAGTTTCAGGAAAGAGCTATGAACCAAAAAATCCGCATTACTACACGGGCCAATCAATTTGAGCAGCGGAAACAGCAACACTTGCAGGCTGGTTACCTCATTGAAGATGAGCAGCCATTCCCCATGAATGGGTTCTGCTCATTTACAGCAGTACGAATTGTGACAGACGAGGAGCGCGAGCGAATGGGTTTGCCGCAATCAAATCTTTCTGCAGGCTAACCGACCGGCTACCACCCCAGAGAGGCCGCCCGACCAAACTAACAAATGAGGTGTGATCCGTGAAAGGCTGGATTCGCAAATGGAGTGTGCCCGCTTCTTCCGGGGGCACCTGGACCGTTAGCTTGAAACACGATGGGACATACGGCTGTTCATGCCCCGCATGGAAATTTGCCAAGGCTCCCAAACCAGATTGTCACCACATTGAATTCATCAGGGCGAACGCTACATACGGCGACCATGCACCCAAACGGATTGTCCTTGCGAATGTTCGTGAAGTAACTGAAGGCGAAAATGATGTACTTCTCACGCCGTTGATTCCACTTGGCGACCTCCACTTTGGTTTGACCGTCGCCTGTGACCTCGCCCGGCTGGGTGCCAGTCCGGAAGACGTTGCCAAGTATTTGCACGGCAATCGTATTCGAGCTGCACAAGACTACATCTCTCAGCACGGCAGAAAGATTTACGGCTTGTGGAGCGAGCAGCGCCGTCGCCACGAAGGTTACACGATTGTGCCGTATACAGCCGCATCTGCTGGCTGATAGCGCGCTGAAAATCAGAAGATAAAAGGGGGCCTATGCGCGAACAGAACTGCCAAGGCGACCCTCTGCCTTCCCGCATTCCAGTCATCCCGTTGCCAGTCGCGCTCTACGTTTCCGAAGGGCTGATCTTCGAGCTTTATGACGGCGGAAAGCCACACCGGCAGGTTGTCATTCGCTGGGAACGACTGCAGCCCACAGTTGTATTTGAAGAAAAGGCGTGAACATAGAGCACCAGCCCGAGTTTAGGGAGGAACCCGTAAAAATGGCCGTCCTGTTTATGAACGAGTATGAGATTGATGAAGCGGCTCGGTGTTATGCACACGATCCGATCCTAGGCAAGGCGAGTCGTTTTCTTCAGGAATTTAAGGATGAAGTGAATGCGCACAGCGACGGTTGGGCATACTGGAAGCCTGCCATGACCTCTGCTGGGAAGCTCATGACCCTAATTCGGTCGGTACGAGGTAAACCCGAATGGGATGGAATTGACGAGCAGGCGAAGGAAAAGATCTTCCTCAAAGCGCTCACACCGATCAAGTGTTTCATGATTCGCCGTGGACTCGCCGCTGGGATGCGGATGCCGCCGGTTTGATATCACAACATTTGTAGATCGTAGGCTTTTGCCCCGATCTTTTTAAGAAGTCCCTTTTAAAAGGCCTTCAGTCTTCAAACATCCCTCCCATTTCGCAGGAGTCAATCCATGGCCAACGAACCGCAATCTGTTGAATCTCCCACTCTGTCTGCAACCGTAGAGCGCTGCCTGACAAGGTTGCAGTCACTTTCTCTTGCGCTCGATACCTATGGCAATGAAGACCATGCGGTGCTCCTGCATGAGGTTATCGCACAACTCCAGAAGGCTGTTCCCGCCCAACCAGCTTCGGCGCCGGACTCAATGGACTTTGTCGTGAATGCAACATTCAAAGTCAGTCGGCGACAGGTCGCGAACACGCTGTCGTGCGCCTTTGGCAGCCAAATTACCCGGTTCAGAGTTGCCGAACTTACCGAGCCGCCAGCGTTCCGATTTCGCTCGATTGAGCACCTGACCCATCGCCTGGTTGATTACCCGCTCAATGAGGGTGGTTCGCTTGGCATTGGGAGCACCGAGCCGGCTTCTGATGTGTTTCGCCTCGACCTAACGTCAATCAGGCGAGGTCTTGATGACCTCGGCACAAAATATCCGAGGCACTTCGCAGATTTGGTCAACGAAAACACCGATGCGATTACTGCCAATGTGCTCCTCCAGTGCTGCTTGTTTGGCGAACTCATCTACGAGTAGTCGCCGTTCCAGGCTTCTTCGCCATCTTGGAGAAATTCGACATGCACGTTCACGGAAAGACCAAACTCGGCTTCTTCCCCCTTGCTATCTCCGAGGCCACGCGGCTGAAGAATTACCTGTCCTATGCACGTGAATTTTCCGCGCTCGATCCCTGTGTCGGAGATGGTGCGGCGTTTGCTGCTTTAGTTGAGAGTTCGCCGGCAAGGCGGTACGGCATAGAAATCGATGCACACCGCACGGAACAGGCCAGGGCGCTAGGGATAGACGTGTTGCAGGCGAACACGACAGACGTTCGCTGTCCTGTGGAGTCGGTGTCGCTCCTTTATCTCAATCCACCCTACGACTGGGAATCAGGCCAGAGCGGAAACCAGCGGCTCGAATTCGTCTTTCTTGAACACACTTATCGCTGGCTCAAACCGGAAGGCATTGTCGTCTTCGTTATTCCGCAAGCGAGGCTCAAGCCCTGCGCTCGTCTCTTGGCCGATCACTTCAAAGATTTGCGCGTTTACCGGCTTGCTTCGCCCGAATGTGTGCGCTTCAAGCAAATCGTGGTTCTGGCGGCCCGGCGAAAGCGGACAGAACGGCCGCGAGATTCGGTCTTGCTCGAAGTACAGCGCTATCTGGAAGGGCTTGCCGTCCAGGACGAACTGCCCGTACTCGGCGATACTGCTGAGATATGCTATCCGGTTCCGGAATCCGGCCCCGCAGTTCTCTCCAACACTGGCATTCCCCTCGACGAAGTTGAGGACCTGCTTCTGCGATCTTCGGCGTACCGCCAAGCGAGACGCGTATTGATTCATGAGCAATCGAACGTTCGCGGAAGACCGCTCACTCCGCTACACGGAGGCCATGTCGGACTGCTTTGCACCGCTGGTTTGCTCAACGGCATATTCGGAGAGGACGAAAGACGGCATATCGCCTTCTGGCGTTCGGTTAAATTTGTCGATCACTGGGAAGAAGAAGACGGAGACGCAACGATCCTCCATGATCGCGAACGGTTCTCTCACGAACTGACGCTGATCTTCTCCGATGGAAAGACACAAGTTCTTACTCACGAAAAGGCGCATGAAGCATGAAGAACGCGCACCTTCGCTTTGGCTGGCTGACTTACTACAAGCGCACGGACAAAACCACTACGACATTTAAATTGAGGTTGGACCGTTTTATCGGAGAGGTTTTGCCCGAAGCGCCGCGACGCGGTAAGGCACACCTGATTTCCGTGGTTGGCGGAGATACCCAGATTGCAGCTGTCAATGCCGCCATTTCGATGGATGAAAACTTCCAGATCGAAGGCCCAGGTCTCGAACCTATCCATGTCTCGCTAGGTCGCAATGCGCAGACGAACCGGTCATCGCTGCAACTTTCTGACAGGAAAAAGCCGCTTCGCCACGTAATCGGAATCTCCGAGGACCTGATAAACAACACTGGCAGCACGGGCCGTACGATCCTTGCGCACTCGCGACCCGAATTTGTGTGGACATCTATAGCCCAAATTTACGGACTTCCGGGAATGCCGGAGTGGGCGGATTGGTTCTATCGACAACTTGAGAAACACAAAGCGATCATCCCGCTGCTCGGGATCGGCTGCAATCCAGTGATGGCCAAAGGAGACAAGAAACAATTCCTGAAATGGCTCGGCGACGGAGTACAGCGCGGAATTCTGCCATTTCCCGCGAATACGGGCAGTGTTGAGTGGCCGCGCGAGAGTCTTGCGGGAATCTTCAACTACTCGATGGGCGAAGGGCAGGAGGTTACCACCTAGACCTGTTTCTCGCGCTATCCCTGCTCACAGAGGCTTCCATCAACAAGCGTTGGTCAGTCGGCGCGGCTGATGCAGGTCAATTCAGTCTCTCTTACCACGTTTCACTCATCCTCTTCGGGAACATCCATGATCCTGACCTTTAAGGGGCCATACGGTTCCATTGTCGATCTTGGTCGAGACGGAGAAATTCAGGGCTACGAATTCGTTGAACCTCCGATTGAATACAGATTTTTGCGCGCGGGCTCCCCGATCTCGGACTGGACTTCACCAGTGCCTGGTTTTATCTCCCTTCTGCGGCCGGTACTTGTCGATGCCGCTGTCCAGACACGGGGTTTAGACGCACAAAATCTCGCAATCGAAACGAGGGGCCTTACTGGAACCTTCATTCTGCTTGTCTGGCCACGCGAATAGCGATTCGAGTAACGACCCAAGCAATTCTTCAAAACAAAACCAATTTATTAATCGAGAGGTCTTTCGTGGCCGAACTGGAAACCATTTACTCGTACATGCGGGAGTTCTCGACTCAGCTGGGCGAACGCATCCTGGAGGAATACCCCGCGCTCCAGAGTTTCGAAGATCCGGTTTCACCACGACTCGACACACTTCTGCGACGGCCGTTTCCCGCGCAAAACATTGCCATCATGTCCGTGGCCAAAAGATGGGAGCAGTTTCGCACGGCGCTCATCGTGGCCGAGTGCGGCACCGGCAAAACGCTGATATCGCTTAGCGCCATCCACGTGCACAGCCAGGGGAAGCCGTATACCGCGTTGGCCATGGTCCCACCACATCTGGTATCGAAATGGGCGCGCGAAGCCTTGCTTACTGTCCCTGGACTTCGTGTCTTCCTGATCGACGACATGCGGAACGGCGGCGACGAGAAAGCGCCACACGGTGTCAATGAAGTGCGGCTGAGGCGTGGCGAGATTGTGCGTGAAGGACTGCGCACTACTTTGAGCGATCTGCGCTTACGGAAGCAGCATCGCAGTGCGCGGGAACGCTGGTTTGCGTTGTGCGACCGGCCAGCGTTGTTTATTGTCGGTCGCGAGAAGGCCAAGCTCGGCTACTTCTGGAGGCATGCGTATGTATTTGCCCGTTCCGGCCCGAACGCGGGCTGTTTAGTCAACCCGGAAACCGGAAAGCCGGTAATCATCGCTGAACAACGACTCACCGCTGCGGATTTCAAGCAGGTCAAGCTTGCGGAAACAATTGAGACGCGCGGCGACAAGGGTTGCCGTACTTTTCACAGCGCATTGTGGCAGGCGGACAAAGAGAAGATCCGCCGCATGGCGCCTGTCGAATTCATTGGCCGCCATATGCGGCGGTGGTTCGACTATGCCATCTGCG
>C688J18823_10000380_pt1 | contig 25693 bp, 14 predicted proteins | sample HopSoiMetagenom1_FD_18823 | JGI IMG/M metagenome (IMG submission 18823) | reverse complement strand
TAAAAATAAAAAATAAAAATATATCTAAAAATTTAATATCTAAAATTTTAAAGGAAAAATAAAAGGGGTTTTTTTTAAGAATTCTTCCAGTAATTTGTATTAAAAATTCTTAATACAAATTTTTAATTTACATATATACATATCTTTTATGCATATATATATGTATAATATTTAACACTGTATATTTTACATATATTATATATATGTATGCATACTATATATATTATATAATAAATTTATTATATACTTTCTATTTTTGCATAAAATATTTAATGTTCTTTTTATAAAAAATAATTTTTTTTTATTATATAAAAAGAATTATTTTATGTAATCATTTATAAAAGTTTATTTTTAATTTACCTTTTATATAAAAAAAAAAAAAGAATTAAAAAGATTATTAGTTTTTATTTATTGATTTTTTAATCAAATCAGGAATTTTTCTAAGGATATAGACTCGATTACAATAGGCATTGCACTATGTAATACTCCACATAGTTCTGAACATTGTCCATAAAATGTTCCTTGTCTATTAATATGTATAGAAACTTGATTTAGTCTTCCTGGATATGCATCACATTTAATACCTAATGCTGGACAAGCAAAAGCATGTATTACGTCAGCAGATCCGATTATAAGACGAGTATGTGTTAATTCAGGTAATACTAACTTATTATCTGCTTCTAACATTCTTAATCCTCCATTTTCTAAACTAGAAGTAGGTATTAAATATGAATCATATTCTATATTTTCATCATCACTAGTAAGGAATTCTGGGTATTCGTAACTTCAATATCATTGATGACCAGTAATACTTATAGTTATACTAGGATCTGTAACTTCATCCATTAAATATAATAATTTGAAAGATGGAAATGCTATTAATATAATAATTAAAGCAGGTGTTATAGTTCAGATTAATTCTATTAAAGTACCATGATTTAGATATTTATTACTTATTAAAGATTTATTTTTTGAAAAGTTTCTTATTATAGACAATAATATTCAACCTACACTTAGTAATATAATAAATAAATAGAACATTATACTATTATGTAATTCTACTATAGCCTCCATTTGAGGGCTGGCACTATCTTGGAAATATAATCCTCAAGGTCTAGGCGCATCACAATAAAAATTAGGTTGAGAAAAAAAGAATTGGATTGCATCGGCTAACATAGAAATACAAGGCATTAAATATAAACCTATTGTATCATATAATGTAGAAATATAAGACATTATATCTAAATTTTCTATAGATATCATATCTACGCTCTGTTGTATATCTGTCTTCATATCTGACATACCTATACTTTGTGATACATCTGTCATTTCTACATCTTCACTGAATCCACCTGATCCAGATTCTGATCCTGATCCTCCTGACCCGCTTAGCCCTGACCCACTTGGTCCTGATTCGCTTGGCCCTGACCCACTTGGTCCTGATCCGCTTGGTCCTGATCCGGTTGGTCCTGATCCGCTTGGCCCTGATTCGCTTGGCCCTGCTTCGCTTGACTCTTCTTCGCTTGTCTCTGATTCGCTTGACTCTCCTTCAGTATTTTGTCTAAGTTTATGATCCAACTCTACAGATTTTTCTTCCAATTTATGTAAAAAAGCAATGTGATCATCTATAACCTGTTGTACACTTTCCATTTCCTCAGGAGGAAATTCTCTCTTTTCCATTGAATGTTCCAAGCTAGCAGTTTCATTTATAGTTTCTGCTTTTATTGCACCCAACGTCTGTAAAGATTTTTCTATATTTTCTACAGTATCGTCTTTAAGCAACTTTGGTCAAATTTCTTCCAATTCATTTGGTGTAGCATTCATTATTTCATGTATAGACTGTACATATTCTTGTCTTGCAAATTCAGCTGCATCTTCAGGTGAAATTTCTGGTAAACCTTCTGGTGAACCTTCTGGTGAACCTTCTGATTCACCTTCTGATTCACCTTCTGGTGAATCTTCTGGTGTAGGGATACATAATACTAAAGAACAAGTGAAAGACATTAGAGGTAAACTTGCAAAAGCATGAGGTTTAGGAGGACTGTTTAAACATCACTCTAAACTATTATATGCTCTACTTAATAAGATTTGTAGGAAATCACTGAAAAATTGAGGAACAAATCAAGGATATCTTGAACTAATTTTTCCTTCAACTAATTGTATGTATAACATGTATAAGAATACTCAAGTAGCCACAACAGAAATTATAGATCCAAAACTACTAATTAAATTTCAACCTGCAAATGCATCAGGATAATCGCTAATTCTTCTAGGCATACCTTGTAAACCTAAAAAATGTTGTGGGAAGAATGTTAAATTAACTCCTATAAATAATATTCAAAAGTGAACTTTACCTAATAATATATTATAATCTAATCCTAAAATTTTAGGAATTCAGAAATATCATGCACTAAATAATGCAAATACTGCACCCATACTTAAAACGTAGTGAAAATGAGCAACTACATAATAAGTATCATGGAAAGCAATATCTAGTGAAGCGTTAGCTAAAACAACTCCACTTAATCCACCTATAGTGAATAAAAATACAAAACCTAATGCAAATAACATAAAAGGTGTCATATGTATAGATCCTCCATAACATGTTGCTAATCAACTAAATATTTTAATACCTGTAGGTACAGCTATTATTAAAGTAGCTGCTGTGAAATATGCTCTTGTATCCACGTCTAATCCTACAGTATACATATGGTGACTTCAGACAACAAAACCTAAAACACCTATAGACATCATGGCATAAACCATACCAAGATAACCAAAAATACTTTTATTTGAAGCAGCTGATATAGTAGTACTTATTATACCAAATCCTGGTATAATTAATATGTACACTTCTGGATGACCAAAGAATCAGAAAAGATGTTGATATAATATAGGATCACCACCTCCAGCGGGTTCAAAGAACGAAGTATTAAAATTTCTATCTGTTAAAATCATTGTTATTCCTCCCGCAAGAACAGGAAGAGATAATAAAAGAAGAACAGCTGTAACTAGAACAGCTCAACCAAATAATGCTAATTTATGTAATCTTATACCAGGACTTCTCATATTTAAAATTGTTGTAATGAAATTTATAGCTCCTAAAAGACTACTTATACCTGATAAGTGTAAACCAAATATAGCTAAATCTACACTAGGTCCACTATGACTTTGTATTCCTGATAATGGAGGATAAAGAGTTCAACCTGTACCTGCTCCATTTTCTATACCACTAGCAAATAAAAAAAGAATTAAACTAGGAGGCAATAATCAAAAACTTATATTATTAAGTCTAGGGAATGCCATATCAGGACCTCCTACCATTAAAGGTAATAAAAAATTACCAAAACCTCCTATTAAAGCAGGCATAACCATAAAGAAGATCATTACTATAGCATGTGCTGTAATTATACTATTATATAATTGATAATCACTTATATATTGATCACCTGGTCCAGATAATTCTAATCTAATAAGCACAGAAAAAGCAGTTCCAATTAATCCTGAAAATAATGCAAACATTAAATAAAGTGTACCTATATCTTTAGCATTTGATGATAAAAATCATCTTTCTGTTCAAAGCGATATTGAAGATTTGTTAATATTTATTTCATTTGAAGAAATAAATCTAGATATATTCATAGTATAAAAAAATTTTTTTATTTTATATAAATAAATTCTTAAATAATACGTATTCATAATAATATCGTTAACAACATTTATTTACGTATAAAAATATTAATAATGATATAGTTTCATATGTTTTTTTTTTAATTAAATTTAACGAATTTTATCTAAAAATTTTTATCTATTAATTAAAACTTTTAGATGAAATGTATAAAGGATTATACATATAAAATACTCCTATTTATAATAAAAGTCCTGCATAAGTTTTATTAAAAATTATAACTTTTTATTGTCTACATATTGAATCAATAAGATGAGTAATTACTTTAATTTGTGAATATGGTTTAGTTCTAATATTAGAAAGATAAGTATCTGTACCATCATGGCGACGTATAATATTATCTATCATATCTAACATTCGAAAATCAGTCTTATCTAACATTCGAATATTGGTCTCAAAGTAGTATTTTTTAATATTTAGATTTGCTAAACTTACCGTGCGACTACTTATACTATTTAATTCTCTATATTATAATTTTTTATTTCAACGATCCTATATAAAATTTGCTACTTCCTCTCTTTCAGATATAATATTATTTCCTTCATATCTAACATTCTCTTCTTCAGATTTAGCAATATTCACAACAGGTTTAAATAATTTCTCATTATGGTAAGGGCCCTTTAGCCTAGGATTGGAGTTACCTCCAAGATTGGATTACACCAGGATTAGAATTACCACTGTTCCACCTGATGTTAATAAAGTCATCATATCAAGGTTCTGTCTAAACTTATATAAAAATTTTCCATGTCTTAATTTACCAGTATGTTTTAACGTTAAAAAGTCCAAAAATTACTATAATTAAAATACAATTATCAAATATTGATATGTAAGGTATTAAAATATAAAAAACTAACCCTATTAATATATATAAAGCATAAGATGTAATAACTCCAGTATCTAATAATGAAATATTTCTACTTAAATTAATCAACCCTTTTTCTAATCCAAAAGGACCTAATAATTCTACAGAACCTTTATCAAGAACTTTCGTAGTTTGACCACCCAATTCTAATACTACATCAGTAATATATTTATTATAAAAAAGTTCAATTAAAAACCGTTGATTGAAAAATCCAAATAGATTATACCCAAATCTAGAAAGTTTAAAATGTATTAATGATCTTGGTAAAAATTCAGAAAAAATTATAGATATTATACTTAATGTAATAGTAAATATTAAAGGTAATAATTTAAATATAATAGGTACAGCGAATTCAGTATCTAACATAATTTCATGTGAAGGGTGAATAAATAAACTATTATCAGAAAAAAACCCTGAACCCAATCCAATGAAAAGATCTTTGCTAATATAACCAAAGAATATAGAAAAGATAGCTAAAATAATTAAAGGTAAACTCATAAAGATATCTCCTTCATGAGCTTTCTTGTAATTAATTAAAGGACCATTAGGATTAGTTAAAAAAGTTAAATATAAAACTTTAATTGAGTATAAAGTAGTGAACATGGCAGCTATACTAGCTATAAAATATACAACAGTACTAGAAAAGTAAAATTGACCATATGCTGATTCTAGTATAAAATCTTTAGAATAAAACCCTGTCATAAACGGGAAAGCTACTAAGCTAAGAGAAGCTATTAACATAACTGAATAAGTTAAAGGTAAAAATTGTATTAATCCTCCATATTTTCTAAAATCTTGATTATCTGATACAGAATGTATTACTGCTCCAGCACCTAAAAAAAGAAGTGCTTTATAAAATGCATGATTTACTAAATGAAATAAAGCTATGTTATAATTTGATAAACCTACTGCTATGATCATCATACCTAATTGACTCATAGTAGAATAAGCTATAACTTTTTTAATATCTTGTTGGAATAGTCCTATAAGTGAACTAAATATAGTAGTAAAAGTTCCTATTCATAAAGATAAGATTAATACTGTTGAACTATATTCTATTAGAGGTGATGTACGCATTAATAAATAAACTCCAGCAGTTACCATTGTAGCCGCATGTATTAATGCAGATACAGGAGTAGGACCTTCCATAGCCATTGGTAATCATACGTGTAATCCAACTTGAGAACTTTTGGCCATAGCACCTATTAATAAACAAACACCTATTATAGTAATAATGTTTTCGTTTATAAATGGAGATAATGAAAACACACTAGAATAATCAACATTACCAAAAGATCATAAAATAGTAAACATACCTATAGTTAAAAAGGTATCACCTACTCTATTTGTTAAAAAAGCTGAAAGAGAACTTTGGTTTGCTGCTATTCTAGTAAATCAAAAACTTACTAAAAGATATGAACAAACACCCACACCTTCTCAACCTACAAACATAAGTAAAAAATTATTTGCTGTAACTAGTATAATCATCATAAAAGTAAATAAGCTTAAATAACTAAAGAATCTTTGATTGTGTGGATCGTGACTCATATAACCTATAGAATATATATGTACTAAACAAGAAACTATTAATACAGGTATTAACATAGATACTGTTAAAGAGTCAAAATTAAAACCTCAAGATACATTAAGTGATTCTGAATCAATTCATTTGAATAGTTGAATTGAAACAGATATATTATTAAAACCTACCTCAAAAAAACCAATAATTGCTATTATTGTTATAGTTATAAGACTAAAACATGTTATTAATTGCGCTCCGCTTACTCCAACTTTTCTACCAAAAAATCCTGAAACTATTGATCCTAATAAAGGTAAAACTATTAAAACTAGATACATTATTTAAATTCTATTGCAACACTTCCTCTTAATCTATAAAATGCTACTAATATACCTAAACCTATGGCAGATTCTGCTCCAGCTATTGCTATTATATATATTGCATAGGTTTGGCCTAATATATCGTCAAAGTTTAATGAACTTATTAATATTAGGTATGTAATAGCTAATAACATTATTTCTATAGAAATAAGCATTAAGATTATGTTTTTTCTATTTAAAACAAAACCTAAAGCTCCTATTAAAAAAAGTACTATTGATAAATTCACATTTTATTCATATTGGAATAATTAACATTAATTTATATATATAAATTAAAAAAAACTATATAATATTACATTATTCTTGTTTGAAATATATTTTTACTTTTTATTTTTTTTTTATAAAAATTAAGATCCTCAATAATATATAGACACATATAAAAATAATCATACAACGTCTACGAAATGTCAGTATAATATACCTGATTCTAAACCTAAATGATGATTTTCTGTAACATGATAAGCTAATACACGTCATAACCCTACTGCTAAAAAAGCAGTTCCTATCATAACATGTAATCCATGAAAACCTGTACCAAAATAAAAACAAGATCCAAAAATTCCATCAGATATAGTAAATGAAGAAACTGTATATTCTATACCTTGAAAAGCAGTGAAAACAACAGCCAAAATAATAGTATATAATAAACCATATAAAGCTCCACTTCTATTACCTTGAATTAAAGAGTGATGTGCATAAGTTACTGTTACACCTGATGACAAAAGTATAACTGTATTTAATAAAGGCAATTCAAAAGGATTGATAGCCTCTATACCCATAGGAGGTCATTGAGCTCCTATTTCTATATTAGGTGATAATGCACTATGAAAAAAAGCTCAGAAAATAGCTAAGAAAAATAAAGCTTCAGATACTATAAACAGAATTACTCCTGTATTTAATCCCCTTTGTACTGCTAAAGTGTGAGAACCTAAATAAGTACCTTCAGATATTATATCACGGAATCAAAATGACATACTAGAAACTAGAGAAATAAAAGATAGAAATAAAAAAAGACCTGCTGTTGAAAAACTATGCATTGTTAAAACACCTGTTGTTGTAAGAGATAATAGACTAATACTTGTATACAAAGGCCACGGCGATGGAGACACTAAATGAAAAGGATGTGCTTGAAAATTACTTCTTATTATATGTGACAAAATCTTTTTTTTAAATTATATTCAACAATACCTTTTATTAATTATTGTTGAATATAATTTAAAAGATTATTATATGTGACAAAATATGGTTTTATTTATTTTTTTTTTATTTAAATCTTTTGATTAAGTATGTTAAATGAAAATATCACGCATATAAGACTCGAACTTATATAAACGTATCCGTAGTACGTTACTTTACCATTAAGCTAATACGCTTTTTTTATGGGGTTTTAATTATTTATTTGATTAAAACCCCATAAAAAAAAATTACAAATTTTCTTAACAATAACTAATTCTAATTTCTACATTTAAGTTTATATATCCTTTTTTTATCTTATAAACAAAAACTTTATAATATTTATATATAATATTACTACTTACATATCATATTTTTATTTATTTATCGTATTATTATATATATTGTATTATTAATTACATATCCTATTATTCTTTATTTTTATTCGTATTATTTCTTTATCGTATTTTTTATAAATCATATTATTATTTATTACTTAATTTTTTTAATATATAATACACTAGTTAAACTGTTTTCAATAAAACTTATTACAGGTACTATTAATAAGAAATAAGAAAAATATAATACAGTACTTAACTGCCCAAATTCAATAAATGGAGATTCTACATGTTTGGCTCCTAGTTGCATTAAAATTAGGAAATTAGCTACAAAAACAAAGAAAGCTATTTTACTTAAAGGTCTAAATTGTATACCACTAAATCTATTTAAATCAGTAAAAGGCATAATTAATAATATTAATATAGCAGAAAACATAGCAATTACTCCTAATAGTTTATTAGGAATAGATCTTAATATAGCATAGAAAGGTAAAAGATATCATTCTGGAACTATAGCCGGAGGAGTTTGCATAGGATTGGCCATAACGTAATTTTCACTGTCTCCTAAAACATTAGGCATAAAAAATACAAATATAGATAAAACTATAATAAAGATAAATACAGTAATTAAATCTTTAAAAACAAAATAAGGAGCAAAAGGCAATCTATCATAATTTCCTGAAACACCTAAAGGATTACTTGAACCAGCACTAGCATGAAGAGATATTAAATGCATTAATACTAAAGCAGCTAATATAAAAGGTAATACAAAATGTAAAGAAAAAAATCTATTTAAAGTAGCATTATTTACAGAAAAACCACCTCAAATAAATTCAACTATATCTCGTCCAACTCATGGTATAGCACTCATAAGGTTAGTAATAACTGTTGCCAAATCTTTAATTTACTTATTCTAGCTATAAGTAAAGCTTTTTATGTTTAAAACAAGTAAATCATGTACTATATACTCATGTATAAAATATAAATAGATGATTGTAAACACAGTATATAGCCTTGTGTTTTTAATAATAAACAAAAAAAAAAGAAATAAAAATAAAATAAATAAAACAAAACAAAATAAACATAATATTCTCAAACTAGATATCAAAATCATCCATGAAACTTGAATAATCATTTGTACTGGAAGATTGATTTGTACTGGAAGATTGATTTGTATTGGAAGATTGATCTATCTCGGAAGATTGATTTATATTGGAAGATTGATTTATATCAGAAGATTGATCTAAATCTGAAACATTTCTATAAAGTTGTCTTTCTAAAGATTCAGCTAATTTTTTTTTATTATTATGCTCCTGTTTCATTTTTAAACCTATACTTAATAAATTTTCACTTATTTCTTTATGTCTGTCTCTATCTTCCTGAGATAGATTAGGATCTTTAGACAATTCTTCTTCTCGTTCCTTTTGAATCATAGTCTTAAAATTATCATCAGATAGTTTTTGTATTTCTTTAGTTAGGTTTTTTAATCTTAATTTAGAAATTTTTTTATTCTCTTTAACTGAACGAGAACTACTACCAACTATAGGAAGATATTTATCCGTTTCTTGATCACGGAACTCAGAATCTTCCCCCGAGTTTTCCTCAGAGTTTGTCATAGCAAGAATCATAAAATCATTATTTATATTAGGTATAAAACTAGAAAAACGAAAAAAATACATAATTATAAAAAAAAAGTAATAAAATCATATTTTGTCACATATAATAATCTTTTAAATTATATTCAACAATACCTTTTATTAATTATAGTTTTATACCTTTTATTAAATTGAATAATTTATGAACTAATTAAAGTCATTATCTTTATTTGTTTATTATTAAAAAAAAGATACCGACTGTACATTAAGCAGCATTTCAGCCACCCACCAGTGAACCAGTCTGTAGCGATATTTTATTCTACCGACGGTCTTGATGCTAAACAAACATCTTTGACCGTTTTCACTAGCATCGCTGCATAAATATATTATGAATTTTAAATAAATATTACTTCATTTAATTATGCAACTATGTATAACTTTCATGAAAACATTTTGGTATAAAGACATCAATAATCAAAACTTAAATACAAAGTTAATGTTAAAATTCTCCACCTCAATCTGATAAGGCTCATTACAGGTCATATCCTATGACATAAATTCCTCATACCAAGACAAGTTCTTCAAATCAACATTCACAAAGATCGTACCAATAAAATAAAAGGCTTTATTATCTATGTCAAACCATTGATCCAGATTAGGCAAATACTTTAAATTCCAATCTTGTGATCTAAAATATCAATCGTGCATAATACTTTTCTTTACTTGTCAAGATCGACAGGGCCAATTGACCCTGAGAATTGAGAGAAAAGAGATTGAACTGATGTTCAACACATTAAGTTTATGAGAAGATTAAATTTATCTTCCTCAGATTTATTTAGGGAAAAGATAAAGTGGAAGGATAGGTTAAGTGGATGAAAACAAATCAAGTTGGTTTGATTATGTAAGAATGTCTATTATTTGAGAGTTATTCTCACATGTTTTGAAATATATAATTCAATATGTGAAATACTTAAACACTCCATATACTTTAAAGTTATACATCTGAGGCAAACATACCTCATAGTGACATTTGTCCATAAGGTAATACATACAAACTTATTTTATATAATAATACAAAACTAGAATGACTTTGAATTCGTACATTCTATTAGCCAAGTGACTAAAAGTTCCGACTGTACATTAAGCAGCATTTCAGCTACCCATTAGTGACCCAGTCTGTAGCGATTATCTATATAACCGACGGTCTTGATCATAATCTTTGACCGTTTTCACTAACATTGCCAAAGAAATATTATATATTTCTTCAATAATTCTGTCGAATTATTCCACTTTATTACTATTTTTTTTATAGAAATTGCATAGAAATTAAAACTCGTGGGACTATAATCTAAATTAAGTTTTTTTATATTTAATAATGAAACGTCTTTTTAATATTTTCTTTTCTGTTTTCAGAGCTCTTCTAATTGTTTTTTCATCACAATTTATAGTTTTAGCTGCTTCGACAATACTAGAGTATTCTCCAAAAACAGTGCGATCTAAATTATATAATATTATAGGTTTAGAATTATTTCTCATATTTAATAAAGCTTGATCTGAAAAATATATATTTTTTCTAATTAAAGCCTTTTCTCTCATTTTTAACTTAATTTCTTCGGATAGGTTTTTATCTCTGTTTAAGCTACCAATCAATTCACGACGGTATATGCTATAATTCGTTTTCATTTTTATACGATCTAATTCAGTATGTTTATAGCCAAAGCTTGAACCAGCTTCAGTTAATATATTATAATTAGGTAATAAAGATTTTAAATAGAAGTCTTCCATATCTAATAATTTTTTATTATTCTCTTTATTAACTATTTCAGGGAATAATTCTATTATTAAAAATGAAAAATTATAAAGACCATACCTTTTTACTGCATGTTTTACTATTTTACTTCCTTTAAAATATAATAAATGATTAGAAAATCTAGCATAAAATCTGTCAGTAGAAGCTGATCCAACATAATAATGACCAGTTATTTTGTTAAAAATAAGATAAACACCGCTAAGATTTTTAGTCTCTTTTAATATTGTCTTTTTTGTTTCATCTAAATGCAAATTTTCATATAAATATACAGGTTTTAAATTTTTCTCTTTTAAAAACTTATATAAAAGATTGTTGTTTTTACATAATGTTGAACTATAATTTATTTGTTTATAAAAATATCGAAATATATTAAATCTATGTTTATTTGTACTTATTGTACCTATAATAAGGAATTCATTTTTTTTAATATTATATGTGTTTATAGAACTATCTATGTTTATATATAATTCATTTCATGTATAAGCTGAAAAAGCTAAGGCTAATATCCATATTATTATTAATCAAAGATAAATAAAATTTATCTTTTTATTTAAAAAGATAAATTTATTTAAAAAGATAAATTTATTTATATAGTATTCTAAACCATTATATATTTTCACATCTAATATTGAAGATAAATTTAATTTTATGCTGTTTTTTAAATGAAGTTTGGATGCTATTATGATCATTAAAAAAATCATAATAACTATACACATATAATATATCAATTCTAAATTTAATAATGTATCTTCTATCGATTTATTAGTCATATGTATGTTATTATTAATAGTATTAGATTTAAGTCAATTATGTACATTTATAAGACTATCCTTATTAGTATACATATTATAAACAACATAAGCAGAAATACTTAATCCAAATGTCAATATTACAAACCCAAATCAGATTCATTCAATACTCATTTGTTTATTTAACTTAATTATTTTGTTTAAAGAAAATTCCAATTTATTATTGATATTGTTACCTAATAGTTTAGATAAATTTAAATTAATATTGTTTTTAAAATATAATTTAAAAGCTAATTGTATTATTAACAAATATATTATACCCAAACAAACATAATCCATAGCTTCAGATTGAAAGAATAAATCTTGTAAAGGACTAGATTGTGAATTATCTATAAAGTTACTAATAATATCGGTAGCAGTAGATGCAGCACTAGATGCAGTAGATGTATTAATGTCTTCGGATACAATTTGACTTCTATTAAGGGTACTTATCCTTGAATGACCCAAACCAGCAACTAATCCGCTACCTACTATAAAGCCAACTTTTTGTAAAGGTGGTAAAGTAGATTTAGTTACAGATTTTCCTACTGCTGTACTTACACCTACCATAGTAGCACCTAATCCTATCTGACTTCCTATTGTACTCATACCTTGACCAATAGCCTTACCTGCTTCTTTTCCGACAATAATATGTCCATGTAGATTTATATCTTTATCGTTAGCATAACATACCATATCCATTAAATTAATCATATTTAATATATATAACATAAAGATAATTGATAGACCAATAAAAGAAAATATTTGGAAGTATTTAATAAAATGTATTGATGATAATTTGAAATCATCTAAATAAAATAAAATAAAACTAATCGTAAATAAAAGTAAAAATAAATAAAGAATAACTTGACTTTCGATTGAAATATAAGAAAAACTTAAGTTTAATGTAGATCATTTTGGGCTATGTGAGTAACCCAGGAAGGCAGTTGCCATTAGTAATATAAATATTACAACACCTACTGCAAATGTTAAGGTTCTTGGAGCTTTATATGATCCATAGTATAAATTTCTTCCTATGTGTAAATATACTAAAAAGAAAAAAGCTGATGCTGTATTAGAGTGTAAATAACGTATTAATCATCCGTTGTTTACGTCTCTCATGATATGCTCAACTGAATTAAATGCTTCTAACACACTAGGGTTATAGTGCATTGCTAAAGTTATACCTGTAACTATTTGTATAATTAAAGAAAAACCTAATAATGAACCAAAATTTCAGGCATAACTTAGATTTGAAGGTTGGGGTGAATCTATTAAATATTCATTTCCCATACTCAAGAAAGGATGACTTTTTAAAATTCTCATATTATACATTTTAAGTAATCTGGTTTTATTTTTAGAAGTATTATGTCTCTGAATTTTTTTATATTTTTTATATAAGCAAACAAACTAAGATAACTTAAATTAGAATTACAAGTAAAAACTGTAATTGAAATAAAAATTGTAATCAAAGTAATAATTGTGATTTAAATAAAGATTATAATAAAAAAATTTTTAAATAATAAATTAAATCTAATAAACAAAAATTCATATATATAATAACATTTAATATTTAAATGTTGTTATATATATTACATATAGTTTTCGGCATTTATGTTTATACATAATATATAATACTCATATTAATGTTCAATAAAACAAACCTATAATAGATTAAAAAAGTATATTTAAATGAATTACTTTTACATATAGAGTTTTATTTTTTTACTTTATTATTTTACTTTAAAGTTATATAAAGAAATTTTTAAATAATACGTATATATAAAAAAATAATTCTTTATTTACGTATAAAAATATTAAGAATGATATAGTTTCATGTGTTTTTCTTTTTTTTTTATAGTTTATATGATTTATATATAAATATATATAATATATTCAAGAACACTTAGACTTGAACTAAGAATTATAAGTTTGAAGCTTACTGTTTTACCTTTAAACTATATTCTTTATATTAACTAAAATATTTAAAAATTTAAGATATTTTTTTAATAATTAGTAAGACCTTTGGGATTTGAACCCAAATCATAATGCTTAAAAGGCACATGTTTTGCCATTAAACTAAGATCTCTTTAAAAAACAAATTATATATAAATCATTATATATTTATATAAATATTGTATATATAATTAAAAAAAAGAGTTTATATAAATATTATTCAATATATAAATATCAATTTAGAATATATAATAAAAATAACAGCCAGGAGAGAAAATCGAATTCTCATTCTTAATGCATGAAATTAATGTTCTAACCTATTGAACTATCCTGGCTTATATATAAACAATAATATATAATTATTAATGAAACAATTCTAATTTATAATGAAACAATTAGAATTTATAATGAAATAACTATAATTTATAATGAAACTTATAATAAAATGAGGGAGGATACCTTGTCTCGATCAAGGAACCTACTGTGCCACATACAGCTGTTCTACCTATTGAACTACATCCACCTACATAATATATAGACTTGAAAACAAATTGTAATAAAATATACTTAAAAACAAATTGTAATAAAATATACTTAAAAAAATAAAAGTTATAAAAAAATAAATGTTATCATTAATATTATTAACAAATATTATATTAAACATGTTATACAACATTATTATAAACCATGATTATTATATAATGTTTCAATGTTTAACATAAATTTATGTTGGAGTGATTCGAACACTCATAACTAAATACCAAAAATTTATGACTTACCGATTAGTCTACAACATATAAAAATTAATTAATTACTACAAATTAAAACTAATTAACATCTAAAAACCTAAATAATTATAACATAACATTTTTATTAGTTATATAATCTAAAATATTTCTAAGTATATCGTCTAATATTTTTCTAAGTATATGCTTTACAATTTTTTTTACTAACTATATGATTTAAAATATTCTTAAAAATAAAGAGATGTTAATATAAAAAGCTTAAAGATTTATAATTATTTCTTCAAATTTAAATTATTTAAATTTGCCCAAGATAAGATTCGAACTTATAACCTAAACATCTTCAGAGTTCCGCTCTACCAATTGAGCTTCTTGAGCTATATTTTTTTTTTATATATAATAATACGAGATTATATGAAGTTATATCTTAATAATAAACTAATAATAAATCAGTTTTTTATCTTTTTTAATAACATTTAAACATATGTGTTTAATTTAACAACGATCCCATTATAAATAAAAAAAAGTACATTAATGTCTATCTTTTTAATGGAGATATCAGGTCTCGATCCCGAAATAACGATATGCAAAATCGCAGTTTTACCATTTAAACTATATCCCCTAAAAAAAATTCTTTTATTAACCCATACGGGATTTGAACCCGTATCTTAACAGTGAAAAAGTTATGTCCTAACCATTTGACGAATGGGTCTTATTATAAACATATAATATATTATTAAGATTATAAAAATAAAATTCTAAATTTATAAAAAAAAAATTTTTTTTTTCTTATAAAAATATTTATCCGAAAAACGACTTGAACGTTTACGATATTATATCAATAAATCTTAAGATTATCCTGTCTACCAATTCCAGCACTCGGATTAAATATATATATATATTTATAAATAATATGTAATACTTTATATAAAAATAAAAATTTTTAGGCACATTGAATATAAATAAATCATATTTGATCTAATTTAATAAAGAATATATCTTATTTATTCTTAGTCATTAATTTTATATTTAAATAATTTAATTATAGTAATTTACTAATAAAAAAGAATAAAAAAACTATTAGCATTATAATATTATTAAATACTAATACCTTATAAGGCCAGAATGATTCGAACACTCATCTAAACTATCATGAGCAGCTTGCTTTACCTATTAAGCTATAGCCTTATTTTTAAGCGGACACTGGATTCGCACCAATATTTATAGGACATGAGCCTATTATGTTACTATTACATCAGTCCACTTCATAAATATCAATCTTTTCAAAACATAAAATATTAGGTTATTTAGTATATATATTGTAACTATATTTAATAAAAATCTTTATATATAATCTTTACAATAAAAAAAATTATATATATATATAATTATATATATATAATCATTATTTATCATAAAAGCAAATTAAACTTTATGTATTTATATGTATATATAATCAGCCCAGTGCAAGTATCGCACTTACTTCTACCGATTACAAAACGGTTGCATTACTTTTATGCTAACCAGGCTTAAAAAAAGATGTATTTTGTGATATGTGTATTAATTAGTTTATAATAAATTTAGTACTTTATGCCTAAAAACATTAAAGCTATTTCAACTAAAGCCTATTAATTACTAAATTGTCTAATTATAACTGATTTTATACAATTATAAATTTCACATTTATAATAAAAACTCGTAGTGTTATACTACGTATATTTAAGAGTATCTTAAGATAAGTTTCGTGCCTATATGCATTCAGCACTTATCTTTAACTAACATAGCCTTCCTGCCGTGCCTATGTTATATATATTTACTTGAGTAAAAGTAATACCCTCAAAAGTAACTACAAATATTTAATAACTATTTGTATTATAATTAATTACTTTTTTTTCTTTCGGTTACAACCGAAGATTAATATTAAGCACATAAACAACAGGTAAACCAGAGGTTAATATACCCAACTCCTTTCGTACGAAGGGGCTATTCTTATTTTACTCTAATTTCCTCTAGAAGATAGAAACCATACTGTCTCACGACGTATTTAACCCAGCTCGTGTAACTCTTTAATCGACGAACAGTCGTACCCTTCATGATTCTTGCATTCATGTGGATGAGCCAAGCCGACATCGAGGTGCCAAACTGCGCACTCAATTTGTACTCTCTGGCGCAATTAGCCTGTTCAATATTTGTTAACTTTAAGATTAAACCTTAAAATCCATTTTTCTCAAAATGGCTCAGACTATTTCTTCATTTTTTTTACTATATATAATTAATGCAACGTGAAAAAACTGCTAATTATTTTATTACTCTTTTATTAAAAAAAAATCTTATTTTCTTTTATAAATAATTAATATCTTATTTAAAAATTATTATTTTATTTAAATAATTCTTTTTTAATAACTGCTTATTCAATTTTTTAAGCCAAAAGCTCCATTACGTGTTTTAGAATTTATATTTGTATATTGTACATTAGATTTTACATGACCTCTTAAAACAACTGCAGATTTCCCTTTATATGAAGAATCTACATTTTTAAGTCCTCCTTTATATTTAAATTTGAAAATAGATCTTGAGGCAGTTAAACGTCTTGTTAATCTACCTGCACCTTCTAATCTTACACCATTTATTGTTTTATATCTAATAGAACTTAAAGCATAACCTTCTTTAAAAGAAAAAGGTTGAGATATTACTTCTTTATTTAAAGCTATATCTTTATTTAAATGATTATTTGAAGTTTTTTTTAGAAATATACTTTCAAAATTTTTTTCAAAGTATTTTATAATAGAAGGTAATTTAACTAGTTTCAAAGCTTTTTTTAAAACTTTTAACAATCTATTTCTTCTGTTTTTTAATTTTTTAACTATAGCTTCTGAGAAAATGTCAGTATTTAAATGTAAATATTTTAAGTTAACTATATTAAATTCTACTTTTTTATTATAAATTTTACTNATTATATTATTTAAAGCTAATAAATTCTTAGACTTATGTTTATAGTTATTAAAACATAGCATTGCAATATAATATTGAGATAAAAGCACGTTTTTAAATTCTTTTTTTATTAATAAACTAATAAAATTTTTAATATATTGTTTTTTATATTTTTTTAATTTACTATTTTTTCAATTAAGAATTTTTAAAGTATTAAACTTTAATCTCTTATTTTTTTTAAGAATTGGAATAAGATTTTTTATGTATATAAAGATAATATCTAATTTTTGATTTAAAAAAGTATTTCTTAAACCCATGTTTTTAATTCTATTATTAGAAATAATATTATATATAGATTTATTTCTATAATAATTATAAATTTTTTTATTTAATTTTCTATTAATTTTTTTTAAAAATCTATTTTTTTTAGATAAATTTTTATATAAAAATTTAATATACTTAGATATTTTTCTTTTTTTTTTATTAAAATTTAAAAAATTAAAAAGATTTAATTTATTTTTTAAGAATCTTATACGATTTGTAGTTTTAATAGCTTTAAACTTATATTGTTCTATAAACATAAACATTTTTTGTAATTTTCTGATTTTATTCAGAAAATAAAATCTTTGTCTATTATATGTATACACAGTAATAATAACTTTATTATTAGTATGTTTCATTTCTGCCTTGCTTACAAAAATTCTGTTTACAGATAACCGTTTAAATCTAAAAAACTTATCAGGATTTAAATTAAAATAACTTTTTATCAATCTATTTATTATTTTATCAGTTATAGGCAATGCTTTAAAAAAATAATTTTTATTATAAACATAAACACAATTAAACCATTCTTTAATTGCAGGTGAATAATGTCTAATTTCACCTCTTCTATTAAGAATTTTTTCTGACTCTGATAAAAAAAAATTAGAAGATTTTTTTTTAATTTCTATTAAAGTATCTTTACTTTTTTTATTAAATAAATTCAACATATTAAAAATATTTGGATTTTATCCTGATGATCAAAAATTTATCACTTTTTGAAAATTATTTAATGTTTATAAAAACCTTAAGACTTAATTTTTTTATATATAGTATAAAAATGCTGGGCGTTAGTAAGGAATTATTATAAAAATTTTAACCTTATAGTCGTTGAACGTTCTTATTTATTATCAAAATATAATATTTATATATACGTATATATCTAAAAAAAATATATAATATAATACAATATAGCACAGTATAACAATATAGCATAATATAGCAATATAGCATAATATAACAATATAGCACTATAATATATAAAAAGATATAAACGTTTAAAAGATTATAAATAAGCTTCGCTTCAAGTACACTTATAATAAATAGTATATCTTTTCCTTGAAATTTACCCAGTTAAATTACCAATTGTTTAATTCAATCATTAAACATTGGAGGACTAACAGTTAATCCCTAGCGTAGCTTTTTCAAAAATCCAAGACCTTTCCTTTCTGCATCTTGTGATCATATGCCCCGCTTACGCGACTGTAAGACGTGTAAGTCAAACAGTAAAGCAAGATTAAGCCATTAAACTTTTAAAGTAAAAAAAAATCACTTTGTTAGTAACAACACTAATAAAATAACTATAAACAATACTAATACTTATTACAAGAAATAATGTTTATTTTACAACTATTTTCCATATAGTTAAAATCTTACTTAAATTAAATAAAATAATTCTAACTTAAAAGAAATATAACTGAATTAGTTATGATCTAAAAAAATATTTTAAAAGATTTTATAACTAATTACAAACTAAAAAAAAAACACAAGGCGAATAACCTTATAACAAGGAAAACACCTACAATGTTTAATTGCTTGTTCACGCAAGCAATTTTACAATATTAACTTTGGATATACCCAGGTACTTTTTATGGGATCTGTGCCCCGCATAAACCGTCTACTAGCAACTGTTTCCTGAAATGTTTTTTCAAAATAAACATTTCCTCTTTATTTTAGGATAAGTTATTATAAATATAATTTATTAAAGAACATTTTGAGATTTTTTTTTTAATAAATGTCTATCTACTGATATGATAAACAAAGTAAAGGTGTTTCAATATTATCTCATCAATTACCTTTTACACTACAACTTGCTATATCATATCCAATAATTAGTAACAGTAAAGCTGCATAGGGTCTTCTCGTCTATCTAGAGGTAAACAGTATCTGCACTGCTATTCCAATTTCACTGAGCCAATCATTGAGACAGCTGTTGTATCGTTACATCATTCATGCAAGACCGCATTTAACGGCCAGGGTATTCCGCTACCTTAAGACCCTCATAGGTAAGGCCGCCATTGATCGGGGTTTCCTTCAAAACCTAACCTATTTTAGTCAATTAAATAAATCCGTTAACCAGCCGACATAGGGCAGAAATCGCACTCAATACTTTGATTTATCATCTTATGCAAAGTGCTTTGTTTTAATTAAACAGTCGTACAACACCATTCTATGCCTCCTTTTCTTTACCTGATATTAATCAGGAGGAATGGCCCACCTTCTCCCGAAGTTACGGAGTCAATTTGCCGAGTTCCTTAATGATTGTTAGCTCAAACGCCTTCGTATTCTCTACTAGCCTACTTGTGTTAGTATTTAGGTACGGTTATAGACTAAAATATTAGCCTTTAATATACTTAAAGTCATCTATTTAGTTTATTCTTTAAATATACATAACATAATCTTTTTCCAGAACACTTATTACTCTTTAACTAAGTAATGTAACTCTTACATAAATTACTATCAGATCATCTATTTAGTTTATTTCTTTTAGTAAATAATGTATACATTATTAATCAAATTAAGGTTGTAAAATATATGTAAGATTTACTCATCGTTTAATCCTTTGGGACTTTATAAACTTAGAGGCCGTTACTTTATATAAATACCATAAGCTTAAGGCGAGGGTAATTACCCTTTATCGTTACTCATGTCAGCATTATCACTTGGGATATCTAATTTTTATTATTAAAAATAATAAATCTAAGATTTACCCAACGTTCCGCTACCCCATAATTATAATAAATTTAAAATATTGTTTATTAATAGAATTATTATTACAAATTATGTACAAGGTGTCGGTATATTGTTTAGATCCGTTATATTTTCGATGCTTTTAACTTATTATTCCTTTATAAAGAAATAATTGAACCAGTGCTCTGTTACGAGGTCTTTAAAAAATGGCCGCTTCTAAGCCTATTTCCTGGTTGTATTTGAAAAAAACTTCCTTTATTTCACTTAACAGTAATTTTGGAACCTTAAACTCTTGTTCTGGGCTGTTTCCCTTTAGACATACAACCTTATCGTACTATGTCTGATTATTCAATATTCATCTTTACCCTTCCGAGATCTAATACTCACCGATAAAATCTTCACGATCCCCCGATGTATACAAAATTATACTCTTTTTTCAAAGCGATATAGAAATTGTCCGAGATTAAATTCTGTACCTGCTAAGATGTATTTTGAATTACCTACTTAAATAGGTTTCGCGGAAAACCAGCTATCCTAGTCAGTTTTGTCTTTCACTAACTTACCACAATTCTTCGGATATCTTTACAACGATAACCCGTTCGGACTTTTATAATCCTGATTATGGTAAGATCACTAGGCTTCGGGTCTAATTTTAGATACTAAATCATTATTTAATAATCGGTTTATCTAGGCATATCGCTCGCATCTAATATTAACTTGCTGACCCATTATGCAAAAGGTACGCTCTTATTATTTATTTAAAATTTACTCGAGCTGCTTATAAAACTACTACTTCAAAGATTTCCCTCACGGTACTCTTCGCTATCACTTATATATCATATTTAGCCTTAGAGGAAGGTCCCCCTTTATTCAAACAGATTAATCATCCATTTTACTTTTTTAAATCTAGGCATATCTACTTTCATTCACACTAATTATAGAATCTCGTTTGATTTCTTTTCCTAAAGCTAATAAGATATTTCAATTCACTTCGTTTATAGATTAAATTTCTCTAAGAGTGCATGAGACCCTACCGGTCTCAATTTAATTAAACAATCTCTTTGATATATAGTTATCTATCCATAATAGTTTCTTTATATACTCATCATTACACTATGTATATTAAATACACAAAATAATGAAAAAATACATTACATATCAATACAAAATCAATAATAAAATATAATTGATTCATTATTATACACAATATATATACATTTTTTTTCATTTGTTCATATGAAAAAGTAGTTTTACATCTTTTTAATAAAATTTATAACTATAAAAAGGTTCTCTTTTTTATATATTATATATTTTCCTATATTAGTGAAAATAATATAATACTAATTACTTAAGTAATTTAGTTTAACTTAACAAATTTATTATAATACAACTAAAAAAGGGTTTAAATATAATATTTAAAATAATTTATAATAATTTGACAATAATATATAATTTTTAAATTATCCTTTAAGGATCAGGGAGAATCGAACTCCAAATTTATGATTTGCAATCAAAATGCAGAACCATCTACAATCTGATCCCTTAATTTTTGCAGATATATATATTAATATCATTAATATCTAAAAAGTAGATATATTACTATTATTAATAAATAAAAAAGTAAATATTTAACTAACTTAAGCCTAATGTATTAATACAGAGAATATCCGATTCGAACGGATGTGGTTGTTTAAACCAAACAAGACTCAAGCTTATCGCCATAAACCACTCGGCCAATTCTCTTTATAAATAATTATTTATATAATTAATTATATATAAAAATTTTTATTTATAAATTCTTATTTCTTATGTGATTCCTCAGCGACTTGAACGCTAATCCTACTCTTATCAAAAGTATACTTTACCTATTAAGTTAAGGAATCTTAAATAGTTAATTAAAATTTTATCCTTATAATACGGAAAAGAGATGATTCGAACATCTAGGTGAAAAAACACAATATTTAGCAAATATCTCGCTTTACCAATAGCAACTTTTCCTAAAAAACTTTTACAAAAAAAGAATTAAAATTTTATAAATTAAATATTCATTTACAAATTAAAGTTTATTACTTTAAATTAGTTAAAAACTAAAACGGGTTAAGTCGGTTTCGATCCGACATCTCCTTTCTTGACAAGAAAGTCGTCTGCCTATTAACTATTAACCCTATACGGCCAATCGAATTCGAATCGATACACATCGTTTGGAAGACGAACGGTCTACCATTAACCTATAGCCGTTAATTAATAACTATTACATAAAACATTTAAGATAATATACTTGTTATAAAAAAAAAATTTTTTCTTATTTTTTCTTATGGAAATAAAAATCGGGATTTAAGCGTCTTTATTAAAAAAAATATTTATCTTATTATAATTTACGATATTTGTAATCATGTACTTAAAATTTATCACAGACTAAGCAACATATAATAATAAAAATGCCATCATTAAAGCAAATAAACCAGTTGCTTCAGAAAATGCAAATCCTAAGATAGCATATGAAAATAATTGACCTCTTAAAGAAGGGTTTCTAGCTACACCTAATATTAATGCACCAAAAACTACACCTATTCCTACACCCGCTCCAATTAATCCTGTTGTAGCTAATCCTGTTCCTATTATTTTAGCAGCTTGAATCATATTACGTATATAAATATAAAACAAAGGAATATTTCCTTTTTTTAAAGTTCTTTTATAAAAGTTATTTTTTTTTTTAATATTTTATATACTTAACTAAAGTTAATGTAAATAAAAGTCTTAAGTTAATACTTTATTTATATATTTTACTATTATAACAATAAAATATAAAGTATAATAGTAAAATAATGAAACTGTTTGATAAATATTCACAGTTGAGGCAATAGGATTGTAACTAGATAATGTAATTTAATTCCATAAAAATAAACTTTTTAATTAAATTTTTATTTCTATAAACTTTATTATTATAATAGTAAAAAATCTTTTAATTTTAACTATTAACCACAGACTAGGATAGTTTGAAAAAATGTTTTTTTAATCGGATCATTATGATTCGAACATAACAAGTCCTCAACCCAAATGAGGCGCCTAACCGCCTGGCTCTGATCCGTACATAGTTTATCTGATTTTCTAGAAACTCATTTTTGAAATAATGTAAATCGTTAATAAACCTTTTTAATTTCTTAATATAACTATCTGATTCGCTAAGGTAAAATATTTATAATTAAATGTAATTTTTAATAAAAAACTTTCTTATTGTATTTTAAATAAAATTCTCATTTTGTGTTATTTCAATAAATATTTCAATTAATATTGATTGTTTTTAGTTTAAAGTATATAATAAGATAATTATGACTAAATCTTTTTTCTTATAACTTTATTTTAAGGAATATTTTTAAATAATAGGTAAAGATTTTTGTTTTAAGGTTATAACTATTGCACCAACCATAGCTAATAATAATATTATAGATGTTATTATTAGTCATATAAAATGACTAGTATACATAATATTACCTATACTAGTTATATGAGAAGCTTCTGCTAAACTACCATCTCAGAATCTAGATGTAACATATAAAACTTTTTCTTTCTTTTCGAAAAATTTGAAAATATTATTGGTAATTTCTTCATTATTAGAAAAGAAAAGTTTATCAAAATTATAATATATAAATATACTAGTAATTATAGCCAAGGGTAAGCTATTATTTGTATTACCTAATAATTCAGATATTCTAATATTTATTAACATTAAAATAAACAAGAATAATATAGATACAGCTCCAACATATACTAGCAAATAAGATAAACCTATAAAAGTAATACCTAACATAATTAAATATCCAGCTATATTTAAAAATAATCCTATTAAAAATAGCACAGATATTATAGGATTTTTACTAATTATAACAAATATACCGCAGAGTATAGAAAATAAAGAAAGAAGATCTAGTAATTCATCTGTATATCCATTAGTATATTTTTCAAACAAAAGATACAAATTCCACATATTGTAATTTAAAATTTAAAAATCTCTTATTCCTAAAGGTTTAACTATTAATGGGAGAGTATAATAGTTTGAAAAAAAAAGAATTTGTTAATCGGATCATTATGATTCGAACATAACAAGTCCTCAACCCAAATGAGGCGCCTAACCGCCTGGCTCTGATCCGTAAAGCTTATAATAAACTTTATTTAATTTAGATAAAATTTTATTTATACAACTTTCTAAATTGTAGTTCATTAATAAAGAAATTATATTTTTAATTAGGTAATTCTTTCTTTAATAAAAAAAAGGTAAAGTTTTTGTGATATCCCCTTTTTTTATTTTATAATTTTTTTTTATTTTTTTTGTATATTCTTATACAAGACTCGAACTTGTACCTGGATATTAGAAGTATCCCACTCTACCATTAAGTTAATAAGAGTATAAGTTTATATTTTAATAAATAAAAATAAATATCTAAAAAGAGTGTTTAAATATATTACATTCTATTATAAGTGAAAACTTTATAAAAGAAATCTTTTTTCTTTTCAATTAAAGAAAGCCTTTAGAATGAATCGAACACTCAACCAGAACATTAACAGTATTCCGCTCTACCTTTGAGCTATAAAGGCTATTAGAAAAAATCTCTCTAAAACATTAAAAAATAACTATAAAAAAAATAAAATTAAGGAATAATTTTTTTTATAAATATTATGTTTTATATTATAATTAAGGTTTTAATGTAAAAATTTTATTTTCTTTTTTTATTAATTTATTTTTTTATTCATTTCTTAAAAATTTATCCTTTTTTTTTAGAATTAATATCTACTATAAATATTAGGAAAAAAAGGACTCGAACCTTTGATAGCATTAGCTATTGAGTTTACAGCTCAACCCGTCATACCTACAAACGGGATTTTCCTTTTTTTTTTGGGGGGGG
>C688J18823_10000379_pt1 | contig 25765 bp, 20 predicted proteins | sample HopSoiMetagenom1_FD_18823 | JGI IMG/M metagenome (IMG submission 18823) | reverse complement strand
TCGAGAACGAGGGCCGCGCGGGGCTGTTGACCGAATATCCGCCCGAAAAGGACGGCTTCGATCCCAAGGCCGTCTACCACGGCAAGGAGCACGACGTGACCTGGCGCACCTTGCCCCAGGGTCATGCCCCCTACGGGTTCGTCGATCTCTCGTCCGTGGTCTACCCACGCGCCGACGTCGCGGTCTACGCCGCCACCGTGCTCCGCGCCGCCAAGGCGCTGCCGATCCTCTTCCACGTCGGCGCGAGCGGCGCGGTCCGGGTGTGGCTGAACGGCAAGCTCGTCCACGAGGATGGCGCCGTCCACCCCTCGCGGTTCGACCAGAAGACCTTCGCGGCCGCGCTGGAAGCGGGCGACAACCTCCTGCTGGTCAAGATCGCCCACAACGGCGGGCGGCTCGGCTTCAGCCTCCGCGTCGCCGACGGCAAGGACGCGCCTCTGCTCGCCCTGGCCAAGGCGGCCCGCGCTCCCGGGTCCAAGCTGGCGGGTTTCGCCGCCATCCGCGAGCTGGAGGCCCCGCGCAAGCGCGCCGCGGCCAAAAAGCCGGTGGACGTGCTCGACGAGCTGCGCGCCGCCGCCGCAGCCCACCCCCAGGATGCCCGCGCCCAGGAGGACCTCGCCGTGGTGCTGCAGTGGCGCAGGCCCACCGACGACGCGGAGCGCCTGCCGCTGCACGCCATGGAGCGCGTGCTCGATCTCGTTCCTACCGAGCCGGAGGCGGCGCTGCGGCTCGCACGCCTGGAAGATCGCGACGCCAACAAGCGGCGCGCCGCGCTGGAGACGGCGCTGGCCGCGCATCCGGACAGCGCGCCGCTGCTCGACGCGCTGGCCGCCTATCGCCTCGACCGTGGCGAAGGCTGGGAAGCGCTGGAGCTGGCGCGCAAGGCGCGCGCCTCGTCGCCGAAGTGGATCGACCCGATGCTCACCGAGGCCCGCGCGCTGGACGCGGTGGGCCTCTCCGCGCGCGCTGCCCTGGTCCGCATCGAGGCGGCCAAGGCCCGCCCGGACCTGTCCCGCGGCCGGCGCGCTGCCGCCGCGGCGTACCGGCGCATGGGCCGCACCGAGGAGGCGATGGGCGAGCTGAAGCAGGCGCTGGCGCTGCGCTTCGACGACGGCGAGGCGCGCGGCGAGCTGACCGCCTTCCTGCTCGACCGCGGTGACGTGGACGGAGCGCTCAAGCTGCTGGGAGAGTCGCTGAGCCTCGAGCCTTCGACCCTCTGGCCGCGCATGCGCGCCGCCGAAATCCTCTCGCAGTACGGCCGCGGCAGGCAGGCCGACGAGGCCTATGCGCAGGCTCTGCTCCTCGCTCCCGACGATCCCGCGCTGCACGAACAGCTCGGCCGCCACCGCCTGCGCGCGCGAGACGACTCCGGGGCGCTGGCCGCTTTCGCCCGCGCGCTCTCGCTGCGGCCGCAAAACCCTTCGCTGCGCGAGCTGGTGCGCTCGATCCGCCCGGAGGAGCAGTACGCGACGCCGTACCTCTACGACGCCAAGGCGCTGGGGAAGATGGCGCCGCTGCCGGGCGAGGACGTGGAGGTGCTCTCCGACCTCTCGGTGGTCAAGGTCTTCCCCAACGGCCTCTCCTCGCGGACGCGGCAGGTGATCCTGCGGCCCGCCTCGCAGCGTGGCGTGGACGCGGCCCGGGTGCAGAGCGTGCAGTACTCGCCCGACCGGCAGGTGGTGAAGGTGGAGCGCGCGCGCGTCTTCAAGAAGGACGGCAGCGTCCTGGAGTCCAAGTCGGAGGGCGAGCGCAATCTCTCCGAGCCCTGGTACGGGCTCTACTACGACGTGCGGGCGCGCGTCATCGCCTTCCCGCAGCTCGAGCCGGGTGACGTGCTCGAGCTGGTCACCCGCCTCGACGACTCCGGGTCCAACTTCTTCGCCGACTACTTCGGCGACTTCGCCTACCTCCAGTCCACCCAGGTGCGGCGCATCTCCGACTACGTGCTCCTGGGACCCGCGGGGCGCACCTTCTACGCCAGCGCCACGCCGCTCAAGGGCCTGACGCACAGCGAAGGCAAGGGCCAGGACGGCAGCACCTGGCAGCGGTGGACGGCACGCGACGTGCCGCGCCTCGTGCCGGAGCCCTCGATGCCCGGCAACAGCGAAGTGCTGGCCTACGTGCACGTCTCCACCTACAAGACCTGGGACGACGTGGGCCGCTTCTACTGGGGCCTGGTCAAGGACCAGCTCCACGTCACCGACGACATCCGCGCCGCCGCGCAGGAAGCCGTCAAGGGCATCCCCGAGAGCGACGAGCAGACGCGCATCCGCGCGGTCTACGACTTCGTGGTCTCGCGCACGCGCTACGTGGGCCTGGAGTTCGGCATCAACTCCTTCAAGCCCTACCCGGTGGAGACCATCCTTTCGCGCCGGTTCGGCGACTGCAAGGACAAGGCCTCGCTGATGCACGCGATGCTGGAGTCGCTGGGCATCGACTCGCGCCTGACGCTGCTGCGCATGAAGCGTCTGGGCGGCATCGCGGAGGCCCCCGCCTCGCTGGCGGTGTTCAACCACGCCATCCTCTACGTGCCCCGCTACAAGCTCTTCCTCGACGGCACCGCCGAGTTCCACGGCTCGGGCGAGCTGCCCGGCGACGACCGCGGCGCGGAGGTGCTGGTGGTCGAGCCGGGCGGCGGCTCGAAGTTCTTCCGCACTCCCGAGGCCATCCCCGCCGACAACTTCGACGAGACGCGGATCGCGGCGGATCTCATGTCCGACGGCACCGCCGCCATGAAGGTGAAGGCCAGCGCGCGGGGCGCCTGGACCGCCGAGCTGCGGCGCGCCTACGAGCCCGCCGACGAGCGCCGGGTGCGCGCCGAGCAGCACCTCGCCCGCGCCGCCTTCCCCAACGTCAAGGTGACGGCGGTGGACGTGACCGACCCGCACGACATCGAGAAGCCGTTCGAGACGGAGATCACCGCCACCGCGTCCGGCTTCGCCTACCGGAAGGGCCAGGGCCTGGAGTTCGTGCCCTTCGGCCAGCGGCAGAGCTTCGTCGAGGCCTATGCCCAGCTCTCCAAGCGCTCCCTGCCGCAGCAGCTCCCGCTGGCGCAGCGCATCCTGATCGAGTCCGAGGTGAAGCTGCCCAAGGGCTGGTCGGCAACCTTGCCCGAGGGCGTGCGCGAGAGCGGCCCCCAGGGCGAGTACGAGATCGCCTATGGCCGCGAGGGCGGCCGGGTCACCGCGCGGCTCACGCTGACCCTGAACGGCGGGCTGCTGCAGCCCACCGACTACGGCGCCTTCCGCGCCTTCCTCGGACGGCTCGATGAAGCGCTGCACCGGCGCGTGGAGGCGGCACCGGCGACGCAGACGGCGGCCCGATGAGGGTTCTGCGGGTCGCGGCGATCCTCCTCGTGGCCGGTTGTGCCGCCGGCCGCAAGCAGACCGCCGCGCGACCCGACGCGGGGAGCGTGCAGCGCAGGCTCGAACGGGCCGAGGCGCAGGCCAGGCAGGACCCTTCGCAGCTGGCTCGGGCCGGCTGGCTGCGCTACCTGATCGCCTCCGATCCCCGCGGCGCGACCGCGCTGTTGCAAGCCGCCTCGCAGCAGGGCGATGCGCCCACGCGCGCCCTCGCCCTGGCTGGCCTGGCCGAGATCGCCGAGGACCGCGCCGACTCGCTCTCCGCGACGCGGCTGTGGATCTCGGCGCTGCAGGCGGCGCCGGCGGACCCCATCGCCGAGTTGGCGGCGGTGCGGCTCCTCGACGCCGAGAACGAGTCCAAGGAAGTGGACCGGCTCATCTCCGCCGTCGCCGACTCGCTGCGACCTCCCGTGGCTCCCCGCGCGGCGCGCCTCTTGCGCGAGGCGGCGGCGCGGATTGCCGGACGCAGCGCGCAGACAGCGCGGGACCCCAGGATCGAGGTGGAGGCGTGGCGCAAGGCCGGCGCGATCCAGCGCTGGCGGTTGGCCGGCCCCTTCGCCGCGCTGCGGCTGCTCGAGCTGCGCAAGCCGCTGGCCCTGGACGGGCGGGCACCGGCGACGGCGGACCTCAACTCGCGGAATCTCGAGTTCCCCGACGGCGACGTGGGCCTCGACCTCGAGCCATCCGACGGCGACGTCTTCTACGCGGGCAGCGAGGTCACGCTCGAGCGGGGAGGCGAGTACCTGGTCTGGGTGGAAGGCGCTGCGGCGCTGGAGGCGCGCATCGACGGCGCGGTGGTGGCCTCGCGCGTGCCCTATCCCGTCCAGGCCGCGCGCGCGCAGACGGTGCCGGTGCGGCTCGCGCCGGGAACGCACCAGATCCTGGTACGCTGGAGCCGCTCGGAAGGAACCCGGTTCCGCCTCTCGCTGGTGCGCGGCGACGGCGACGCCGCCGATCTCGCGAGCAAAGCTCCGGCGCAGCTGACGGGAGCGCGCCTTGCCGCCTCCTGCGACTTGGGCAGGCCGTGCACCTCGCCGCCGGCCTGGAAGGATCGCGCCGACCTGCGCAGCGCCGCGGCCGCCATGCTCGAACAGGACGATGGCGATCCCCTGGCAGCCTGGCTGGGGGCGCGGGCTGCCATGGGCGACGATCGCGCCGTCACGCGCGCGATGGTGGACAAGACCCTGCTCTTTTCCGCCGGCGGCGCGCCGGCATTGGCCATGCGCGCCCAGCACGTGCTGCATGACCCGGACGTGCCCGACCGGATCGGGCGCGCGCGCGCGCTGGCCGATCTCGGGGAGGCCGCGCGCAAGGACGCGCTGCTCATCCGTGCGCGCCTGACCGCCGCGGCGCTGGAGCGCGACTCGGAGCGGTTCGACGACGCGGCCCAGGACCTGGACAAGGCGGAGGCGGTGCTGCGCGAGGAGAAGGCGCCGCCGTCGCCGAGGGTGCTGCTGGCGCGGGCGCGACTCTTGGAAGCGCGCGGGAACTCGGCCGGAGCACGGGGGCGCGCGGAAGAGGCGCTGCGGGCGGACCCGGCGCGCTGCGACACCTGGCAGATGCTCTCCGGATTGGCGCGCCGCGATGGCTCGATGGACGAGCAGCGCAAGTACGCCGACCTGCTCGTCGCCTGCAGCGACGGGCTGCAGGGAGCCGCGCAGGCGGCGCGCGATCGCGGCGACCTGGCGCGGGCGCAGGAGCTGTTCGAGCTGGCCGCTGCGCTGCGGCCGGCGCAGCCCGCGCGGCTGGAACAGCTCGCGGATCTCCAGTCGGCGCGCAAGGACGATGCCGGGGCGCTGAAATCGCTCCGCGCCGCGGCGGCGCTCTCTCCGCGCAGCCCGGAGCCGTTGCGCCGCATCGCCGGGCTCTTGGAGCTGGCAGGGGAAGCGAAGGCCGCCACCAACGCACGGCGCGAGGCGCTGCGCCTCGCCCCCGGAGACCTCCAGGTGCGTCAACAAGTTGCTCTCGACGAAGGGACGCGCATCCTGGGCTGGTCCGATCGCGACGGCGCGGCGCTGGCCAGGACCTCCAGGCAGGCCCCGGCGGGCGCCAGCGCCATGCGGGTGCTCGATCAGGGCGCGGTGCAGATGTTCACGGACGGCGGCGGGGTGGAGCGGGTGCACACGCTGACGCGCGTCCTCGACAAGAAGGGCGTCTCCAAGTTCGGCGAGGCGCAGATCCCCGGCGACGCGCAGATCCTCCGCCTGCGTACGATCAAGAACGACGGCCGCGCGCTGGAGCCCGAGTCGATTCCCGAGAAGGAGGGCATCAGCCTGCCCGGCCTGGAGCCGGGGGACGCCGTCGAGGTGGACTACCTGCGCGGCCTGGGGCCTCGCGGCCCCGACCTCCCCGGCTATTCGCTAGGGGCCTTCTACTTTCGCGACGACGAGACGCCGATGGGCGAGTCCACCTACGAGGTGCGCACGCCCGGTCCGGTGGACGTGGACGTGCATAATCTGGTGTTGCCTCCGGGCACCATGGCCCGCGACGGGGCGGGGATGCGCTTCCTCTACGTCGCCCGCGACGTGAAGCCGCTGCAGCCCGAACCGCACCAGCCACAGGAAAGCGAGACCATGCCCTGGGTGCAGCTCGGCACCGGGGCCGGTCAAAGGGATCTGGTCCGCTCCATCGCCGACTGGACCTTGCTGCGCGCGCGGCCCGATGCCGGCGTGGCCGAGCTCGCCCGCGGTGCCGCTGCAGACAACGCAGCCGATACGGCCCGGAGCATCCAGGCCGCCGTGGCGCAGGCGGTGCGCGGGCGATCGACCGGCACCGACTTCCAGTCCAGCGCCGCGCACGTGCTGCAGCAGGGCCGCGGCAACCGGTTGGTGGTGATCAAGGCGGCGCTGACGGCAGCCGGCATCCCCTCGCACGTGGTGCTGTCGCGGACGTTCGCGGGAGATCCGGCGGCGTACCGCTTTCCGCGCGGCGAGCTGTACGGCTACGCGGTCCTGCGCATCGATCTGCCCGGCGGGCCTGCCTGGCTCGATCCCTCGTATCGTCTGGCCCCGTTCGGGCAGCTTCCCGCCTTCGTGCGCGGGCAGGAGGCATGGGTGCTGCCGGAGCCGGGCGAGGATGCCGTCCAGATCAAGCTGCCGGCGTCGCTGCCCGACCAGCAGGACGGCCGCATCCTCTCCCTGCAGCTTTCGCTGGACGCCGACGGCATGACCACCGGATCCGCCCGCGACCAGCACCGCGGGTTCGAGGCGGCCTCGCTCAAGGACGCGCTGGAGCGGCTCGATCGGGATCAGCGCAAGCAGGCCGTGGAATCGATGCTGGGCCGCGGCCTGCGTGGCGTCTCGCTGGAGTCGCTGTCCACCGAGAACGAAGCCGGGCTGGGGGGCACGGCGACGCTGGTGTACCAACTGCGGGCCCAGCTTGCCCGCCGCGACGGCGCCCAGCTCTTCGTCCCCTCCTCGGTGGTGCCTTCGCGGATGGTGCGCAGGTGGGTGCAGATGGCCGATCGCCAGACGCCCCTGCTCATCGACTCGCCGGAGGACACGGCGCAGCGCGCGGTGATCGCGCTGCCCGAAGGCCGGCACCTGCGCGCCGCGCCGCCGCCGGTAAGTCTCAAAACGCCGTTCGGGAACTACCTGTGGAGCGCCCGGGAGGAGGGCGGCAAGCTGGTGATCGATGAGTCCATCGAGCTTCCCCAGCAGCGCGTGTCCGTAGACCGGTACGCGGCCTTTGGCGACTTCGCCCGCGCCATCGACCAGGCCCAGGCCCAGGAACTCGTGGTCGCCCCCTGAAGGGGTTTTGAAGATCAACCGGAAGACGTGATCAGAAGAAGCGCAGCGACACTTCGGTGTGGAGGTCGAGGCCGCGGTCGTTGAGGCGCAGGAGCGCGCCGTCCAGGGAGCCCAGGCCTTCGCGCACGATGCGGTCGATCTGCGGGCGGAAGCGGTCGCGCACCGGCAGATCGAGATCCTGTTCCAGCGCCGCGAGGTCGATCCCCTCCGCGAGCCGCAGCCCGGTGAAGAGCCGTTCGCGCAGGTGGTCCTCGGGCTGGACCTCCTCGCTGGAGGCGTCGCCCAGGGAAGTCTTCTCCACCCGCTCCATGTAGCGCTCCGGCGAGCGGTCGTTGGCGAACCGGCGGCCGCCGCTGCCCTCGCGGGCGAAGCCGCAGGCGCCGCAGCCGGCCGCGGCGTACTCGCCGCCGCGCCAGTAGAGCGAGTTGTGCACCGCCTCGAAACCCGGCCGCGCGTAGTTGCTGATCTCGTAGCGCGCATACCCGCCCTTGCCCAGCTCCGCGCGCACCGCGTCGCCCATCTCCGACACTGCCTCGTCGTCCGGCAGCGTCAGCTCTCCGCGCTTGAGCGCCTTCGCCATGGGCACCTCCTCCGCCAGGCCGACAAGCGTCAGCGCGTAGCAGGAGATGTGCTCGGGCCCCAGGGCCACCGCCGCTGCAGCGTCGCGGGCCGCCAGCTCCGGCGTCTGGCGCTCGGCCCCGTGGATCAGATCGAGCGACACGTTGTCGAAGCCCGCCGCCCGCGCGGTCTGGAAGGCGCGCACTGCGTCCTCGCCGCTGTGCTTGCGCCCCAGCGCCACCAGCTGCGGCGGCGCGAACGACTGCACGCCGATGGAGAGCCGGTTCACGCCCAGCTCGCGGAAGGCGCTGAAGCGGGCCTCGTCGGTGGTGCCCGGATTGGCCTCCAGCGTCACCTCCGCGTCCCCCTCGACGCTCCAGAGGGAACGGATCTCTCGCAGCACGCGCCCGAGCTGCGGCGGGTCCCACAGCGACGGCGTGCCGCCGCCGAAATAGACGGACACCGCCTCGCGCCCCCCGAACTGCGTGGCGCGCGCCCGCAGCTCGCGGACGACCGCCTCGGTGTACCTCTCTTGCGGGATCACCGCCTCGGCGCGCGAGGCGAAGTCGCAATAGGGGCACTTCGACAGGCAATACGGGAAATGGACGTAGATTCCGAACGCCATCAGTCTTCGTGGAGCTTCGCGCGCAGGGTTTCCTTCTGCGCGCCTTCCACCCAGGCTTGCAGCGGCGGCCAGGCCCAGACGGTGTCGCAGTACGCCTTGGCCGCGGCAGGCAGCGGGATCGAATAGGTGCGGAAGCGGGAGACCACCGGCGCGTAGAAGGCATCGGCGATGCACGGGTCCTTGCCGAAGAGGTACGGCCCGCCGTTGCGGCGCAGGCACTCCTCCCAGAGCGCCACGATGCGGTCCACGTCCTTCTGCGTCTCGGGGCGCAGTGCCTTGTAGGGATACTGCTGCACGATCTTCATCGAGCAATCGTTGCGCAGGTTGGCGAACCCCGAGTGCATCTCCGCGCAGATGGAGCGGGCTTGGGCGCGCTGCGCCCCGTTCTCCGGCCAGAGCCGCTTGCCGGGAAACTTCTCGTTCAGATACTCGCAGATGGCCAGCGAGTCCCAGACGGTCAGGTTGCCGTCGATCAGCGCCGGCACGCGCCCCGAGGGAGAAAAGCGCCGGATGTTGGCGTCGGTATCGGGCAGATCGAGGGCCACCACCTGCTCTTCGAAGGGCACGCCCGCCTGCTGCAACACCAGCCAGGGGCGCAGCGACCACGACGAGTACTTCTTGTTCCCGATCACGATTTTGAGCATGGGGTCCTCCTTCAACTGGATAACGGGCCGCGACCCGAGGCGCGAGCAGGAGCTGGCGCCGCCAGCTGCCGCCGCAATTCGTCGTTCTCACGGCGCAGCCGGTCCAACTCGCCCGCCAGCTGCCGCGCGCGCGCATCCGAGGTGGCCAGCAGCTCCAGCCTGGCCCGCAGCGCCCCCAGCTCAGCGCGCAGCGCGGCGCGCTCGCGGCCCACCGCGTCCATCACGGTCTGCAGCTCCGCGCCGTGCGCCTGCGTCCGCCCCAGCTTCTCCTCCGAGTCCTGAAGTCGGTCGCGCAGGCTGCGCAGCTCCGCCTCGGCGCGCCGGAGCCCGGCCTCCGCGGGTCGCGCCTCGGCCAACAGCCGCGTCAGGGCGGCGATCTGCGCCTCCGCATCCTCGAGGTCCTGGGCGAGCTGCCGCTCGCGTCCGCGCGCTCCCTCGAGCTCCGCTTGCAGCCGCGATTCGTTCTCCTGCTCGGTGGCGGCGAGCACCCGCAGCGAGGCCAGCTCCTCTTCGCTGGACGCAAGCTGCTGGCGAAGCGCCTCCAGCTGGGCGCGCGCGTCTTCGGCTTTGAACCTTTCCTCAGCCATCGCCTCGATTCCACGATACCACGACGCGCCGCGTGATAACCTCTGCGCCCCTCTATGGCAGACAAGAACCTTCTCGATGCAATCGCCCGCGGGGTCGTCGTTTTCGACGGCGCCATGGGCACGACGCTGCAGCGGATGCAGCTGGCCAACGAGCTGACCGTCCGCGACTTCGACGGGCGGCAGGGCTGCAACGAGGTGCTCTCGCTGACCCGGCCCGACGTAGTGGCCGGAGTCCATCGCGGGTATCTCGAGGCCGGCTGCGACGCGGTGGAGACGAACACGTTCGGCGCCAGCCGGCCCAAGCTGGAGGAGTACGAGCTCGGCACGCGCACGCTGGAGGTCAACGAGACCGCGGCGCGCATCGCGCGGCAGGAGGCGGACAAGGCCGAGCGCGCCGACGGGCGGCCCCGCTACGTAGCCGGCTCGCTGGGTCCGAGCGGCTTCTTGCCGTCCTCGAGCGATCCGGACCTGGGGCGCATGCGGCCCTCCGAGCTGGTGGAGATCTTCCGCGAGCAGACGGTGGGGCTGCTCAAGGGCGGCGTCGACTGCATCCTGGCAGAGACCGCCCAGGACCTGCTCGAGCTGCGCGCCCAGATCTTCGGCGCACGCAAGGCGATGCAGGAGGCCGGCCGCGGCGTGCCGTTGATCGCGCAGATCACGCTCGATCCTTCGGGCCGCATGCTGCTCGGCACCGAACCGCTCTCCGCGGCGGCGCTGCTCTCCGCCTCCGGCGCCGACATCATGGGGCTCAACTGCTCCACCGGCCCGCGCGAGATGGTGGACCCATTGCGCGCGCTCTCGGAGAACGCGCCGCTGCCGCTCAGCTGCCAGCCCAACGCGGGCATTCCAGAAAACCGCGAAGGCGTGGCGGTCTACCCGCTCAAGCCGGACGAGCTGGCCGAGTACCTGGCGCGCTTCGTGCGCGACTTCCGCCTCTCGGTGGTGGGCGGCTGCTGCGGGACGACGCCGGAGCACCTCAAGCTGGTGGTGGAAGCGGTGCAGCGCTCGATGCCGGCGCGCAGGCCGCCGCGGCGGGTTCCGATGCTCTCCAGCGGCCTGAAACCGGTCGCCCTCAGGCAGGAGCCGCGGCCGCTGATCATCGGCGAGCGGGTGAACTCGCAGGGCAGCAAGAAGATGAAGGAGCTGCTCCTCGCCAACGACGTCTCCGGCATCCTGGCGGTGGCCCGCGAGCAGGTGGAGGGAGGCGCGCACGTCCTCGACGTCTGCGTGGCGCTGACCGAGCGCGCCGACGAGCAGGACACCATGACGCGGGTGGTGCGGACGCTCTCCGGCCAGATCGAGGCGCCGCTCTGCATCGACTCCACCGAGCCGGAGGTGGTGGCGTCCGCGCTGGAGTGGCTGCCCGGAGTGGGCATCGTCAACTCCGTCCACCTGGAGCGCGGCTGGGAAAAGATCGACCGCATGTTCCCCCTCTTGAAGCAGTACGGCGCCTGCACCGTGGCCATGACCATCGACGAGAAGGGCATGGCGCTGACGCGCGAGCGCAAGCTGGAGGTGGCGCAGCGCATCTACGAGCGCGCGCTGAAGGACGGGCTGCAACCCTGGCAGCTGCTCTTCGACGTCCTCACCTTCACGCTGGCCACCGGCGACGAGCAGTACAAGCGCTCCGCCGTGGACACCATCGAAGGCATCGCGCTGGTGAAGGAGAAGCTGCCCGGCGCCCTCACCGTGCTGGGCGTCTCCAACGTGAGCTTCGGCCTGTCGAAGCAGACGCGCCCCATCCTCAACTCGGTCTTCCTCACCCACTGCCTCAAGGCGGGGCTCGACGCGGCCATCGTCAACCCGCGCGAGGTGCTGCCGTGGAACGAGATCCCCGCCGAGGCGCGCGCGCTGGCGGAGGACCTGGTCCTGGCGCGCAGGGACGACGCGCTGGCCCGCCTGATCACGCACTTCGAGGCCAAGCAACCCGGAGGCGCCAAAGCCGCCGTCGAGGAGAAGCACTTCGACACGCCGGAAGCGCGGCTGCATCACCTGATCGTCGATCGCCAGCAGAAGGGGCTGATCGAGACCATCGACGAGTGCCTGAAGACGCGCTCGGCGGTGGCGGTGATCAACGACGTGCTGCTGGGCGCCATGAAAGAGGTGGGCGATCGCTTCGGCGCCGGCGAGCTGATCCTTCCCTTCGTGCTGCAGAGCGCCGAGGTGATGAAGAAGGCGGTGGCCTACCTCGAGCAGTTCATGGAGAAGAACGATTCCTACTCGCGCGGCACGGTGGTGCTGGCCACCGTCTTCGGCGACGTGCACGACATCGGCAAGAACCTGGTCAAGACCATCCTCTCCAACAACGGCTACACCGTGCACGACCTGGGCAAGCAGGTGCCGGTGGACCGCATCGTCGACAAGGCGGTGGAGGTGAAGGCCAACGCCATCGGGCTCTCCGCCCTGCTGGTCTCCACCTCACGGCAGATGCCGCTGGTGGTGCAGGAGATGGCCCGGCGAAAGCTCGAGGTGCCCATCCTCATCGGCGGCGCCGCCATCAACCGCAAGTACGGCTGGCGCACCGCCTACGTCGAGGGCACCGACAAGCTCTACGACGGCGGCGTCTTCTACTGCCGGGACGCCTTCGAGGGCCTGGACACGATGACCGCCCTCCAAGATGGCGAGCAGCGGGCCAAGCTGCACGAGAAGCTCAAGCGCGAGGCGCACCTCCACCGCAGCATGGTGATCGCCGGCGCCGAGCGCGCCGCCGGCCAGCAGCTGGGGGCGGTCACCGACGTGGTGCCGCGCTCGGTGGGCGAGCCGCCCAAGGTGGCCCCGCCTTTCTGGGGCACGCGCATCGTCCCGGCCGAGGACCTGGCGCTGCGCGACATCTTCGACTGCCTGGATCTGATCGAGCTCTACAAGCTGCAATGGGGCGTGCGGGTGAAGTCGCGCGAGACCTACCAGAAGCTCATCGCCGACGAGTTCGCCGGCAAGCGGCACGAGCTTCAGGAGGAGTGCATCCGCAACGGCTGGCTTACGCCCAAGGTCATCTACGGCTACTTCCCCTGCTCGGCCAAGGGCAACGACCTGACCGTGCTGGACCCCTCGAGTCGCAAGCCGATCTGGACCTTCAACTTCCCGAGGAAGATGGAGACGCCGCGGCATTGCCTTTCGGACTACTTCTCCCAGGACGACGTGGTGGCCTTCCAGGCGGTGACGGTGGGCGACAACGCCACGCGCCTCTGCGCGGAGTGGGAAGCCGCCGGCGAGTTCACCCGCGCGTACTTCCTGCACGGGCTGGCGGTGGAGACGGCGGAAGCGATGGCGGAGTTCTGGCACCGCCGCGTGCGCGCCGAGATGGGACTCCCGCCCGACCAGGGGAAGCGCTACTCGGCAGGATATCCGGCCTGGCCCGACCTGGCCGATCAGCGCGGCGTCTGGGAGATCCTCCACCCCGAGCGCATCGGCATCACGCTCACCGAAGCGCACCAGATGGTGCCGGAGCAGAGCACCAGCGCCATCGTGGTCTGGCATCCGGAAGCCAGCTACTACGCCGTGCGCACCGTCGCCAGCATGGCCTAACCGGCCTGCCAGGCCTGCCGGATGAGGCGGCCCACAGCGTCGGGGGCGTCGATGTGCACGTGGTGGCCGGTGCCCGCGATGGTGTGCAGGTCCAGCTTGAGCGACGGAAAGCGCGCGCGCAGCTCGGCTTCTTCCGGGAGGATGCTGCGCTCGGCGCGGATGGCGAGGATGGGCACCACCGCGTGGGCGCAGATGCGCGGCAGCACGTCGTCGGTGATGGGCAGCGGCGAATGCGCTCGCAGCAAGGGATCCCACTTCCACGCCAGCGCGTCGCCCTGCGCGGGGTCGGGGCCCACGCCGCCCTGGGCGAGATGGCGCGCCGCCAGCTCGGAGAGCAGCGGGTTGTTGCGCAAGAGCCGGCGGGCCGCATCCTCGACGGAAAAGACCTTCCTGCGCGAGCGCGGCATCTTGCGCAGGTCCAGCAGGTAATGACCCAGCCGCGCCGGGATCTCGTCGGCGGAGAGGCTGAGCGGCATGGCGTCGATCATGGTCAGGTGCGAGACGCGCCCGGGCCGCGTGGCCGCGTAGATCAGCGCCGCCGCCGCGCCCATCGAATGTCCGACGATACGCGCCGGCTGCTCCGGCGAGAGCTGCTCCAGCACGGCGTCGAGGTCGGCCATGTACTCGACGAAGTGATAGAAGCCTCCCGCGCCCACCCATTGCGAGTCGCCGTGGCCGCGGAAGTCGAGCGCCACCGTCCGGCCCGGAAGCAATGGGGCCAGCAGGTCGAAGGAGCCCGCATGGTCCAGCCAGCCGTGCAGCAGCAAGGTCGGCTCGCCCTCGCCGCGCTCGACCGCATGAAGCTTGAGGCCCCGGACCTCGAACAGGCGATGGTTCACCAGCCGCACCGTAACATCTTGACCGGCGCGGCGCCGTTTGTTACCGGCGCGCGATGGCAAATCCGCTGGTCGGCATCATCATGGGAAGCAAGACGGACCTCGAGACGCTCAACGGCGCCACCGAGGTGCTGAAGGAGTTCGGCATTGCGTACGAGATCCGCGTGCTCTCGGCGCACCGCACCCCGGAGCAGGTGCTGGAGTGGTCGGCCACCGCCGAGCAGCGCGGGCTGGAGGTGCTGATCGCCGGCGCGGGAGGCGCGGCGCACCTGCCAGGAGTGGTCGCCGCCAAGACCGTCCTTCCCGTTCTGGGCGTGCCGGTCGCCTCCAGCACGCTGGGCGGCGCGGACGCGCTGCTCTCCATCGTGCAGATGCCCAAGGGCATACCGGTGGGCACGCTCGCCATCGGCAAGTCGGGCGCTGCCAACGCGGCGCTGCTGGCCATCGCCATCATGGCCGGCAAGCGGCCTGAGCTGCGCGAGCAACTGCGCGCCTGGCGCAAGGGCCGCGCCGAGGAAGTCCTCAAGGCCGACAAGTCGGTCCAATAGTTTCGGGGACACCTTACGACGAGTTACGTATGGTGTCCCCGAAACTCAGCGGAGCTTGACGCCCATCGCCAGACCTTCGGCGGTGGGGATCATGGTGGCGCGGAAACGGCCGCCCTGAGCAAGCTCCTGGTTGAACTTGCGCAGGGCGAGGCGGCCCTCGTCGCCGCCCGGCCGGTGGATCTCGCCGAAGCCGAAGGCGTTGTCGGCCAGCAGAACGCCTCCCTCGCGGAGGTGTTCGGCGGCCCAGGCCAGGTAGGCGGGGTAGTTGACCTTGTCGGCGTCGATGAAGACCAGGTCGAAGGGCGCCTCGGCCTCCACCTCGTGCAGCGTCTGCAGCGCCGGGCCCACGTGGATGTGGGCGCGCGCCGCCACTCCGGCCTTGTGGAACGACTCGCTGGCCACCTTGGCGTGCTTCTCGGAGTACTCGAAAGTGTGCAGCACGCCGTGCATGCCCATGCCGCGCAAGATGCACACGCCGCTGTAGCCGGCCAGCGTGCCGATCTCCACCGCCTTGAGCGCACCGAGGGCGCGAGTGACCACCTCGAGGTGCAGCCCATCGAAGCGGCCCACCGCGATGGCGGGCAGCCCTTCGCGGACGCCGCGCTCGCGGATTTCCTGCAGCACCGCGTCCTCGGGGCGGAAGACGCTCTCCGCCCACCGCGCCAGCTCTACATCTCCCTGCCCGAACGCTTTCTGTTCCGGTGATTCCGGCATGGGGCGGACTCTAGATCATCCGCGCGCTCCCGTGCGAACGGTCTCCTGCACCATGCCGATCATGTCCGCGCGGTAGATCGCCACGTAGGCGACGCAAGCGAGCGCAACCAGCGCCAGGGCCGCGTGCAGGGCGCGCGTGGGCAGACGCAGCGACGCCACGCGCAGCCGCAGCCCCAGGAGCAAGCTGAGCAGGGCGCCCGCCGCGCAGACGGTGAGCACGGCGCCCCTCGGCGCCGGATCGACGCGGCTGGACAGCAGCGCCAGAACCCCCAGCACAGGCAAGACGACGCGCGTCTCGGCTGGCAGCGGCAGCACCTTTCCGCCTCGAGCGCCGAGCGCAAGGAACCCCGCGATGGCCAGCGCCACCGCCGCTGCCGCCCAAGCGACCCGCTGCCGGCGACGCAGGATGTGGCCCTGATCGCCGCCGATACGCCCCAACTCGCGCACGGCTGCGTCGGAAGCTGTTTCCGCCTTTGCGTACCAGCGCAGCGCTTCCCCGAAGTTGCGCTCGCGCGCCGCCGCCTCGGCCATGCCCAGCCAGCCGCGCTCGTCCCACACCGAGCCGGGATAGTCGCGCCCCACGCGCACGAACCATTGCCGCGCGCCGTCCAGATCACCCGCCGCCAGCCGCGCGCTCCCGATCCAGTACTCGGCCCGCGGGCGCTGCGGAAAGTTCCCCTCCTCGACGAGCCGGCCCACTTGCTGGAACGTCTCCGACGGCGGCCGTTCGGGATAGGTCCGCAACAGCTGGAGAAACCGCTCCTCGCGCGCGGCCGCATCGGCTGGAGGCGCCAGCGCAACCAGCGCGGCGAGCAGCGCCGTCACTCGAACCGACCGGAGCGCGCTTCTTTCTTGCGGGACTGGAGCTTCTTCGTTTCCACCCGGCGTTCCCGGGAACCGCGCGTGGGCCGCGTGGGGCGCCGCGGCGGCGGCCGGTACGCGCGTCGCGCCAGCTTCTCCCGCAGCCGCATAAGCGCGATGCGCAGGTTCTGCGTCCGCGAGCGCTCGTCCTTGCCTTCCGCGGTGACGCCGGAGGGCTGGTGGACGAGGCGCACCGCGGTCTCCGCCTTGTTGCGATGCTGTCCGCCGGGACCACTGGCCCGATGCGCCTGCACCTCGCACTGCAGCAGCAGCGCCTTGTCGTCGAGCAGGTGCCAGGCAGGCGAGTTCATGCCCGCAACCCTATCAGGCCATCTGGTCCTTGGCCGCCGCCTCGATCTGCCGCGACAGCCGGAGATCGCGATCGGTGACCCCGCCCTTGTCGTGGCTGGAGAGCGTGAGCGTGACCTTGTGGAACTGGATGAGGATGTCCGGATGGTGATCGGCGCGCTCGGCGATCTCGCCCACCGTGCCGGCGAAGGCCATGGCCGCCTTGAAGCCCTTCAGGTCGAAAGTTTTATGGAGGGCGTTCCCCTCCTGCTTCCAACCGGGCAGCTCCGAGAGGGCGGCCTGGATCTCGGCGTCGCCCGCAAGACCCTTGTCGGCCATGCGCAAAGTCCTTTCTCCGGGTACCGTGGCAACTTACTCAACCCCGGGCGGATACGCAGCACCCCTCCCGGGAAAAAGTCCTGTTACAACAGCGCGCATGCCCCAGACCGCCGCCTTCGAATCGAGTGTCTTCAAGTCGCGCCGCGAGGAGGTGCTGCGCAGGATGCGTGAGCTCTCCCCCGGTCCGGCCGTCGCCGTCTTCCCCGGCATGCCGGTGGCCACGCGCAACAGCGACGTGGAGCACGCCTATCGCGCCCACAGCGACCTCTTCTGGCTGACCGGTTTCGAGGAGCCGGAGTCGGTGGCGGTGCTCTCCACGGAGGGCGACAAGCCCTTCACTTTCTTCGTGCGGCCGCGCGACAAGGAACGCGAGACCTGGACCGGCCGGCGCGCCGGCGTGGAGGGCGCGGTCCGGAATTTCGGCGCCGACCAGGCCTTCGAGATCGAGAAGCTCGATGCCGAGCTGCCCCGGCTGGTGGGCTCGGCGCGCACGCTCTTCTACCGCGTGGGCGGCGACGACCCGGAGTTCGACGCGCGCATCGCGCGGCTCTTGCGCACGCTGCGGGCCCGCGCGCGCGCCGGGGTCAACGCGCCGCCGCGCATCGAAGACCCCGGTCAGATCGTCCACGAGCTGCGGCTGCGCAAGGAGCCGCGCGAGCTGGGCGCGCTGCGCAAGGCGGTGGAGCAGACCCGGCGCGGCCACCTGGCCTGCATGCAAGCGGGGCGACCCGGCGCGCACGAGTACGAGCTCCACGGGCTGCTGGAGCGCGAGTTCCGCCACGGCGGCGGCCGCGGATGGGGCTACTACCCAATCGTGGCGGCGGGGGAGAACGCCACCGTCCTGCACTACAACGACAACCGCGTGCGGATCGGCGACGGCGAGCTGGTGTTGATCGACGCCGGCGCCGAGTACGATCTCTACACCGCCGACGTGACCCGCACCTTCCCGGCCTCGGGCCGCTTCAACGACGCGCAGCGGGCCTGCTACCAGTTGGTCCTCGACGCGGCCGACGCCTGCATCGCGGCCACCCGGCCCGGCGAGAGCATCGACGGCCTGCACGACAAGGCGGTGCGCATCCTGACCGAAGGGATGGTGAAGCTGGGCCTGCTCAAGGGGGAGGTGGACCCGCTGATCAAGGAGAACGCGTTCCGCAAGTATTACATGCACCGCACCAGCCACTGGCTGGGCCTCGACGTGCACGACGTGGGCAGCTACAGCGTGGCCGGCAAACCGCGTCCGCTCGAGCCGGGGATGGTCTTCACCGTCGAGCCGGGGCTGTACGTGCGCAGCGACGACGAGAGCGCGCCGCCCGAGCTGCGCGGCATCGGCATCCGCATCGAGGACGACATCCTGGTCACCGAGCAGGGCAACGAGAACCTGACCGTCTCCATCCCCAGGACCGTCAAGGACGTCGAGGCCGCGTGCGCGCGCTAGCCCTAGTCCTTTCCGCCGGACTTTACCTTCTGGGTCTTCTTCCCCGCGGGTTCGTAGGGCTCGATCAGCTCGCCGTACTTGATCAGGTCGCCGGTGGCCTTGAACTCCGGGATGGAGATGAGGATCTCGGTGTCCGAACCGGTGAAGCCCACGCCGAGCAGCCCCTCCTCGGGCAGATCGGCGCGATACATCTCGAGCCCCTTCTGCATCAGCGGCCCGATCTCCTGGACGTACTGCTCGACGCTGTGGACGCGGATGCGCTTCATCGATGCGCATGATTAGCACAAAGCTCCTCGCCTGGTTCGCCAAAGAGCGGCGCGATCTTCCCTGGCGCGAGGAGCCGCGCGACCCGTACCGCGTCTGGATCAGCGAGGTGATGCTGCAGCAGACGCGGGTGGATGTGGTGGTGCCCTACTACCTGCGCTTCGTGCGGCGCTTTCCCACCCTGCGCGCGCTGGCGAGGGCCCCACTCGACGACGTGCTCGCGCACTGGAGCGGCCTCGGCTATTACGCCCGCGCGCGCAACCTGCATGCGGCGGCGCGGGCGGCAGGCGAGGCTTTGCCGCGCACCTGCGCAGAGCTGCGCCGGCTGCCCGGCTTCGGCCCCTACACCGCCGCGGCAGTGGCCTCGCTGGCGTTCGGCGAGGACGTGCCGCTGGTGGACGGCAACGTGGCGCGGGTGCTGTCGCGGCTGCGCGCCCTCGAGGGCGACGCGCGCGCGCAGGCCTGGGACATCGCCGCTGAGCTCTTGCCCAAGGGACGCGGCGGCGCCTTCAACGAGGCGCTGATGGAGCTGGGCGCGACCGTCTGCACCCCGCGCTCGCCGCGCTGCGCGGCCTGCCCGGTGCGCGGCGCGTGCGCGGTGCGGACGCGAGGCCTCGACCCGGAACGATACCCGACCCCTCGCGCCAGGCCGGAGCGGCCCCTGCTGGAATGGCGCGCGCTCGCCTTGCGTCGCGCCGACGGCGCCGTGCTGCTCGCGCGGCGCGGTCAGGAATCGCTCTTCGCCGGTCTCTGGGACCTGCCTTCTGAAAGGCCCTCGGGGATCCGCATCCAGGGCAAGCTCGCGGCCTGCGGCGTGGTGGAGCAGACGCTCACGCACCGGCAGGTCCGCGTCACCGTCCAGTCAGCGCGCGGCAGCGGCGCGCCAACTTCGGCCGAGGTGCGCTGGGTGGCCGCGGAGGGCATCGCGGCGATGGGAATCTCCTCGCTGACGCGCAAGTCGCTGCGGCAGGCGGGCATCTTGACACCGGCGCGACCGTCGAGGACGTTGCCCGCGCCGTGATCGCGCTATTCCTCATCGCGCAGGCGCTGCCGCCGGTGCGCGCCGTGGAGGCCCCGCCGCACTCGTCGATCCGCGCTCCCTTGCCCGAGTCGACGCCGCCCGCGCCGGCGGAGGGCGCCCTGCTGACGCTGGCGGAATCGCTGGAGGCGGCGCGGACGCAGTCACCCGACCTGGCGGTGGCGCTGGAGCGCGTGCGGCAGGCGGAGAACAACGTGCAGCGCGCCTGGGCCACCATCCAGCCCACGCTCAACGCGGTGGGCACCGTGACCTACAACAGCGTGCCCAACACCATCTTCACCACCTCGCCCGGCACCGGGGGAGCGCCACCCACCTTCGACGTCATCCCAGGCAGCAACTGGAGCCGCAGCGGCGCGCTGCTCTTCTCCTGGGACGTGCTCAACTTCCGCGCCTTCCCGGCGCTGGCCACGGCCCGCCAGCAAGTCTCCGTCTCCCGACTGGGGGAGACGCAGCAGCGGCGCGAGCTCCTCCTCGCGGTGGCCTCCACCTATTACGCCGGGCTCAGCCTGCGCGAGCTGGCGCAGGTGGCGGGGCAGCAGGCCAAGGCGACGCGCGATCACGCGCTGGAGGCGCAGGCCCGCTACGAGGCGGGGCTGGTGCAGCTCTCCTCCGCGCTGCGCGCCCGCATCGACTATCTGCGCGCCGACCAGGAGACGCAGCGCGCGCAGTTCGCCTACGCGGCAGCGAAGAGCCAGCTCGCTGCCCTGCTCGACCGGCGCGACACCGCCTTCGAGCTGACCCCGCCGCAGGAGCCGCCGGAAGAGCTGCGCGGCACCTTCCGTCAGCTGCTGGAGCGCGCGCTCAAGGAGCGGCCCGAGATCGCCGCGGCGCAGGCCAACGAGGAGATCGCGGCGCGCCTGAAGACGGACGCCTGGGCACAGTTCGCTCCCAGCGTGGCGATCAATGCCAACGCCCGCTACAACAACCCGGCGACCAGCTCGAACGGCGACAAGGAGACCTGGGCGGTGGCCGTTTCCCTCACCTTGCCACTCTATGACGGAGGATTCCGCTACGTGGCGCTCAAGGACGCGGACAGCCAGATGCGGCAGGCGCGCGCCCAATCGCGGTCGGAGACGGTCCGCGTCGAGGACGAGCTGAGACGCGCCATCCTCGATCTGGATTCCGCCCGCGCGCTGCGCGAGGAGGCGGAGCAGGCGCTGCAAGTCTCCATCGAGAACGAGCGCCTGATCCGCGCGCAGTTCGCCGCCGGCACCGCCTCGCAGGTGGAGGTGAGCGACGCGGAGTCCGCGCTCTTCCAGTCGCAGTCCGCCGCGCTCCAGCAGCGGCTCGCGGTGCAGATCTCCGCCTTGCGTCTGGCCAAGGCGGTGGGCGCCTTCGACGTGGAGGGAGCGCTCCGGGCTTTGCCCGGAGCCGGGCGGAGGGCTTTGCCCGGAGCATTGGAAGAGGCGTCGAAGTGATCGCCGATCGGCTCCTCGCCTTCACGCTGCTGGGCGCGGGCTGGGTGCTGTGGCTCCTGCTCGGCTTGTCGGTGCTTTCGGTGGCGGTGATGGTGGAGCGCGCCATCTACTTCGGCAGCCGCCGCATGTCGCGCCTCTTTCCCTCGCTTCTCGACCTCTGCCTCAAGGGCGACCTCAAGGCCGCGGCTGCCATCGCCACCACCGATTCGATGGAATCGGAGGTGGTGCGCGCAGCCGCCGGAAGCACCGACGGCGGGAATGCCGCGGTGGAAAAGGCGGTGCAGTCCACCATCGACCGGCGGCGGCTCGAATACGAGAAGTGGCTCTTCGTGCTCGGCACCCTGGGGAACAACGCGCCCTTCATCGGCCTCTTCGGCACCGTGCTCGGCATCATCCGCGCCTTCGCCGACCTCGCCGCGGCCAACAAGGGCGGGGGCGCCGGCACCGCCTCCTTCGTCATGCAGGGCGTCTCGGAGGCGCTGGTGGCCACCGCTGTGGGCCTCTTCGTCGCCATCCCGGCGGTGCTCGCCTTCAACATCTTCCAGCGGCTGCTCAAGCGGGTGATCGGCCGCTCCAACGCGCTGGGCAACGCCATCGCCTCTGGGCTGCACCTCCGCAACGGGAGCAAGTGATGGCGAGCGGCGCGTCGGACGGCGACGAGGAGAGCATCACCGGCATCAACGTGACGCCGCTGGTGGACGTCACGCTGGTGCTGCTGATCATCTTCATGGTGACCGCCAGCTACATCGTGAAGGAGACCATCGAGGTGGAGCTGCCGCGCGCCGCGCACGGCGGCGAGACGGTGCAGAAGACCTTCGCGGTGCTGGTCACGCGCGAGGGCCAGGCGTTCCTCAACGGCGTCCCGGTGGACGACGCGGCGCTGGTGGCCGAGGTGCAGAAGTCGAAAGCGGCGGGCGAGGACGTGCAGGCCATCGTCGGCGGCGACAAGAACGCCACCCACGGAGCGGTCACGCACCTGCTCGACGTGCTCAAGGGCGCGGGCGTGACGAAGTTCGCCATCCAGATCGAGAAGAGCGAGCCGGCCGCGGCGGGTTCCCGGTAGCCCGATGCAGGGACGTCCCGCCAGAGCAGTGGTTCCCCTCGGCACCTCGCTGCTGCTGCACGCGGCGCTCGGCGTGTTCCTCCTCGCGGTGGCGGTGCGACCCCGGCCGGTGGCGCAGACGCCGCTGCAGATCCAGGTGGTGGAGGCGCCGCGGCCACCGCCCGAGCCGGCGAAGCCCGCTGAGCCGCCGCCACCTCCCAAGCCGGTGCCGATGAAGCTCGCGCGCGCCCCGCGGCTGGCGCGAAGGGAGTTGCCGCCGCCCACCCCGACGCCGCTGCCGCCCAGCAACCTCCCTCCGCCTCCCACCACCGAGGCGCCGCAGCCCGCCCGCGAGCCGGTGGTGATCACCGGCATCACCCTGGAGAGCACCTCGCAGGGCGGCTCGTTCGCGGTGGGCACCGGCAACACGCTGCGCGGCACGCCCGAGCGCACCGCCCGCGCGCCCGAGGCGGTGAAGCCCTACAAGGCGGAGCAATACGCGCCCGTCGCGCAGGTCAACGAGCTGCCTCAGCTGCTCAACCGGGACTCGTTGAACCTGCGCAAGTACTACCCTCCTGAAGCGAAGAAGGAGGGCTTGGAAGCCGACGTGGTCATGCGCTTGCTCATCGACGCCGATGGAACCATCGTCAAGGCCGAGATCGTCAGCGACCCCGGCCACGGATTTGGTCCAAAGGCAGTGGAGGCCGCCCTGCACGAATTGCACTTCTCACCGCCCAAGGTGAACGGTGTCGCCGTGGCCACCACCGTCCCCTTCACGTTGCACTTCACGCTCGACTAGGCGGCCGCGGGAAATCGGGGGAAATCGGGGACACGATACGATCAATTACGTATCGTGTCCCCGAATTAGGCTGCTGCGGCCAGCGACTCGCGGGCCAGGAGCGCTGCGCCCACCACGCCCGCCTCGTCGCCGAGCTGCGGCTCCGAGATCTGCAGCGTCGCCCGCGCTGCCTTGGTGGCGTGCGCGTCGATCTCGGCGATGGCCGCACGGGTCATCCGCGGCGACCCGAGCAGCACTCCGCCGCCCAGCAGCAGCCGCGCCGGGTTGAGCGTGGTCACGAGATTCGCCAGCGCGACGCCCAGGAGGCGCCCCGCCTCTTCCAGCAGCCGCCGCGACAGCTCGTCGCCTTCGTGGGCAGCCTTCTCCATCGCCGAGGCGGTGACCTTCTCCGGCTCCCCCACCAACTCCAGGAGTTGCCGTCCCACCGCTGGAATGCGTTGCCCCGCAGCGCGCGCGGCCGCCAGCGCGATGCGCAGATCGTCCCGCGCCCAGGCGGCGAGGCTCTGGCCACCCGCGTAGGCCTCGAGGCAACCGCGGCGGCCGCAGGCGCAGAGTCGGCCACCGGCCATCACCTGCACGTGGCCCAGCTCGCCGGCCACGCCCGAGGTGCCCTCGTGGAGCTTGCCGTTCATGATGATGCCCGCGCCCACGCTCGCGCCCACCAGCACCACGATCAGGTCGTTGACGTTGCGGCCCGCGCCGGCCACGCGCTCGCCCCAGGCCGAGACCGACAGCTCGCTGGCGATCCAGAGCGGCGTGCGCGGCGCGCGCGCCTGCAGCAATCGCGGGAAGGGCACGTCGTGCCAGCCCAGCGCGGGCGCGGTGCGGACCAGCCCTTCCTTGCGATCGATGGCGCCCGCGACGCCCAGGCCCACGCCCTTCATCTCCGAGAAAGGAAGGCCCGCCGCGCCGCAGGCGGTCTTGGCGGCGCGCAGCACGGCCTCCGCCACTTGCGGCGGCTCCTTCGATTGCAGCCGGTGCTTTTCCTGTCCGAGGATGTGGCCGTCGACATCGACGACCGCGGCCCGCACGATGGAACCGCCCAGGTCGACGCCCAGATAGAGCTCGTCCCGCTTCATTGCCCGTGGGCGATCTTATCAGGCTTGTCGGGGGTCCCGCGAACTACGCAAGTTCGTTGCGGATTTGCTCCACGGTGCCCTCGATCAGCGCGCGGATCTCGCGCAGCTTCTGCTCGCTCGTCGCTTCCCAACGCAGCACCAGCAAGGGCTGCGTGTTGGAGGCGCGCACCAGGCCCCAGGCGCCGTCGACGATCACGCGCACGCCGTCCACCTCGATGGTCTTGCCGTGCTTGCGCAGCCGCTCCTTGGCCAGCTCCACCGCGCGGAACTTCTTCTCCTCGGGAAAGTCGAAGCGGATCTCCGGCGAGGCCCAGGTTCGCGGCACGCCGTCCAGCATCCTGCTCAGCGGCCTGCCGTCGCGCGCCACCAGCTCGAGCAGGCGCGCGGCGGAATAGATGCCGTCGTCGAAGCCGTAGTAACGGTGGCGGAAGAAGATGTGCCCGCTCATCTCGCCGGCGAGCAGCGCGTGCTCCTCCTTCATCTTGCTCTTGATCAGCGAGTGCCCCGCCTTCCACATGATGGCGCGGCCGCCGTGCTTCGCAATGTCATCGTAGAGCGTTTGCGAGCACTTCACCTCGCTGACGATGGCCGCCCCGGGGTTCTCCGCCAGCACGTCGCGCGAGAAGAGGATCATCAGCTGGTCGCCCCAGAGGATCTTGCCGGTGTCGTCGATGGCGCCGAGGCGGTCGGCATCGCCGTCCCAGGCTATGCCCAGGTCCGCCTTGGAGGCGGCGACCTTTTGCTGCAGGTCGCGCAGGTTCTCCTCCACCGTAGGATCGGGGTGGTGGTTGGGGAAGTTGCCGTCGAGGTTGCAGAACAGCTCGGTGACCCGATGGCCCAGCGCGCGCAAGAGGCGCGGGCCCACCATTCCACCGGTTCCGTTCCCGGCATCGCAGACCACGTGCAGCGGCCGCGGCGTCATGCCCAGCGACTGGACGATGAAGTGGATGTAGGGCGTGACGATGTCGTGATCGGATTCCCGCGCAGTCCGCCCGCCGTCGCGCGCCTGCGCCACCCGCTGCTTGAGCTCCTGCACCTCGGAGCCCGCCAGCGTGCTCTTGCCGATGCCGACCTTGAAGCCGTTGTACTCGGGCGGATTGTGCGAGCCGGTGATCATGCAGAGGCCGTCGACGGGGAGCACGTGCGCCGCGAAGTAGGTGAGCGGGGTGGGCACCACTCCGATGGAGATGACGTCGATGCCGTGGCTGCGCACCCCGCGAGAAGGCGGCGGCCAGCCCTTCGCTGGAGAGCCGGTGGTCGCGGCCCAGCACCATGCTCTGGGCGCCGGAGTTCCTTTCGCGCAGGTACTGTCCGAAGCCGCGCCCCAGCTGCTCGGCGAACTGCGGCGTCAGCTCGGTGGCCACCAGGCCGCGGATGTCGTACTCGCGGAAGACGTGCATCGGAATGGGCATCGCGCTCCCTTGCCAGAGGCGCGGAATCTACGCGCCGGGCGGGAGGGGGACAAGCAGGGTCGCACCGGATGCGCGCTAGAAAGCGAACCAGAGCGTGGCGCCGGTGAGCAGGAGCGCGGCGCCGCCCAGCGCGGCGAGCGTGGCCTGCCTCCCTTTCGACTCGGCGTCGGACTTGAGCTGTTGGTCGGCGGCGGTGAGCGTGCCGGCGGCGTGCTTGCGATTGAACTGATCGGCGGAGGACTGTGCCGATCCGTGCAGCAGCAGCGCCGCGCCCTCGGCTACCGCGCCGGCGCCGAGCGCAACCCAGGCGGCGACGCGAGCGGGTTTCACGCCGGCGGGCGGTGGCGCCACGCTGACGGCTGCAGCCGGCGCCGGCGGCTTGGGCGGGGCAGGCAGCACGTTGTCGTCGTTGTGCGCGGCGGCGGGATCGCGGGCGACGCGCGAGCGCTGCTCCTCTTCCTGGTCGATGCGGCGGCGCATCTGCTCGATCATCGACTCGGTGTCTGCGCGGTTGCTGGCCTCGGGGTCCCTGCTCAGATACTGGCGATAGTAGAAGTGGGCCTGCTGCCACTGCCGCAGCTGGCGGTACGCCTGGCCGATGTTGAAGAGGATGGCCGGCTTCTCCACCAGCCGGTACGCCT
>C688J18823_10000378_pt1 | contig 25778 bp, 27 predicted proteins | sample HopSoiMetagenom1_FD_18823 | JGI IMG/M metagenome (IMG submission 18823) | reverse complement strand
GCATGACCAAATGTTGATAATTAAACAAAGATCACAACGTCTTTATCTTAGATATTTACAGAATTCACGTTGAAACTGACCTATAAGCGGCCGCCGAGGTCCGCAAGGAGGACTCGCAAGCCTCTGCAAGATAATTGGCCTAAAGCAGGAGTAAAGGGCACCTGGATCAAATGTACTTACAAAAGGTGCGCATTCGAGTGGAAGTATTTCGGCGGGCGAAAATGGGCCGAATGTCCTATATGTCATAGCGTTATGAAGGTTGCCGTTTCTAAGAGGAATTATAATTCTGACAAATAAGTTTCAGCAGTTATGACAATTAGGGCTCATTTTAAATATTTTCGGGAAGCTTGGGTGTTGTTAGCAATAATCTCCAAGATCAAAAAATTCACCGGAGTCAGAGAACGATTGTGGATTACACGTGTTCTGGATAAATCAATCACCTGCGCAGTTTGAATTGCGGGCAGACATTTTATTTATAATAAGCATTGTGTACACGCCAGAGTATGTCAAATTCGCTGGGCTTCTGTTTTGATACGCCTTTTTAATATATTATACGGGGTCGGCCGGATTCGAACCAGCGGCCTCCAGCGCCCAAGGCTGGCATCATACCATGCTAGACAACGACCCCTCTCTTGTCTTGTGCTTTTGGAATCTGTTTACCTGTCGATAATTTTAAGCTTATTAGCCACATATCTCTAAATATGCCGTAAATATTTTGAATCCTCATCCATGAATTATCTTGACTGCTACCACAAAGCCGGCAAAATAGCATCTGAAGTTCGGGAGAATACGAAAAAAAAACATCACGTTGGTAGCTCATTATATGAGATATGCGAGTCCGTTGAACATGAAATCAAAGTATTAGGAGGTATTCCAGCATTTCCAGTAAACGTTAGTCTAAATGATATAGCAGCTCACTACACTGCTGAGCCAGACGATATAATTGTCGTTAAAGATGGCGATGTGTTAAAGATTGACATTGGAGTTCATGTCGAGGGCTTTGTGGCGGATACTGCTGTTACAGTTTGTTACAATTCGAAGTATGATTCTCTTGTACGATCTGCTGATATGGCCCTGAACGAGGCAATAAGAATAACTAGAGCCAGTACCAGAGCTGCTGACATTGGAAGAGTAATAGAAACTAGTATTTCTCAACATGGTTTCAAGCCTATTCAAAATCTCAGTGGGCACTCGCTTGAACAGTTTACAATTCACGCGGGTAAATCTATCCCTAATATAAAGACCATTGGCTCTTCTATAGTCTTAATTGCGAATCACGCCTATGCCATAGAGCCATTCTTGACTACCAAGGACGGCCAAGGTGTTGTATATGAAGGAAAAACATGCAATATTTTTAGCGTTATTTCCCGAAAGCCTCAGAAAGAAAAAGGTGTCAATGATTTTCTTCAGAAAATATGGAACAAATACAAAACACTGCCATTCAGCGCCAGATGGTTGACTGATGAATTTGAGATTAATGAAATAAAGCAGCTTATCGAAACTCTGAGAAAAAAGAGAAATCTTCACGGATACCCAATTTTAGTCGAAGGAAATAGTAAAGTCGTAGCTCAGGCTGAACACACACTAATACCATCGGATAGCGGCGCTGACGTAATTACTTTGTAGCTGTTTTAGTGATATAGCTATAAGACATTAGCAGTGGAGTTTGGTCCTGCGTCTTAATGTGTGACCACAAACAGAATCTAAATAGTTAGAATATGAAAATGTGAGGTGCGTGCACCTTAGGGATTGGCAAGTACAAAATCAAGTTATATTTGTGCTTACGTATAAAATTATGATATTTTACCTATACTGACGGCGTGAAATACAAATAACTATGATTTCATTAACTAAGGTGATAAGTACCTCAATATGAGGGATACCAATTACCTAATCGTAATTTTGCCATGAATAGCTGCATATTAACAGGGTCGAGTCTGAACTAGTATTTATTTCAAGCAAGAGCAATAGAGCCAGTTTTTTTGGATTAGGTGAAAAGATATCTCATGGTGCTCACTAGATCCCAGCTTCGTTCAAACTCATCAGAAACAAATTGTCTTGCGTATTCGTTCACTTACCTAGGCCAAATCAAGAGGTAGGATCCCAAAGCAAAAGCCATAACATATTGTTTTCTAATGTTCCACTGTAGATATTTAGAAGTAGCGAGAAGTTACTGCACTAGGACAGGAGACGTTTGTAACCTTTTTGATTCCTCCTCAGCAGATATATTCAATGAAATAAAATAATCAGAGATAATAAACTGTATGACAATATTCTTATCCATTTTTTTACACGAAAACATGATTTCGGTAAGTCAACATATTTTATAAGGAACTAATCCTACATTGCTTTGAAAAGGATTGAGCGAGGAAAAGAGTCCTAATACAAAATTTGTTTATGCCATCATTAGAATGCCTGACGGTAAGGATCATGAAATCGCTATGCCACCAAAAGTATTCAGCTCTGGGAGACATGGATATTATGCTCAAATACCAACCTTCGTCTACAACAATGAGGTATACGGAGGCCAGATTCAACTCTGGAAAAAAGATTCAAAATAGATTGGTTAATTGTCTTCTCAGAGGATCCTAATGGTCCTAGCAGAATTTACATGACAGTTAAATCAAGAAGTTACTGCTGTTTCAACGGGCGAGTCGACCCTGGTCTGGTGCCGTTGCTATACATTTACAAAAACATAATCAAATTATTGGGATATTATTCGATTTGACCGATTTGTTTCTTATGCGTTTGACCCACGCGGCCCATATTCCTTGTCTATTAATACCAAAGATGAGATCGTTAGGAAACTACTTAAACTCATTTTCGAGTTTTTTCTTTCTATGCGTCATCTGGAACAATTTATCTGCCCTTTTGATTGCTTCAGTCCTATCCCTTTTAAAAAACATTGACTGAATCAGTAGATAATTTTCAGGAATTACCATCCCGGTTTGATCATCCGAATAGACGATTTTAGCGACATCATCTTGAACTTTAAGCACCTCCTGATGAATATGTACCATTTGAGTATCACCGTGTGGAAACCCCAATCGAAGGGCCATATTTCTGACGTCTGCTGTGCCCTTAGCAGAACCAAATAATGCGACACCAAACTCATTTCTAAAAATTTCTATCAGACTATCCTTAGACGGGGCTTTGCCATTAAATCGTACTATCATTTGATGAACGTGCATCATTCTAGATGGTACTTTCAGTGCATCAACAAATAGGTTCGCGCCAGGGATAAAATCCTTGACATCTTCTTGATGATGAGGATTTCTATCCCATTCTATGGAGTCTTTGACCTCTTTTGAATCCTCCAGGTCTGCCCATCTTCTGATTAAAGTTACATCAAATCTTTTTATTCGTTTTCCATAGTTTTCAATTAATGGTTGCATGAGTCTTCCCATGCCTGAAACGTTGCAGCTACCTTGGATTACGTACTTTCTTCCGGACGCCCTATCATAATTTACTCTAGAGTTGTGGATCATATCTGCCACGCTATACTTACCATGTCTATCCTCTCCCCCCTGAAAAATCGCAGGTTTTTTTAGTGGCCGATATAATTTGCGCTTATTTTCAAAGCCGCCACCTTCCAATGATGCATCTAGAATAAGATCACTCTGTTTACACGCCTCAAAAATGGTCCCAGCAATTTCATATCCCTTCTTTTGGAACAGATCAAGCTTATTCTGGGGAACATATACGTCTAGATTATTATCAAGAGCTTCATGGATCCTGTCATCTGGAGTGTATTTTGCAACCCCAATCAGCTCCATCTCACTATCCTTCAAAACCGCGGTTGCCAGACGCCTACCGATATTTCCATATCCGTTAATAAATAACTTCACCAAATTAATGTCGCTTAGTAATTTAAGTCAACTTGAGGATATTATATACATTTTTCTCAGATTTGTTGTAATAGTCTAATAACCAAACTAGTTGGCAAACTATAGATTATCTAATATAGATATCTATCCATATATACAAATTGTGTGTATGAGACAATATGAAGATAATTATGCCGAGGTGTCATCCTAACTGGTTCAGATAAAGTGCCTCATATTGTATTTCTTGTATGGGCTGTAGTTCGATGAAGATTCTTGTTATTGATAATTATGATTCCTTCGTATACAATATCGTCCAGATTCTAGGACAGCATAATGTGGAACCAGTAGTGAGGAGAAACGATGTCATTACAATGCGAGGGATTAAGAAAATACAACCAGACGCAGTAATTCTCTCTCCCGGTCCAGGAAATCCAGAAGATCCAAAATATTTTGGAGTATGTGACAAAGTCATAAAAGACCTTGGTCCGAAAATGCCAGTACTGGGGGTTTGTCTTGGGCATCAAGGTATAGCCAGTGCTTTCGGAGGTAGGGTCATCAATGCAAAATTTGTCACTCATGGTAAAACGAGCATGATACGACACAACAACTCGAGTAGGCTATTTGAAGATGTAAAAAATCCCTTCGCCGCTACGCGGTACAATTCATTGGTAGCAGACCCTACGCGGTTACCAGATTGCCTAGAAATAACCGCTGTAGCAGAAGACGATAGAGAGATAATGGCACTGAGGCACAAGAAATACCTAATAGAAGGACTTCAATTCCATCCAGAATCTGTTTTGACTTGTGAGGGCCCAAAAATAGTACTAAACTTTCTTTCAATGATTAAAAGATGACAAACGGTGATACTGAATTCCAACCTCTCATAAGAAAACTAATTTCGAGAAAAGAATTGACGGAAGGAGAAATTGAAACATCTATCGATTTAATTTCCACAGAACGGTTATCACAGGAATCAATTGTGGCCTTTTTGGTTGCACTTACTATGAAAAAGGAAACCGCCAATGAGCTCAGATACCTAATTAGGTCTATTAAGGGGCGCTCAATCCGTCTTACGCCAAACCTAAATTCATCGATCGTTGATATATGCGGAACCGGGGGAGATTCAATCAGCACGCCTAATATTAGTACCGCAGCAGCCCTAGTAGCAGCAGGCAGCGGTGCTTGCGTGGCAAAACATGGAAATAAGTCAATGTCTGGGCTATGTGGCAGCGCAGATTTTTTGGAATATGTGGGTTATGACCTTAACACCTGCGTTACGACTGTACTGTCCTCCATAGAGCAAATAGGATTAGGCTTCGTTTATGCCCCAAGATTTCATCCCGCTATGGCAGCAGCCGCGGCTGCTCGCAAATTGATTGGTGCAAGAACTTTTTTCAACATTGTTGGTCCACTCAGCAATCCATGCACCAATCTTTCGGGACAGGTCATTGGAGTCACAGAGGCTTCACTCTTCGAGAGAATCTCCGAAGCTAGTCTAAATCTTGGTGTCAGAAACATAATGGTGGTACATGCCCACGACGGCATAGATGAGTTATCAAATACGTGCCCAAATGATATTTCATTTAAGGATGGTAACTCCATTAGAAGAATCAATTTAGTTCCTAAAGATGTAAATCTAGATACGGCAAGGCTAGAAACGTTAGCGATGAAGACAAAAGAAGAATCTATTCGAGTAACCTTAAAGTGCATCTATGGTGAAGCTGAAAGGGATCTCCTTGGGATAGTTGAATTAAACGCCGCCGCTGCCTTAGTTGTTGCAGATAAGGCTCGTGATTTTAATGAAGGGATAGACATTGCGCGAGAGTCCATAAAAGAAGGTAGAGCAAAAAAGAAGCTGTATCAATTGATTCAACGCTGCGGACGAAAAAGTAGACTAGAGGAGATTGAAGAGGATCTAGAGATAGCATCTCCATAAAATGTAATTCTCCATATCAAATACTGGAGATTGAATAACCCTGCCTTTCATCTTCTAGATTCAGGAAAGACATCCGACCCAGTATGGGATGATTTCAGATAGATACTTTCGTTAAAACTATAAGATATGTAGTTTAATACGGCTAGTTATAAAGGAACGAGGTACTGTGGGACGGATTTTACATTATACTTTTATTATATAGCTGCGTCTAAAGACCTGAGGGTATATACTAGAGATTGCGTTCAGCTGATCAAAATTTTGCTGAAAAAGATATAGAATCATTGGATTGGAATGAACTATTAAATTTGAAGCGGAGCTTCTCTTCCTATTTAAAACAGTTAACCAACGATATCATCGAAATCGAAACATCAAAGATACAATCAGTGAATAATAAGATTCAATCTAATACGGACAATCTCAAGTCGCTATTGGGAAGGTCTAAAGAGATTCGAAGCTCGATCAAGTCTAAAAATTCGGATTTTTTAGCAATTGGTCAAAAAATTTCACAATCAAAAGATTTCTTGAGTACAGTAGAATCAAGAGTTACTGATGAGAACGAAGATGTTCTAATTCACACTATAAATGTTCTGACGAAAAGTCTTGAAGATAAGCAATACACAACTGATAACGAGAAAAACAGAATTTCTCAGGAGATAAAGGATAGATCTATGGAATTGGAGGCCATTAAGGCCGTACACACGATAAAACAAGGCCTTAATCAGCTCAACCAACAGGCAGACTCTTTTAAAGAGAACTTCAAACAACTGGATATGGAGGATATAAAGCTGAACAATCAAATAAATAGCATTAGAATCGCTCTAGATGCATTATACGTTGAAAGGCGTAAGTTGTCGGATGAACGAAGCAATCTATTAAATAGTTACAATACTGCGCTTCAAAAACTTGAATTGGTAAACTTGCAGATGGACAAAATCTCGAAGGTTAGAAGGCAGCGCGTTCAAACGCACGGTCAGTACATATCTGATAGCGCCATATTGAAAGTTAAAGAAGAGGCAAAAAGAAAGTTGGAATCTGGATCAAAACTTAGTTTCGAAGAACTAAAGCTGTTGTATAACGACGGGGATTGATGTAATAGCTTCCATTCACGGTAAGGTTTACGTCTAGGAGCGATCCTAATGTGCGGGTCGATTGCATCAAGTCCATTTGTTACTAAGGGCCCCATTATCTGTTAGTTGATCCATTGTCAGAATCAGGTACCAATTTCAGTCCCTGAAAGCCCGAACAAACAAGATAGCTTTCACTGCTGGACTGTCTGCTTGCACTTGGTTTACTTATTTTCACTCGTTTAAATTGACTAGATAATTCCTTAACAAAAGTTCCTAGTGTATCGCCATCAAAGACTTTGAATATTCCCGCTCCACCGTCTACTAAGACCTTGGTCGCAAGGCCAAAGGCAACACGACTGAGATTGATTTGTGTAATATGATCGATTTCCCAAATACCACTTATATTCGGAGAAAGGTCTGACAATATGACATCGACACGTCCTATATGTTGAACCAGGTACTCTTGTAATTCAGGATCTTCTACCGAGTAATTCAATAATACTACATCTTCTAGATAATCTACCCGCTTTAGGTCTGTACCTATAACTAGGCCATGTTCTCCCACTTCACCTTTAGCAACTTGTAGCCAGCCGCCAGGATAGGACCCAATATCTATGACCCGACTCCCCTTTCTTAGAAAATGATAAGACTTGTTTAATTGCAGGAGCTTGTACGCAGATCTACTTCTAAAGCCATCATCCTTGGCGCGTTTGCGATAATAATCCTTTCTTGCTTCGCTTAGTTTCATTCCCCTTGATTTCCGAATGCGACATTACATGGAAGAGGTACGCTAGCTTCAAACCATCTCAATTGGCCACAAATATTTTATCAAAATAGTCAGACTGTTCCTTGGTTAGATCCATTGCCTCACCTTCAGAGATGTTTGCAAGGTTTTTGGCTAACTTCTTCTTATATTCCAGTTGCATCTGGCGTGCAATTTGTATTCTTTGCGCTTGAGGCGAACCAGCACCGTGCATCGATTCAGTAAGGTAACCGACAGCATTGCGGCCCATCGTCATATTTTCTATGAGTCGTAATATTCTTACTCTATTTTCAGTAGAGACACCCTTTTTACCCTTTAGATATTTCTCAAGTAGAGGACCAGTATAAGGACTCCTAAAGTCTTTTTCCGATGGCATAGTTACCATTAGGCCTCCGGCAATATCTTGGGCTAGCCTACCTAGTTCGTAAGGAAAGCGCGTGACGTTATGCTTGCAAACATTGGCTAGCATGTCATCATTTTGATAATTTCCAGATGCAGTTTTGTGGGATTGATACGATGATGCAATACCAGCTGCGTAAATAGTCTCGTTCAAATGAGTCATTTCAACGAGCTTGTCTTTTATATGGGAGGCATTCGCAACTCCATTATAATCAGCCGTGGCTGCAGCTGCACCAATTAAAACATCCCCCAGTCCAGTCTTGCAGACGTAGCTCCTCCTATGATAGCAGGTGAACCGTTCTACTAGCATGGATGCAAATTCTACTTCGCCTTGCATAAAGATCAATTCATTTGGAATGAATACGTTATCAAAAATGATCATAGCTTCCTGGCCGGAAAATTTAGAATTGCCCGCATCTAGAGTTCCATCTTCCATGCTTCGTGTATCACACGACTGCCTTCCATAAATGTAGGTAATACCTTCTGCGTTAGCCGGTACAGCACCAACTATTGCGTAATCCTTATCCTCTGGTCTCAATCTCATGGTTGGCATGACAATGATCCAATGCGAATTAATGCAGCCCGTTTGATGAGCCTTAGCGCCGCTAACATAAACACCTTTTTCATCTTCCTTTACGATATGGACAAACATGTCAGGATCTTCTTGTTGAGATGGCGCAAGACTACGGTCTCCCTTCACATCTGTCATTGCCCCACCAATCATTAGATTCTCCTTCTGAATCATTTTAATAAATTCAATTAATCTCTTCTGATAATCAGTATTGTATTTCGAATCAATTTCATAAGTCGTAGAGTATAATGAATTCAATGCATCCATACCCACGCATCGCTGAAAACAAGTCCCGGTTAATTGTCCCAACTTTCGTTGCATTTTATTCTGATTTACTAGATCGCTTTCTCTTTCCGTAATGTGAAGAAACCGATTTACTTTGAGACCAGACAGCGAAGAATGAGTAGACCCCAAATCTGGGTACTTTTCCGCCAAGTCATACGTTTCAGCTACAGCATTTATCGATGGGCGAATCATCGGGTGATCAACTGGTTCTTTAACGAGTTCGCCAAACAAATAAACCTTCAAATTTCTTCCACGTAGGCTACGGATGTAATCTGCCCCGTTTTTGATAGGCATAATAAAGATTTTATGCTTAAGATAATATTTATATCTTTTCGGACAGTCTGCGGGACCTAAATGTTCCGTTTAGTAAATAAAAATTTCAATTTGCGATGATATGTCAAACATAGCATGACCCGTTCACCGGTTACCCTTTGGGTCTATTATGTAGTCCATCCAACTATGCGATTTATACTTGTCAGAAGGTCGACCTTGGCAGCAGATTGGTTATTTGTTTACCAACTCAGCAAAATTTCGATTAGACTAAGCAAAACATTTTTTATGTTTACCATTTGCACAAGTTTTTATGGTAACTGAAGAAGTAGACCTGCGCAAATTGATCCAAGAATATCCTGATTTTCCAAAAAAGGGCATCTTGTTCAGGGATATTAGTCCAGTTCTACTTAACCCAAAGGCACTTGAGTCTATAGCTGATCAATTTAAGAATAGACTTAAGGAACGAAAGGTTGATTTAGTTGTCGGCATCGAATCTAGAGGTTTTATCATAGCTACCGCTATAGCGCTAAAGTTCAAAACTGGACTGGCTGTTATCCGCAAGGCTGGAAAACTTCCTGGCGAGACTATAAAGAAATCATACAAAGTTGAGTATGGAAATGATATAATGGAGATGCAAATTAGTGCACTCGGTAAAGGTCTTGATGTGCTGATCGCAGATGATTTGATTGCTACCGGTGGAACAGCTATGGCCTCAGCAAAAATTGTAGAACAGGTAGGAAGTCGGATAGTTGGTTTTGCTTTCGTCATTGAACTTGATCATTTGCAAGGTGGCAGGACTTTGAGGAATTTAGGATATGATGTAGCATCCTTGGTGGTGTATGATTAGCCTTTTGGGCTCAATTTCAGCCGAAATAGGCATACTTGGTGGGACAGGGATTTATAGTGCTGAAATGTTCAATGATCTAACTGAGATAAAGGTCCACACTCCATACGGGGAGACTTCGGACAGTGTGTCCATTGGAAGGCATTCTAATAAATCCATTGCTTTCATACCTAGACATGGAAAGGGGCATAGAATACCTCCACATAGAATCAACTATCGTGCCAATATATGGGCATTGAAGAGTTTAGGCGTGACGAGGATTCTTGCTCCTTCAGCAGTGGGGAGTCTAAATACTCGATATAAACCAGGCGATTTTGTTATCCCTGATCAATTCATAGATCTAACTAAGCAAAGAGCTTGTACATTTTATGATGGTGGAAAAGTATGTCATATTTCTGTTGCACAGCCGTTCTGTCCAGAACTGACCGAAATTGCTTCAAGCAGCTTGAAAGAATTGTCTTTTGATAGTCATAGTGGCGGGACCTACATATGCATTGAAGGTCCAAGGTTTTCTACCATGGCCGAGTCGAAATATTACAGGGAAGTGATGAATGCAGAAATTATTGGGATGACTTTAATTCCTGAATGCATATTGGCAAGGGAGGCAGAAATATGCTATGTTTCTTTATCTACTGTCACAGATTATGACGTTTGGACAGAGAAGCCAGTAAATTCGAAGGATATTATCAATATACTAGAAGATAATGTTTCGAAAACAAAAAAGATCATCGCACAAATTATATCTCAAATACCGAATGGAAGAGACAAATGCACTTGTAGCCGTTCGCTTGAAAATTCGATCTTATAAACTTGCCCTTCCCGCGCCAGGTGGTTTAGCTTCAAGATCTACTTCGCCTTCTATCAATTTTCTTTGTATTTTTAAATAAATAACATCTGGATCCAGTCCCATTTTTATTATCTCATTTAATGCGATCTTCGGAATGGTAAGACTAATGTTGTGGCCGCCAATTCTGCCGAATGCAAGAGCCTTGAATCTGAATTCTCTACCTCTAAGTAAAAAAACGCCATTTAATTTGCTAGCGACGTTTCCTCCTCTTGCTGATTTTACAACTACGGTTATAGGCACATTTTCACCTAAGTCAGGAGATATTGTCATTTTGCATTGCCCTCTTTGGTAATGTCTATGTTTCTATTAACATTCTTTTCTACGAGGAAGCTCCACCATTCTTTGTCTAGGATTGTATAGTCTTCAACTTTGACTGTCATAATTTTCTCATCAAGCTGGTCCGTGAATGTAGCTTCACCCGACTTTATGAGGGATACTAGGTTCCACTTGTCTTTTCCCGTTCTAACGTTACTAATTGCAACCGCCCATTTTCTATCTGTAGGAATCTTAGGCATTCCAATCTTATCGCCAATGTCGAGTATTCCCAGTCGTTTTTCTTCACAGAATAGCTCTTTACTAATTACACTTCGCCAAACGTCAACAGCGCCAATAAGTCTATCGTTCTCAAGAAGATTTATGACACCAAGGTACACTACCTTATCTGAACTCAAGTGTTTAGAATCAGACAATTTCGTAGTACTTGAAGTAATCATAACCTATTTAGACATTGATATGATCGAAGTATTTCTCCAATATAACCCCTAAATTGTCAATCAATACATTTCTGCGAAACTGCACATTATCTTCTCGGCATTTCTCTCTGTATCTATTGACAATTGCAAATCTAGGATGTAAAGGCATGTAGGCAAGTTCAGATATATGTACTATCATTCCCAAATCTACTAGCGCCTGCGCAGCCACACTGGCATCATGACTAGTATAGTTAAGATCTGCACTAATTTGATCTATCGTCCTGCGCCCGCCTTTTACCAAGTACAAAAATAGCCCTGATTCATTTTTAGATAGTCCTAGTTCGGTTTGTAGAATACATAACAGGTCATTCATTTTTTTCTGAATACAAGCTATTGATATTATTTACGACGTAGGTATAAAGTTATCTCAGATGTGTTCGTTACTGAACTTCTAGTGTAAAATTGACCAGAAATAGATGTCGACTGAGCATATAAGGTACGATAGAAACTGATTGGCATGTGAATGCCCTGATAATCTTGCCTAATACTAATTGCGCGCTGGCTTCACTCCATAGTCGTGCATGCCTTAAATGCTCCCTTGTCACACACAAATGGCATAACAGGATGTCCAATGGGGACAAATCGACATTTTGTCTAATTATTATTGTAAAATTCTTTCCAATAATTGGTAAGAATTTACTAGTAAGTTAATTGTCCACTTCCAATCTGAGTGCCCAGACCAGTAAAGATCAAGATATTCACCAAAATAACTGACACGACAGTTAATGATGATATCATTAACACTCTGTATCCTTTGGGTATCATTTGTCTCCTCAACATAATCAAAAATGATAAGGATAGAAGAGCTGCTATCGAAAGCGAAGAGATCATAGTGGCATTGGCAATCATCTTTCCTGCGTAGGATATACTAGGATTTATTACTATTTGCGTGCCCAGACCAGTAAAGATCAAGATATTCACCAAAATAACTGACACGACAGTTAATGATGATATCATTAACACTCTGTATCCTTTGGGTATCATTTGTCTCCTCAACATAATCAAAAATGATAAGGATAGAAGAGCTGCTATCGAAAGCGAAGAGATCATAGTGGCATTGGCAATCATCTTTCCTGCGTAGGATATGCCGGGAAAAAGTGCATACGACTGTGAATAAATGCCTACTGAAATAGATGCTACAATTGCTATCGCCAACAATACAAAGCGGTTTCCACGTATGAAGTTCAGTGCAATTGAGTTTTTACTACCCACTCTAAGAGGTTCGGGACGCTGATCGGGACGCTGGTCATCCGATTCTGAACATTCATCTTTTCGAACATCAAGAGACTTTACGTCGATTTCTCTAAGAAGATCCCAACCATGCTGCGTAATAAGATATTGTTTAGCGTCCTTTATTATGTACTTGCTCATTCTTTCCAGATGATAGTAAATAGAACCAGTCGAGAGACCAGTTGCATCTCTGATTTCTGAGAAACCCGCAGAACCCTTGCTTCCTGCAATTGCCCTCAATATTTTCAGCCTTGTACGCCTGGCTCGCAGTTGTGTTTCTCCAGTCAATATCGATGTTATAGCTTGAAATTATTTATCTGTTTCGAGCCTGTCATGGTTATCATTAGCACATTGTTTATCGATGGATTATTTGTAAGACAAATCCCTTAACAGTACTTATCAAACTTGAATAAGGCATCCACTACTCGAGTAAGACTTATACAGATATTCTTTCGTATCGTAGATCGATGCCACGTGGGGTCGTAGCGAAGTCTGGCATCGCAACGGGCTCCAGATCTTTAGACTAGGGCTGGTCTTATGGAGGAAACCCGTGGATCAGGGGTTCAATTAAATATGGTAAAAGCACCTATTCAGAACATTTCCCTTCGGCCCCATCCCCTTGGTTCCTTAAAACAATATCGTTTCTATGTTGCTGTTCTCGGGAATTAATTCATCATTCGGCTTAATAGAATTCCTAGATCTAGACTACACCGGAGGTACCGAAAGGAATTCTGGAAGATAAATGAACCTGTGGTCTAGAATAAGTGTATTTTAGTAGGCGTACTTTGCAATATCACCTTGCTTGACCATTTCATATCGAATCGAAAGGCTGATAGTAAGATCTCAATTTATCGATAAAAAATAATGCGCTTGATAGTTTGCCACTAGAATGAGGTTCGGCCTCAAACGACATGAGCCTCTCGTTTGGTCGCTTGCGAGTAAATTAAGTCAATCCGGAATCATGTCCATTGATTAGCATTGTTGTTCACCATTGAAGGTTTTTATCATGACAACTTTTATTTTCTTAATAGAAAGCGGCAAGGTATAACTAGTTTTAAATGCTTATTTAACTATTGATATGCTGCCTGTTATGCCCCACATCTATCTCCAAATCTCTAACTATCCTAGCCACCGCAAAATATTTTGAGATAGGCAAAACTTGCCTATTAGATTCAGCATCTTTAGCATCTTTGACCAATTAACTTTAATTGTTGCTATGTGGTTCGTTTCCTTCTATCTTTGTAATATATACCCAGCCTGAACATCAAAACCCCGGTAGCAATGCATGTTAGAGAAATGCATGCATAACCAGGGTTTATAAGTGACAAAAAAGGCTGAGGCGCAGTCGATGAGTATGTGCATTTGGTTGCTGTAACACATTGCTTTATCACTGGGAAGACAAGGAGTAAGGCTATTAGGATAACAAATAAGCAAATGCCTACGACGGAGAATATTGCACCTGTCTTGATGATTACTCCTAAGTACAAAATTTTACCTCCTTAAGTCCAGCTTCCCTGTTTACAGTATAGACCTTAGCTGCTTGATATCCAACGTAACGTATCTGTAAGAGCTACTTTTTGAAACTTCAGTGAAGCGTTCGTTATAATAAAGGTACGGCAGTCCATTATGTAGATGCCGATTCCATAAATCGTGAACTGCATCAAAATATTCTTTTCTTTTATTTCCTTTGTTCCTCAAGACCTCATGAGTGATTAAATGCGAAACCTTCGGACAGTTGACATCAGCAAAATATTTGGACCTCATTGAATCTACGCATGTTTTATCTGGTCTTTTCCATTCTATCATGCCAAAGTTATCTGCACTGTAGCCCTCTGTCCCACAATCAGTCCAAAAAGGTTTGAAGTAAGCGAGATAAAAATGATATATCTTACTACCTCTTTCCTTATGATCTCGCATAAGATATGCAACAGACATCCTATCGAAGAGCTTGCCAGGTACAACTGGTAATATATCTGCCTGGAGATTAAAATCAATATTAAATATTCGTTTTATCCACCAATGAAAGAATCTTGTCATCGAATAGACATAATCCCAATCGGTTTTCTCTCTTTCTTGCCATTCATCGTGTTTGGATACATATATGAAGAAAAGCTTTTGCGTGGCCAACGCTAAATATTACATCGTTTGATTTAAAATTGTAAGGGTATCAAGCATAATTCACAGTCGCACTCTATCGTGCTACGGTCCATAGGTAGTTTACAATTAATTTTCATGAATACTTTTTGGTTCTAAGAAAGATTAACTGTTAGCACCACATATTCGATAGACGGCGGTATAAGTTTGCCTCGATCTTGAGGCATATTGACTGGATAGCGGCAAATCTGCATGATGATCCCAATGCGCAAAAACATACCTCCATTGCTTATTCGTTGCCTTGCTGATACCTATCCTTGACGAGACAAGAATTGCTGGTGGTACAATTCCATTTTCGACAATAATTGAATTTGGAACTGTTACGTCTACACCATTGTCATTTTTTTTAATATTTAGGGCTTGTGTCAGCCTTCCTGGGCCACTAGCAATTAGGAATGGATCATCGATAGCGCGAAATCTCCTCATTATTGATAACCCTTCTAATGGTTGAATAGCTCTGATAAGTACAGCTCCGGCAGATTCATTGGCTGAGTGGGCTGTAATATTGAAACAAAAATGAGTACCATAGGAAAGATATACATAGGACCTTCCAACGTCTTCAAACATCATTGAATTTCTTACGCTAATGCCATTAAACGCATGACTGGCTTCGTCGTCTGTAGATCCATAGGCCTCGGCCTCAACAATAATACCACTTACTATATGTGGCGAACTACCGCCAAGCAGGCGTAGTAATTTTTTTCCTATCAATTCCTTAGCTACGTCTTGAGTTGGCCGAGCATAAAATCTACGGTTCAAAATATTCAAATATATACTCCCTCCTCCAAATCTGGCTATTGAAATAAGAGAGAAAAACCCGTATCAAGGATTGTCAGTGTTGGTTTCGGTCTACCGTGATGGTAGACAAAAATAGAGCACATTAAAAATACCATATAGGTCAAAACCTCACCAGATCAAGATATTTTTTGTATCTCGAATCAATATCTTCCCTAGTAATGCTTAGAAGCCTCTTTACACCAAAATCTTCCACAGCAAAAGAGCCCATAACATTGCCATAAACGACAGCCTCTCGCATAATATCAGAATCTAAAATGCTGTTTGCAGCTATATGTCCTAAGAAGCCGCCCGCAAAAGAATCTCCAGCGCCAGTTGGATCTACTACTTCTTCTAAAGGATAGCCAGGTGCTGGAAAAATGACATTATCTTTTAAAAAAAGCGACCCGTGTTCACCCTTCTTAATGATCACAAATTCAGTACCGTAAGACAAAATTATTCTCGCACATTTGATAAGATTGGCTGATCCGCAGAGTAATCTTGCTTCTTCATCGTTAATGACCACCCCGTTCACTCTGCTCATCATATCGATTACCTGCTCCCGTCTATTTCGAATCCAGTACTCCATTGTATCACACATTGTCATCTTAGGTGACAAAAAGTTAGAAAGTAGTCGGACATTTTGCACGGGATCATTATTAGCAAGGTAAAGGTGATTAGGACTAGGATAATCCGGAGGTAAGATCGGGTCAAAATTACCTGCGACATTTAATTCGGTCTTGTTGGTCGTTCTATGAGACAGATCATAGTCGAAGGAGGAATCGTAATGAAATGTACTGCCTTTCCTGGTTACTAGTCCGCGCATGTCCAATTTCGTTTGAAGAATAGATCTATATTCTGAAGGAAAATCTGAACCTACGATCCCTATAAGAGATGTCTCAACAAAGTGACAAGCTGACAGGGATGCATAGGTCGCCGCTCCTCCTAAGATCCTTGTCTGAGTGTTAAACGGGGTTCTAGTAGTATCTAATGCAACACTTCCAAATACACTTAACACTGGATATCCGTACTCTTTAAAGAAAATTTTGGTATGGGCAGTTATATATATTCTTTAGTAAATTTGTCATTTATCCTATGAGATTAATAGTCGCGATAACAGGAAGTTCTGGAGTAATTTACGGTATAAAAATGTTAGAATATCTTAGGGCCTTGAAGGTCGAAACTCATCTGGTAATGAGCGAATGGGGTGAAAAAAACATCGAAATAGAGACTGAAAAAAGTGTCAGCTATGTGAGGGGACTGGCAAGTGTGTGCTATGATAGTAAGAATATGGCAGCCTCAATTTCAAGCGGGTCGTTTAAGACCGATGGCATGGGAATAGTTCCTTGCAGTATGAAGACATTGTCTAGTATTGCCAATGGTTATGACGACGGCCTAGTTTCAAGAGCAGCAAGCGTTTGCATTAAGGAATCACGAAAACTGGTACTGGTTCCAAGAGAGACACCACTTTCCAAAATTCATATCGAAAATATGAGAACCCTGGTCGATGCTGGTGTCACGATATTGCCTGCCGCACCTGGATTTTATCAAAGACCCAAGACAATTGATGATATGATAGACCACATTGTGGGAAAAGTCTTGGATCAGTTCTCCATTGCCCATGACTTATACCAACGATGGTCGGGTGAATAATCTTCCTGGCAAAGAACATTATGTACCGCTTCTAGATAGGGCTCCTAATTGAGCTCTGGTGTAGTCAGGCGACGTTTAACTTCTAAACCTAGTTTGATTTAGTGGATTGTATCACAAATTAACTTCCTAGCCTATAGTTTCGTGATTGTAGCTTCATAACATAGATAACTGTAGCATGCCTTTCATGAATTTCGTATTTCCATGCGTATATACGCCTAAACTGAATTACTGCACTAAACTATAAGCAATCTAGGGGATAAAATAACTAAAGACTATTTTAAAGAATATTCTATCCGTCCACAATCAATTATAAATGTGGCAATATGATGGTCCACTAATAATCATGGGCATATTGCGAAGAAATAGTCGCAATTCATATTTGAATTCAGTCCATTTCTGATGGGTAGTCTTTCCCAAGTTTTAAACCCTCATCTTCCCACAAATGCAGTTTGTCAATTTTGGCTTGTCTCCTTTTTTCCTGAAGGAAATTATAAACAGTCTTGTGTGAGCTACCCTTTATAAGCTGAAGTATGGCATCTGATGCCGGTTTGATATCTTCGAAAGTGCCTATTATTCCGACAGTATGTCCATATATTGATATGTTTGTCCCAGTCAAGTCCTCGATTGTCTTACGTGATTTTCCACCCTGCCCTATAATCCTTCCCTTTAACCTTGCAATTTGATTATGTGACCGACCCACATATTCAGTTAGATCGATAATTTGAAGGATAACATCTTCTGCTAACAACCTATAAGATCGTTCTGGTGAGAATCCTCTCGAAATTGCAGAGACTATCTCTACAGCCTTAAAAGCTTGTTCTATAGAGGTGGAATCACGAGGCGAAATTATCGCATTACCGTCTACACTATCGATCTGAATCAAAACATTGCATTTATGCTCTATTTCATCTTTTACCCTTCCATCTTTGCCAATTATAACACCAACTCGATCATCAGGTACTTTTACTACTTGGTGAAAGCTCACTTCTACGCTCTATCCTCCATATAATAAACAGAAATGAACAAGGTTCCAAGATCTCCATTTCGATACCCAAGACCGCATATATGTATATTAGCTTTTTAAAAATTCTAACAAAGCAGTTAATAGGACAGGCGGAGAAAGCTCTAGTCAAAATGCCTGAATTTGAATACCATTAAAAAGGGTATTCCTTGAATATTTCTGACCGTCGTCTCCTTGGCCAACCTCATCTCAATAGCCAGCTTTATTATTCGATTGCCTACCAAGTTCAACATCGATGATGCCTGCAGAATATTCCTAGCTTCCGAGTGACCTATAAGCTCTTCTAGGAAATACTCACGGGATATAGATATGATATGATCTCCATTCCTGACTTCTTTACCTACCAATTCATAGTCACATATGTTTGAGATAACCGAGCTTTGATATTTTATTGTTCTGAGTGCAAACTTACTGTCCCAAGCATCACTTCGCTCGAACAAAATTAGAGGACTCCATTCGTGCTTACCTATTTATTTGAATGAATCTTATTTATGGTTGCTGATAGATACACTTTATAAAAATATTTCGTAGAATCATAGTTGAATTATTAGGTCAGGCACAATTAATATTATATGGTCAATTAGTTTACCAGTTATAATGGCAGTAAAATCTTACCTTTGTATTTTGAGATCAATTAATTAATTGGTAGAGTACTCTGAGAATGTACGCCATAGACAATGTCAAGAACGTACAAGTCAGGTGATTATCTGAAAATGGATCCTGGTCGAGATATACTCCCAAAGTCTCCACTTATTAATAACAGGATTCTCGTTCTGTGTATAGATCGCGATGATGATATTGGTTCAAAGGGCGGAGTGGCAACTCCGATTATAGGAAAAGAACAATGCATAAAGGCTGGTATCAGTTTGGCTCTAGAGGACCCCGAGGATGCAGATGCCAATGCCATATTTGGAGCAATAAAAATACATCAGGATCTGCTTGCAAAGGGCTATGATGCTGAAGTGGCTCTGGTTGCCGGTAAAATGGACCGTGGAATTGCAGCAGATGAGAAAATAGGTTTCGAAATACAATCTGTCCTGGACATCTATGCAGCAGATGGAGCGGTAATAGTATCAGATGGAGAAGACGATGAGACAATCATACCAGTAATTCATACGATATTACCTATAATTTCGGTGCAGCGCGTCATTATTCGACACAGCCGCAGCGTAGAATACTCTTACGCTATTCTTGGTAGGTATATCAAGATGCTTGTATATGATCCGCGATACTCAAAGTTCTTCCTAGGAGTACCAGGAGCCCTTCTCGTTGTAGCAGGAGTCTCTACTATTTTTGGATTAACTAGAGAAGCAGTTGCTTTGGTTTTAAGCATCCTGGGTATTGCTTTCATTATTAGGGCCTTTGACCTAGATAAGGCATTAAGCTCCCTAGGAAGACCCACTCCTTCCGGATTTATTAGAATCTTTTCGGCTTTCGCAGGTGTACTTATTATTGTAGTTTCAATTGTAAATGGGCTGTCTAATGTCCCTGTCGATCTCATCTCACAGCATCCGAGTATAGCAAATATCATCACAAATAGAATAATCATTGGGAGTTTTATCCATGGAACGATTACCTTGCTCTGGATAGGATTAGCCACAATACTGGCTGGTTCCCTGCTAAGTAACTGGTTCAAGGGAAGTATTACCACAATGTCAGATATCCTGAGATTAGTCATCTTAGCATTATTGTACATCCCCATTTTGCAGTTTACTTCAGTTTTGATAGAACGAACCAATCCATTTTCGTTAATTTCATCGCTTTTGATCGGACTTGCAATAACTCTAATAGCTGCCACTTTCTTGTTTCAATATTTTAGAAACAGAAAGGGTGGCGAGGCACTGAAACATTGATAGAAATACATATTGCGAGCAAATTCCGCTAAGGTTGTGGAAAAGCAGCGTATTCTTACTATGAAAAGAGTTTAGATGGACATGCCAGCTTTTACTAATAAAAAAGCCATAGCTGATGTCATATTCAAACGTAGCGGCCTTTATATTCTATATGAAAGACATCTGGAATCCGAAATTATCAAGTATCCACTTCCTAATCATATCGCTATTATCTTAGACGGTAACAGAAGATGGGCTAAAACAAATCTCACACGAGAATCTACTGGTCATTTCGCAGGCGCTGACAAGGCTGAGGAATTATTAAACTGGATTCACGAGCTAAAAATTAGAATTACAACACTGTATGTACTGTCTACCGAAAATCTCGATCGAGATGAAAACGAAGTTGACAATATTTATAGGCTTTTGCAAACAAAATTGGAGAGGCTATATGAAGATTCGAGAATTCACCGGTTGCAGATGAGAATAAAGGCGATTGGAAATCTCGCGATACTCCCTAATGGTCTGCAAGAAATACTTTGCAAATTGGAGGATGTGACCGCAGGATACAAATCTATGTTTTTGAATATTGCCATAGCATACGGCGGGCAAAAAGAGATAGTCGAGGCAATAAAGAAGATTGCCCTTATGGCCAAATGCGAAAAGCTGGATATAGAAAAAATTGACGAGAAACTAATAGAATCATTTTTGTACACCTCACACTTGCCGCAACCGGAGCCTGATCTGATTTTGCGCACCTCTGGAGAAAAGAGGCTCAGCGGGTTCCTAATCTGGCAGAGTGCGTATAGCGAATTGGTATTTATGGATGTTTTCTGGCCCGAATTTCGAAAAATAGATCTGATGAGAGCAATCAGGACATATCAGCATAGAATTCGAAAGTATGGAAGATAAATAGCATTGTCACTCTCCAGAGACGAAATTAAGTGGCTTACGTGGGAAGAGCACGTTGTCGAAAATAAATGTTCTATCATGCTACGAGATTCATTCTGATTTGAAGACTCATGGTCGCCTAGTTGTTAAGCCCGTTCCAATCCTGGGATATTCCATTTATTGTACTCTGGTTTTGCGCTTACAAGGTACTTTAAAGGGTATAGACTACCCACCAAAATTAAAAATCTATAATTAACCTTCTTTGAGCGAATTTATCTGTTTCCTGAACAGCCTGGCAGCTTTTAGCGAGTCTTTTGACTGAATTATCGATCTTCCAATTATGAAATAATCCGTTCCTGCTTTCGCTGCTGTTTTTGGATCCCCACCTTGAACTCCTAGACCAGGAGAGTAAATAGGCAACTTTTTTTCACTGGATATCCTATTTATGATGTCTACTTTTGTTCCTCCCACTATAATTCCATCGACATCACAACATTCGGAGTATTGTAATAGTCTTTGATACAGCGGATTTGGTATCAAAGAATCATCGACAACGTTAAGACCGAAACCTTCTCTTGCGCCGGCATGGCTCATATATATCACGGTAATAACCCCAAGGTTATAACGATGTGAAGATTCTATGACCTGGCTTAATTCGTCCATCCCAATGATCGGGTTAACAATGACCGCATCAAAACCCATATTTGCAAGATGATTTATTACAACAGCATTCGTGGAGGAGATGTCATTTAGCTTTATATCAGCAATTGACTGCAGGCCGTAAGAATGAACAGTGCTGTTTATATTCGACAATTCTTGAAGCGAAAGTGGTAAAATGACATGGAAATTGAACTTGACGGCACAAATTTCTTCTTGAAGCAGAACTATCTTTTCATTAAGGTATTTTAAAACATCGTTACTACATATTGGATCTAATGCAAGCACAATTCTGCTGTTCTTGCATTTTAAACAACATTCAATCCTCCTTCGGTAGGAGATTCCATTACTCATCTAAATTCACCAAAGGATGGCTTGACGCTAGTTTGATAACTTTCAAGTAAGTACAACCATGATCGTCCAGCTTATTCGAAAAAGAGGGTTGTTCTGCCTTTTGACTGGAATATCTTATGAAGGGATTAGAAGGAACGCTGTCAAGTTGAACATAATAGAAACAATAGAAATCGTCAGACTCGCTAAAGGTAGTCGCAGCTCCAATAACAACCTTCTTAGTTTTCTCGTCTTCAAAAAGGAGGAGAGGGATCGGCGGCTCGTCATAAGATTTGTATGCACAGACCTTAAATAGACTCGTCAGATCCTTTAGTCTGATTCCTTTGTATCCAGTTCTCGGTCTTGTCCTAGCCTTTCGAGTAATGGAGAATGGAAACGTACTGATGTTTATAATAGGTGAGTAACTAAATGTCGGGCTACTTACGTAATCAACTATAGCAACTTCTTCCTGTCCGCCAGTAACCCGATATGCTAAATATTCACCGCTCTGATTTTTTCTATTTTTTACATAGAACAGTACAGGTCGTCCGAGCATGAAATCGCCTTCCACTGCGAGTACCTGTTCGTTAATCAAATTTAGCGATAGAGACACTAACGGAACATGCTCTAAAGCGCACGCTAACCTCCCGAAATCATTTAGATCTGACAATTCTATGTAAAATGGTAATTTAGTACGCAATTTTCTATTATTTTTGATTGTGATAGTATTAATGTCCTTTGATAATAAGCTTGTGCAATTCTAAAATCAATCGCTTTATCCCCGTTGACCAGTGCTTGCCTTAAGCTATTGAAGTTGTGGATTTCCACTCTAGTCAAACGATCCAAATTTCGACAAATATCTGACTACCATCCTGCAATGCAAACTAATTAATAGTTCTCAAATCTGAGCTGGTCGCCTTTCGAGGCACAAATAACATTAGCCTATTATAGACGGTCAATTCGCTATAGTCTGACATACAGAGACTGGGAAGTAGCTTGTCGTGGATAAGTATCAACAAATAGATTTTCTATATCTTGTAACTTAGGATAGAAGTATTGTACAATGTTCCAGGGATGCGATCTTTCATATAGACATATTTACAATCAATTATGAAGTCTTCTGTCTATCACCTCAGTCAGATCCTCGCCAGTACCAATCATAGTAATCGGTTTTCTAGTTTCATTCTCAATGTTTTCTACGAATTGCTTGGCTTTATCTGGTAGTTTTGTATAGTCCCTCATTCCGGCACATTCCGGAAAAAGGATATCGAGCTTTGTTACTGCCAGTTGAGTTGCACTATTCAATTGGATTGCCTTTTTCGCAAGGCTCAAATCAAACGGAGCAGCTCTCCTCTGCCTCCCTGTTACGCTCCCAAACTCTTGCCAACCTCTAATTCCTGTCTGTTCTGAAGTTAACTCATCGTTGAGTGGTCCTTGACCTACTCTGGTCACGTAAGATTTAAAAACTACCATTACTTCATCGACGCTTTTAGGACCAATCCCTACGTCTGAGCATATCGCAGAAGCAGTCACGTCTTTGGAAGTTACGTACGGGTAGTCTCCATAATACAATGATAAATATGTACCCTGAGTACCTTCCGCTATTATATTCTCATTGTTATCCAGAGCCTTGTTAATAGCTTCGCTCACATCCTCTAGATAGACTGCAAGTTCGGGAATTTCCTTGGCAATTCTAGCTATTCTCAGTGCCCTGTCAGCATTTGCCGGACCAGTACCAGTGCCGGTTGTCCCGACCTTTTCGGCCAGATGGTTTAGCGAACTATCTTTCTCTATGTGTTTCTGTTCTATTATTGCACAATTTTTATCAATAAATGTTCTATCTTGAGAATCGAATGTCTTGATTTCTGTTTGCAGAATAGTGGGGTCAACGAGAACACCTGGACCAATAAACAACTTGGTAGAAAGGTTTAAGCCTGCGCTCGGCAGCATTCTAACTTTGTATTTTATTCCGTTTAGTGCAAATGTGTGCCCCGCATTTGGGCCTACACCTCCCCTAACTGCGACCGATATCTTGTCTTTTTGTGCCAAATATGCGATGAGTTTTCCTTTACCTTCATCGCCGTAAAACCCACCCACCACGACGGTACAAGTCATATAGTTGCTGCCTATCTTCTATATTTAAATCTGCCATCCAATTCCGATGTTAGGTACGTGTTTATATCTTTGAAATCATTTCTCTCATTTTGTGAAAACTGATCATTCATTATCCGGGGATATACTTAGAATATTATCGAATGTTCCAGAGCATTTAAGAAAATCTATTATTCTGAACAAGATTTCTGAGTTTTCTTCGCTGACTGACGAGCAAAAAAGTGAAACCATTAGTTCTGTACTGGATGGATATCGAAATCTACATAGTACTCATTTAATTCCAGTTTTAACTACCTGTTTCCAAATCATTTCGACCCTAGACGCCGGAATAATAGTCGATACATTCTGCATCTATTTCGAAACCTTTCTGTTAAATCCAGAGCTTGTGCAATCAGTAGATCTTGAGCCAATTATGGAGACACTAAAGAGACTTAGTATTAATCAGAGGCGTTTACTAGTCGACTGCTATTTCGAGGCACTTCTTTTACATCATGATAGAGACAGACTAAAATCAATGACTCCNGAATTTGCTTTGGAATTCCTCAGGACATAGGTTTTGATTTCATCAGGAGTTTTTGCTTATGGCTTCTGCTCAGGATTCTTTTGTAGTTCACCTTCGGGTTTTTCTAGTCCAAAAAACATCCGTTCATATTTCCTCAACGCTTTTCTATGTTCTGGCATTGACATATCCAACCTCATCTCATTCATTACCATAACGGCGTATTTTTTCCATTCATCCCAGCATTCAGGACATGAAGGAAATTTGTCTGCGGCAGGATCGTCAATATCCTTCTCATTGAAAGTCTTGCCACATTTAAGGCACGTTTTTGTCATTTACTTCATGATCATTGGTTGGTTATTTTATCCTTTATCATCTAGGTTTAATAACTGGTTTATCAGAATCAGCTTAGATGATATTAATAGTATCATTGACAGTAGCTCGAAATATATTCGCCGGTGACATGTAAGAATTGATTCAAGGCGTAGCTTATACGGTCCGGTCCATAATATCATTGAAAAAAATCTGCAGATTTTCAAGTTACTAATCGAACTACAACAAAAAGAATTACATAATAGTCTCGGTTAAAAATACACCATTATGAAGAAAATTGAAGCTGTTGTTCCCCATGCAAGGTTAGACCTGGCGTTATCAGCCTTGAAGCAGTTGAATCTTGGCGGGATTACATACTATGAATCTAAGGGAAGGGGTCAAATGCCAAGGCCCAGGATACAATCAAGCAGAGGCACATCGACATATGTGCCCGAGTTCAACGTAAATTCAACTATAGTAATCGTAATAAAGGACTCCGATTTGCAAAATGTAGTAAACGCTATCGTCGGTAGCACTAGCACTGGTTTGGCAGGCGAAGGTAAAATATTCGTATCAGATGTAGAAGACGCAGTTGATATCGGATCCAAGAAAAGGGGTGAAGATCAGATATAGCGTTCTACTTTCTGGTAACAGGTTGTGAAGTATATCTCCACCAATCATAAGTAAACGATGCATAGAGAGGACAAAGTCCTTAAGGGCTGATAGCATTCTACCAACACATCCAGATA
>C688J18823_10000377_pt1 | contig 25802 bp, 13 predicted proteins | sample HopSoiMetagenom1_FD_18823 | JGI IMG/M metagenome (IMG submission 18823) | reverse complement strand
GATGAGGTCGATCGGCTGCTCTCGGCTCGCGCGGAAATCGACGCGGCGCTTCGCCTGTCGCCGCGACCGCTGGGTACCGAGCCGTCGAGCCGATGATGCCCGACTGCTCAGTGTATCTGCGATGACGAATTGGCCCCTGGTCCAATAGTTCGATGCGCCCATCGAGTGAAGAATCAAAGGGGCTGCTCGCTTTCACCGCATTCCTGTGCAGAATGCGCAGGAGACGGCCCTCGTTAGGTGCGGCCCCACAGCCGCCCATGACAAGGAGATGGAAATCAACGGGGTCAGCTCGAGGCCGTCGCCGCAGGTGTCGGCATGCTCGGCATGCGTGACCGCGGAGAACCTCTCCGCCGTACTTGACTCCATGGACGGTTCGCCGTAGAACCCAGGAGGTCAGGGAACGGGTGAAGGTCGCGCCTCGCTTGCTGCGCCGCAATCGTGCGCGAACCTCCCCCCCACTGCGCCGCTGACGACGGACAGCGTCACGGAGCTGCGCCCTCGGACCAATGGCAACAAAGAGACGGCCCCGCAGCAAGCCGAAGAAGATGAAGCCGACCGGGACGCGCGCGAAACGAAGCGTCTTGTCGAGAAAGGACGGCGCGCATTCGGCCAAGCAAACGCCTGCTTCTCTTCGACGCGCGAATGCCGGCAGCACTGAAGCGACGGACGAGCGACACAGCGCCGACTGTCTCGTGATCGGAGTCGGTGCTTCGGCGGGTGGGCTCGATGCGCTCAACGAGCTCTTCCGGCACGTTCAACCGGGTGGGCTCGCGTTCATCGTCGTACAGCATCTCGCTCCGGATCACGAGAGCATCCTGCCGCAACTGCTCGCCCGCAACACGCGGCTATCGGTCGTCGCGGCCTCTGACGGCGCCGCCATCGAAGCCAATCACGTCTTTGTCATCCCGCCTAACGTGGACTTGGGGGTGATGCGTGGCGTGATTCGCATTCTGCCCACGTCGCCAATCGCCGGCGTCCCTCGACTGCCGGTGGATTACCTGTTCCGCTCTCTCGCCGAGGATCAAGGGCCTGCCGCCGTTGGCATCGTCTTGTCGGGGACGGGTACCGATGGAACGCTTGGACTCGAAGCCATCAAGGCAGCTGGCGGATATACATTTGCTCAAGACCCGGCCACGGCCAAGTACGACGGCATGCCGCGCTCGGCGTTGTCGAGCGGCGCCGTAGACTTCGCCCTCCCGCCGAAGGATATCGCCGCGGAGCTGAGCCTGATCGCGCGGCGGCGCGTCCTCAGACCGGCCGACCGCGGCGTCGAACTGCCGCTGTTTCAGGAGCAGCTCGCCAAGCTCTTTCTGCTCATCCGCTCCGAGTTCGGCGTCGACCTCTCCCAGTATAAGCAGTCGACCGTCGACCGTCGCATCGAGCGACGGTTGGTCTTGCACAAGATCGGCCGCCTCGACGATTACGTGCGTTTCGTTCAGGAAGATCCCAATGAGCTCACGGCATTGTACAAGGATGTGCTCATCACCGTGACGAGCTTCTTTCGCGATCCCGACACCTTCGAGGCGCTCAAGAAGGCCGTGTTGCCGAACCTGATCGAGCAGCGGGAACCGCGGCATCCAATCCGTGTTTGGGTGCCTGCCTGCGCCACGGGAGAGGAGGCGTACTCGATCGCGATGTGTCTCGTGGAGTATTGCGAGGAAAATGGCATCGATGAGGAGATGCAAATCTTCGGCACTGATCTCGACGAACGTGCGATTCAGATCGCTCGGCGCGCGACGTATCCGGTGAACATCGCCCAGGATATCTCTCCGGAGCGCCTCAGCCGATTCTTCACGAAGCAGGAGGACACGTACGCCATCGCGCGCCGGATTCGCGACATGGTCGTGTTCTCGCATCACAACATTCTCAAGGACGCCCCATTCTCACGGATGGATCTCGTCAGCTGCCGCAATCTTCTCATCTACCTGCAACCGCCCGCGCAGAAACAGCTCCTCCGCCTTTTCCATTATGCGCTCAACCCGGCAGGATACCTCCTCCTGGGTGCCTCGGAGACCGTTGGTGACGCGCCCGAGCTTTTCTCGGTGCTCGATCGGAAGAACAAGATCTTCGTCAAGCAGCCCGTCTCGCTCTCCAGCAGCGTCGAGTTCCGTTTCGGTGTGCCGGTTCTTCACCGGCCGGTGCCCGAGATCACCCGAGCCCGTGTGACATCGACGTTGCAGGCGCTGGCCGATCGCAAGGTGCTCGAGGCCTACGGACCGCCGGGCGTGGTGGCCAACGAGAATCTGGAGATCATCCAGTTTCGCGGGCGCAGCGGCCCCTTCCTCGACCCGACTCCTGGCGCGCCGAGCTTCAATCTCCTGAAGATCGCGAGGCACGAGTTGCGCATGCACGTGAAAAAGGCTGTTCACGAGGCCTTCGCGAGTCAAGCGCGCGTCACGACCGAGGTGACGTATCACGAGGACAAGAAGCATCGACTCGTGAGGCTCGACGTGATTCCCTTTCAGGACCCCGAGTCGAAGAGTCGCTGTGTCCTCGTGCTCTTCCATCCTCTGACCCCTCCGAAGGAGATCGTCCTCGCCCGCGGCAGTTCAAAAGGGGCCGTGTCGGCCGCGAAGCTCAGTCATCGCGTCGAGACGTTGGAGCGTGAGCTCGCCACGACCAAGGAGTATTTACAGACGACGATAGACGAGAAGGAGAGCGCGCATGAGCAGCTGCAGAGCGCCAACGAGGAGCTGCAATCGTCGAACGAAGAGCTGCAGAGCACCAATGAGGAGCTCGAAACCTCGAAGGAGGAGATGCAGTCGACCAACGAAGAGCTGACGACGGTCAACGAGGAGTTGCAGAATCGGATGGAGGAGCTCTCTCAGTCGAACGATGACCTCCACAATGTGTTGACCGGCGTGGACAACGCCATCGTGATTGTCGGCATGGACATGAGGATTCGCCGCTACACGCTCGCCGCCGAGCGATTGTTCCAGTTGGCCCCGGCCGACGTCGGGCGCAACGTGCGGGTGCTCGATCAGTTCCTCGGAACCACGGGAGCCGTGGAGCCCAAGGTGTCCACGGTCATTCAGAGTCTATCGGTGTTCGACCAGGAGGTCCTCGCAGTCAATAAGCGTTGGTACGCGTTCAGAATCATCCCGTACAAGACCCTGGACCATTCAATTCGCGGAGCGCTCCTCACCTTCATCGATATCGATGTTCGCAAGCGCGCCGAAGAGTTGACGCGAGACGTCGGCGCGTACGCCGAGAAATTCCTCGCGGCGATCAACCATCCCTTGCTGATTCTCGATCGCAAGCTCCGGGTCGCCTGGTCGAATCCGTCGTTCTATTCTGTCTTCCAGCTCACCGCCGATGAAACACTGGGAACGCCGCTCGCCGGGCTCGGTGCCAGACAGCTCGCGGACGTGGGATTGCGCGAGCGCCTCGAGGCCGTGTTCGGCAGGTCCACCATCTTCCGCGACTACAAGCTCTCAGTGAGACTGCCGGACGGCTCGCGACAACGACTATCGGTCGGGGGAAGCCTGGTGCCCGCATCGGGCGAGACGCCCCTGGCGCTCCTATCTGTGGAGGTCGCGGTCGATCGCAAAAGAGCGCTCACGGCCGACCTCACGAATGAGCGCACGGCGGACGAGAGGGCCTCTCCGTGAAGGAAAAGGAAGGCCGTCGGACAGAGCAGAGCGGCGTGAGTCGGGAGCTACGCGAGGTACACGTCCTCCTCGAGAAGTCTGCGGCGCGCTACGCACGGTTATACGAGGGCGCCCCCGTCGGCTTGTGCACGGTCGATTCGGTGGGACGGATCCGCGAGATCAACGCGGCGGCGAGCGCGACACTTGGCGGGCCGCGCGAGTTGCTCCTCGGAAAGTTGTTCGCTGTCGAAGCGCGCCTCACGGAGACGGCGAAGTTTCTGACACACGTGCGGCGCTGTACGGCCTCCCGGCGGCGCGTGACCAGCGAGTTCGTCGTGGCTCCGAGAGTCACGGGAGGCCCGCGCGTCCTCCAGCTCGTCAGCGATCCAATTCGCGACGCGCATGGCGAGACGGTGTGCCTAACGGCGATCATCGACGTTTCGGACGTCAAGGCAATGGATGCCCGGATTCGGATGCTCGCCGCCGGCGTGCGACTGTCCGAGTCTCTCGACAGCGCCGCCGTGATCGAGGCCGCGGTGGAGCTGATGGTGCCGCAGCTTGCCGACATCTGCTTCATCGACCTCGTGTCCCCCTCCGGCGCGATCGAGCGTGTCGGCATCCGGTTCGCGGACAGCAAGAAGCAATTGGCCCTCGGCGAGCGCATGAAGCGCGCGGCGCCGCAACCAGGCTGGCGCACCCCGCAAGCCCACGTGATCGCATCTGGCGAGCCGATGTTCCTTGCTGAGATGCCGGACACGCAGCCCGATATGCGATCGCGGCGGCACGACTACGCAGCGTTGATGGAGCGCGCCGGCATTCAGGCGCTCATGATCGTGCCCATCGCCGCGCACGGACGGGTGCTCGGCGCGCTCACGCTGGCCTCCGCCGAATCGGCTCGGCGTTATTCAAAGATCGATCTTGGTCTCACCTCCGACGTCGCGGCGCGTCTGGCGCTGGCGCTCGAGAACGCGCGGCTCTACGAGGAGACGGAGCGCATGAACCGCCTCCTCCTGGGCGGCGCGAAGGCGTCTGGCATCGTTGCGATCTCGTCCGATGCGATCATCTCGATTGACCCCGCGCAACGTATCACGCTGTGGAACGACGGCGCCGAGAAGATCTACGGGTACTCGCGCAAGGAGGCACTGGGCGCACCGTTCGACATGTTGATCCCCGAACGGCTCCGCGCGCGGGTCCTCGCCCAATTCGCGGAGTTCGTCGGCGGTTCGGAGTCGGCGCGCGAACTGAGCACGCCAAGCGAGGAGCTCGTGGGGCTTCGAAAGAATGGCGTGGAATTCCCCGCCGACGTAGCCATCTCGAAGCTGGAAGTCGCCGATGAGCGAATTCTGACCGTCTCCATACGCGACATTACCGACCGCAAGCGCATCGAGCGCGAACAACGGGCTCTCGCTCGGCTCGGGCAGGTATTGGCGTCCACGCTCAATTACGAGAGTACTCTCACGCAGCTCATGCAATTGATCGCGGAGGACCTTGGCGACTTTGCGATTCTGTACGTCATCGACGGCGACCGCGCACCCCACCGCGTACGCGCCGCTAGCCGCTTCCCCGCCGAAGAGTGGTACACCGAGCTCGTGCTCGCCACGCGCGCCGACGCGGCACCCGAACATCCCGTCGCCCGCGCGATCGCGACCAAACAGCCCCTCGTCCTCGAAGCCACACCCGCGGTACTCGTGTCCCTCGCCCACTCCGAAGAGCACGCACGGGCACTCGCACTGATCAAGTTGCGCTCGATCATGACTGTGCCGCTCATCATCCGCGAACGGTGCTTGGGCGCGCTCCTCTTCAAGTCATCGAGTCGCGTGTATGACGCCGCGGATCTGCGTCTCGCCGAAGAGATTGCCCGCAGGACGGCCCTCCTGATCGAAAACGCGAGGCTGCATCACACCGCCCGGCAGGCAATCCGTGCTCGAGACGACGTGCTCGGCATCGTCGCCCACGACCTCCGCAACCCGTTGAGCACCATCGTCCTCGAAGCGTCCGTGCTTGCGATGACGAAGACGGGAGGACAGGACACAGCCGTGCGCGAAGCAGGAGACGCGATTCAGCACGCCGCCAATCTGATGAAGCGGCTGATCCAGGATTTGCTCGACGCCTCACGTGTCGACTCGGGCGGGCTCTCGATCGAGGCCGCACGCGTTCCAGTCGCCGCGTTGATCGCCGAGCTCGCGAGAGGACAGCAAGCGATCGCGGCATCGGCGTCCCTCGAGCTGCTGGTCGACGTGAGGCCGGACGTCGGAGATGTGTTCGGTGATCGCGACCGACTCATCCAGGTCATCGAGAATCTCATGAACAACGCCGAGCGATTCACCCCGAAGGGAGGGCGCATAACGATTGGCGCGAGACGGAGAGAGGGCGATGTGCTGCTGTGGGTGTCGGATACCGGCGCGGGAATCGACGCGCGCGTCCTGCCCTTTGTATTCGACCGCTTCTCGCCGAAGCGGAAGATCGACCGACGAGGGACGGGGCTCGGCTTGCCAATCGTCAAGGGAATCGTTGAGGCGCACAGGGGCCGCGTCTGGGCGGAGAGCAAGATCGGTGAGGGCAGCACCTTCTTCTTCACTATTCCCAGTGCTCCCTCCGAGGAGGTGCCACGACGCCGTGCGCGTGACGGAGCGCAGGGTCGAAAGAAGCAGAACGAGAGAGCAGATGCCCGGCGCTGACTGGGTCGCGGTTGTCGACGATCACGCCGGACTGCGCGCCTCGTTGACACGCGCGTTCCGCGTCTATGGTATCGCCGCCGAGTCGTTTGACTCGGCTGAGGAGTACCTACGGCTCGGTCATCCCGCGCGTCCATGCTGTCTCGTGCTCGACGTACATCTGCCTGGAATGTCCGGGTTAGAGCTTCAGAGAGAATTGATGGCCCGCGACCCGTCTCCACCGGCCGTCATTTTCATCTCCGCGCTGACCGACACCTTGCGTTCGGACGCCCTGGCGAGTGGAGCTTGCGGGTTTCTCCAGAAGCCATTTGCCATGGAGGACCTGCTGGAGTTGGTCAGGCCGTACCTGACGGCCAGCATCTAAACTCTTCGACGCTGCGTGGTCGAGAGGTTGGCGCAGTCGGCCTCTGGAGGGTATCCAGTGCCGTGTGCACCGCCCCCGTACTTTCTGCCGGTGCCCGCAGAAAGAATTTTGATGGGGGATGCTTGACACGCACCATGGCAGACGCTCAGATCGTCAGTCGCCCAGCTACGATCGTGCGCAGTCGTTGCCGCTGCCCTGAGAACGCCCCCTGATGCCATCCCGCCGCGACTTCATCGAGAGCGCGCTGTACGGCGCCGCTGGCCTGGTGCTCGTTAGGCATGCGGACAGCACGCCGCCGCGCGGCTTTCTCGACCTCCGGCGACCACCGGATCTGGCCGTCATTCAGGGCGAGACCGGAGAGCTCCGGCTCGACTCGTCGAGCAGTGGCCACTGGGCAAAGAGCGACGTCGTCGTCACCACCCTCCCTGAGGGGGCTGCGTTACGCGTTGCCTTGTCAGCGCCGACAACCGCCGTCAAGCGGCTGCACCTACGGTGGCGCGGCCGACTCGGCGACGTTCGTCTCTTCCTCGGCGATGCCTGGGAGCGCGGATACGGCGATCTCGAGTGGCGCGGCTGGGCACCCGACCGCGTGATGCCGTGGTATGTCGCGACCTCCGATGGCTCGCTCACCCACGCGTACGGGATGCGCACGGGCGCGCGCGCGTTCTGTCTCTGGCAGGTCGATCCCGAGGGTATCAGTCTCTGGGCGGACGTGAGGAGCGGTGGTGTCGGCGTGCGCCTTGGTGAGCGTGTACTCAACGTGTGCGACGTCGTGTGCCGCGCCGGTCGTCGAGGCGAGTCCGCCTTCGCGGCGCTCCACGCCTTCTGCGCCGAGATGTGCCCCAAGCCGCGGCTTCCGGCACAGCCGGTGTACGGCCATAACGATTGGTATTGGGCGTATGGGAACAACAGCGCAGAGACGGTCCTCGTCGATGCGCAACACATCGTCGAACTGTCGCCAGCGGGCGTCAATCGGCCATTCGCCGTCATCGACGACGGATGGCAGCCTGGCCGAGGGCGCGAGCGCGACCGCAGCGGGACATGGGACCGCGGCAACGAGAAGTTCCCCGACATGCCAGGATTGGCATTGTCGATCCGGCGCGCGGGCGCTCGACCAGGCATCTGGATCCGTCCCTTGCAGGCTGGCGGAGATGCACCCGACAGCTGGCGCCTGACGCGAGACAAGAGCGTTCTCGACCCCACGGTGCCGGAGGTCCGCCAGAAGGTCCGCGCGGATATTGGACGGCTCGGTCAGTGGGGCTTCGAGTTGATCAAGCACGACTACACGACGTACGACATCTTCGGCCGGTGGGGCTTTCAGATGGGCACCGACCTGTCGCGCGATGGCTGGACGTTCGCGTCCGGGCCGGTACGCACGACTGCTGAAGTCATCGATGATCTGTATGCCGACATTCGCGGCGCGGCCGCCGACAACCTCATCATCGGCTGCAACACCGTGAGTCACCTTTCGGCGGGACACTTCGAGATCTGCCGCATCGGCGATGACACGAGCGGCACCGAATGGCCACGCACCCGGAAGATGGGCGTGAACACGCTCGCATTCCGCGCTGTGCAGCATGGCGCGTTCTACGTCGCCGACGCCGATTGCGTCGGTGTCACGAACGCGATTCCGTGGACGCTCACTCGGCGGTGGCTGGATCTCGTGGCACGCAGTGGCACGATGCTCTTCGTCTCGCTCGCTCCCGACGCACTCGGCGCGCTCCAGCGCCGCGAGCTCGCTACCGCGATCGCATTGGCGAGCACGGCGCAGCCGTTAGGCGAGCCGCTCGACTGGCAGCAGACGGTGACTCCCTCTCGATGGAGGCTGATGCATCAGGAGCGAACATATGACTGGGTCGGCCCGAATGGCCCCGGCCTGTTCTGAGGCCGCCAATGTCGCATCGCCTGCTCGTCCTTGCTTCGCTCACTGTCGCCATCGCCGTTCCCGCAGCGGCACAATCGCCGGCGGCAACGGTCCCCTATTTCACCCTCGGCGACTCGCCGTTGCGCCTCACCGGCGACGCGCGACCTGGCGTGTTCCTCTCGGCCGTCGGACGACGCGCGATCGCCATGGGCACCGAGGATGGCCGCCTCGAGCTCTGGACGTGGCCCATCAAGTGGCTGCACGACTTCGAGCTGTCCTTCCAGGTGCCGAAGTATGTCGAGCCGATCGCAGGCCACGCTGTCGCGCATCGCGTCACCGAGCGCCCCGAAGGGGTGACGATCGAATACGCGAATGAGCAGTTCACCGTTAGGCAGCACATCTTCGTGCCCCTCGACGAGCCAGCGGTGGTGATGCTGCTCGAGGTCGACGCCGTGCGGCCGCTGGAGATCGTCGCGCGCTTCACGCCGGATATTCACTTCGCGTGGCCCGCGGCCCTCGGCGGGCAATATCTCGTCTGGGACGATAACGCGCGCGCCTTCCTCTTCTCGGAGAGTCGCCGGAAGGTGAACGCATTTCTCGGCTCGCCGGCGGTGACGCAAGCATCCGACGTGCCCGCGCACATGCTCGCGGCCGAGCAACCGCGGCTGGTGATCGGTGTTGGCGCCGCTGGCGAGCGCTACACACCGCCACGACTCGGCGAGCCGCCGGGCAAGAACGTCAATCTCCACGTCGCGTACATCCCCATCGTCCTTGCCGGCGGCGAGATGCCGCGCGATTCTGCGCTGGCGCTGTACCGGCGCCTAACGACCGGACACGCCGCCGAGGACGCGTGGCGCCGGCGCGTGGCGCACGCGGACAGCATGCGCGCGACGCAGTTCACGGTGGAGAGTCCGGACACGCTGCTCGATCGCGCCGTGGCGTACGCGAAGGTGAATCTCGACGCGTCGTACGTCTGCAACCCGGATCTGGGGTGCGGTCTCGTCGCCGGCTACGGTCTCTCCGGTGGGGCGTCGGACCGGCCCGGCTTCGGCTGGTTCTTCGGCGGCGACGCGGCGATCAACTCGCTCGCGATGAGCAGCGCCGGCGCGACGACTCTCGTTAGGCAGGGCGTGCTCCGCTTCTTTGCCCGCTATCAGCGCGCGGACGGAAAGATCACCCACGAGATCTCGCAGTCCGCATCGAAGATCGGATGGTTCACCGAGTACCCGTACGCCTTCTATCACGGCGACACGACGCCCTTCTGGATCCTCGCGTGCGGCGAATACTGGCGGCAGACGGCGGACACGGCGCTCGTGCGTGAGCTGTGGCCGAAGCTGCGCAAGGCATACGACTGGTCGCGCGCAACCGACACCGACGGCGATGGCCTGATGGAGAATCCATCGGCTGGAGCTGGTGCACTGGAAGTGGGCGATCTGCAGGTCGGCATTCGCTCCGACGTGTATCTGAGCGGCGTCTGGATCGCTGCGCTCGACCGCTTCGCGCGCATGGCGCAGGCGATGGGCGAGCATTCGCTCGCCGACAGCGCGCGCGTCATCCGCTCACGCGCGCTCGCGACGCTCGAGTCGCGCCTCTGGCTCGCCTCACGCAAGCAGTACGCGTTCGCGTTGCTCGAGGGTGGGACGGTAAACGAGAGCCTAACGGCGTGGCCGGCGACAGCGATGGCGTTCGAGATCTTCGACCCGGCGCACGGCGCGGAGATGGCAGCGCGCCTCGCGTCGAGCGAGATCATGACCGATTGGGGAGCCCGTCCGCTCGCTGCCTCGAGCCCACTCTTTGATCCGCTCCACTACAACAACGGCGCCGTCTGGCCTTTCGTGACCGGCTGGGTGTCGCTCGCGGAATATCGCTATCACAATGCCGCCGCCGGGAAGTTCGCCCTCGACGCGATCGTCCGAACGACCTTCGACGAGTCGCGCGGCCGCAATCCGGAAGTGCTCTCAGGCCGTCTCTACAAGCCGCTCGACACCGCCGTCCCGCAGCAGTTCTTTGCGACGTCGATGGTGCTGACGCCGCTGATTCGCGGACTGTTCGGGATCGAGGTCGACGCGCCGATCCGTCGCTTGACGATCACGCCGCATCTGCCGCCGGACTGGGACTCGGTGCGCGTACGGAACGTCGGACTCGGCGTGAACATGGTGCTGCGTCGCACGGCGCGTGGCATTCGCGCCGAGCTGGCGCGTCAGGGCAGCGGCGGGCCCGTGGAGGTGGCGTTCTCCCCAGCGCTGCCGTTAGGCGCTGTCGCCTTTCCCTCACTGCCGTCAGGCATGCTGGCGGACCCTGCGGTCGATCACACGCCGGGTGACCTACATGCGAGCGTCTCGGGCGTACTTCGCGATACCTTGACGCTCGAGGTTCCCTACACCGGTGGTGTCCGCATCCTCCCGCCCCGCAATGCAGTCGCTATCGGCGACCGCTCGGCCGCGGCACGCGTCCTCTCCGAGCGGCTGGTCGGGAGCAGGTACACGGCTACGCTCGAGGGACGTGCGGGAGAGACCTACGTCTTTCGCGTCGCTATCGGCCAGCGCTGGACGGAGGAACGGGTGACCTTCCCGTCGTTAGGCGCGAACGCGGATGGCTACGCCACCACGTCATTGACTCTAACGACGGTACGATGAGTGCCCGCTTGTCGTGTCGCGCCGAGCACGAGCTCGAGGCCGACCCCAGACTTCGACCTCGCTGAGCCCGAGCGAGGACCCGGGCACCGGCACCAGTATCACCCGGACGGCTGACGCCGCGACCGGCGGGAAGGAGACGATATTTGCACGGTGGCCCGCGGGCCGCCGGGGGACGCGCGTTTCGTTAGGCGCAACGGTCCACCGGCCGCCGTCCCAGGTCTCGATGGCGTAATCCGCCGGCGCGTGGACCGGGCTCGCCGCACTGTCGTCGAGCGGGTACAGGACGATCCGCTCGATCGATCTCGCAGTGTCAAACCGAATGGTGACGGTGTCGTGCTCGTTAGGCGATCCGATCGTCGTCCAGCGATTCGGCGGAGCAATGGAATACCAGTAGTTCCCGTCATCGAGCACGCCGGCTGCAGTCCGCAGCGGCGCGTAGGAGACCTCGACCAGCGGATACGTCGACTTGCTGTTATTGACGGCGTAATTCACGAGGCGGGGCGACGGCGCAAGTGCTGGCCTCGCCTCGAGGCGCACCGCAAGCCGCTCCAGGCGCGGCGCCCGCGCGATCACGCGCCCGTCAGCGAGGATGGCAAGGCCGCGTCCCCGATGGTACCGCTCACCGGTCCGATCCCACAGGATCGTCAGGCGACGTCCGTGGTAGCGCACGTTGTCGAGGGCGAAGAACGGCCAGTCGCGCGGCGCCAGCGGATTCACCACGAGGCTGTCGTCCGCCCGTGGCCGCAGCCCGACGACCCCGGTGATCACGAGATTCACATACGCTGAATGGAAGTAATGATTGCTGTGGCCCGGTGTGTCGTGTCCCTCCCACGAGCCGTTGTCGGGATTGGCTGCTTCGGCAATGTAGGGCTGACCCACCTTGCGCTGCGTGCGCGTGTAGATCCCGAAGAGGCGCATCCAGTCGGCGGCGCTCACAACGCGCTGACGGTAGTCATTTACGAGGTTCGCCATCGCGTCGAGCGCCTGCGTCGTCGCATACGGCCACGAGTTGCCGCTCCACCAGCAGCAGCGCGGTGAGATGTAGAACTGCGGATCGTGCCGTTCCGTGGTCGTCGGTCCGTAGGGCGCGAGGAAGTACGCGGTGTCCATGAGAAAGCGCCACGCCCGCTCGTACCCCTTCCCCTCCTCGGGGAGATCGAACTGCCACGGAACGTAGCCGATCAGCTCGCGTCCATGCGCGTTGCCCGCGTACTTCCCTGTCTCGTATGTGCGCGTGAGTGCGCGCACGCCAGTCGTGTCGTCATGCGCCGCCTGGTGGAGAAAGAACGTGCGTCGCTCGTCCCACAGCTCATCTTCCACGCGCGCGCGCAGCGAGTCGGCGCGCGCATCGAAGTCAGTCGCCGTCGCCCGGTCGCCGAAGAGCGCGGACGCGCGCGCGATCGCCCGCGCGTCCGCGTACATGTAGCTGTTGAGCGTCGGCCGAAAACCATCCGCGCCCGTATCGATATCGTCGGTCTGACGCGAGTTGATGTTCCGCTCCATCCCATCGTGCAATCCATCCCAGTGGAACATCCGATGGGTTGCGTCCCAATGCTCCGCGACCCACCCCGCGTACTGCCGCTTCATGTAGGGCAACACTCGGTGCAGCAGTGCCGAGTCGCGCGACACTTGATAGAGTCCCCACATCGCGGCGCCGTACCAGTTGCTGTAGCTGCGCGGCCGAGCGCCAGGAGTCTCGAACCAGTAGCGCGCGAAGTCGGCAACGATCGCGGGATCGTTCAACCACCGGATCTCGTCGAACTGGTGACCCAATGGACAGCTGATGGACCCGTACGCGCCCGACCAGAACGGCCGGTCGAGGAATTCAGTGAATGTATAACCGGTTTCCGGTGAGCCATAGGTGAGATGCTTCGTGACCAGCTCCCACCGGTAGTAGTACGTCGCGTCGATGGCGCTGTCCGCGGACTCGAAGATGGGGACGCGCGCCGCGAACCAGTCGACGTCGCGGTTGTCCTCGAGGTGCGCGGCCAGCAGCGTTCGGCTGTCGAGCACCTGCGCCCCCGCTGTGCGCGCCAATGCCACGACGCCAAGCGCGAGCAGGACAATCGCTTGCTTAACGGCTCTTCGCATCATTGCGCGCAGGCCGTCGCTTCGGTCATGGGTGTAGCTCCGCTCGCGTAACTCGTCGCTACGCCACGGCATTCCGGGCGATGACCTCGTGGTAGAACGCCGCGCTCAGCTTGGGCGTGCGACGCTGGGTCGCGTAGTCCACGTAGTGGAGACCAAAGCGGTTCCCGTAGCCGTCGGCCCACTCGAAGTTGTCCATCAGGCTCCAGAGGAAGTAGCCCTTCACCGGCACGCCGTCGGCCACGGCGCGCTGGAGCTGACTGAGATAGTTTCGCAAGTACATAATGCGGTCGGTGTCGTACACCTTCCCGTCCGCGGCGGGAACGTCAGACGATGACGTCCCATTCTCCGTTATATAAATCTCCTTTACGTTCCAGAGCTTCGCGACATGGTGCGGGCCCCAGTACAACACCTCGGGTCCCACGAACAACCACGGCGAGATCATGTGCGGGTACGACGGCGGATTCGGCACGACCGCGTAACCGCTTGGGCCCGCGTCGGCGCGAACAAACGTCGGCTGGTAGATGTTCGTGCCAACGAAGTCGAGCGGACTCGAGATGATCTTCAGATCATTCGCCGTTACTCGCGGCGCGTCGGCGCCCATGCGCGCGATGTACGCATCGGTGTACTTCCCTTCCATGATGACGGTGAGATACTGGGCGTTGATGTCGCGCGTCGCCTTCTCCGCCGCGGCAATGTGTTCAGCATTCTCTATCACCGGCACGCCCACCGCGAGGTTCTCGGCCAATCCCACCTTCGTCCCAGGTTTGCCGTTGGCGCGAATGGCTTGCACCGCGAGTCCGTGGCCGAGCACTCCGTTATGACGCGCCTGATAGAAGCGCTTGGGCGGCAGCTTGAGCCCCGGCGCGTGGATGCCGATGCCGTACCCCAGCTCCATGAAGGCGCCGAATTCGTTGATCGTGAAAATGTGCTTCACGCGGTCGGTGAGGTGCTGGGCGACGTAGCCGGCGTATTTGCCGAACGCCTCGGACGTCTCGCGCGACTCCCAGCCGCCGACACGTTCCTGGAGTGCTTGCGGCAAGTCCCAGTGATAGAGCGTGGCGAAGGGCTGGATGCCGTTGCCTAACAACTCGTCGACGAGGCGGTTGTAGAAGTCGAGTCCCTTCGGGTTGGGCGCGCCACCTCCGTTGGGGAACACCCGCGGCCAGGCGATCGAGAATCTGTATGCCTTGACGCCGAGCGCTTTCATGAGCTGGACGTCGGCCTTGTAGCGATGGTAGTGGTCGTCGGCGACGTCGCCGGTGGCGTTGTTGGCGACCTTGCCCGGCGTATGCGAGAAGGTGTCCCAGATGGACGGTAGGCGTCCGTCTTCGGCGACCGCGCCCTCCACCTGATACGAGGCGGTTGCGGTGCCCCAGAGAAAGCCAGGCGGAAACGAGCGCGCGGACGCGGGCGGAAGCGTCGTCTCCTGTTCAGCGTGTGCCGCCTGCGCGAGAAGGGGAACGTTCGACGCGCCGAGTGCGGCGGCACCCGCAAGTTTGGCGAAGGTGCGGCGAGAGAGCTCGTCTTTCATTGGAGGGCGCGGATTTCGGGAAGGCGCGGCAGTGGGTGAGCAAAGGTGAAGGTCAGAGCGGTGTACCGCAATGCTTCCGCCTCTACTGGCAGTCAATCGACAGCTTCTCGTTAGGTGTGCTAAACCAGTCTGCGCTTCGCGTTCCACCACATCAACACGCCCGTGACGGCCTGCGTGGCGAGAAGAAACGCGCCCAGCATCCAGAGACTCTGCGTCGGCAGACCGTAGATATCGCCGGTGTGCAACGATCGTTTGATGTCGATCATGTGCTGTCCGGCTTCTGCGGTTCGTGTACTCATCGCCAGCAGCACCGTGCCCCGGTACTTGTCGACGAACACTCGGCTGCGTCCCGCCGGCGTGTGATCCTCGGGATACTTGAGCTGCACCATGGCCGGAAGCTTTTGCCCGGGCGGCAGCTGAATGTTCATGATCGGGGCACCCGGTACAGCTGCTCGCGCCACGGCCGCGATGGAATCCGGTGACAGAAGTGGCGTGCCCGGTTCGGCCGCCGGCTGCGAAGGAATGGGACGCGTCGGCGAGCTGTTCAACTTTCGCATCCACTCATCGACGGCCCCATAATGAACCCAGAGGCCGGTGGACGTGATGATGAGCAGGAGCACGGCCGCCCAGATGCCGATCGAGTGGTGAAGATCGAAGTTGATCCGTTTCCACGACGCCGTCGTGTTCACGCGCCAGAGTTTGTCCCGCCACCAAACGACGATTCCGCTGAGAACCAGGAAAAGCGCGACGAACGTCACGGCAGCGACAATCGCAGCGCCAACTCGGCCGCCGAGGAGCTGCGTATGCAGGAGGTGCACCTTCCGCATGAACGCCACCAGCGGATCAGGACCTTGCGGCGCCGTCAGGATTGCGCCGGTGTATGGGTTGACCAGGACAGATGTCGACGAAAGCGCGACGCGCCACGCGAGGTCGGGCGAGTCGCCCAGGTTCATCGTCACCAGGTCGCCGCCGCCCGCTGCAGTGCGGGCGCGCTGTACGAGCGTGTCGAGCGGCAACGGTGAGCCGGCCGGCACCACGTGTGGCTGTCGCGCGCGGCCGATGGGTCCCTCGAACACGAGCAGGCCGCCGCTTACCGCGATCACAGCGAGAAACACTGCGACGACGAGTGCGAGCCAGCGATGAGCGATCAGGAATGCGCGATGCACGATCGGCAATTGCCTCAGCGAGTCCGCATCTCGATTCGCGCCGCCGAGAGCACGAGCTCCTCCTGAATCGGCGTCCAGTTGACGATCTGTTGCTCCACGAGCTGCAGGCGCTCACGCTCGACGGCAAGCCGCTTCGTCAGCACCTCGGCGGTGGCGCGGGCGTGCGCGACCTCGAGCGATGACGACAGCTTGCGCTTGTCGAGTGACTCCGTCACGGCGCGTTGGCGCTCCGCGTCCTGCAGCTCGCCGGTGAGCTGCGCGATCGATGCCTCGAGATCGAGGCGCTGCTGAACGAGGCCGATATTAGCGTCGTTCATCGTGAGGTGGGTCGAGACTACCTGCGCGTCGTAGAGCCGTACGATCGTCACCGCGCCGCCGACGCGCCCGGGCAGCTCCGCCTGCATCGTGGCGATGTGGTTGCCGTTGCTCACGCGCTCCGTCAGGTCGGCGCTCAGGCTGTCCGGGGTGCGAAGGAAGCGCACCTGAATCGCGGTCGATGGCTGTCCCTTGGCGGTGGCGGGAGGTACGGTCGTGACTCTCAACTCCAGGCCGTGCGCGGCGAACGGCGTCCCGAGGCCGGCGCCGAAATCGAAAGCGACGTGCGCGACGGGCACCGAGTCGAGCCGCGCGGACGCGGTGATCGAGTCGCGGTGCGAATGGATGCTGTCGACGATAGAGGGTACCGGGCGCTGGCCGGCGCCCAGCTGTGCGATGACGGCGGAAAGAACGAGCGGAGAAGACGAGAGTAACATGGCGGCAGGAATCAGAGGTGATGGCTACTTGCAACGAGATCAGGCGGCGGGCTCGTAGGGACCGGCGGCGGCGCCCCGGCGGATCGTCAACCAGTCGGTGCGCACGCGCTCCCATTCCTGAATGAGCAGGCCGCGATCCTCGAACAACGAGCGGATGCGGCCCGTGTCCCACCCGGCGATCTCCTCGAGCACCGGGACGAGCACGCTCAAGGCGTCGTCGCTGATCACCGTACGTCGCGCGATCTGAGCGATGAGGCGCGCTTCGGACGCGGCGATCGTTAGGCCGTCGCCGCGGTTGACGTGGAGCATGACGTGAATGTCCGAGCTGCCGTCGCCGACGTACACAACGCGCTCGCTCGGCACCCCGAGCGCCAGACGGATGCCATCGACAGCGGCGACCTTTCCGTAGCCGGCGGGAACGCGCAGGATCGCGGCGATCTCTCCCGTCGCCGGATCGAATTCGAAGTGCGTCCCGATGATGCGCTGCGGCGGCACGATACCGTCGAGGGCCGCTTCGACGACCTCCTGCGGCGCGGCCGACACGACGTAGAAGTCGAATTGGTAGCCGTCGATGCCGCCACTGAGGCACTCGACGAGCATGTCGATGTTCCGTTTGAGGCGGATGCGCCGTCCGACGTCGATGAGGTCATCGCGGCGGACGCGGCGGAACTCCGGATCGTGCCGGAGCAGATACGTAAGCTCGGCGCCCGACTGCACGAGATTGAGTCGCGAGAGGCCCTGCACCTTCTCCGCGAATCCGGTGAAGCCGAGCGATTCACTGAGCAGATGGCCGGAGTCGTTGAAGCTCAACGTTTGGTCGAAGTCGCTGACGAGCAGATAGTGCTTCTTCATGGCGTCTCCTCACGGAACGAAAACGCCCCCGCATCGGATGGACGCGGGGGCGACTTTGATGATCAGCAGGTGTTCAACGCACCAAGTCAACCACGTCCCGCGCCGCCGCGCCGCATCGAGAGATGAATGGCGCCGCGAAGAAGCTGCTGCTGGCGAAGGGCGAGTTGGAACATGTCGTGGCGATGTGAGCAGATTATCACGCGCCTCCGTCGGCGCCCTGCCGCAATGTAGACTGATCTGGCGACAGGATCAACCGAGCGCCCTGTGGGCTCTGTCACAATTGCGTCGCACTCTCTAGAGGTTGCGCCGATTCAGCTCGCGCACGGCGTGCTCCGCCGCGCGCGCCGTGAGCGCCATGTAGGTGAGCGACGGATTCTGGCACGCTGCCGACGCCATGCACGAGCCGTCGGTGACGAAGACGTTAGGCGCGTCCCACACCTGATTCCATTTGTTGAGCACCGAGTTCTTCGCGCTCGTGCCCATGCGCGCTGTACCCATCTCGTGGATCCCCATGCCCGGGAAGTACGCGTCGTCGAAGGTCGTCACGTCTTTGATGCCGCAGGCCGACAGCATCTCGGCCATGTCGTTCGCCATGTCAACGCGCATGAGCCGCTCGTTCTCACCCGTGGCGCAGTCGATCTTGAGCACCGGCAGTCCCCAGTGGTCCTTCTTCTCGGCGTCGAGCATGACCTTGTTGTCGTGGTTAGGCAGCATCTCACCGAAGGCGGTGCCACCCACGCTCCATCTTCCTGGCTCGGCCGCCGCGTCCTTGAAGTCCCCGCCGACGCCGAGCTCCGCGACGGCGCGAGTCCAGCTCTCGCGATTTGCGGAACCCTCGTAGCCGAACCCGCGGAGGTAGCCGCGCTTGTCGCCGAAGAGGTTGCGATAGCGCGGGATGTAGGCCGAGTTGGGCTTCCGCCCGTACTGGTCCCTATCGTCGAAACCGTCGATGTATCCCTGAGCGCCGACGCGGAAGTGGTGATCCATCAGATTGTGGCCGAGCTCACCGGAGCTGCTCCCCAACCCACCGGGCCACACGTCTGTCGCCGACCGCAGGAGGAGCCAGGTCGAGTTGAGCGTCGAGGCGCAGAGGAAGATGATCTTCGCTTCGTGGTCCGTTGTCTGGTTCGTTACCGCGTCGAGCACGCGCACTCCACTGGCGCGTTTTCTCGCTCTGTCGTACAGCACTTCGGTAACGATCGCGAACGGCCGCAGCGTTAGGCGGCCCGTCTTCAGCGCCGCCGGCAGCGTCGATGACTGAGTGCTGAAGTACGCGCCGTACGGGCAGCCGAGACCGCAGGCGTTGCGGTACTGACAGGGGCTGCGCCCGGGGAGCGGCCGCGTGAGATTGGCCGTGCGGGCCGGGATGAGGCGGCGCTTGCCGTCGAACAGAGTCGTTAGGCGCGCCGCTATCGACGACTCGGCGCAGTTGAGCGCCATCGCGGGCTGGAACTCACCATCGGGGAGCTGCGCCAGCCCCTCTCTGGAGCCGGCGATGCCAGCGAAGCGCTCGACGTAGCTGTACCACGGCGCGAGGTCGGCGTAGCGGATGGGCCAATTGGTGCCGAGGCCTTCCTTTTCGTTGGCCTCGAAATCGAAATCGCTCCAGCGGAACGAACAACGTCCCCACATGAGTGAGCGCCCACCGACGTGGTAGCCGCGATACCAGTCGAAGCGCTTTACCTCGGTGTAGGGCGACTCTTGCTCGGACGTCCACCACTCNGCGTTCTTCTCGTTGAGTTGATGGCCGCGACTGAGCACGGGATACCGGCGAATCAGCTCCTGCGTGCGACCGCCGCGGTGCTGGTACTGCCAGGGCGCCTTGGTGGAGTTCGGGTAGTCCTTGATGTGCTCGATGTTCTTGCCGCGCTCGAGGAGGAGGACGTTGAGGCCTCGCTCGGTGAGCTCCTTGGCGGCCCAGCCGCCGGAGATTCCAGATCCGACGACGATGGCGTCATACGCTGGTCCTTTCACGGCACCTATCGCATCTCGCGGAGTGGGAAGGTCGCGGTGGATGAAAAACGTGAAGGTCAGAGCGATCAACCGCAATACTTCCGCAGACAGCGCACGGCGCTCTCCCGTGGTTGATCTTCGAGCCAATTCACACCGCGCGCCGCCCCCAAATGAACCAGCCGTGGAGGACTTGTATTCCTCCCGTTACATTGGCAACTGACCACAAGGCGAGACCGCTTTGGCCCTCAACAGGCCGTGTCATCCTGTGACGGCCTGTTAGACCACGAGGTTGTTACAGGCGTCGACTGCAACTCAGCCGTCACTAGTGCTTGTGCGGTCCCATCCACGCTTACCAGCCAGCCGCAGCAAGGAGGACCTGTTTCGATGACCATCTCCAAGGGTCGTACTGTGAGCAGCCTTCGCCTATCGTCAGGCTTAACGCTGCTCTCGCTCCTCGCACTCGCGCCCCAGGCCAGGAGTCAGCAAACATATGGAAGCATCACTGGGCGCGTGACCGAGAACAGCACCAACCAGCCCGTCAGCGAGATGCGCATCTCGGTCGTTGGAACGACGATCGGGACGAGCACCGCCGCCGATGGGCGGTTCAATCTCCCCAGAGTGCCGGCGGGCCAGGTCTCGATCCGCGCGTTGCGCGTCGGCTACCAGCAGCAGGTCAAACCCGTTACGGTCACGCCAGGGCAGAGCACGACGATCGATTTCGTCGTCGTGCCGGCCGCGGTGCAGCTCACCGAGATCGTCACCACGGCCACTGGAGAGCAGCGCAAGGAGGAGATCGGCAACGCCATCGCCACCCTCGGCAACGTCAGTAAGAGGGTCGAGCAGACGGCGACGAAGAACATCGCCGATCTGATGGTCGCGAAGGCGCCTGGCGTCGTGGTGCTGCCAGGGGCAATGACGGGGTCCGCGCCCGTTGTCCGAATTCGCGGCATCGGCTCGCTCGCCACAACGGGGAGCGGCATTACCAACGACCCGATTTACATCATCGACGGCGTCCGCATGAACACCGGCCCCCTGAACCTGGGCACGGGCGGCACGCGGGCGAGCCTTCTCAATGACCTCGATCCCAACGAGGTCCAGGACATCGAGATCGTGAAGGGCCCGTCGGCGGCCACTCTCTATGGGACGGACGCGGCGAATGGCGTCGTTGTGATCACCACCAAGCGCGGTCGAGCGGGCGCGACGCAGTGGACCTGGTTCGGCGAAGAAGGTCTGGTGAGGGACGCCAACAAGTATCCCGCCTCGTACGCGCTGTGGGGACACAACACCGGCACGGGCGCGCTCCAACGATGCACGCTCGTCAGCCAAAGCCAGGGCAAGTGCGGCGTCGACAGCCTTTCGTCATTCAACGTGCTGACCGACCCGTCCACGACGCCCTTCCACACCGGCAATCGGAACTGGTTTGGCGGGCAGGCCAGCGGCGGCTCCGACCGGGTGCGGTTCTTCGTCAGCGGCGACGTCCAGAACGAGCTCGGTCCAATCCACATGCCGCAATTCGCGCAGGCGACGCTCGTGGATTCGCTCGGTATCAAGATGCGCGACGAGTGGCTCAACCCGGAGGCGTTCCAGTCGTACAACGTTCGTACGAACCTGAGCGCCAGCGCCACGCCAGCGCTCGATCTGACGATGACCGCCGGCTACTCGAACACGAATCAGCGCCTGCCGCAGGTCGACAACAACATCAACAGCTTCATCTACAGCGCCCGCAATAATCCCGGCTTCAATCACGCCGGCCTCGGATACAGCGAGATCGGCTCGCTGGGCGAGTTCCGGAACGGCTACGGCGTGTTCAGCCCCGCGCAGATCTTCCAGGATCTGAACACGAACGACACGCAACGCTTCATCGGCTCCGGCGATGCACAATGGCGGCCGTTCGCGTGGATGCAGAACCAGGGGACGCTCGGCATCGACCTGGCGAGCAACGACCATGCGCAGCTGTGCCGGTTCGCGGAGTGCCCGAACCTCGGCACCCAGCGGTTAGGCACGGTCAGCAACAACCACGCGACGCTGCGAAATTTCTCGGCCCGGCTCATCAGCAATTCGAGCTGGCAGGCGCGCTCCAACCTGATCCTCAAAACCTCTCTGGGCGCGGACTACACGAACCTCGCCGTCGATACCACGTTCGCGACCGGGACGCAGCTGCCGCCGGGTGGTCAGACGGTGGGCGAGGCCGCGGTACGAGACGGCAGCAACGCCTGGCAAACGGTGAGCAAGACGCTCGGGATCTACCTGCAGGAGGAATTCGCGTTTGCTGATCGGCTGTTCGTGACGCTGGCCGCGCGCACGGACCAGAACAGCTCCTTCGGCACGAACTTCCAGCGCATCGTCTATCCGAAGGCGAGCGTCTCGTGGCTGCTCTCGGATGAAAGCTTCTTCCCGAAGCTGAGCTGGATGGACCAGTTCCGACTCAGAAGTGCCTACGGCGCGTCAGGCGTCTCGCCTGGCGGCATCGTCGCCCTTCGCACGTTCCAGGCGCAGACAGGAAACATCGCGCCCATCGCCGGCGTCACGGGAGGCGTGGACACGCCAGGGCTACTGGCCAACGCGATCGGCAACTCGAACCTCAAGCCCGAGCGATCGGCGGAGCTCGAGGGTGGGTTTGACGTCGACGCCTTCCGCCAGCGCGCGCACCTCGGGTTCACGTACTACAACAAGAGGACACACGACGCGCTGATCAGTCAGCAGATCGCTGCGTCCTCCGGAGCACCCGCGCTCTCGGTGCTCAGGAACCTGGCGTCGGTTGAGAACTCTGGAATGGAGGTCGACCTCAACAGCACGATCCTCGATCGACGCACGTTCGGCTGGGACATTACGATCTCGGCTTCGCACAACAGCAACAAGCTCCTGTCGCTCGGCAACGACCCCAGTGGGAAGGCAAATGCCACCATCGGCACCGGCACTTTCCGCGATTCCGTGGGACTGCCCGTGAACGCGGCGTTCGCACGGCCGTACACCTACGCCGACAACAACGGTGACGGCATCATCACACCGGATGAAGTGACCGTCTCGCCCACCTATGAGTACGCGGGCTACAGCGCGCCCCGGGACCTCTTCTCGATCACCAATGGGATCGACCTGCTGAATCACAAGCTGCGCTTCACGGCGCTCACCGACTACAAGGGTGGCTACGTGCTCTACAACCAGACGGGCCAGTTCTACGCACAGAACTTCTCGTCCTGGTATTCGAACTCGCTCAAGTCCACNCCGTTATGGGATCAGGCCCGCACCGTGGCAAACTCCGCGGCGAAGAACCCGACGCCATCCACGCATGGCTATCTCGAGAACGGGCAGTTCTGGAAGCTGCGCGAAGTGTCGGCGATTCTCACGCTGCCCGACGCCGCGGTGAGCCGGATCCGCGCCCACGACGCGCAGCTCGTCTTCTCCGCGCGCAATCTCCACACGTGGACGAGCTACACCGGGCCCGATCCGGAAGAGAACTACGGGACGGGCGACGTCCAGACGGACTTCTCGACGCTCGCGCCGCCGCGGTACTACATCGTCCGCCTCAACCTCCATTACTGAGAGCCAGATCAATGATGACCTTCCGAATTCGGCCTCGGGGAATGGTGGCCGCGCTGACCATCAGCGGCGGCGTCTTCCTCCTCGGCGCCTGCGACGTGAACAAGGAGCTGCTGCAGCCGCAGCAGCCTGGCGTCATCGATCCGGGCGCCGTAACGAGTGCCACCGCGGCCGACGCGCTCTGGGCCGGCGCGCTCAGTCAGTGGAACAAGCAGATGAACGGCAGCCCGACCAACAGCGGGAGCAATCAGGAAGGGCTGTGGAACTGGGAAGGACTGTTCACCGACGAGGTTCGCTCGGTGGACACATTCTCCCAGCGCAACGATGCCGATCAGCGGAACGAGGCAACCAACGACGCGCTGTTGACGACGATCTTCAACGGCATGCAGCAGGCGCGCGGCCGGGCCCGTGACGCGATCAACGCCCTCAACACCTACGACAATTCAGCAACCGGCAAGCAGCATATTGGCGAGATGTACCTGATGATGGGGTATCTCGAGATGCAGCTCTCGTCGGTGTTCTGCAACGGTATCCCGTTCGGCGAGACGGTAAACGGCGTGCCGACCTACACCCAACCGGTGATGGATTCGGTGGGCTCGCAGCTGGCCATCTCGCGCCTCGACACGGCGCTCACGTACGTCAGCCCTTCGAGCTCCGATGCCTCGACGCAGAACATCGCCTACGCGGCGCTCGTGACGAAAGCACGCGCGCAGGTTGACCTCGGCAACTTCGCGGGGGCCGCCACGACCGTCGCTGGCATACCAACGTCGTTTCAGTACGTTTTCACATACTCTCAACCGACCTTCGACAACGAATGGTGGGTGGAGGGCCCGAACGTCAAGCGCTATTCGGCGGGTGACAGCGTCGACGTGGCCGGCCCAATCCTCAACGCCATTCCATTCGCCGAGCTGAGTGATCCGCGGGTCTCGGTGACGAACAAGGGTCTCAACGCCGAGGATGGGCACTCGGTGTTCTGGCAGGTGAACAACTGGGGCCGCGACGATCCGGTGCCGGTGGTCTCGGGAATCGACGCGCGCCTGATCGAGGCCGAGGCCAAGTTGCGCGCGAACGACATTCCGGGGATGATGACAATCCTGAATGCGCTGCGGACGTCGCCGCAGGTCCTCGGCATCTATCAGGTGCCGGCGATGGCGCCGCTCGCGACGCCAGCAGACCAGGCCAGCGCGACCGATCTGTTCTTCCGGGAAAAGGCCNTGTGGCAGTTCGGGCGCGGCTTCCGGATGGACGANCTGCGCCGTCTCGTGCGNCANTACGGGCGGGCGCAGGACAAGGTGTTCCCGACGGGAAACTTCACGCGCAACGGCACGCCGAGCGGGCAGTTCGGCACGCAGGTGGCGTTCCCGGTTCCGGANTACGAGCGCACNAACCCNAACTTCCACGGGTGCATCGATACGAACGCATGATGCTGTAACACCGCTCAGGAAGTAGTGGCCAAGGGACGACCTAACCAGTCGTCCCTTGTTCGTTACGCGGCATCCGCGATCATCACGCCGTCAAGGTTTGATCTTGCCGGCTCGCAGCGCACTCTCCAGGCCCTCGAGTTTCTTTTGCGTGGCCTCCGCCGGCTGTCCAAGCTGCACCGCGAGATCGCGCGCCTTGCGGAACTGCGCCCGCGCCCCCGCGCTGTCGCCGGTGGCGAGGAGGCCGTCGCCGAGACTGACGTAGACGTCGGGCGAGTCGGGATAGTTCGCCACGTTGCGCCGAAAGATCCACACTGCCGCGCTGGGTACCTTCAGCACTTGCAGCGCGACATCGCCATAGTTCTGCATGGCCCACTCAGGCATCTCTTGCCTCAGAGCCAAGCTGCGCGCTCCGCGCCCGTAGCTCTCTTCTATTCTCGCGATCGCATTCACGATCGCCGCCGAATCAACCGTGGGACCGAGTGCCAGCAGCGTCACGATCTCCGCCAAATCGGGTTTGCGACCGAGCAACTGGAGCGGTGTCGTCATTAGCGATACTGGTGCAAACACAAACCGCAGGCCGTCCATCAAACTCTGAACGGACGTGAGGCGGTGCGAGTCGTCCGGATAGTGGCGAAACGCGAACGCCACGCCCTCGGGCTTGATCGAGTCGAGACGAGCAGCGAAGCGACGCGTGGTGAAGGCGATCCCCCGTTCCAGGCCACCGCTCGTCACGAGGAGACGCGTCGGCGCAGCGGCTTTGCCAATCGCGTTCGCGTACTCGAGTGCGACCGTGGAGTCGTTCCACCAGAGTGATGGGCTCATGGCGATAATGCCATTGAACGCACCGGGCTTCGTGGCAGCGACGTGCAGCGCGAACAGACCGCCGAAGGAATGACCAGCAAGAACAGTCGAGGGTAGCGCGCGATACTGCGAGCGAACGCGCGGGACGACTTCGTCGAGGATGAAACCCAAGAACGCGCTGTCGCCGCCGGCGGTCCGGAATTTCTTCGACTCGCCCGTTGCCGGCGGTGTCATGTCATGACTGCGGTCCTTGCCATTCGTTACGCCCACGACGAGCAGCGACGGGATCGCGCCGCGATTGGTCAGAAAGGCAATGTTCCCCACGGCGGCGGTGAATTGCGGTTCGTCCTCGGCGTCGAGGAGGACGAGCACGGGATAACGCTCGCCGCTACTGTGGTAGTTGGCCGGCGTTGCGATATAAATCGTGCGCTGCTCATCCAGTTTAGTAGATTGGAAACTCTCCTTTAGCCATGGCGAATTGGCGGGGACAGCTTGGCCGCGGGCGGCCGGGGCCAGAGCAATGACGAAGATCGTGCGCCAGAGTCGCATGGGAATCGGCTCTCGAG
>C688J18823_10000376_pt1 | contig 25804 bp, 21 predicted proteins | sample HopSoiMetagenom1_FD_18823 | JGI IMG/M metagenome (IMG submission 18823) | reverse complement strand
GAGAAGCCGATCACCGAGGCGGGCTTACGCAACAACATTTCGGTCGGCATCCAGTATCTAGGTGCCTGGCTTGCCGGCAACGGCTGCGTGCCGGTGTTCAACCTGATGGAAGACGCGGCCACCGCCGAGATCTCGCGTTCGCAGATTTGGCAGTGGATGCGCTCGCCCAAGGGCCTGCTGGACGATGGACGCAAAGTGACGCCCGAGCTTTTCCGTCAGCTCCTGGGCGAGGAGCTGGTGAAGGTGAAGGCCAGTCAGTCGGAAGGCAAGTACGACGAGGGCGCTAAGCTCTTCGAGCGCATTACCACCGACGACAAGTACGTCGAGTTCCTCACGCTGCCCGCGTACCAGCAGATCGACTAGCTTCCTCGGCGAGCAGGCGCTCTACGATGCGGCGGGTCATCACCACGCCGGAGTCCGCGTTATTGTCCAGCATGCGCTGCTGCGGCCGCGCCTCGACGTTCCTCTGCTGCTCGTCAATGAGGACCTTGTCCTCGTTGAAGGTGATGTTGATCGCTTCGGTGAGGTAATCGCCGGTCGCGCGGTCGTCGAGCTTGAAGTCCCGCGCGAAGGCCCAGAAGTGGAACGTGCTCGAGGGCGTCTGCGGCGTGATGAGGTTGATGATGCGGGTATTGATGCCGCGGCCGGTGTTCTGTTCCTTCGGCACGGCGCCCGCATCGATGATGATGTTGGCCGGCACGGTGTACTCGATCTTCTGCCAGCGGTTCACGGTGCCGGTGAAGTCGCCGAGGCGCTTGTACATGATGGAGGGCTCGGTATCGTTCATGTAGCGCTCCACCAGCACCTTGCGCGCGTCGCCGGTGGTCTTCACCGGCGTCCTGGCGACGTCCTGCGTGCCGATCGTGCGCTGGTGCACGAACGTGGTGTGCGAAAGGTCGATCAGATTGTCGAGGAGCAGCACGTAATTGCAGCCGTAGACGATGCAGCCGTGCGAGTAGGCCCAGTCCTTTGCCGTGAGCCAGGGCAGCGCCGGAACCAGGCTCTCGTCGGCGAGCGCGGGATCGCCCACCCAGATCCAGGCCATGTTCCATCGCTCGAGGAGCGGATAGGACGTGACCTTGGCGCGCGGCGGGATGTTCACCTGTCCCGGGACTTCGACGCATTTTCCGGAGCAATCGAAGCGCAGGCCGTGATAGCCGCAGCGCAAGCTCTCGCCCTCCACGCGCCCGCGCGAGAGCGGCACCATCCGATGCGGGCAGCAGTCGTCGAAAGCGGCGGCCTTGCCGCTCGCCGTGCGGAAAAGCGCCACCGGGCGGTCGAGGATGCGCCGCGCCAGCGGCTGAGAGGTGATCTCGTCCGACCAACCTGCGGCGTACCAGAAGTTTTCGAGGAATTTCATATCTTGCGCCCGGTATTTTTCCAGTAAGGGTCGCGCAGCACGCGCTTCGCGATCTTGCCCGGCCCCGTCTTCGGCAGCGCCTCCGAGCGGAACACCACCGACTTCGGCACCTTGTAGCCGGCGATCTTGCCGCGGCAATAGCCGATCAGCTCTTCGGCCGCCGGCGCCGCGCCGCGCGGCACCACGATGGCCGTCACGGCTTCGCCCCATTTCTCATCGGGAATGCCGATGACCGCCACCTCGGCCACGCCCGGATGAAGCGACAGGACGCTCTCGACCTCCATCGAGTACACGTTCTCGCCGCCGCTGATGATCATGTCCTTCTTGCGGTCCACGAGCGTGACGTAGCCTTCATCATCCATCGAGCCCATGTCGCCGGTGTGATACCAGCCGTTCTTGAGCACGGCCGCCGTCGCCTCGGGCTTGCGCCAGTAGCCGGCCATGATCTTCTGCCCGCCGCAGATCACTTCGCCGACGTCGCCGGCAGGCACGTCGCGACCCTCGTCGTCCACCACGCGCACATCGATCAGCGGTGTCGCCTGGCCGGCCGATGCGGTGCGGCGTAGCTGCGCCTCGGTGCCGTCGAAGATGTGGTCGATGGGCTTGAGGTTGGTTACGTAACCGGCGGTCTCGGTGATGCCGTAGGCGTGCGACAGCCCGGGGAGCACGGCGGCGGCTTTCTTCAGCACGCCCAACGGCGTCGGCGCGCCGCCATAGATGATGGTGCGCAGGCTGGATACCTGCGCGCTGATGCCCGGCACGTCCGCCATCAGGCCGAGAATTGCGCCCGGCAGCGAGGTCATCGTCACCTTCTCGGTCGCGATGCTCTGGATCGCACGCTTCGGATCGAAGTGCACGGTGAGCTGGGTGCCGCCGACGATCGGCATCGACCAGACGGCGAACGAGCTCGCCAGGTGGAACAGCGGCCCCGAGTGCTGCCAGCTGTCTTCGCGCGTTGCCGAGAGGGCCAGCACGCCATCGAGGCCGCCCGCGTACATGTTGCGGTTGGTAAGGCACACGCCCTTCGGCTCCCCGGTCGTGCCGCTCGTGTAGTAGATCTGCATGATCTCGTCGAGCTCGGTCGCCACCGGATCGCGCTGCGGCTGCGCCGCAGCCAGGAGCTCCTCGTAATCGATCGGCGCTTTCGGAAGCGCGAGCCCGATCCCGTACTGGAGCGTGCCTTTCAGCTCCTCGTACATCGGCAGGAACGGTTCCGAAAATGCGAGAGCGCGGGCGTCCGAATCCTTCAGCACGTAGCGCAGCTCAGGAACCGCCAGGCGGGAGTTCACCGGCATGAATGCGAGGCCCGCGTGCGCACATGCGTAAAACATCTCGAGGTAGCGGTGCGAGTTCCAGTCCAGGATCGCGACGCGGTCGCCGCGCTTCAGTCCCAAGCCAAGCAGCCCTGCCGCAAGGCGATGCACGCGATCCGCGAGCTCGCGGTAGGTGAGGCGCAGGTTTCCGTCGACGACGGCGACGCGCTGGGGATAAAGCGCCAGCGCCCGCTGCAGGACGTGGGCGAGCGGGTACATCAGCGGCCTCCCTTCGCGGCGAAGAAGTCGTCGAAGCGCTCGAGTAGTGCATACAGGAGCTCGAGCTCGCCGTCCTTGAGGAGCGCGCGCAGCGTCTGTTCCTGTTGCTTCATCTGCGGCACCAGCTCGTTGTAGTAGCGCCAGCCGGCCGCCGTCAGGTGCACTGTGCGCGCGCGTGCGTCGTGGTCGGTCCGTTGGCGCGTCACGAAGCCGCGGCGTTGCAGCTGCGCCAGCGCGCGGCTGATCGCCACCTTGTGCAGCATGCTGATGCGACAGAGCTCGGTCGCGGTGAGTGGCTCATGATTGGCGAGGATGCCGAGGGTGCGCCACTGGGCAGTCGTCAGCGGATTGCGCCGGCTCTTGTAGACGTGAGCAGCATCGCGCAGCATGCGCGTCGCGACGACGGCGAGGCGGTAGGGCAGGTAATCCTGCAGCCAGAGGATGTCCTCGTGCGACGGTTTCGGCGGCCGTCTCACTCAAGCTCCTGCCGTATCCACCGCCACACCTCCGCCGGCTTTTCCACCTGCGCGTTGTGCCCGGCGCCTTCAATGATGTGCGCTTGCGGATCGTAGGGGGCCATGTCCGCGGCGTTCACCATCGGGTCCTTGCTTCCCGCGCCGAGCTTGAGCGGCGATTGCATCGCGCGCACGAGCGGCGCGAACCCAGGGCCTGCCGCGGCATTGATCATCGGATCGGCGGCCATGCGCCACTTCTCTCCTTCGGCGCGCACGCCGCTTAGCGCGGCCGCGTTGGACGCGTCCAACAGGCCGAAGAGGCCCGACACCTTCAGATACCGCTCGATCGCTTGCTCGCGGGTGTCGAACAGCTTCGGCGGCGTGCGCGCCAGCGCGTGCAGCTTCGGCGCTTCGTCCGGGGCCCAGCGGATCTTGACGCCGAACGCGATCACCTTGCGCACCTTGATGCCGTACCAGCCGCTCGCCAGGGCCATACCGACGACACCGCCCATGGAGTGGCCGACGATGTCCACCTCTTCGTCTTGCCGCAGGAGCTCGGCCACGTCCGCCGCATACATTGCGTACCCGTAGGGCGGCTGGTGCGGTGAGCGGCCATGGCCGCGCAAGTCGGGGGCGATCCAGCGTCGATCGATGCTTTGCTGCATCGGCTGCCACACATCCGCATTGGCGCCCAGCCCGTGGATGAGCAACAGGCGGCGTTCACCGCCTGGTCCGCCTTCGCGATGCCAAAGCTTCATATCTTGCGGTCCTGGCCGGCCCAGAATGGATCGCGCAAGCGCCGCTTGGCGACCTTCCCGGGTCCGGTCTTGGGCAGCTGCTCTTTGGAGAAATCAACCGTCTTCGGGATCTTGTAGCCGGCGATCTTGCCGCGGCAGAAGCCGATGATCTCGTCGGCGCTGGCGATGGCTCCGTCCCGCAGCACCACGATCGCTTTCACGCACTCGCCCCATTGCGTATCCGGCACGCCGATGGCGGCCACTTCGAGCACCGCCGGGTGCTGCGAGATCACGTTCTCCACCTCGACGGAGTACACGTTCTCGCCGCCGCTGATGATCATGTCTTTCTTCCGATCGACTATGAACAGGCGGCCTTCGCTGTCGACGTAGCCCATGTCGCCGGTGTGGTACCAGCCATGCTTCACGGCCTCCGCCGTGTGCTTCGGCTTGTTCCAGTACTCGCGCATGACGCGCGCACCGCTGACGACGACTTCGCCGATTTGTCCACGCGCCAGGGGCTTTCCCTGATCATCGAAAACGTCGAGGCGGATGTGCGGCACGGGGCGACCGGCGTTGTTGGTGAGCTCGAGCTGCTCGGCAGTGCCTTCGACGTGGAAATCCTTCGGATCGGCGAGGGTGGTGATGCCGGAAGTCTCGGTGATGCCGAATCCATGGATGTACTTCGTCGGCAGGGCCTTCACCGCCTTCTGCAGGATGCCGAGAGGCGTGGGCGAGCCGCCATACATGATGAAGCGCAGGCTCGAAAGATCGTATTGCCCGATCTTTGGGTGGTTCGCCATCATGTTGATGAGCGTGGGCGGCACTCCCGCGCCGGTGGGCCGGGTCTTCTGCACCACCTCCATCATCTTCTCGGGCGTGAAGTGCACCATCACCTGCGTCGCGCCAAGAAGCGGCATCGACCAGATCGACCAGGCGTCGACGAGGTGGAACATGGGTGCCGCGTGCAGCCAGATGTCGTCGCGTCCGAGCGTGAGGCCGACTATCGAGTCGAGGGCGCTCGCGATCATGTTGCCGTGGGTGAGACACACCCCCTTGGGCTCGCCGGTCGTCCCGCTCGTGTAGTAGATCTGCGCGATGTCATGGAGCTCGACCTTTTCGACCATGGGATCAGGCTTTCCCGTGGCCAGAAAAGCCTCGTAGTCTTTGATCAGCACCTCGATGTTCTGCCCCTCTACCGCGCCGAAGAAAGGCTCGGTGACGATCAGCGCTTTCGCGCCCGAGTCGTTCAGCACGTACTTGAGCTCCGGCGGCGCGAGCCGTGAGTTGAGCGGCAATAAGATCATTCCCGCCTGCGCGCAGGCGTAGTAGGCCTCGGCGTAGCGATAGGAATTCACGTCCAGGATGCCGACGCGGTCACCGCGCTTCACGCCTTTCGCCTTGAGGGCGCCGACCAGCGCATCGACGCGCCGGCCGAGCTCCTCGAAGGTGAAGCGCTTCTCGCCATCCCAGACGGCGAGACGGTCTGCGTACAGCGCGCGCGCGCGCGGCAGGATGTGCGAGATGGGAAACATTAGCGGCCTTTGAATTTCGGTTTGCGCTTTTCCTTGAAAGCTTGCATGCCCTCCTTGTGGTCCTCGGAGAGCACAAGCACGCTCTGGCCCAGGCGCTCGATGTAGCGGCCGGTGTGCATGTCAGCGTTGAGGCACAGGTTGATGACGTGCTTTCCCATGCCCATCGCGAACGGCGCCTTGTCCAGCAGGCGCTCGGCATAGGCGTACGCTTCCTTCAGAAGGTCTTTTGCCGGCACCACGCGGTTGATGAGGCCGATGCGCCAGGCTTCCTGCGCGTCGATCGGCTCGGCATTGATGATCATCTCCTTGGTTTTCGCGAGTCCCACGAAATGGATCATGCGGTTGCACGCACCGCTCGCGGGAATGCAGCCGATGTGGTTCTCGACCAGGCAGTATTTCGAGTCGTCCGCGCCGAGCAGGATGTCGCAGGACAGTGCGAGCTCTACGCCGCCGCCGTAGCAAAGGCCGTTGATCGCCGCGATCACCGGCTTCTCCAGCGCCTCGAGGTTGTCGAAGCCCATGTGGTTTTGCCGGTAGTAAAAGCGAAACTGCGCCGGATCGTAGCGATCGCTGCCGAGCACGGTGAGATCCACGCCGGAGCTGAAGGCGCGGCCAGCGCCGGTGATCACCAGCACCTTGACATTCTTGTCGTAGGCGCACTTGGAGATGACGTCGCTCCATTCCTGGAACATCTTTTGGGTGAAGCAGTTCAGCTGCTTGGGGCGGTTCAGCGTCATCGTGGCGATGCCGTTGGGCCGAACGTCGAAAGTCACCGTCTCGTAATTCACTTTCTTGCTCCTATCTGCTTTTGAAGTTGGGGGAACGCTTTTCACGGAACGCCTGCATGCCTTCGCGCGCGTCCTCGGAACGGATGAGCACCGACTGTCCCAGGCGCTCGAGGATGCGGCCGGTCTCGGTGTCGACGTTCTGGCAGGTATTGATGATGTGCTTTGCCATGCCCATGGCGAGCGGCGCCCGGCCGAGGAGGTGCTGCCCGAACTCCACCGCGGCCTGCATCAAAGTTTCTTTGGGCGCGGTGCGATGGACGAGGCCCCACGCCTCCGCCTTTTCAGCCTCCACCGGAAGAGCGGCCATCACCATCTCCTTCAGGCGTCCGATGCCGATCATCTGGATCATGCGCGAGCAGGCGCCGGAGGCGGGCAGGACGCCGAGCTTGTTCTCGGTGAGGATGAACTCGGCTCCCTTGGCCGCGATGCGGAAGTCGCACGCGATGGCGATTTCCACGCCCCCGCCCGCGCAGACGCCGTTCACGGCGGCGATGACCGGCTTCTCGATCGCCTCCAGGTCGTCGAGCATCTCGTGGTTCGCCCGCACATACGCTCGGTACTGCGCCGAGGGCAGGTTGTTCTCGTAGTCCAGGCCCAAGATATCTCGCCCCGAGCAGAAGGCCCGGCCGGCGCCGGTAATGATCAGCACACGGACGTTGTCGTCGAAGTTCGCGCGCCAGACGACCTGGCGGATCTCACGGATCATCGTCTCGTCGAAGGCATTGAGCTTCTCCGGACGATTGAGCGTGAGGACGCCGATCTTGTCCGGCCGCAGTTCGAACTTCACGGTGCTGAAGGCGTCGGACTGCGCGAGGAATCCGGCCGGCAGGCCGTCGGGTGTCATGCGTGCGCTACTCATACCTGCGCTCCTTCGGTGAGATTGCCCGCGCGCATATACAGCACGCGGTCGGCCAGGCCTTCGAGGAAGGCCTTGTTCTGCTCGACGACAATCATCGCGAAGCGTCCTCGCAAGCCCTTGAGCGTCTCGCTCAAGCTGCGGATGATGATCGGCGCCAGGCCCTGCGTCGGTTCGTCGAGCATCAAGACGTCGGGCTTGAGGAGCAGCGCGCGTGCGATGGCGAGCATCTGCTGCTCGCCGCCGGAAAGGGAGCCGCCTTGCTGATGCGCGCGCTCCTTCAGGCGCGGGAAGAGCGCATACACCTCCGCCACACGTTCCTCGAACGGGGCGAGGCCGACGCGATGACCATCGATTGCGCGCGTGAGCTCGAGGTTGTCCTGCACGCTCAGCGTGGCGAGTACATGCCGTCCTTCGGGCACGAGGGCGAGACCGCCCCGCGCACGTTGATAGGCCGACAGGCGCGACACGTCGCGCCCTGCGAGCTCTACGGTGCCGCGCGCAGCCGGCTGCGCCCCCGCGAGCGTCTTCATCAGGGTCGTCTTCCCCGCGCCATTGGCGCCAAGGAGCCCGATGGTCTCGGCCGCTTGCAGCTGGAAACCCACATCGCGAAAGACGGTGAGACGGCCATAGCCGCCCTCCAAGCCCTTCACGCGAAGCACGGCGGTCATGCCAGCGCTCCAAAGTAGGCTTCCTGTACTGCCGGGTCAGCGATCACGCTCGCCGGAGTGCCACGCGCGATCAGGCGGCCGCTCTCCATTACCACGACCTCGTCGGCGATGGTGGCGACGAAGTCGATGTTGTGTTCGACCACGAGGATCGCGGCACCTTCGGCTCTCAGGCGCTGTAGTGCGCTCGCAAGCCGGGAGACTTCGTCGGTGGTGAGACCGACCGCGGGCTCGTCCAGGAGAAGGAGAGGGGGTTCGCCGGCCGAGGCGCGCGACAACTCGATTAGCTTGTGAAAACCAAGTCCGATCTCCCGTACGGGGCGCTCGGCAAAGGCGTCCAGGCCGAAGGCGGCGAGCTGCACGTGCGCCGTCCTGTAGGGATCGCCTTGGAAGCGGGCCAGATGATCGAGCCGGGCGGCCACATTATCGAGCGTGGTCATCTCCGGCACGAGACGCGGCACCTGGAAGGAGCGGCCGATCTCGCCGGCTCGCCGATGGATCGGTGCCGCGCTGACATCGGTGCCTTCGAGCACAACGCGCCCTGCGCTGAGGGTCTCGATGCCCGAGATGCAGTTGAAGAGGGTCGACTTGCCGGCGCCATTGGGACCAATCAGCGCCACGATTTGCCCGAAGCGTACTTCGAAGCTCACCCCATCCACCGCGTGCAGCCCGCCGAAGTGCTTTGCCACGTTCTCGACCCGCAAGCACACGCCCTCGCGGTTGGCCGGACGCGGCGCGTCCACGACGGTGGGTGCCGGGGCGACTTGTGACTTGCGCCGTGCGAAGAACCCCATGATGCCGGCGGGCGCGAACAGCACGACTAGGAAGAAGCCCAAGCCATAGACGAGAAGTTCGTAGTGCTGCGCACCGCCGGCCACGGCGAAGAGCCACTGCACGCCGGCAGCGCCGACCACAGGTCCGAGCAGCGCCCCGGCGCCGCCGATGATCACCATGGCGAGCGATTCGAGCGAAGCGTTCACGCCGCCGCTCTCGGGCGAGAGCACGCCGACGTAGTAGGCGAGAAGGACGCCACCCACGGCGGAGTAGGCGCTGCCGATGGTGAAGACATTCGCCTTCACCCGTGCCACGTTGATTCCCAGCACTTGCGCGGCGAGTTCGTCGTGGCGCACGAGTTGGAGGGTGCGCAGGAAACGCCCGCGCACGGTGAAATGAAACGTCGCTATCCCGATGAGCAGGAACGCAATGGCGACTGCGTACCAGGTATCGCGCGAGAGCGCGATGGGCGCCACGAGCACGAGGCCCGACGCGCCGCCGGTGAGCGACGGGAACGCGCGTGCGACGCCCTCGACCACGAACGCGAAGCCCAGCGTGCCGATGGCGAAATAGATGCCCGGCAAGCGCACGAAAATCTCCGCCACCACCCGCGCGATCGCCACCGCGACCACGATGCCGATCCCGATCGCGGCGAGGCCGGGCATACCCTGCTTCTCCAGGATGCCGGCGGCGTAGCCCGGGATCGCGGTGAAGGCCGCCTGGCCGAGAGCCAGCATGCCAGTAATGCCGAAGATGAGGTTCAAGCCGAGAAGCGAGAGTGCGGTAAGGGCGGCGACCGTCGCCTGGGCGGGAGTCCACGCCGGCAGCACCCCTGTGTAGGGAAGGGCGATGACTATGGCGGTGACTAGCACCCAAAGTGCGAGTTTCATGCGCGTCGCGTGCCGCCGAAGCGGATATGGCGGCTTTGCCAAAGAGCGACCAGGATCAGCAGGAAGAACATCACCGGATCTTGGTAAAGCGCGCCGAGGTAGGCCCCCACCATGGATTCGAAGAGGCCGAGGCCGATGCCGCTGAAGAGCACGCCGACAGGCGACATGCCCGAGATCGCCGCGGCGATGAAGCCGCGCATGGTCATGGCAAGGCCGGACTGGAAGTCGACCGCGATAAGGGGAATCAGCAGCACGCCGGCGAGACCGCCGAGGATCGCGCCGATGCCATAGGCCGTGAGCCGCGCGCGCTCGACGTTCACACCCGCGAGTTCGGCGGCGTACGGGTTCTCGGCTGCGGCGAGAAGCTGCTTGCCCGAGCGCGTGCGCGAGAGATACAGACCCACTGCGGCGGATACTCCAAAGCCGAGCACTACGAGCGCGATGCCTTGCGGCGGGATCACGCCGCCCGCGATGCGCAGTGGCACGCCGGTGAAGAGCGCCGGAAACGATACGGGATCGGTCCCGGCAGCCAGTATCAGCACGCCCCGCACGACGAACGCCGCGCCCAGCGTAATGAGGATCAGCGTGCCTGCGGGCCAGTCGGCGCGCGGACGCAGCACGAAGCGGTGGAGCGATAGCGCGAACCCCAGCGCAATCGCCAGCGATAGCCCAAGCGCGGGGAGGAGCGGGAGTCCCGCTTTGACGAGGAGCGCGGCCGCCACGCCCGTGATCGCAAAGGTCTCGCCGTGCGCGAGGTTCAGGATTCGGGCGGTGCGATACACCAGCACCAGCCCGATCCCGAGGAACGCGTAGACGGCGCCGATCATCAGGCCGCTGATGACGGCCTGGGTAAAGAGATTCACCGGCCGCTGATCGGCTGCGCCTTGATCCAGTTACCGTCCTTCAGCTCGACGATCATCACCGAGGAGGCATCGAGCCCGACGTGGTTGGTCGGCGAGAACTTCTGCGTGTGGAAGCTCTCGATCGGCGTTGACTCGAGGAATTTCTTGGCCGCCGCGGAATCGGACGGGTTCGACACTTTGCGCAGCACCGCCTCCGCGACATCGGTCTCCGCCCTGCCGAGCAGGTTGATCATGTCGGCCTTCTCGTTGTAGCGCTTCGCGTACCCGTCCAGGAACGCGCGCGCACGCTCGCGATCGGCGCCCTTGGGCATTTCTTCCGGGACAAGACCGGCGACGCTCGTGCCGAGCAGGCGCGGCGGCGCGACGTCCTTGATGAGGCTAACGAACGCCTCGCTCATGTTGCCGTAGCTCACCATCAGGGGCTGCGGCAGGCCGAGGATCTTGAAGCTTTTCACCACGGTGACGGCTCCCGCGCCCGTGTAGGAGGAGTAGACGAGCTTGACGTCTTGACCCGCGACGCTCGCGAGCTGCGTCGAGGCGTCGGTGGCGCGCAGATCGATGCGCGCGAGGCGCAGCTCCATCTTCTGGTCGCTGAACACCTTCTTTGCGCTCTCGACGCCGACTTCGCCGCTCGCATCGGTGGCCGCCACCATGCCGAGCTTGTCCAGGCGGTTTTCCTTCATGTACTTCGCGATCGCCTCGGTGAGGTGCAGGTCGGACGGGCTCACCTGGAACGCGTAACTGTCCGCCGGCGGCACGACGTTCGGCGACGGAATGAGGAGCAGCGGCCCGTTCTTCACGAGCGGTTGCATAGCGCGCAGGCTCGCCGTAAGAGAGTTGCCGAAGATCATGACTGCTCCCTTTTCCTGGAAGTCGCGCAGGCACGCGGCGGCCTTGTCCGGCCGGCCTTCGTCGTTGCAGGTGACGAGCTCGATCTTGCGGCCGTTGATCCCGCCTTTGGCGTTCGTCTCGTCGGCCCACATCTTGGAGGCCTTGTTCAGGCGGGTGCCGACGGTCGCCGCTGGGCCGGTGAGGGGCGCAACTTCGCCGATGAAGATCGGCTTGCCGGTTTGCGCATGAGCGCACGTGAATGTGCCCAATGCGGCGCTAAGGGCAACGAAGAGCAGTGTGCGTTTCATCTGAGTCCTCCTCCTAAGTTGAATTATTTCGTACGCGCGAGCTGGTAACGGCCATCCGCCGCCCGCTCGATGCCGATGTCCTTGCGCACCGCGTCGAGCTCGATCAATACGTCGCGGCCGTCCCGGCTGCCGGCGGCCTCCATGAGCTCGCGGAACGTTTTCGGTCCGGATTCGAGCGAGTGGCGCACGCTCGTCTTTGGATGCTGGGCGAGCTTGGGAGCCTCGGGGACCCGGTAATCGGTGGCACGATTCCAGCCGAAGGGGAACGTAAGGTCGAAGCCGGCCTTGGCGCCCGTCCGGCTGCCACCGAGCGATGGGTCGAGCGGAATGCAACGGAAGCCGCTCGCCACGATCAAGTCGCGGTCGGCCTGGAAGCGCGTGGCGAATGCCCAATCCATTTGTGCATCGGAAAAGATGTCGATGTCCTCGTCGACCACGAAGACGTGCTTCACATCGGCGTTGGAGCCCATGACCGCGGCAATGGCATTGCGCACTTCGCCGGGGTAACGTTGCTTGAGCGAGAGGCGCAAGTTGTACATGCCGCCGCACGAAGGCGTCCCATACACCGCGATCGGCTCGCGCACGGCGGTCAGTAGCGCGCTCCACGCCGCCGCCTCGGTGCGCAAGGCGCACAGCTGCGCCGTGTCCGTGCAGTCGAGGCGCCGTCCTCCGATCGTCACGGTCTGGAACAGCGCATCGCGACGCATCGTGATCGCGGTCAAATGGAACACGGGGTTGGTCTTCATGTGGCCGTAGTAGCCGACGTACTCGCCGTACGGGCCTTCGCTTTCGACCCAGCCGCGCTCGTCGAGATAACCCTCGAGTACGACCTCGGCGTCGGCAGGCACCATCGCATCGATGGTGGCGCACTTCACCAGCGGCACCGGCGCGCCGCGCAGGCCGCCCATCAGCGCGATCTCGTCATCGATCGGAGACATCGCGGTCGCCGCGACGCCATCGGCCGGATGCGAGCCGACCACGAAGGCGACTGGCATGCGCTCTTTGCGCTTCACGTACTCGGCGTAGAGCGCTCGTAGATCGCTCGGGGCGATGAGGTCGATGCCGGCTTCTTGGCGGCCGCGCAGCATCATGCGGCGATAACCGACGTTGCGCTTTTTGCCGTCGAGGCTGCGCGTGATGTCGATGCTCGCCGAAATGTAGGGCGCGCCGTCCTCGCTGTGCTGCAGATGGATCGGAAGCTTGGTGAAGTCTGCTTGCGCGCCAGTCCACACGACTTGGTGTACCGGCGCCGCGGCGGATGACACCTCCACCGGCGGGATGGGAACCTCGAGGCGGCGCGACACCTCAGCGCGCAGATCCTTCTCGGAGACGTCGAAGGCAAGGGCGAGGCGCCGGCGGCTGCCGAGTGCATTGCCGACGAGCTCGGCTTTCTCCGGTCCGGCGGCGCGGAATACCACTGCCTTGGGATTGCCGTCCAGATACGAGCCGATGTCGACAAGGTCGACCGGCTTGGTCACCGTTTCCACTTCACCTTCGGCAGCGAAACGCTCGATTACACGACGCAGACGGAAACCCTCGACGTCGGCGCGCACCGGCGCGTCGGTTATGGAACCCATGCTTCCTCCTCCTCGATCGACAACAACTAGTTACAACGGAAACCAATCATCCTATCACCGCGGCGCCGTGCCCGAGCCGCACCGACAGCGCGCGTGCGGCCCGCTTCACCGCCGCCGCGATCGCGCCGTCCCACGCCACATCGAAGCCGCCCTCAGGGCCGAGCGCAGCGATCACTGCGACGATACCGCCACCGTGACCGAAAACCGGAGCCGCCACCGATGCCACGCCCGGGAGCAAGTCTCCCTGCACGCGTGACAGGCCGCGCTTGCGGATCTCCTCCAACCGTGCGCCGTAGCCCGCTTTCGATTCCGGCGTGCGTGCGAACTCCGCCTTGAGCAGCCGCGCGGTAAGTGTGCGCGGCAAATGCGCGGCAAACAGGCGCCCCGTCGCGGAATTGGCGAGCGGCATCACCCAGCCGGCGCGCACATTGCTGGCGACCGGCCGGGTCGACTCCTCCCAGCGCGCTACCACGGGTCCTTTGTTGCCCCAGATGGCGAGCAGCACGGTCTCATCGATCTCGGCGCGCAGGTCGGCGATTACCTCGGCGCCGAACTTCAGCACATCCACCGTTCCCAATGCCGCTAGGCCGAGATGCAGCGCGAGCGGGCCTAGGCGGTAGCGCGCGCTCTCGCGGTCCTGCTCGGCGAGCCCGGCGCGGATCAGGCTCACGAGATAGCGGTGCGCCTTGGCGGGGGGCATTTGCGCCCTTGCCGCGAGATCCTTAAGGGCGAGGGGCAGCCCGTGCTCGCCCAGCAACCGCGCCAGGCGCAGCCCGACTTCGAGCGAGTTTATGCCTAGGCGTTGGCGCTTCGCTTGCAAGCGGACATTACGATTAGTAAGATGCGTTGTATATATTGTAATTTGGAATCCGTCCACCGATGCGCTATTCGCTCTTTTCCGTCAACGATCACTACCCGCGGCTGCCGCGCACGGTGCCCCAGCTCTACGACCAGGTCCTGCATTCATGCGAGCTCGCCGAGCGTCTCGGTTACGACACGTTTTTTTGCGCAGAGCACCATTTCCATGAATACGGCGTGGTGCCCGATCCGGCGGTGATGCTGTCGGCTCTTGCCCAACGCACCAAGAAGATCCGCCTGGGCACCGCGATCTCGATCCTCACTTTCCACGATCCGCGGCGCATTGCCGAGACCTACTCGATGGTCGACATGATGAGCGGCGGGCGTCTGGTGTTCGGCGTGGGATCGGGCTACCTAGCACACGAGTTCATTGGCTACGGCAAGGAAGGAAAGGAGAAACGCAATCGGTTCAACGAGAACCTCGACATCGTCAAGCGCCTGATGGGCGGCGAGACGCTCTCCTATAAGGGACAGTTCTCGGCGAGCGAGAAGGTCGTGCTGAACGTGCTGCCGCACGAAGGGCGCGTGCCACCAATGTATGTCGCCGTGCTAGCGCGCGAGGCCGCATACCACGTCGGCAAGCAGAAGAACCGCATCTTCACGGTGCCCTATGCGTCCTGCAAAGACTTCGCCGACATAGGCACGATGCTCGCGGAGTACCGCAAGGGGCGCGCAGAGGCGGACATGCCGAACGATGACGACGACCACGTCTTCACATTGCACACTTACGTCGCGAAGAGCGATGCGGAGGCGAAGGAGCTGGCGAAGGACGCTTACGATCTCTACGTCGATACGCGTCTTTATGCAAAGAAGCACGTCTACGAGGACATCATCGCTAACGGGATCAATCTCTTCGGCTCGGTGGAAACCGTAGCCGAGAAGATGTGCCAGCTGCACGAGATGGGCATCCGGCACGTCGCCACGATGCACAACTTCGGCGCGCTGGATCCGGCCCTCGTGGAGCGCTCGATGACGATGTTTGCGAAGGAAGTGATGCCGCGGGTGGAGCGCCAGACGTCGCGACTGGCGCATGCCACCTAGAGGAAAGCTATGAAATCAGGCCTGACGCCCCGCATGCTCAATCATGCCGCCTACGTTACGCACGACGTTGCGGCGACGGCAGACTTCTACACGCGCATTCTCGGCATGGAGCTCGCGAGCACCATATTCGACGACCACGTCCCCTCCACCGGAGACGACTTCCCCTACTTCCACATCTTCTTCCGCATGGCGGACGGCTCGACGATCGCGTTTTTCGAGGTGGCCGACCTGCCGCCGCGCGCGACGCCCTCGCACCCGGCGTACGAGGTGTTCGACCACATGGCGCTGCAGGCTAAGGACGCCGAGGAGTTGCGGCGCTGGCGCGACTGGCTCGCTCAAAACGGTGTCGACGTTCTGGGACCGATCGACCATAAGGGGATGCTGGAAAGCATCTATTTCCACGATCCCAATGGGATTCGTCTCGAGCTGACAGTGCCGCACGACCCGGAATGGAACCGCCACGCCAAGCAAGGCTACGAGGATCTGAAGCGCTGGGTGGAAACCAAGGAGCGCGCCAAGCGGGAAGGCCGCGATCCCGCCCAGGCGCTCCTCGCGATGATCCGCGAGTCGAAGAAGCGCTACCTCAATCCAGCTTGATGTCGAGGCTGCGGATGAGCGGCAGCCACTTCTTACCCTCGCTCTGCAGGAAAGCGGCGAATTGATCCGGCGTATCGGCGATGATCTCGAGGCCGAGGACGGTCAGCTTGGCGCTCACTTCCGGATCGCGTAGCGCCTTCACCACCTCGGCGTTCAGCCGGTTGACGATCTCGCGCGGCGTCTTCGCCGGCGCGCCCACGCCGACGATGGGAGCGATGTCGAGGCCCTCGTAGCCGAGCTCGCCCATCGCCGGCACGTCGGGCGTCGCGGCGAGCCGCTTGTCCGAGAACGAGGCGATGGGCCGCAGCTTGCCGGCACGCAGGTGCGGCAGGATCACCACGGTGTCGATCGGCCCCATCGGGATCTGGCCGGCGATCACGTCCTGCACCACGGGTGCGATGCCCTTGTATTGCACGTCGACGATCTGGAGCTTCGCACGCTGCTTGAACGCTTCCATCGCCAGCTGGTGCGCGAGGCCGCGACCGGGCGAGCCGTAGTTGTACTTGCCGGGGTTCTGGCGGACGAGCTCGACGAAGGACTTGAGATCCTTCGCCGGGAAGCTCGGGTTGACGGCCAGGATGACCGGGGCGCGGATCATGTCGCACACCGGCACGATGTCCTTCGGGTCGTACGACAACTTCGAGTAGAGCGCAGTGTTGAAGACCATCGAGCCCTGCTCGATGCTCATGACGGTGTGGCCGTCGGGCGCGGCATTGGCCACGTACTGCGCGGCGATGCTGGAGCTCGCGCCGGGGCGGTTCTCGACGATCACCGGCTGGCCGATGTTCTGCGAAACCTTCGCCGCCACGAGGCGCGTTACGCCGTCGGCACCGCCGCCCGGCGGGAAGCCCACCACCCAGTTGATCGGCTTGGATGGAAAACTCGCCTGCGCGCGCAAAGCCATGGGTGCCATCGCCGCGGCCGCAGCCGCCAGGAATTGCCGCCTTCTCATCGTCTCCTCCTCATAAGTCCAGCTCCAGCACCACGGGCGCGTGGTCCGATGGCCGCTCACGCTTTCGCGGCTCGATGTCGATGATGCACGAGGTGCAGCGCTTGGCAAGCGCCGGCGCGAGCAGCGCCAGATCGATGCGCAGGCCCCAGCCGCGCTCGAAGGCTTTTAGGCGATAGTCCCACCAGGAAAACTGCTTCTCCGGCTGGTCGAAGAGGCGAAAGGCATCGGCGAAGCCGACCGCCATTACCTTGCGCAGCGCCTCGCGCTCGGGCTGCGAGACGTGGATCTTGCCTTCCCAGCGCTTCGGGTTATGCACGTCGCGGTCCTCGGGCGCCACGTTCATGTCGCCGAGCAACGCGAGCTTTTCCCTTTTTTGTATTTCGTTGCCCATCCACCCGGCTAGTGCGTCGTACCAGCGCATTTTGTACGCGTACTTGTCGGTGCCCGGCGCTTCGCCGTTCGGCGCGTAAAGGCAGACGATACGCACGCCGTGCACCGTGCCGGCGATGCAGCGCTTCGGGTCGTCCGGGAAGTTGGGAATGCCATGCGCCACATCTTCGATCGGCGTACGGGAGAGGATGGCGACGCCGTTGTACGAGCGCTGCCCGCAAAACACCGCGTGATAGCCGGCGTCGCGCAGCTCGGCGACGGGGAAATTCGCATCTTCGGTCTTCGTCTCCTGCAGGCAGGCGACGTCGGGCTGCGCTTCCTTTAGCCAGTCGAGCAGGTGACCGAGGCGGACCCTAAGCGAATTGACGTTCCAGGAGGCTAACCTCAAGCCGTCATGCCGTTATGCCGGAGCAGGGGCTCGACGCTGGGATCGCGTCCGCGAAAGGCGCGGAATGATTCCGCTGCGGGGCGGGAGCCGCCGACGGCCAACACCTCGTCGCGAAAACGCTCACCGCTCTTCGGATCGAGCACGCCGTGCTCCTCGAAGAACGAATAGGCGTCCGCGGAAAGCACTTCGGCCCACTTATAGCTGTAATAGCCGGCCGCATAGCCGCCCGCGAAGATGTGGGAGAAGTTGTTCGGGAACCGGTTGTACGCCGGCGGTTTGAGCACCGCGAGTTGGTCGCGCACCTCGTCCAGAAGCTGGAGCGCGGTGCGCCCCGTTTCCGAGTGCACGCGCATATCGAACACCGCGAATTCGATCTGCCGCAGCATGGCGAGGCCGCTCTGGAAGTTCTTCGCCGCCACCATCTTGTCGAAGAGCTCGCGCGGCAGCGGTTGGCCGGTATCGATGTGCTTCGTCATATGGCGCAGCACGTCCCATTCCCAGCAGAAGTTCTCCATGAACTGGCTGGGCAGCTCGACCGCATCCCATTCGACGCCGTTGATGCCCGACACGCCGAGATCCTCCACGCGCGTGAGCAGATGGTGCAGCCCGTGCCCGAACTCGTGGAATAGCGTCAGCACCTCATCGTGCGTGAAAAGCGCCGGCTTGCCGCCGACCGGTCGGGAGAAGTTGCAGGTGAGATAAGCGACCGGCGTTTGCACCTGGGCGCCTTTGCGCCGGCGCGTGATGGCGTCGTCCATCCACGCGCCGCCGCGCTTGGTGTCGCGCGCGTAGAGATCCATATAGAACTGGCCGATCAGCGCGCCGCCGCCGTCGCGGATTTCGTAGAACTTCACGTCCTCGTGCCAGGTGCGCGCCTGCGCGGGCGCTATGCGGATGTCATAGAGCGTCTCGGCGACGCGGAAGAGACCTTGGACCGCGATCGCCTCGGGAAAGTACTGCTTCACCTCCTGATCGGAGAACGAATAGCGCTTCACCCGCAGCTTCTCCGAGGCGTAGGCCAGGTCCCACGACTCGAGCTTGTCGAGACCGAGCTCCGCACGGGCGAATTCGCGCAGCTCCGCCACGTCCTTTTCGGCGAACGGCCGCGCGCGCCGCGCGAGATCGTCGAGGAAAGAGAGCACCTGCTCGGGCGTCTCGGCCATCTTCGGCACGAGGGAAACCTCGGCGAAGGTCTTGTAGCCGAGCAACCGCGCCAGCTCGCGCCGCAGCTCGACGATGCGCGCGATGAGCGGTGTGTTGTCCCATTCGGGCTTGCCGAACTCGGAGGCGCGCGTCACGCTTTCGCGATACAAGGTCTCGCGCAGGCTGCGATCGTCGGCGTACTGCAGCACCGGCAGATACGAAGGCGCGTGCAGCGTGAATTTCCAGCCCCGTTGGCCGTCTTTTTCGGCGGCTTCGCGCGCCGCGTCGAGAACATCCTGCGGGATGCCGGCGATCCGCTTTTCATCCACCACGATTGAAAAAGCTTTCGTTGCATCGAGCACATTCTCGGAAAAGCGGCTAGACGTCTTCGCCAGCTCTTCCTGGATCGCGGCGTAGCGCGCCTTCTTCTCGGGCGTAAGCTCCGCGCCGCCGAGTCGAAAATCGCGCAGCGCGTTCTCTACGATCTTTCTGCGTGCCGCGCCCATCGACCCAAAGGCCGGCGACGTGGCGAGCTGCTTGTACTTTTCGAAAAGCTGCTGGTTCTGGCCGAGCTCGGTCCAGTACTGCGTGATCTTCTGCAGGTTGGCGTTATAGGCGTCGCGCAGCTCCGGGCTGTCGAGCACGGCGTGGAGGTGCGCGACCTGGCCCCAGGCGCGGCCGAGGCGCTCGTTAGCGTCCTCGAGCGGCGCGACGAACGCATCCCATGTCACCGGCGCTGCAAGGACCTGCTGGATGATCGCGCGGCCTTCCGCCAGCAATTCGTCGATAGCGGGCGCGACGTGATCCGGCTTCAGCTCGTCGAAGCGGGGCAGTCCGGCAAAATTGAGCAGGGGATTCAGAGGTTCGGCGACAGTGTTCATTTCGTGGCGGCGGCAGCCTTGAGGCAGTTTTCGAGGAGCATGGCGATCGTCATCGGTCCGACGCCGCCGGGGACGGGGGTAATGGAACCGGCGACTTCCGCGACCGGCCCGAAATCGACGTCGCCGCAGAGCGCGCCGTCGCTAAGGCGGTTCACGCCGACGTCGATCACGCATGCGCCCGGTTTGACCATTTTCGCCCCGATGAGTTTCGGCCGGCCCACCGCCGCGATGAGGATGTCCGCACTGCGCGTAAGACTTTCTAGATCACGGCTCTTCGAATGACAGATGGTGACGGTGGCGTCCTTCTGCAAGAGCAGAAGCGCGAGCGGCTTGCCGACGATATTGGAGCGGCCGACGACCACTGCGTGGCTGCCGGCGAGCGGAACGCCGGCGTGATCGATGAGCCGCATCACGCCCGCCGGCGTGCAGGGTAGCAGCCGCGGATGACCTTCGAGCAGCGCGCCAAGGTTAAGGGCGTGAAACGCATCGACGTCCTTGGCCGGCGACACCGCCGCCAGCACCTTGCGCGAATCGATGTGCTTGGGCAGCGGCAGCTGCACCAGGATGCCGTGCACCTCTTCATCGTCGTCGAGCGCGAGCACGCGATCGATCAACGCTTCCTCGCTCACGTTCGGCGGCAGCTCGAATAGCTGGGAGCGCACCCCCGTTTCCTCGCAGGCACGCACTTTGTTCCGCACGTAGACGCGCGAGGCGGGATCTTCTCCGGCGAGGATGACGGCGAGGCCGGGCCGTATGCCGCGGTGCGAAAGCGCGGCCACTTCGCGCTTCACCGCGGCGCGTATCTGCGCCGCAAGCGATTTGCCATCGAGAATGCGCGCGGCCATCGGGGCGCGCAGTCTAGCATTGGCGCGCTTTTCTGGTTAAGCTTGCCCGCGCCCCCCGCAGCAAAACATCTGGATACCGAGCCCTGGATTTCATCCTATGAGTGCCGTTCCCCAATTTCCCGCCGCCAACGACCCGGACGCGTTAGAGACCCAGGAGTGGCTCGACGCGCTCGAGGCGGTGCTCGAGCGCGAAGGCCCCGAGCGCGCGCATTACCTTTTGGAGCGGCTGGTCGACAAGGCGCGCCGCTCAGGCGCGCATATCCCGTACTCGCCCAACACGGCGTACATCAACACCATACCGCCGCACATGGAGGAGCGCTCGCCGGGCAACGTCGCGCTCGAAGAGCGCATCCGCTCGATCTGTCGCTGGAACGCGATGGTGATGGTAGCGAAGGCGAACAAGAACGACGACGAGCTCGGCGGGCACATCGCGAGCTTTGCCTCCGTCGGCACGCTCTTCGGTACTGGACAGCAGCACTTCTGGCACGCGCCGAGCGAGGGCCACGGCGGCGACCTGATCTACTTCCAGGGCCATTCTTCGCCCGGCGTCTACGCGCGCTCGCTGATGGAGGGTCGGCTGCCGCCGGAGAGGCTGATCAACTTCCGCCGCGAGGTCGACGCGAAGGGCGTGTCGTCGTATCCGCACCCGTGGCTGATGCCGGACTACTGGCAGTTCCCGACGGTGTCGATGGGCCTGGGGCCGATCCAGGCGATCTACATGGCGCGCTATCTCAAGTACCTCGAGGCGCGCGGCCTGGCGCAGACGGCGAACCGGAAAGTCTGGGTGTTCTGCGGCGACGGCGAGATGGACGAGCCGGAATCGCTCGGCGCGATCGGGCTCGCCTCGCGCGACAGGCTCGACAACCTGATCTTCGTCATCAACTGCAACCTGCAGCGCCTGGACGGCCCGGTGCGCGGCAACGGCAAGATCATCCAGGAGCTGGAAGGCGAGTTCCGCGGCGCCGGCTGGAACGTGATCAAGGTGATCTGGGGCTCGTACTGGGACCCGATCCTCGCGCGCGACAAGGACGGCGTGCTCCTTCGTATCATGGAGGAGAGCGTCGACGGCGAGTACCAGAACTACAAGGCGAACGACGGCGCCTTCGTGCGCAAGCACTTCTTCGGCAAGCATCCGAAAGCGGCCGAGCTCGTCGCGCGCATGAGCGACGAGGACATCTGGCGCCTGAACCGCGGCGGCCATGATCCGCACAAGGTGTACGCCGCCTATGCGGCGGCGGTGAAGCACAAGGGCCAGCCAACGGTGATCCTGGCCAAGACGATCAAAGGCTTCGGCCTCGGCAAGCAGGGGCAAGCGAGAAATCCGACGCACCAGCTGAAGAAGGTCGACATCGCCACCATCAAGGAGATGCGCGACCAGTTCGCCATCCCGATCCCGGACGAGAAGCTCGAAGAGCTGCCGTTCTACATTCCGCCCGCCGATGCACCGGAGATGAAATACCTGCACGAGCGCCGCAAGGCGCTCGGCGGCTACCTGCCGCAGCGGCGGCAGAAGGCGGAGAAGACGCCCGCGGTGCCGGCGCTCGCGGCGTTCGACGCCCTGCTCAAGGGCTCCGGCGAAGGCCGCGAGATCTCCACCACCATGGCGTTCGTCCGCGTGCTCACCGCGCTCGTGCGCGACAAGGAGATCGGCAAGCGCATCGTGCCGATCGTGCCGGACGAGGCACGCACCTTCGGCATGGAAGGCATGTTCCGCCAGCTCGGCATCTTTGCGCCGGAAGGCCAGAAATACGAGCCGGTCGACAAGGACCAGGTGATGTTCTACCGCGAGGACAAGCAGGGCCAGATCCTCGAGGAAGGCATCAACGAGGCGGGCGCATTCTCGTCGTGGATCGCGGCGGCCACTTCGTACAGTCACTCCAATGAAGTGACGGTGCCGTTCTACATCTTCTATTCGATGTTCGGGCTGCAGCGCATCGGCGACCTCGCCTGGGCTGCGGCCGACCAGCGCGCTCGCGGTTTCCTTCTCGGGGCAACCGCGGGTCGCACCACGCTGAACGGCGAAGGCCTGCAGCACGAGGACGGCCACTCGCACATCTTCTCGTCGGTGATCCCGAACTGCGTGTCGTACGACCCGACGTACGGCTACGAGCTCGCCGTCATCGTGCAGGACGGGATGCGGCGCATGGTCAGCAATCAGGAGGATGTCTACTACTACATCACCCTGATGAACGAGAACTACGAGCACCCGGCGATGCCGCAGGCTGTGGAGCAGGGCATCCTGAAAGGCATGTATCTCCTGCGCGAGTCAAAGAGTAAGAACAAGCAGCGCGTGCAGCTGATGGGCTCGGGGACCATCCTGCGTGAAGTCGAAGCGGCAGCCGAGCTGCTGGAGAAAGATTGGGGTGTGAGCGCCGACGTGTGGAGCGCGACCAGCTTCACCGAGCTGCGGCGCAACGGCCTAGCCGCCGATCGCTGGAACCTGCTCCATCCGGAGTCGAAGCCGCGCCTGCCTTATGTCGCCGAATGTCTGGAAAAGCGGCCCGCGGGTCCCGTCGTCGCTGCCTCGGATTACATCAAGACGTTTGCCGAACAGATCCGGCCCTTCGTGCCGCGCGATCGTGTCTACCGCGTGCTCGGCACCGACGGCTTCGGCCGCTCCGATTCGCGCTCCAGGCTGCGCTACTTCTTCGAGGTCAATCGCTGCTTCGTCGCCATCGCCGCGCTGAAGGCGCTCGCCGAGCAGGGCGACGGCAAGACTAAGACGGTCGCCGACGCGATCAAGAAATACGGCATCGATCCCGAGAAAGCCGATCCCACTACCGTATGAGTCAGGTCGTCGTCCCCGACATCGGTGACTTCAAGGAAGTCGAAGTCATCGAGGTGCTGGTCAAGCCCGGCGATGCCGTGACGAAAGAGCAATCGCTCGTCACGCTTGAATCGGACAAGGCTACGATGGAAATCCCGTCGCCCGGCGCCGGCGTGGTGAAGGAGCTGAGAATCAAGGTGGGCGACAAGGTGTCCAAGGGCTCGCCGATCCTCGAGCTCGACGCGAAGGACGAAGCGCAGCCGGTGCCGAAGAAGGAAGCGCCCAAGCCGGAGAAGAAATCCGAACCAGCCGCACCCGCGGCGCAGCCGTCGTCATTCGGCGCCGCGCAAACGGTGCCGGTCCCCGACATCGGCGACTTCAAGGAGGTCGAAGTCATCGAGGTGCTGGTGAAGCCCGGCGACAAGGTCGCGAAGGAACAGTCGCTCATTACGCTCGAATCGGACAAGGCGACGATGGAGATCCCGTCGCCGGGCCCGGGGGTCGTCAAGGAAGTGAAGGTCAAGGTCGGCGACAAGATCTCCAAGGGCGCGGCGATCCTCATTCTCGAAGGCGGCGAGCAGCGGGCCGAGCCGCGCGCCGAAGCAAAGGCGCAATCCCCTAAAGCCGAAGCCGCCAAAGCAGCACCCGCTCCGGCGCGCCAAGCCTCGGCGCCAGCGCGCGACGCGCCGCGAGAGGCGGGCGCCGCATTGCCCCATGCGAGTCCGTCGGTACGCAAATTCGCGCGCGAGCTCGGCGTCGATCTCGCGCGAGTGCAGGCGAGCGGACCTAAGGGTCGCATCTTGCACGAGGACGTGCAGGCCTACGTGAAGGGTGTGCTGTCCGGAAAAGCGCCGGCTGGCAAGGCCGCGGGCGGTGCGCTGCCTTTCAACCTGCCGGCATGGCCGGACGTCGACTTCGCCAAGTTCGGCCCCGTCGAGAGCAAACCGCTGGCGCGCATCCAGAAGCTCTCCGGCCCGTACCTGCACCGCAACTGGATCTCGATTCCACACGTCACGCAGTGTGACGACGCGGACATCACCGACCTCGAGGCCTTCCGCAAGGCGCAGACCGCGGAGACCGAGAAGAAGGGTTTCAAGCTGACGATGCTCGCCTTCATGATCAAGGCCTGCGTCACCGCGCTAAAGCAGTATCCCCAATTCAACTCCTCGCTCGATAAGTCGGGCGAGAGCATCACCATCAAGAAGTACTTCCACATCGGCGTGGCGGTCGATACGCCGGGCGGACTCGTCGTGCCGGTGGTGAAGGATGCCGATCGCAAGGGCATCTTCGACCTTGCGCAGGAGCTCGCCGAGATCTCCAAGAAGGCGCGCGATGGCAAGCTCGCGCCCGGCGACATGCAGGGCGGAACCTTTTCCATCTCGAGCCTCGGCGGCATCGGCGGCACCTACTTCACGCCGATCATCAACGCGCCGGAGGTGGCGATCCTCGGCGTGTCGCGCGCCGCCATGAAGCCGGTCTGGGACGGCAAGGTTTTCGCCCCGCGCCTCATGATGCCCATCTCGCTTTCGTACGACCACCGCGTAATCGACGGCGCCACCGCCGCGCGCTTCACGAGCTTCCTGGTTTCGGTCCTGTCCGATATCCGCAAGCTCATCCTCTAGATGGCCAGCAACGAAGTGCAGGTCCCCGACATCGGGGATTTCAAGAGCGTGGAAGTCATCGAGGTCCTGGTCAAGCCGGGCGACAAGGTGGCGAAGGAGCAATCGCTCGTCACCCTGGAGTCCGACAAGGCGACGATGGAGATCCCATCGCCCGCCGCGGGTGTGGTGAAGGAGCTGCGCATCAAGGTCGGCGACAAGGTTTCGCAGGGCGCGCCGATCCTGGTGCTCGAGGCGGCGGAAGCCACCGCGCCGGTTGCTGCAGCAAAACCACCCCCCGCGGCGTCCCCGTCTCCTGTTGAGAGGACAGCGGCACCCGGCAACTACGACTGTGATGTGGTCGTGATCGGCGCAGGCCCGGGCGGCTACTCCGCGGCGTTCCGCGCGGCCGATCTGGGACTGAAGACCGTGCTCGTCGAGCGCTACCCGGCGCTCGGCGGCGTTTGCCTCAACGTCGGCTGCATTCCATCGAAAGCGCTGCTACATACCGCATCCGTCATGGACGCGGCGCGAGGCCTCGCCGACCACGGCATCTCCTTCGGCGAGCCGAAGCTCGACCTGGCGAAGCTGCGCGGCTTCAAGGACAAGGTGGTGGGCAAGCTCACCGGCGGCCTTGCCGCGATGGCGAAGATGCGCAAGGTGACGGTGATGCAGGGCGTGGCGACATTTGCCGGGCCGCACGAGCTTTCCGTGGACGGAAAGAAGCTCACCTTCGCCAACGCCATCATCGCCGTCGGCTCGCAGGCGGCGAAGCTCCCCTTCCTGCCGGACGATCCGCGCATCGTCGATTCGACCGGCGCGCTCGCGCTGCCATCGGTGCCAAAGAAGATGCTGATCATCGGCGGCGGCATCATCGGCTTGGAGATGGGCACGGTGTACTCGACCCTCGGCACCCGGCTCGACGTAGTGGAAATGATGGACGGCCTGATGCTCGGCGCGGATCGCGACTTGGTGGCGGTCTGGCAGAAGATGAACAAAGGCCGCTTCGACAACGTCATGCTGAAGACCAAGACGAGCAAGGTCGAGACGAGCGCGAAGGGCCTCACGGTGACCTTCGAAGGCGCGCAGCCGCAGACCTACGACATGATCCTGGTCTCCGTCGGCCGCGCGCCGAACGGCAAGAAAATCCGCGCCGACAAGGCCGGCGTGAAC
>C688J18823_10000375_pt1 | contig 25853 bp, 24 predicted proteins | sample HopSoiMetagenom1_FD_18823 | JGI IMG/M metagenome (IMG submission 18823) | reverse complement strand
GCGGCGTCGCCGTGCTCGCCCTCGACGTGGACAACTTCAAGTTGATCAACGACTCGCTCGGCCACGAGGTCGGCGACCGTCTGATCATCCAGATCGCCGCCCGCCTGCAGGAGGCGACGCGCGACACCGACCTCGTCGCGCGCCCGGGCGGCGACGAGTTCCTGATGCTGCTGGCCGACCTCGATCAAGTCTCGCCGGTGGTCGACGAGAACGGCGCGGCGATCTCGGCGCAGGCCGTGGCCCACCGCGTGCTCGAGTCGTTCGAGGCACCGTTCGAGGTCGACGGCACCGAGCTGTACGTGACCGCCTCTATTGGCATCAGCGTGTTTCCGCTCGACGCGGCCGACGCGACGAGCCTGCTGCGAAACGCGGACAGCGCGGTGTACCTCGCGAAGGAGAACGGACCCGGCGGGTACGTTCTGAACCACCTCGAGAACGACGGCGCGCTCAGCAAGCTGTCCCTGTCGACCCGCTTGCGCAAGGCGGTCGAGCATAAGGATTGGGCGCTCCACTACCAGCCGTTGATCAACCTGTTCACCGGCGAGATGTTCGGCGTCGAGGCGCTGATCCGGTGGCCCGATCCAGCCGGTGGCCTCGTGCCCCCCGGCGACTTCATCCCGCTCGCCGAGGAGATGGGGCTGATCGAAGCGATCGGCGCGTGGGTGGTCGAGGAGATCTGCCGCCAGGACGCCACGTGGCGCGACGAGGGCCTCGAGCTCGAGATCGGGTTCAACCTCTCGCCGCGACAGCTCTGGCAACCCGACCCGGTCCGCCGGATCGCCGATCAGATCGAGGGCTCGGGCATGGACCCGCAGCGGATCACGGTCGAGATCACCGAGTCGACCGCGATGAACGACCCGGACCGCACCCTCGAGGTGCTGCACGGGTTCAAGGACCACGGACTGAAGCTCGCGATCGACGACTTCGGGACGGGCTATTCGTCGCTGTCGCGACTGCGATACATGCCCGTGGATGTGCTGAAGATCGACCGGACGTTCGTCCGCGACGTCAACGCCGACAGACAGAGCGCGAGCATGGTCTCGGCGATCATCGCGCTCGCGTCCAACCTGCAGATGGATCCGCTCGCCGAAGGCATCGAGACCGAGGAGGAATGGCGGTTCCTCGCGGCGCGCGGGTGCTCGGCGGGCCAGGGCTTCCTGTTCTCGAGGCCCGTGCCGGCCGAGGAGATCTCCGCGATGCACCGCCGCGCGGGTATGACGGTCATCGACGGAGGCCTTGCGGTCTGACGATGCGCTTCGCTAGCCGGAGCCGGTTCAGCGCCGCTTCCGCGGGCGGAACCCTCCGCGGCGGCCCTTCGGGCCGCCGCTGAACACCACCCGGGGCGGCGCGACCTTCATGCCCTCGAGCTCGAACTCCTCATGCAGATCCAGCCGCGCGGCCATCCGCGAGACGTCTCCCTGCTGATCCGGTGTGACGAACGTGATGCTCGTCCCGGTCTTTCCGGCGCGCGCCGTCCGGCCCACCCGATGGACGTACGCCTTGTCGTCGAGCGGCGCGTCGTAGTTCACGACGAGCGTGATGTCGTCCAGGTCGAGGCCGCGTGCGGCGACGTCGGTGGCGACCAGGACGCCGACGTGGCCGTCCGCGAACCGTTTGAGCGCCCGGTCGCGCGCCTCCTGCCGCATGTCGCCGTGCAGCGCGAGCGCGTGCACACCCTGTGCCTTGAGCTGCCGAGCGAGCGCGTCGACGGCGCGCTTGGTGTTCACGAACACCAACGTGAGTCCCGCCTCGGCGTTCGCGACCTCGATCAGCTTGGTCAGCCGATCGTGGACCGGCACGAGGATGAACCGATGATCCGCCTCTTCCACGATCTGGCGGTCGTAGCCGGCGACTTCGTGAAGCACCGCGTCGCGCGTGTAGACCTCCGCGATCCGCCCGACGGCGCCGTCGAGCGTCGCCGAGAAGAACATCGTCTGGCGATCCTTCGGCAGACGACGGACGATCCGGTCGACCTGCGGCTGAAACCCCATGTCCAGCATCCGGTCCGCCTCGTCGAGGACGAGCACGTGCACGCCGCTCAGGTCGATCAGGCCTCGGATCGCGAGGTCGTCCAGTCGGCCCGGGGTCGCGATCAGCACGTGCGCCTTGTCGACGCCCCGCGCCTGCTCCTTGACGTTGGTGCCGCCGTAAACGGCCTTGACCGATAGCTCCGTCGCCGCGACGACAAGCTGGAACTCGGCGGTCACCTGCTGCGCGAGCTCGCGCGTCGGCACGAGGATCAGCGCCGCCGGCAGCGGCGACGCCGCGGGGTCAAGGCGGTCGGCGATCGGCAGCGCGAAGGCCAGGGTCTTGCCGGAGCCGGTCTTCGAACGCGCCAGGGTGTCGCGCCCGGAGCGGACGTCCTCCCACACCATGGTCTGGATCGGGAAGGGCTCGGTCATGCCGCGCGCTTCCAGTGCCGCGGCGACCGGCTCGGAGACCCCGAGCGCTCGGAAGCTCTCGGGTACCTCGGTCACCCCCTCAGGGTACCGCGCGGGTTTATAGCTCGAAGGCGCCGTCGAAGGCGCCGACCAGGTGGGACACGATCAGCAGCTGGGCGAGCGCCAGCGATTCGCTGCGCTCCGCGTCCTGCCCGGGCCGCTTCACGACGCCGATCCGGTCCCGCTGCAGACGCTCGTCGGGGTGCAACGAGGACCACAACGCTTCCTCGAGCTCGGCGCCGAGCGCGGGAGGGCAGTCGCCATCGATGTCCAGCACGCTCATCGGTCCGCGGCGGTCGGTACGGACCGACCAGCGCACGGGGGTCTCGCCACGCGCGCGGAACTCGCCGAGCAGCTCGCGGAGCGCCGGGAACGGCAGCGTCGGTCGCACGATGACACTTGCGGATAATCGCGCCTGCTCGGTCGTCACGGGATCGCCGAGGAACCGGACGATGACGTCGGCGTACTCCCGCTGCGGCCGGATGTACTGCGCCGCGTCGGGCTCCCGACGCTTCAACTCCGCGACGACCTCCTTCGGCGAGTAGCCGCGCTCGAACACGTCCCGCTCCAGCTTCCACCGATGGCGGAGCTCTTCGTCCGGTTCGAGGAAGACCGCGACGTCGATCTGGTCGCGCACCGACCGGTCGGCGAGCGGGAGGAGCCCCTCGACGATCACGATCTCGCCGGCCTCGACGCGTTCCTCGGCTCCGAACGAGCCGGTGTGGTGGTCGTAGGTCGGCTTCGACACCGCCGTCCCGGCGGCGAGCTGACGGAGGTGCTCGGCCATGAGATCCATCCGGTTGGCCTCCGGCGCGAGCGGCGTCACATCCAGGTCGGCGCGCGTCGCCCGGTCGTACCGGTGGTAGTCGTCCGTGCACACACGGCCCACGCGGCCGACCCCCAGGATGAACTCGACCCCTCGGGACAGCGTCGACTTGCCCGATGCGGAGTCGCCCGCGAGCGCGAGCAGTACCGGACGCAGCCCGGCGTCTCGGGCGGCCACCTTGGGCGCGATCGAAGGAACGGAGCCGTCGGACATGCGGCGCGAGCGTACCGCGGTGGTCCTCGGCGGCGATACCGCGACCCTGGCCCAGAACCCGTCCGGCGGTACGCTGATCGGTACCGAACCACGGGGGAGCCGGTGGGAGACGACACGCAACGCTGGAACGACCTGGCCGCGCAGATCGCCGTCGACAGCATCCGCGCGACCACCGCCGCCGGGTCGGGCCATCCGACCTCCTCGATGTCGTGTGCGCAGCTGCTGGCGGTGCTCTTCGCCGACCACCTGCGCTACGACATCAAGGATCCTCACTACCGCGGCAACGATCGGTTCGTGCTGTCGAAAGGACATGCGGCTCCCGGGCTGTACGCGGTGCTGAAGGCGGCCGGGGCGTTCGACGACGAGGCGCTTCTGTCGCTGCGCCGAGAGGGCTCTCCGCTCCAGGGCCACCCCGTTCCGATCCCGGAGATGCCGTGGGTCGACGTCGCGACCGGATCACTCGGACAGGGCCTTGCCGACGGCCTCGGGATGGCGCTGGCGATGCGGATGGATGGGATCGATGCGCGCGTGTGGGTGTTGCTCGGCGACTCCGAGATGGCCGAGGGGTCCGTCTGGGAGGCGATGGAGGCGACCGCGTTCCACGGGGTCGGGAACGTCACCGCGATCATCGACCTCAATCGCCTCGGTCAGCGAGGCCCCACGATGCACGGCTGGCACGCCGACGTGTTCCGCGATCGGGCACTGACGTTCGGATGGAACGCGATCGAGATCGATGGCCACGACGTCGATGCGATCGATCAGGCCTATCGCGACGCCGTGGCCGACGAACGACCGACGATGATCGTCGCGCGAACCGAGAAGGGGCACGGCGTCTCGTTCCTGGCAGATCTCGAGGGGTGGCACGGCAAGGCGGTGCCCGCCGACAAGCTCGATGCCGCGATCGAAGAGCTCGGCGGCGATCGGCATGTGCGGTGCACTCCTCCCGCGCCGATCGACGTGCCGCCACCGACGGCGTTCACCCCTTCGGATGTCCCGAGGCCGAGTTACGACGGTCCCATCGCGACGCGCAAGGCGTTCGGTGAGGCGCTCGCGTGGCTCGCCGGGACCGACCGCGACGTCGTCGTGCTGGACGGCGAGGTCGGCAACTCCACCTATACGGAGGACGCGGACGCGGTCGCACCTGACCGGTTCGTCCAGATGTACATCGCGGAGCAGTGCATGCTCGGCGTCCAAACCGGATTGCAGGCGATGGGCAAGACCGCGTTCGCGGCGTCGTTCGGCGTGTTCCTGATGCGTGCGGCCGACCAGATCCGCATGGCAGCGATCGGCCGCGCCGACCTGCGGTTGTGCGGATCACATGCCGGCGTCTCGATCGGCGAGGACGGGCCGTCGCAGATGGCGGTCGAAGACATCGCGCTGTTCCGAGCGCTCGCGGGCTCGACGGTGCTCTACCCCTCCGACGGCGCGAGCACCGTCGCACTGACCGAGCGGATGGCGAGGCTCGATGGCATCTCGTACCTGCGCACGACGCGCGAAGCGACGGCGTCGCTCTACGGCGCCGACGACGAGTTTCCGGTCGGTGGCTCGAAGACGCTCGCCTCGAGCGACGAAGACGACGTCACGTTGGTCGGCGCCGGCATCACGCTGCATGAGTGCCTTGCCGCGCGCGATCTGCTCGCCGCCGGCGGCATAACGGCCCGGGTCATCGACTGCTACAGCATCAAGCCGATCGACGAACACGCACTGCGAGCGGCGTTCGAGCAGACCGGTGTTGTCGTGGTCGCCGAAGATCATCGCGTGGAAGGCGGCCTGGGCGACGCGGTGCTCGACGCGCTCGCGTCCACCGGACCACTGGCCGGCCGGGTGCGGAAGCTCGCGGTCACGGAGCTGCCCGGCTCGGCGACGCCGACGGAGCTGCGAGCCTGGGCCGGGATCGACGCAGACGCGATCGCGGCGGCCGCGCGGGCAGAGCTCGACCGCTAGGCCGACCGTACCGACGCGGCGGAGGGCATCCCGCCGAACACGTAGGCGATGATCTCCTCCGGCGGCACCGGCTTGGAGAAGTGATAGCCCTGACCGAGCCGGCAACCCTTGTCCCGCAGGAACGCCAGCTCCTCCTCGGTCTCGATGCCCTCGGCGAGCGTCACGAGGTCAAGGCCGTTCGCGAGCTCGAGGAACGCCGTCACGATCGACGCCGCCTGGCGGTCGGTATGCACGTTCGAGACGAACGACCGGTCGATCTTCAGCACACGGACCGGCATGTGCCGGAGACGCGACAGCGACGAGTACCCTGTCCCGAAGTCGTCGATCGCGATCGCGAACCCGGCGTCGGTGAGCTCGTGCAAGATCCCCTGGGCTCGGTCGGGGTCCATCATCGCGGATGTCTCGGTGATCTCCACCATCACGCGCGACGGGTCCACGCCGCCGGACCGGAACTCCTGCTGGATCCGGCTCGCGAGGTCGGGCTGCCAGAACTGACGAGGCGAGAGGTTGAACCCCACCTCGATGTCGATATCGAGCTCCCGCCACGCGGCGACCTGGAACGTCAGCTCGCGCACCACCCAGTCGCCGATCCGCTCGATCAGGCCGAGCTCCTCCGCCAGGGGGATGAAGTCGTTCGGGGGGATCACGGTGCCGTCGGGCTCGATCCACCGGATCAACGCCTCGACGCCGACCATCCCGCCGTCCTGGAGGTCAACCACCGGCTGGTAGTGCAGTGTCCAGCGTTGGGCGTCGACTGCCTTGCGCAAACGTGTGACGAAGTGCAGGCGCGCGCCGGAGTCGGCCTCGAGGCCGGCAGACAGCACGAACGCAGCGCCGCCGCTCCGCTTGGCCTCGAACATCGCAGACTCGGCGTTCCGGATCAGCGTCGCGACGCCTTCGGCATCCCTCGGGAACAGGCTGATCCCGACGCCGGCGCTGATGTAGACCTCCGTCTCGTCGACGATGAACGGCTCGACGAACGCCTGATTGATCCGCTGCGCCACCGACTCGGCACGAAGGACCGCGCCATCGGGACCGGATTCATCCCGGTCGAGGTCCGCCAGCAGCATGAGGAACTGGTCGCCGCCACGCCGCGCCACGAGGTCGGTCTCACGCGTCGCCTCGCGCAATCGTTCCGATACGGCGACAAGCAGCCCGTCGCCGGCGACGTGGCCGAGCGAGTCGTTCACCAAGCGGAAGTCGACGAGGTCGACGCATAGGACCGCGACCGCGCCGTCGTGTCGGCGAGCACGTGCGACCGACAGCTCCGCCAGCTCCTCGAACATCTCGAGCGACGGTAGGCCGGTCAGCTCGTCGTGGTACGTGCGGAACGCCACCTGGTCATCGGTGGTCTTGCGACGGGTGATGTCGAGCATCACGCCGTGCGAATAACGGATCTTTCCGCGCTCGTCGCGCACCACCCGCGCCTCGTCGTAGACCCACACGACATGCCCGTCGCGATGGACCATGCGGTACTCCAGGCGGTAGGGCTCGCCGGTCTCGTTGTGCCGAACGTTCTCCGCGAGCGCGCGCGCCCGGTCGTCCGGGTGCAGGACACGCGGCCACAGCTCCGGATCGGTCAGCCACTCGTCGACCGTGTAGCCGATGACGTCCTCGATCTGCGGGCTGACGTACACCGAGCTCGCCACCTCGTCGGGCGCGTCGATGTAAGTGATGACGGGCCCTTCCTCGACGATCGTGCGGTACAGATCCTGGCGCATGGACCGCTCCGCGAGGATCTGCTGGCGAACGACCGACTCGCCGACGGCGGTCGCGAGGGCGCGCATCGCCGGCGCGACGTCGGCGCTCCAACGGCGGTCCGCACACAGATCGAACCCGACGAATCCCCACCAACCCTCGCCTTCGCCGACCGGGATCAGCCAGGTCGAGACGGTTCCTTCGGCGCGAAGGACCCCGCGCGTCGGCTCGTCCATCCTGTCGACGACCCCGACGACCTCGAGACCGCGGCCGAGCACATCGATCCACCCCTGGAAGTCCGGAAAATACGGATGCAGATGCTGATCGGAGTCCTCGAAAACGCCGGAAACGCTTCCGGCCGTCCACTCGGCGAGTAGGTCCATCCACAGCCGCCCGTCCGGACCGCGCATGTTCTCGAAGACGTAACAGCGGTCGGCGTCGACCTCGGCGCCGACGTTGGCCAATGCCGACGGAAGCTTCGATTTCCAGTCGTCGCCGGTCAGCAGCGCCCGGAGCGCGCCCCCGGGTGTGCCTGGACCAGCCCCCCGCTCCTCGGTCGCTGCCATACCTGTAGGGCATCGGTCCTGCGCACGAGCCGCTGAAGGCCTTCACCCCATCGCGTCCCGGCCTGCGGCGAGCCCTGTTACCCTTTTCCGGCGATGGCGGACTACCGAGAGATCATCCACGAGCGCTTCTACGTGAAGGTGCCCGGCGGCGACTCGCTGCGCAAGACCGCGGCGTCTCGGCAGAAACACTTGCTCGCCAACGGGTGGCGTGAGGTCGAACGGCTTCAGACGCCTGAGTACTTCCAGGTTAGGTTCGAGCGGACCGGCCATGCGCCGATGAAGGCTCGACTGCCGAAGAAGGGCCCCGAGATCCGCGATCAGCGACCCCGTCGGCGTGACAACCGGGGCGGGCCTGGCGGCCGACGCTAAGGCGTCACCGAATATCCTCCGGTTTTGAGGCTGTTCAGCCGAACGTTCCGCAGGTATCATCGGTCCGTATCGGCGTAACGTCCGTTCGCCCCGCGCGATCGCGACACGACAGCGACCCAGGAGGTGTCCCGTGAGCGTGGAGTTCCATCCCGAGGCGTCCGACGTCCGGCCCGGTCACCGCGAGGCCCACGCGCATGCGGGCGACCAGCCTTTCAGTTATCCGTTGAGGCGCGAGTACGTCGAGCCGGACTGGCGCCGGTTCGCGGGGTACCGCGACGTGACCGAGGAGCAGTGGAACTCGGCGCAATGGCAGCGCGCCCACTCCGTCAAGAACCTGAAGGAGTTCAAGCAGGCGCTCGGAGCGCACCTGACCGATGAACTCTATGCCGACATCGAGCGGGATCAGCAGGAGCGAGCGACGATGTCGATGCTGATCCCGCCCCAGATGATCAACACGATGGTCGAGACCGACCTCTACGCCGACCCGGTCCGCCGGTACATGGCGCCTGCCTACTCCGAGCGCGAGCCGGAGTGGCCGAGCCACCCGCTCGCGAGCCGCGACTCGCTGCACGAGGCCGACATGTGGGCGGTCGAGGGCCTCACCCACCGCTACCCCACCAAGGTGCTGGCGGAGCTGATCCCGACGTGTCCGCAGTACTGCGGACACTGCACGCGGATGGACCTCGTCGGCAACGACACGCTTCAGGTCCTCAAGTACAAGTTCGAGATGAAGCAGAACGACCGCTGGGACGCGATGCTCGACTACCTGCGCCAGACGCCGCAGGTGCGTGACGTCGTGGTGAGCGGCGGCGACATGGCCAACGTGCCTGCCAAGCGCCTGCAGGAGTGGCTGTTCAAGCTGATGGACATCGAGAACATCCGCGACATCCGCATCGCCACGAAGGGCTTGATGGGCATCCCGCAGCACTTCTTGCAGGACGACGTCCTCGCGGCGTACGAGGCGATCGCGACACGCGCCCGCGAGCGTGACAAGGACGTCGCGATCCACACGCACGTGAACGCCGCCCAACAGGTGACGCCGCTCGTCGGCACCGCGGTGCGCAAGCTCCTGGACATGGGCTATCGCGACGTGCGGAACCAGGGCGTGTTGCTGCGCGGCGTGAACACGTCACCGAACCAGCTGCTCGACCTGTGCTTCACGCTGCTTGATCACGGGAAGATCCTTCCGTACTACTTCTACATGTGCGACATGATCCCCAACGCCGAGCACTGGCGGCTGTCGGTCGCCGAGGCGCAGGGGCTTCAGTACTCGATCCTCGGGTACCTGCCGGGGTTCGCGACGCCGCGGTTCGTGTGCGACGTGCCGTTCGTCGGCAAGCGCTGGGTGCACATGCTCGACGAGTACGACCGCGCCCGCGGCATCAGCTACTGGCGGAAGAACTACCGCACCGGGATCGAGACGGAGGACCCGGAGGCGCTCACGCGCCGCTACCACTACTACGATCCGATCTACACGCTGCCGGAGGATGGACAGCAGTGGTGGCGCGACGAGATCGCGGCGGGCCTCGACGATCTGCTCGCGTCGCTGTCTGCGGAACAGGGCATCCCGGTCGGCGCCTGAGGCGCCGACCGCGGGTTCACCAGGCGATCTCGGCCGAACGCCGTTTGCGCTTGCGTTCCGCGGCCTCCGCCAGCGCGGCACGCGCCATCGCGGCCTCGTCCTCTCGGCTCGGCTCGCGCTCGATCGGCACGGCCATGCCGAACAGGCGGCACCATGCTGCTACGGCGTCGTCGGCCAACTGCAGGACGGCGTCGACCTCGAGCGCGTCGGCGGTGCGCGGCGTCTGCACGGACCACCCGGCCAGCGCCTGCGCGGTGTGCTGCCGCCAGGCGGCGTAGCTCGGCCCGATCCCGCAGCGTGCGGCCGCGTCGGTCGCCTCCTCGGGGATCGCCGTCGGCGAGACGCCGAGCAGGAACGGGATCGCGCCGTGTTCGCGCTCGGCGGCCACACCGTAGGTGAACGTCGGCTGCTCCCACATCGCGACTGCGGCGCCTACCTGATCCGCGGCCGAGCGCACGATCTCGTCGAGCGCGATGATCTCGTGGCCGTTGATCAGGAACCCGCCCCGCCAGTTGAGACCGATGGGCAGGCTGGACCGCAGGGGCGTGCTGAGCGACGCCCCCGCCTGATCGCGGAACGCCAGCCATCGCCGGTCCATGACCTCTGCAGTGTCGTACACGGAACGGCCGTTCTTGAGGAAGCGATCAAGGATGCCTGCGCCGCAAGACCATGAAGGGGATCACCGTGACCGCAAGAAGCAGGATCACGGTGATCGTCCAGCCGGCCCTCGATCCGGTGTCGGGTGGCACGGTCGCGGGCGATCTGCTCGGCAACAGGTGCGAGACCGTCGGCGAAGGCGACGATGCGACCTTCGCGAGCCGGTAGACCGGGACGTCGCCGACCACGTCGCATGCATCGCCGTCGCGCACCACGACGCTCCACCGTGCGCGCTCGACGTTCTCGGTTCCGTTCTCGGCCTCGCCGAGCAGGATCCGGCCCGGAACGGTCAGCGTGACGGAGCGACCGTCGATCGCCGGGGGATTGAACGAGGTGCTCGTCCGCTCGTAGACCCACATAACGTCCTCGGTCGCGCCGGCGGACGTGTCATCCCACCGCACGATGCGGTTCATCCCGCGTTCGTCGCCACGGGTGACCGGCGCGATCAACGGGTCGCGCACCAGCACGTCGATGCGAAGCGGGGCGCCGGAACCGTCCGGCACCCGGACGGGTTCGGCGAACGTGACCCGCCAGACCGCCGCGGTGCCGAGCTCGGCCGCCGACCCGTCCACCGCAACAACGTCGGCCGCCGAATCGACCACCGCAGCGCTCGAGCCGCAGGCGACGACGTCGCCCTTCGGGTCGCGCGCCGCCATCAATATCGGCACGGCGGCGACGAGCGCCAGCGCCGCCAGACGCCTCACGACGTCGGGCAGGTCCGGTCGCGTAACTTCGGATAGTCGAGGTTCGGCGGCTGTGTGAAGTCGAACGCGCCGCCGAGCGGCGAGGCCTGCGCGTCGCGATCCGTCATCGCCGGCAGGCCGTGCAGCTCCTCGATGAAGCGCAACACGCTCGAGAACTCATACACCGTGGAGTCGATCGACCCGCCGTCGGGATTCGACCCTGCGACCGTGTACGGCGAGATGATCAGCGCGGGCGTCCGCGGGCCGAGCCCCATGATGTCGTAGTGCGGCGGCACGACGTGGTCGTAGAACCCGCCGAAGTCGTCCCAGACGATCACGATCGCGGTGTGCGCCCAGTCATCGGAGTGGAAGATCGCGTTCAGATAGTCGACCGTCCAGTTCTCGCCCTCACAGATGTTCACGCCGCCGCCAGGGTGCTCGTTCGGATTGCCCTCCGGCGGGATCAGCCATGACACCTCGGGCAACTGGTTGTTCTGGATGTCCGACAGGATGGTCTCCGGCGGCTGCACCTTGTTCCACATCGAGCTGAAGCGCACGTGCCGGATCGCCTGCATCGCGTTCATCCACTGGTCCGTGTCGGCGTAGTACTTCCAGCTGACACCCGCCTTCTGCAGTTCGTCGGGGAGCACCTTGATGTTGATGCACGTGGGCGTGTGGACCCAGTACCCCGCGATCTTGAACAGGTTGGCCGGGTCGTCGAGGAAGTGATCCTCGAGGTTCATGATGGTGCGGACGTCGTTGTTCGACAGGTCCTCGATCGGGAACCGGCTCGTGTATTCCGTCGGATCGTCGCAGTAGCTGCCGGGGTGATCGGTCGAGCTCTTGTTGTCGACGATCCCATCGGACTGAGCCGCGACGGTGTACAGGTGCTCCGGGAACGTGGGGCCGTACATCGACGTGAAGAAGTGGTCGGCGAGCACGAACCGGTCGGCGAGCGCCCAGTACGCGGGCAGGCTCTTGCGGCTGAACTGTGTGTACCCGCTCAGGTCCTCGCCGAGCGGGACACAGTTGAAGCCGTCCATACGGCCTCCGTCGATCGCGGTCAGCCCCGGCACGAAGGCGTGCCCCAGGTCGTGCGGATACATGTACGGTGCCGGCGTGAGCTTGATCGTCGGGCCGGCCGTGTTGCCCTTGTCACACTGCAAGGTCTTGCCGCGACTCGTGCCGTCGGCGCCGGGGTACGAGCCGAAGTAGTTGTCGAAGCTGTGGTTCTCCTTCACCAGGAAGATCACGTGCTGGATCGGGTTGGAGTTCGGCTTGATCGACACGCTCGGGTTCACCGACGAGGTCACCGGTTGGGAGGGTCCGCCAGCGCTCGGTCCGGGCCCGGCGGCGCCCTCCGTGCCGCCGCTCGGCCAGAATTGCCACGCCGCGATCAGCGTGACGACGACCAACGCGACGACGGCCGCTCGGCGGCGCGCGATCTGGCTGCGGGTCGGCCGCCGCAGGTTCGACCGGCGGATAATCGGCGGCCCGTTCTGCACCGCGCGAGTCTACCCTTGGGCTTCGGCGCTCAGAGACGCCAATAACGCCCTGTGGCGCCTCGCCGAGTCACGCGCGCGGGCCACGTCAGCGATGTTGTGCACCTGCCACGTGTCGCCGGCTCGGTACAGCTCCCGGAACCCGTCCGCGTTGCGGATGTAGGTGGCGCCGCGGGTCAATACACCCTGCCACGCCGGCGCGTAGGCGTCGCCGCCCCAGTCCAGGAACACGCCCGGCCTCGACGGCAGCGGGTCGCCCCGGATCGCGGGGCCGAGGTCGACGCCCATCTGCTCGAGACCAGGCGTCGCCCCGGCCAGCGCGGCGATCGTCCCCGCGACGTCGACGTTGGACACCGGATCGGCGACCGTCGAGGCCTGCGTCCAGGGTGTTCGGATGGCGAACGGCACCCGGACCGACGGTGTGTACGGGTAGCGCTTGCCGTCAAGCCGATGCAGCCCCAGCGTGTACCCGTTGTCCCCCATGAAGACGATCACCGTGTTGTCGAGCTCACCGCGCGCGGCGATGGCGTCAACGATCTGGTGGAACCACGCGTCGACGGAAAGCAGCATCGCGCGCTCGTTCCGGTCGTCTTGGATGTACGCCTGGCGGTCCGCGTCCGTCTTCGCCGGAAGGTCGCGGACGTACCCAGGCTTGCCCCGTACATCGTTCATCGTCGCGAGATCCGGGAAAGGCGGCTCCAAGCCGTCGAACGCGCCCGTGTGCGCCGGCGCGGGGACCCACGGCAGGTGCGGCGCGTTCGGGGTGAAATAGAGGAACCACGGCCGCTCGGCCGGCGCGCCCTGCACGAACCGCAGCGCTTGCGCGCCGAGCACATCGGTGGCGTAGTCCGAGGGGGCGTCGCCATGGTGCCGGACGATCCCCTCGTCGACGACGTCATAGTCGTAATACGCGGTCGACTCGTCGGCGTTCTCCTTCGCGAACCAGCGGTCCCATCCCGGCGGGATGAACGGCTCGCGTCCCCAGGGGTAGAAGTTGAGGTATTTGCCGACCAACCCGGTGGTGTAGCCGGCATCGTGCAGCCACACGGGGAGCGTGTTCGTGTCGTCGAGGTTCGGGCCGTCATCGTTCGTGCGCACGCCCGTCTGGGTGTCGTAGCGACCGGTGAGGATCGTCGAGCGAGACGGGCAACACAGCGGGGTCGACGCAACCGCACGCGGGAACCAGAGCCAGTGACCCAGCGGATCGGCCAGCTGCGACTGCAACCAGGGCATCGCCGGCGGCCCGGAGGCGATCGTATCCAGCGTCTGGTCGTCGGTGAGCACGAGCAATACGTTCGGCCGCGGATCGCGCGCAACGACCGGGGGGCTCCCACTGAACACGGCCGCCGCGACGACGCTGCAGATCGCCACAAACGCGGCGATCACCTTCGTCACGCCGTCTCCTTCCGCGCCTTCGAGATGTGCTCTGCCAGGAGATCGCGGGCCGACTCCAGCGTCACGTAGTTCGCGAACGCCGTCTCGGCGTCCACCGGTGGGCGCAACTCGATCAGGTCATCGAGCAGCAAGCCGTTGGCCCGGAACGATCGGATCCATTCGCCGTACGGGAGCTGGTATCCGACCGAGCGACGTCCGCGTTCCATCGCATCCGGCGACTCCGACATACGGCCGTTCGAGCATGCGACCGGGAGGACCGTCAACCATCGGCCACGTCACCCAGGTGAACGGCGTCGCGCCGCTGAAGACAAAGCGGCCGCCTGGCCGGCAGGACGCGTGCGACCTCCGGAACCGTCCGCGCCGGATCGGTGGATCCGACCGCGCGTGATCTCGTCGAGCGCGTGCACCTCGTCCTCGGGGATGGCCCGGGTGCCCCGCCCGAAGTCACGCGAGGGCCCGAGGAACTCGCTGTGCCGCTGCTGATAGTTGATGCTGTCGGCCTCCCAACTCGCGAGGTTCGCGCGCACGTCGTCGCAACTCATCGGTCGAGCCAGCCGCCGTCGGCGCCATTGGCGTCGGCGACGATGCCTGCCGCGATGGACAGCGCGATGCCGTCGGCGTCCTTCCGCCCGAGGTCGAGTCCGACCGGTGCATGGATCCTGGCGATCACGTCGTCGGGCACGCCCATCGCACGAACCGCGTCGAGGTGGCGTTCGACGTGTCGGCGCGAGCTCATCATCCCCACGAACCCTGCCTTCGAGCGCGCGGCCTCGGCCAGGAGCTCACTGGCGTACGGGGCGTCGTGGTCCGTCAGGACGACGGCATCTCGCTCGGAGAGCGCGACGCCGTCGAGCGAGGGCACCACCGGCTCGTCGTCGGCCGCGACGCGTTCGCGTCGCGGCTCGACGACCACCACGCGATAGCCGAGCGGCGCCAGGTGGCGGCGGACCGCCCGCGCGACGTCCGTCGCCGACACGGCGTACACACGCGGCGGGGACCGATGCGGTTCGACGAAGACCTCGACATCGCCGTCGGGGTGGTGCAGAACGGCCGTCGTCGCCTCGTCGTGGTCGATGGCACGTGCGCGGCCTCGACCGCCTGGGTGTCGAACTCGGAACAGCCGAGTGTTCCCGACGCCGGGCCACCCGGCACGATGGTCATGCGCGACCCAACCCGGCACGGCGGCGACCCGGCGACGACCTTGACCGCCGTGACGTCCACCCGGTCTTCCGGCGCGGCGGCGGTCGGGGCGCTCGGCGCTAGACTCGCGGCGCTCGGCGTCGCCGCGGCCGGGTGGGCGCCCGTCATCCCTCCCGAGAGCTCCATCGCATGCGGCAGGATCGGTAGGACCGCTTCGAGCGATTCCCGCACGCCCTTCGGCGAACCCGGAAGGTTCACGACGAGCGCTTCGCCGATGGTCCCGGCGGTGCCGCGCGACAACGCCGCCATCGGCGTCTGCGCCAGCCCGGCCGCACGCATGAGCTCGGCGAGACCGGGCGCCTCGCGGTCGAGCACAGCCTTGGTCGCCTCCGGCGTGACGTCGCGCGGACCGAACCCGGTCCCGCCGGTCGTCACGACCAGGCCGTGCGACGATGCCAGCCGCCGCAAGACCCGTTCGATCTCCGTCCGTTCGTCCCCGACGACCTCACGCGCGGTGACGTCGAAGCCGGCGTCGCCGAGCAGCCCCTGAGCGGCGTCTCCGGAGGCGTCGACGCGCGTGCCTCCCGACACGCCGTCGGAGATCGTGAGGACCGCAGCCACCGGTCGCGCCATCGCGTCATCCTCCCACCACGCGGCGGCGTCGGCCTAGGCGGTCGGTTGGAGCGCGTCGATGATCCCCGCCGCGATACCCGGCGCGTCTCGCAGGCTCTTGTTCCGCTTGAAGACCGCGCGTCCGCGGACGTCGGCGCCGCGCATGTCGAGCCAGTCGCTCAGCCGGTCGAGCGTCGACATCGGCGCGAGCTCGCACGTGCAATAGACGACCGTCGGACGGCCTTCCAGGTCCGGCAGCGCATCGATCGCCTCGCGCGTGCCACCCGCCGGCCCGACCCCGACGATCAGGAGTCCCTTCACCCACGTGCCGACGACCAACGCGTCGGATGCCGCGATCGTCCCAGGGTCGACGGTCCCCAAAGGCGCCGTCGTCGCCTCGGTGCCGAGCGTGCGCAGTTCGTCGCGGAGGGCCCGAGCCACCGTCAACGTGAACCCGCGTCTGGACTCGTAGAGGATCAGCACCCGCATCGGCCCGTATGGATAGCAGGTCAGAGGCCGACGCCGCCCGCATGGCGATCCACCGCCCGGGGTACCCTGGTATCACACATGCAGAACCAGATCGCCGCCGCGCCCGCCGAGGGTCCACTGATCGACACGTTCGGACGGATCGCTGACGACCTCCGCATCTCGGTGACCGACCGGTGCAACTTCCGGTGTACCTACTGCATGCCCGCCGAGGGCCTCCAGTGGCTGCCCAAGGAGGAGCTCCTGACATTCGAGGAGCTGACGCGGCTCCTGGCCTTGTTCGTCCGCCTCGGGGTGCGAGGGCTCAAGATCACCGGCGGCGAGCCGACGATCCGCGCCGATCTGCCGACGCTCGCCGGGATGTTCCGAGCCGTCGGGCCCGAGCTTGACATCTCGATCACGACGAACGGCTTGCTGCTCGACCGGCTCGGTGAGCCACTCGCGGCGGCCGGCGTCGACCGCGCAACCGTGTCCTGCGACTCCCTGCTGCAGCACCGCTTCGCAGAGATGACACGTCGCGATGCGCTCGACAAGGTGCTCGCCGGCATCCGCGCAGCGCAGGCGGCGGGGCTCACCCCGATCAAGATCAACACGGTGGTGATCGGCGGCACGAACGACGACGAGGTCGTGGACTTCGCGCGCTGGGCGCGCGAGACCGGATACGAGGTTCGCTTCATCGAGTACATGCCGCTCGATGCGCAGCACGCGTGGGAGCGAGCGAAGGTAGTGCCCGGCGCTCGCATCCTCGACGCGATCGACGCCGCGTTCCCACTCTCGGCGCGCCACCACGAGACCGAGCCGGCGACGACGTACGGGTTCGCGGACGGATCGCCCGGCACGGTCGGTGTCATCGCAAGCGTGACCCAACCGTTCTGCGATACGTGCAACCGGCTGCGTCTCACGGCTGAAGGCCAGTTCCGCACGTGTCTGTTCGCGCTCGATGAGATCGACCTTCGCGCTCCGATGCGCGACGGTGCGTCCGATGACGAGCTCGAGCGTCTGATCCGCGACGCGGTCTGGGGCAAATGGTCCGGCCACCGGGTGAATCATCCCGACTTCGTGCAGCCCGCGCGCTCGATGAGCGCGATCGGCGGCTGAGCTCCTTACAGGTCGGCGATCGGGAGCTCGGGCACGTCGCCCGCGGGCTCGAACCCGAGGATCTGCCCGTAGAACGAGAGCTCGGCGTTGCGGGCGTCGACGATGGTCTCGGCCTTGCGGAAACCATGGCCTTCACCCTGGTACAGGCGGTACGCGTGCGGGATGTGCTTGCGCTCGAGCGCCGCGACGATGAGCTCCGCTTGGGAAGGCGGCACGACCTCGTCATCCGCGCCCTGCAGCACAAGCATCGGTGTCGACAACAGATCCGTGAAGTTGATCGGGCTCCGCGCTCGATAGGTCTCCTCTGCCTCCGGCCACGGTCCGATCATCGTGTGCTCGTATCGGCTCTCGAACTTGTGCGTCTCGCCCTCGGCGAAGGGCACAAGATCGGCGATCCCGAAGTACGAGGCGCCCGCTGCGAACACGTCAGTGAAGGTCAGCCCGCACATCACGACGTAGCCTCCGGCGCTGCCGCCCCGGACGAGCAGGCGGTCTCCGTCGACGTCGCCGCGGTCGATAAGGAACCGAGCGGCGTTCACGCAATCCTGCAGATCGACGACGCCCCACATGCCGTTCAGCCGTTGCCGGTACGCACGGCCGTATCCCGTCGAGCCGCCGTAGTTCACGTCCACCACGCCGAATCCGCGCGACGTCCAGTACTGCATCGTCAGGTCGAAGACCGAGGTGGTGTGGCTGGTCGGTCCGCCGTGCGCCATGACGATCAACGGCGGACGGCCATCATCCGGTCCCGTGACGTCCGAGTTGGCCGGCGGGTAGAACAGCGCGTGCGCCCGAAGGCCACCTTCCGTCGGGAACTCGATCGCCTCCGGCACCGAGAAGTACGCCGGATCGACGGGTGACTCCGTCGAAGTCTTGATGACGTCGACGGAGCGGACGGAGAAGTCCAGCCACACGAGCTCCGTCGGGAGGGTCGCCGACCCTGCGATGAACACGATCGTCGACCCAGCGACGTCGATGGATGGACCGAACCGCAACGCGTCGTAGGGCAGATCGAGATCCGTCAGCTCGCCCGTCTCCGGATCGAGCGCCGCGATCGATGTTCGCGCGTCGCGGTCGTACATACACACGATCCGCCCATCCGACAGGAACCCGAACGAGCGCTCGCCCATCACCCATTGCGGGTAGCCGAACTCCGCCTCGGCGGCATGTAGCACCCGGCGCTCGCCCTCGCGCGCGCGCTCGAGGTTCCACCAGCCACTGCGGTCCGAGGCGAAGACGAGGTCGCCCGACGGGCTCCACTCCGGATCCCAGATCGACTCCTCGGCGGCCCGGCCCGCGATCGGCGTGGCCTCGCCGAGCTTGGCCTCGCGTGACAGGTCGGCGGCGTACAGCTCCGTCCCGTCCCACGGCATCCACGGCAGATCCCACTCGAGCCATGCGAGTCGGTCGCCGTCGGGCGACACCCGAGGCGACGAATAGAAGTCGCGGCCGGTCGCAAGCACGTCCGGCTCGGCCGAACCGTCCGTCGGCACCGCGACGAGCTCGTTCACCACGTCGGCGACCGCCGGTCCGAGATCGTGACGCTCGCGGACACCGATCCACCAGCGGCCGTCCGGGGTGATCGTGCCGTCCGCGTACCGATGCGTGCCATCGGTGTCCGGCGTGATCGGCTGCGGGGTGCCGCCCTCGGGCTGCCGGTACAGGCGCGCATCGGGCCGGTTCGAGAAGTACACCGTTCCGAGGTGCACGGTGTACGCGCCGCCCCCGTACTCGTGCACCCTGGTCCGCACGTCGAACCCCTCCGGTGTCACGTCGGCCGGCGCGGTATGCGGGTCGCCCTTGCAGACCACGCCTCGCCCGCCCTCGGTCGGACGCATCTCCGTCCAATAGACGATGCCGTCGTCCAGGAGCGCCTCGCCGAGCCCGACCCCCGCCGTGGCGAGCATCTGCGCCGTGATCGGCGACGGCCATGCGCCGTAGGGAACGACGGTCATCGCGGGCACTTCCCCACGACCACGCGCGTGATCGGAACCGGGCCGCCCTTCGTCGACGTCACGTCGCGGAACCCGCCCTTGGCCATCACCTTGCGCACGTCGCGCGCGCGATCGGGGTCCGTCTCCATCAGGACCCATCCGTTCGGCTTGAGCCAGTCCGGCGCCTCGTCGACCGTGCGTCGCACGAGGCCGAGACCGTCGGGGCTCCGGTCGGTCAGCGTGTGCGCCGGCTCCCAATCGCGGATCTCGTCGGGCAGGTCGTCGAGCTCGTCGTTCGCGACGTACGGCGGATGGATAGTGATCACGTCGACCTTGCCACGGAGCCGCTTCGGGACGGGGCCGAACAGGTCGCCCGAGCCGAACTGTGCCTTGACGCCAAGCTTCTTCGCGTTCCGTCGTGCGAGCTTGACACCCTCCGTCGAGAGCTCGGCACCGAACACCTCGGCCTTCGGAACTTCGGACGACACCGCGAGCGCGATCGTGCCCATGCCGCTCGCGAGGTCGACGTGCACCGGCTTCTTCCGCTTGCGGAGACGGCGGATCGCCTGTGCAGCCAACCACTCCGACGAATCGCGCGGCACGAACACGCCCGGCTCGACGATCAGGTCGAGGCCTTTGAATTCCGTGGTGCCGGTGATGTGCGCCACCGGCTCGCCCGTGTACCGGCGCTCGATCCACTCCTCGAACGTGCGCTGGTCCTTCGCCGAGATCCTGTCGTCGGCATCGGGCTCCTCGCCGAGCAGATCGAATAACAAGATCTCCGCCTCGATCTTCTCGCGACCCTTCTGCCAGTGGTCGATCGCCGGCGAGTCCTTGAGTCGTGTGGTGCCCTGTCGGATCAGCGCGCGTGCCTTCATGAGCGCCACATGCTAGCCGTGTGCCGGTCGGTAGACTCGTTCGCATGCCTCGCGCGACCGACGAGCACGCGGCCAAGATGCCGGCGAAGCCGAGGAAGCCGCGCGCCAAGAAGCCGAGCACGAACGGATCGGGTCCGTTGCGGCTCACCGGTGATCGACTGGTCGTGCGGACGCCGGGCAGCGCGGAGCGCAAGAGCGCCGGCGGTCTGCTGATCCCTGCGACGGCGATGCCGGCGCCCAAGCGCCTCGCCTGGGGCGACGTGACGCACGTGGGTCCCGACGTGCGGGTCGCGAAGACGGGCGACCATGTGCTGTTCCTGCCATCCGCCGGCCTCGAGGTCGAACTCGATGGCGAGGATCTCGTCTTGCTACGAGAACGCGACGTCCAGGCCGTGTCGGAAGCGACCGACGCGTCGGCGAAGGATCGCGTGCCCGGCCAGTACCTCTAGGCCGGCACGAAGCTCAGCCGGATCGTCCGTACGTTGTTCTCACGGTTGGGGTCGATGAGCACGATCGACTGCCACGTCCCGAACGCGATCTCACGGTTCAGCACCGGCAGGATGAGCGATGGGGACACGAACGCGGGCAGCAGGTGGTCGCCGCCGTGTCCAACGCTTCCGTGCCGGTGCGTGTAGCGATCGTCGCGGGGAAATGTCCGCTCGAGGAGCTCTTCGATGTCGACGTCCGAGCCGGCGCCGGTCTCGATCACCGCCAGACCCGCGGTCGCGTGCGGCACGAAGACATGAAGGAGGCCGTCCGAGCCGGCCTCCTCCGCGAATGCGCGGACGTCTACGCTCAGATCGACGACGCGCCGACCGTGGGTATCAACGCTGATCGTTCGCGACAGCATCGGCAGCTCCGATGATTGGCGGCGGGCATCTTCGCCTCATGAACCGGTACCGAAGGCGATGAGAGTCGCGATACAGGCCCCGCACCAACCTCCCAAGGATATGAAGATCCCACGATCGACGCTCGTATCGAGCGACGAAGTAGACGCTGGGGTACTCAGGTTCGGCCATCCGCCGGGGCGGGCAGAGTTCGCAACACGGTGACGTATGTAAGTAAGCATGTAATCTGGAGTGCATGACAGAACAAGGCGACTTTCAAGAGCACCTCGAAGGGTGGTTCATAGGCCGGCTTCCGGGAGATTGGTTCACGGGCGCGCCGGAGGTCACGTTCGACCGGGACGAGATCCTGATCATCGGGACGCTGGCCGATCCGGATCTGCCGGCCGATGCCGGTCCGGAGACCCGCAAAGCTGCGACGGAGGCTCGCATCCAGGGCTTCCGTGAGGACACCCGACGCCACCGGATGCGGATAGCCGACGAGGCAGAACGCCGATTCGGCCGCAAGGTCAGTTGGGGCGCCCGCTCGGGCGACCAGCGGGTCCTGTTCACCACCGTAGCGACGCCGGCGATGACGCGGCTGCGGATGCCGGAGCGCTTGGTGCTGGACACCCTCGTCGACGCCGGGGTCGCGCGATCCAGGAGCCATGCCCTCGCCTGGTGCGTGCGGCTCGTCTCCGACAAACAGGAGGACTGGCTCGGCGATCTCCGGAAGGCGCTCGAGAGCGTCGAGGCGGTCCGTCGGGAGGGTCCGACCGATTAGTTAGGCGTCCGGTGGGCTAGGAGGGCGTCGCTCGAGGGCGACCACGACGCTCATCGCCATCCTCACCACCACGGCGTCACCGGGTTGAAGACCATCGGGCACGCTCTCGGCGCCCAGTTGCGCTTGTGCGAACGTTCCGTCGGCGAACGCGAGTGCGACGGTCACGTGCGGTGACCCGTGCACCTCGTACGGATGCACCTCCGCAACGACCGCAGTACGCTCGCCAAGCACCCCGTGAGCGTATCCCGTACTCAAGCTCGGCTCCGCGGCGGCCGACGGAACTACATGCCTCCGGGGGGATGCCAGTTCCGACGTCGCCTGCGCACGATCGTTGTCGCGACGGCTGCGTCGGCGTCGATGTGCTTGCCGCTGCTCGGCACACCCGTCCATGCCGCACAGCGCGTGCGGCACGACCGCGTGACGGCGGGCGAGACCGGCTCGGGTGAACCGGCGCTCCCGGTCGTGTATCCAACATCCCGCAGGCAGCTCCCCGGTCTGACGACGGCGCGCATGGCGAAGGCATCGGGCGCGACCTTCGCGGATCTCGACGCCAACGATGCGTGGGCGCGGGCGGCGATCCGATGGGTCGCGAGCGAAAACTCGTGGATGTTGGACTTCGCGCCGAACCCTAACGGCACGTACAACTTCCGGCCGGCGGCGACGGAGACGCGCAGATACTTCGCGCGGTCGATCGTTCGGGCCTTCGCGCCCGGTCAAAAACCCGACGGTTCGGTCGTGTTCTCTGACGTCGACGCGTCGACGTCGTGGTATCGCTGGGCGGCGGTCGCGGTGCAACACCGCTGGATGACCGCGCGCAACGGCGTGTTCGATCCCAACGGCACGGTGACGATGGCGATGGTCCACCGCGCACTCGTGCTCGCGGTCGGGCTCGGTGCCACGGCGAAGGCGCTCAACCACATCCACACGCGCGACGGCATGCATTTCAGGGTCGCCCCCAACTTCGGCACGACGGTCCTCGGCATGCTGCTGGACCTCCGGTACAACGCCCCCACCGGCTCGGAGTCGATGGATGTCTCGCCGCCCGACGACATGTCGCGTGCACAGGTCGCGTACTCGCTCGCGCGTGCGACGACCCTCCCGTCCTGGGCAGTGCCCAACTTGCGCGGGCAATACAAGAACGTGCAGCTCCCGCATCTTGGACAGCGGATGCGTGCCCTCGTCCAATGGGGGATCAGATACGCGGGCTATCCGTACGTATGGGGCGGCGAGTGGGGTTTCAACCGGAGCGAGCCGCTGGCCCTCGGTGGTCAGCCGCGCAGTGGCTTCGACTGCTCGGGACTGACGTGGTGGCTGCTCCGAGCGGACGACAGCAGCGCGTGGAAGATCCATCCGCCGAGGCCGTACAAGGGTTGGTCGCTGCCGCAGCGCACGTCGACCGATATGGCCGCGATGGCCCCAAAGCGGATCAAGTACGGCGATCTGGTGCCCGGCGAGATCATGTTCTACGACGGCGACGGCGACGGTGTGGTCGATCACGTCGACACGTACATCGGCAACGGTTATGCCTTGGACTCGTCGAGCACGCCGGGCGGGGTGTCGATCATGTGGGTGGGGAACAGCCACGGGCTGTACGGCTCGGACTGGTACCGCACGCACTTCAAGTGGGGCCGGCGGGTCCTGCCCCGTTAGTCGGCGGCGATCGCGCGATCCAACGTCGCGCGCTCGTGAGCGGTCAGCGGCCGTGACGACCGCGCGTCCGCGTCGTGCGCGACGATGACCGACGCAGACTCCGCGGCCAACCACCCGGCCCTGGCGACGATCCGCTCGGCGGTGTGGATCGACGACGTGCCGTACCCGACGCCGCGGCACGACACGATGACCTCATCGTCGCCCTGAGAAAGCTCTCGTCGGTAGTCGATGGCGATCCGCACGATCACGAAGTCGACCGTCGGACCGAGCGTCTCGAGGACCCAGCGGTCGCGCGCCTCCTCCAGATAGTTGAGGTACACGGCGTTGTTGACGTGGCCGTAGTTGTCCACGTCGCGCCACCGGACCGGNATCGTGACCTCGACCATGNCGCGCCGAGCCTAGATGGTCGAGAGCCCCGGCCGCGAAGCGGCCGGGGCTCAAGACCGGAGAGAGGGGCTCCACCCCGTCCTTCGACCGCCCCCGCAGCGGGGTTCGCTCACCGATGTTGCGATGATGTGTCAGTCGTCGTGCTCGGCGATCCGGCGGTCCATCACGTCCGCGAGCGCCACCGCACCGGCCGGCGAACCGGTCACGGCCGCGAGGAACTGCGCCCGGTCGAGCGAGCGGAGCGACGCGAACCCTGAGGCCGTGACGGTGGCCGTCCGAGGCACGTCTCGGAGCAACGCGATCTCACCGAAGAAGTCGCCCGGCCCCAACTTCGCTAGCGACTCGCCATGCCGCGAGACCTCGACCTCGCCTTCCTCGATCACGTAGAAGCGGTCCCCAGCTTCGCCCTCGCGGATCACGATCATGCCGGGATCGGCCTCGATCGGAACGAGGTTGCGCGCGACGCGTTCGATGTTCGCCGGTCCGAGAGGCCCGAATATCGGCGTCCCTCGGAGCAACGCGACGTCCGCCGGATCGGCGAGGCGAGCGTCGTCATCCACAGAGCCGATCCGCCGGATGACGAGCAGCGCGACCACCGGCAGTGCCAGCCCGGCGAGCACGAACGTCGTGTCGACGCCCAACGTGACGACCAGGATCGGCGCGACCGCGGACCCTACCGCGAGCGCCGCCATCGACAGCCCCTCCTGCACGCCGAACACACGCGCCAGCACGTCATCGTCGACGGTGCGTTGGAGCAACGTGCGCGCCGTGACGTCGAAGAAGCTCTTGCCGATGCCCGCGATGCCCAACAACAGGATCGCGGTGAGCGGACCTTGCGCGAGCGCAACCAGCGCGATCGGCACCCCGATCACAACGACGCCGAGCACGAACGCGGGCGCGAGCCGCGAGCGGCCGATCAACGTCATCGCCGCCGCGGCACCGAGCAGACCGCCGACCCCGACGGCCGCCGAGAGCACGCCGGGCCCGGCGGGTCCCATCGAGAGCACCCCGTACGCGAGGATCACCGTGAGCACGTCGAGGGCGCCGATCACGGCGGTCTGGCCGGTTACGAACCCGAGCAAGAGCCGTGCGCCGGGCCGGCGGCGGAGTTCACGGAACCCCTCGAGCGCGCCACCCGTCGCGGATGTGGTCGTCACAAGCCGCGTGCGCGCGTGCACCGCGAGCACGGCGATCCCCATCAGTGTGAGCGACACCGCCATCACCGCGAACACGAGCCACGGCCCGCGGAGCGCGATCATCACGCCTGCGACCAACGGCCCGATGAAGACGGCGAACCCCTCGAGGGAGCTCGTGAGCGCATTCGCGGCGGTGAGCTGCGCGGGCGTGTCCGCCAGTTCGGGCAGGACCGACAGGTGCGTCGGGCGGGTGGCCGTGATCGCGATGTTCAGCACGACCGCGCCGGCGTACACGAACCCGGCGGGGAGGTCCGCCGTCAGCGCGATCGCGGTGAGCCCGGCGGCGAGACCCTGGGCGACATACGACAGCGCGAGCGCTCGCTCGCGCGGCATCCGATCGCCGATCTGCGCGACGAACGGCGCAAGCAGGGCGGCGGGCACGAGTAGTGCGACGGCCGCGATGCCCATCGCCCCCGTTCCGCCCTGCCGGTAGGCGTAGACCAAGATCGCGATCCATTGCGCGGACTCGGTGGGGCGAAAGATCGCGAAGGCGAACAGGACGAGCCGCAGGCTGCGATCCTGCACGACCGCCGCGATGTTGCGCCCGATGTCGCTGCGAGCCCACACGGGCGGATGCTCGCACCCTGTCGTAGCAGCCTGCAACACGCCCGCACACGCAACGAGGGCCCCGAAGGGCCCTCGTTGCTACCGCTGGTGACCCGGACTCAGAAGTCCATGTCGCCGCCGGGCATCCCGCCGCCCGCCGGCATGGCCGGCTGCTTCTCGGGCTTCTCGGCGACGATCGCCTCGGTGGTGAGGAAGAGCGCGCCGATGGACGCCGCGTTCTGCAGCGCCGAGCGCGTGACCTTCGCCGGGTCGACGACGCCGTACTTGATCATGTCGCCGTAGTCGCCGGTCGCAGCGTTCAGGCCCTCACCCTCCTTCAGAGCACGAACCTTCTCGACCACCACGCCGCCTTCGAGGCCGGCGTTCGCGGCGATCTGCTTGATGGGCTCCTCGAGCGCGCGACGCACGATGTGGGCGCCGG
>C688J18823_10000374_pt1 | contig 25856 bp, 21 predicted proteins | sample HopSoiMetagenom1_FD_18823 | JGI IMG/M metagenome (IMG submission 18823) | reverse complement strand
GGGAACAAAGCTTTCTGCCATCCAACAAGCAGAGGATCGTGATTTGTTCCGAACTTTGATGAACGAACTAAATGAACCTGTACCACAAAGTGATATTATCCATAATCTTGATGAAGCATATAAATTTGTAGCTGAAATTGGATACCCAGTGATCGTTCGTCCTGCCTTCACACTTGGAGGAACAGGCGGGGGTATTTGCCATAATGAAGAAGAATTAATCGAAACGGTTACAAGCGGATTAAAATATAGTCCTGTAACACAATGTTTATTAGAAAAAAGCATTGCTGGTTTTAAAGAAATTGAATATGAGGTAATGAGAGACTCTGCTGATAATGCCATTGTTGTTTGTAATATGGAAAATATCGATCCTGTGGGTGTTCACACAGGTGATTCGATTGTAGTGGCACCAAGCCAAACATTGAGTGATCGTGAATATCAGTTGTTGAGAAATTCATCTTTAAAAATTATCCGTGCTTTAAAGATTGAAGGGGGTTGTAATGTGCAACTGGCCCTAGATCCAAACAGCTATAATTATTTTATTATTGAAGTGAATCCTCGTGTTAGCCGTTCATCTGCACTTGCATCAAAAGCGACAGGTTATCCGATTGCTAAGCTTGCAGCGAAAATCGCTGTTGGATTGACACTTGATGAAATGATGAATCCAGTTACTGAGAAAACCTATGCTTGTTTTGAACCAGCACTGGATTATATTGTGACAAAAATCCCACGATGGCCTTTTGATAAGTTCGAATCAGCAAATCGTTTACTTGGTACTCAAATGAAGGCTACTGGAGAAATCATGGCCATTGGACGTACGTTCGAAGAATCTTTATTAAAGGCCATTCGCTCACTTGAAAATGACATATACCATTTCGATTTACCAAATGGTAAAGAATTTAGTGATGAAAAGGTTGAAAAAAGAATTCGAAAAGCTGGAGACGAACGGTTATTCTATATCGCTGAGGCTTTAAAACGCGGCGTAACCCCAGAGACCATTCACGAATGGAGCCAAATTGATTTATTTTTCTTATATAAAATGCAAGGAATTGTCAAGTTAGAAAAAGAACTCGCTTCACATCCATTTGATCGTGAATGGGCCGAAAAGGCAAAGAAAAAAGGTTTTTCAGATATTGCCCTGGCAAAAGTTTGGGATTCATCGGAGAAAACGATCTATGATTGGCGGGTTAAAGAGGGAATTGTGCCTGTTTATAAAATGGTCGACACATGTGCAGCAGAATTCGAATCCGAAACACCTTATTTTTATGGTACTTATGAAGATGAAAATGAATCGATTGTAACAGATAAAGAAAGTGTCATTGTGCTTGGTTCAGGTCCGATCCGCATCGGTCAAGGCGTTGAGTTTGATTATGCGACCGTTCATTCTGTATGGGCAATCAAAGAGGCAGGCTATGAAGCCATTATTATTAATAATAATCCAGAAACAGTCTCAACCGATTTTAGTATTTCTGATAAGTTATATTTTGAACCCTTAACCATTGAAGACGTCATGCATATCATTGATCTTGAAAAACCAATTGGAGTGGTAGTTCAGTTCGGTGGTCAAACGGCCATTAATCTTGCCGCTCAACTCGTTGAGCATGGTGTAAAAATCTTAGGAACCACTTTAGAAGATTTAGATCGTGCTGAGGATCGAGATAAGTTTGAACATGCATTAGTTCAAATGAACATTCCAATGCCAAAAGGAAAAACAGCACTGTCTGTAAATGAAGCATTAGAGATTGCGACGGACATTGGCTATCCAGTACTTGTTAGACCATCTTACGTTTTGGGTGGCAGAGCGATGGAAATCGTTTATAAACAGGAAGAATTGCTTCATTATATGGAAAATGCTGTTAAGATCAATCAAAAACATCCCGTATTAATCGATCGCTATTTAACTGGAAAAGAAATAGAAGTGGATGCGATTTGTGATGGTACAGATGTGTTAATTCCTGGAATTATGGAACATATTGAGCGTGCGGGTGTTCACTCAGGTGACTCCATTGCTGTTTATCCAACACAAAGTGTTTCAAAAGAAGTGAAAGAAAAATTAATCACTTATACAGAAAAATTGGCTAGAGGGTTGAAAATTGTAGGCTTATTGAATATTCAATATGTCGTTGCCAATGAGGAAGTATTTGTACTTGAAGTAAATCCAAGGTCAAGTCGTACGGTTCCATTTTTAAGTAAGATTACAAATGTTCCAATGGCAAAAATTGCAACGAAAGTCATTTTAGGTCAGACACTAGTATCACAAGGGTATCAGTCTGGTCTTATTCCAGAAACAAACAGCGTCTATGTAAAAGTTCCCGTATTCTCATTTGCAAAATTACGTCGGGTTGATATTTCTTTAGGACCTGAAATGAAATCAACTGGAGAAGTAATGGGGAAAGATTATACTTTAGAAAAGGCTTTATATAAAGGCCTTGTAGCATCAGGTATGAAAATACAAAACTTTGGTACTGTTCTTTTAACGGTGGCAGATAAGGATAAAAACGAGGCACTTCAGCTTGCAAAACGATTTTCTACGATTGGCTATCGTTTAATGGCTACAAGTGGAACAGCTGACTACCTGAAAAATGCAGGAATCCCGGTTAGTGTTGTGAGTAAAATTGGTACAGAAGGTCCTGATTTATTAGATGTTATTCGAAATGGTGAAGCACAATTTGTGGTCAACACATTTTCAAAAGGAAAACAACCCGAAAGAGACGGATTTAGAATTCGCCGAGAATCTGTAGAAAATGGAGTTCCATGTTTAACTTCACTTGATACGGCAGAAGCAATCTTGCGTGTAATCGAATCTATGAGTTTTTCTGCAGAAGCTATGGATAAACCGATCGAAGCGAGGGAGGTTATTCTCTCATGATAAACAAAGAAATATGTAACGTTGTTTCTCAAGTGGAAATTGCTGATTCTATTTACGAACTCACCTTAAAGGGTGAGCTCGTTCAGCAGATGAGTGAGCCAGGACAATTTGTTCATCTAAAAGTATCAAACAGTATTGACCCGCTTTTAAGGCGGCCAATCTCAATTGCAAAAATAGATAAAAATAATAATGAATTCACGATGATTTACCGTAAAGAAGGAAGAGGTACAACTCTTTTGGCCGAAAAAAAAGCGGGTGAGGAAGTAGATGTATTAGGCCCGCTTGGCCATGGGTTTCCAGTTGAAGAAACAACACCTGGAGAAACGGCACTGTTAGTTGGAGGGGGAATTGGAGTACCACCTCTATACGAACTCTCGATTCAATTGGTTAATCGGGGAGTTCAGGTTATACATGTGCTTGGTTTCCAAACAAAAGAAGCGGTATTTTATGAAAGTGAATTTGCTCTTCTTGGGGAAACCTATATTGCAACTGCTGATGGATCCTATGGTTCAAAAGGATTTGTAACGGATGTGATTGGCGATAAGAATCTTTCATTTGACACTCTTTATTCTTGTGGACCAACTCCTATGTTAAAAGCGCTAGATTCAAATTTCGCAGATAAAAAAGTTTTTCTTTCATTAGAAGAAAGAATGGGCTGTGGAATCGGAGCTTGTTTTGCATGCGTATGCCATACAGGTGATGATAAGGATGGAACATCATATAAAAAAGTATGTAGTGATGGTCCGGTATTTCGGGCAGGGGAGGTTATACTATGAGTATGCTTGATGTCAATTTACCTGGCCTAAATTTGAAAAATCCCATCATGCCTGCTTCTGGTTGTTTTGGATTTGGTCGGGAATATAGTCAGTTTTTTGATTTGAGTCGACTTGGAGCCATAATGATTAAAGCAACGACTGTCGAACCGCGATTTGGCAACCCAACACCGAGAGTTGCTGAAACTTCTGCTGGAATGCTCAATGCGATTGGATTGCAAAATCCAGGATTAAAAAAGGTTTTTTCAGAAGAACTTCCTTGGCTAGACAAGTTTGATGTTCCTATTATTGCGAATATTGCTGGTTCAACAGAAGAAGACTATGTAGCAGTAGCAGCAGAAATTTCCAAGGCTCCTAATGTGCATGCCCTTGAGTTAAATATATCTTGCCCAAATGTAAAGACGGGCGGTATTACGTTTGGGACGATTCCAGAAGTGGCAAAAGCGTTGACTAAAAAAGTAAAAGAAGTATCTGAGGTTCCTGTTTATGTAAAGCTTTCGCCGAATGTAACGGATATTGTTGAAATGGCAAAAGCAGTTGAAGATGGTGGTGCAGACGGGTTGACAATGATCAACACATTGGTTGGAATGAGAATCGATTTAAAAACAGCACGTCCTGTTATAGCAAATAAAACAGGTGGATTATCGGGGCCTGCTATTAAGCCAGTGGCCATTCGTATGATTCATGAAGTAAGCCAAAAAGTGAATATTCCAATTATTGGAATGGGCGGTATTCAATCAGCAGAAGATGTTATTGAATTTTTTTATGCAGGTGCGAGTGCTGTAGCTGTTGGAACAGCTAACTTTGTTGATCCTTTTGTTTGTCCAACAATTATTGAAGAGCTGCCAGAACTCTTAAATCAACTTGGCTATAATCATATTTCTGAGTGTATGGGAAGGAGCTGGAAATAAATGAATCACCCAGTTATTATTGCACTCGATTTTGCTTCTAAGGATGAAGTGACTCATTTTTTACAACGTTTCCCTAATGAAAAATTATTTGTAAAAGTCGGAATGGAGTTATATTATCAAGAAGGCCCATCCATTATTCATGAGATTAAAGAAATGGGACATCATATTTTCCTTGATTTAAAGTTACATGACATTCCAAACACGGTTAAAAGTGCTATGAAAGGTTTGGCAAAGCTGGGGTGTGATCTTGTGAATGTTCATGCTGCTGGTGGCAGAGAAATGATGGAAGCAGCTTTAGAGGGCTTGGATGCTGGAACTGCAATGGGAGTAAAAAGACCTTTATGTATTGCTGTAACTCAGCTTACGAGTACATCTGAAGAGCAAATGAAAACAGAACAACTCATCTCGGTTTCACTTCAGGAATCGGTTTTACATTATGCGACACTAACAAAGAAATCTGGTTTGGATGGTGTTGTTTGTTCTTCACATGAGGCAGCAATGATTCGTGAATCACTCGGAGCGGAATTTTTAACTGTTACACCTGGTATTCGCTTGCTAGATGATGCAGTAGGAGATCAAAAGCGTGTAGCAACTCCTGATTTTGCAAGAAAGGCTGGCGTATCCTATATGGTAGTCGGGCGCTCTATTACAAGGTCAACAGATCCAGTTGAAAGTTATTTGAAGTTTATTCAAGCATGGGAAGGTGTTTCAAATTGAAGAAAGATATTGCCGAAAGTTTATTAGAAATAAAAGCTGTTTCATTACGCCCCAATAATCCGTTTACCTGGACATCTGGTATTCATTCCCCTATTTACTGTGATAATCGTTTGACTTTATCTTATCCTGAAATTAGGAGGCAAATTGCTACAGGTCTTTCTGAAATCATTACGGAAAAATTTCCTGAAACGGATCTTATTGCTGGAACTGCTACTGCAGGAATTCCACATGCAGCATGGGTAAGTGAATTATTAAACCTACCAATGTGTTATGTACGCTCAAAAGCTAAAGGGCATGGCAAGGGGAACCAAATTGAAGGACATGCAGCAAAGGGACAAAAGGTTGTTGTTGTCGAAGATTTAATTTCAACTGGAGGTAGTGTTATTACAGCAGTTGAAGCATTACGTCAAGCTGGATGTCATGTACTTGGGGTTATTTCTATTTTTACATATGAACTTGAAAAGGGTCGTGAACTTCTACGGGATTCGGATATAGCTGTGTACTCGTTAACAGACTATTCAACGCTAATAGAAGTAGCGAGTGAAAAAGGCTATGTTCAACCTTCTGAAATGGATAAGCTAATCGAATGGAGAAAAAATCCATCAGAATGGGGAAAATAAGGTTCTATAAAGGAGTCTGATATCAATAAAATGATGTCAGGCTTTTTTGTATTTGATTTTGATTATTGTCATGAAATCAAACCTGTTATGTAACAAAGTCCTTGTTTTAAGCATTCGTTATCGATCTCACATCTAAAAAGAGATGAATATTCTGATATAGTGTTATATTCTTATAATAGGCACACCTGAAAAGGAGGGGATGAACATCGAAAATAGTCGTTTAAAACAAATTGATTTGACGAAAAAGATTGCTGATAAAAAGATATATAAAAAAAGGTTAAAGGAATATCAGTGGAAACTTTTGCTACTACAGCATGTGCTCCACCAAGAGAAAATAGCAACGCTGATTGTAATGGAGGGATGGGATGCAGCCGGAAAAGGTGGAGCCATTAAACGAGTGACGGAACGTCTTGACCCGCGTGGATTTAATGTATGGTCCATCGCTGCGCCAGAACCACATGAAAATAGGTATCATTATTTACAACGATTTTGGCGTAAAATTCCAATGTTTGGAGAGATTACTATTTTTGACCGTTCTTGGTATGGTCGTGTGCTTGTTGAAAGAATTGAAGGATTCGCAAGTGAAAAGGAATGGCATAGGGCCTATAATGAAATTAATGAATTTGAAAGACTGTTAAGTGATGCCAATTATTTAATTATTAAATGCTGGTTTCATATAAGTAAGGAGGAACAATTAGTTCGTTTTAAGGAACGAGCTGAAAACCCGTTCAAAAAGTGGAAGTTAACGGAAGAAGATTGGCGCAACCGTAAAAAATGGGATCAGTATGTAGTAGCAGCTGAAGAAATGTTTGCAAAAACAGATAAAAAATATGCACCATGGCATATCATCTCAAGCAATAATAAAAAATATACACGGATTGAAACATTGAAAATCATTATTCAAACGATTGAACGTCATTTAGAGCGAAATCAAATTTCACTTCCTAATTATGATGGGCATTAAATATGGAAGTGCAAGCCATCTTAATCGTGACCTGCACTTTCAACAAAGGGTAACGATTCTACCTGAAAAGGGAACATGTACTTTCTAAACTATTGCTTTTTTAATTGGAGGACCAGTTCTTCATCTGGCGTAACAAAAACGGTCTGTTGATTCTCATATATAACAAATCCTGGTTTTGCCCCTGCTGGTTTCTTAACGTAACGGACACGTGTGTAATCTACTGGTACAGAACTGGAATGACGTGCTTTACTAAAAAATGCCGCAAGGATCGCAGCTTCACGGATTGTTTCCTCTGAAGGTTCCTTGCTACGAATGACCACATGCGACCCTGGGATATCTTTGGTATGTAACCAAATTTCATCTCGAGCAGCTAAACGATTCGTTAAATAATCATTTTGTTTATTGTTTTTTCCAATGATGATTTCTGTTTCATCAGAAGCATAGAAACGATCCAACACGGGTTTTGTAGCGTGTGTTTTTTTAAGCTGTTTTTTTTGTCTATTCCGAATATAGCCTTCTTCCATTAATTCTTCGCGAATTTCAGCAATATCTTTTGGTGATGCTGTTTCTACTTGTTGAATGAGTGAATCGAAATAAATAACTTCATCGCGTGCCTTTTCGATTTGCTCTTGCACGATTTGGACTGCAGTCTTTGCTTTTTGATATTTTGTGAAAAATCTTTGTGCATTTTCTGAAGGAGTTTTCATCGGATTCAGTGGAATAAGAACAGTAGATCCACTCTCATCATAATAATTAACCACTTCAATTTCCTTCATTCCTTTTTTAACAGCAAATAAATTGGCAGTCAATAGTTCACCAAATAGTTGGAACTGTGGTGCTTGATTAGCCTCTAATAAAGTGACTTCTAGTTTCGTAATCTTCTTTTCATTTTTTTCCTTTTCATTTAAAATGAATCGTTCAATATCGGTGGCGTGCTGCTTGACGCGATCTCGTTCGGATTTTCCAAAATAAAATCGATCTAACAATTCACCAAGGGTAAGAAAAGATTTTACTTGACCCTTCGTGCTTTCTAATGGAAAAAAATAAAAATGTTCTTTTTCACTACTCTCCATCATGGAAGGAGAATAATCATGACTCTTAATCCGATTAATTATAGTAAGAAAAGCATTTGGCAAAGTTGTACGATTAACTAAACCAGCCTTAAAAGTAATTTCTTTTGCCAATAATGGTGAAATGCCTGCATATTGACTGACAATCTGTTTATCTAATTTTCCAGCATTAAAATCAAGTCTTTGCAAAACATCCTGCTCATCCGCTTCAAATGGATCTGCCTTGTGTTGTGCAGGTGGGAAAATGTACTCATGTCCTGGGAGTACGGATCGATATGTATTTACCGCTAAAGAAACATGTTTTATACTATCGAGTATCATATTACGGGTTTTATCAATTAAAATAATATTACTATGACGACCCATAATTTCAACGATTAATTGTTTGTGTGATGGATCCCCAATTTCATTTCTCCCTTTTATATCAAAGATAATCATACGGTCCAGACCTGACTGGGAGATATCCTCCAAAATATAGCCTTCCATATGCTTTCGTAATAACATACAAAACATCGGTGGCTGAGAAGGGTTATCATAGCCTTCATTCGTAATTTGAACTCTTGCATGACTTGGATGTGCAGAAAGAAGTAGCTTATGATTCTTCCCGTTTGCTCTCACAACGAGAATAATTTCATTTTTATAAGGTTGGTGTACTTTTGAAATTCGACCTCCTTTTAATAAGTTCATGAGTTCTTTGACCATTGCCCTCGTAAATAATCCATCAAATGACATAAAAACATCTCTTTTCTTAAAATCTATCTTTTAAATGTACTTGTTGTTTTACTTGTGTGCAACTATCTTAGCATTTTTTTGGACAAGGTTGAATAAGCTTTTCTTAGAGATAATTGTTTTAGGGGGAAGTGAGATGACAGAATGAAGTTCCATAAGTTGAACAAAAAAGAGGTAGAGGATGCCCTGAATACGGACCTCTCGTTAGGATTAACCAGTACAGATGTAAAAAAGAGACAACATCAGTATGGTCATAATGAATTGGAGGAGGGTGAGAAGCAATCTGCACTACTATTGTTCTTTAGCCAATTTAAAGATTTTATGGTACTAGTGCTTTTAGCGGCAACACTTATATCCGGCATTTTAGGAGAATATATTGATGCTATTGCGATCATTGCAATTGTTATCGTAAATGCCTTCCTTGGCTTTTTTCAAGAAAGAAAAGCTGAAAAGTCACTACAAGCATTGAAAGAGTTATCTGCTCCACAGGTACATGCTTTGCGAAATGGTCAGTGGATTAAAATACCTTCAAAAGAAATAGTTCCAGGTGATGTGTTAAAGTTCTCAAGTGGAGATCGAATTGGTGCAGATATTAGATTATTTGACGTTAAAAGTCTTGAGATTGAAGAATCAGCATTAACAGGTGAATCCCTTCCAGTTCAAAAATCGACAGAAACTCTTGGATCTGAACATCTAGGGATTGGTGATATGGAGAATATGGCTTATATGGGAACGATGGTTACAAGGGGAAGCGGGATAGGGATTGTCGTTGGAACAGGTATGAAAACAGCGATGGGACAGATTGCTGATTTATTGCAAAGTGCTGAAACTATGGTAACCCCTTTACAAAGAAGATTAGAGCAACTTGGAAAAATACTCATTGTAACAGCGCTTCTTTTAACAGCACTTGTAGTTGTAGTTGGAATTCTTCAAGGTCATGATTTGTACACCATGTTTTTAGCAGGGGTTTCGCTGGCTGTCGCTGCCATTCCAGAAGGATTACCAGCTATTGTGACGGTAGCCTTATCCCTAGGAGTCCAGCGGATGATTAAGAAAAATGCGATTGTAAGAAAACTACCTGCTGTTGAAACACTTGGCTGTGCTTCTGTCATTTGTTCAGATAAAACAGGTACGATGACACAGAATGAAATGACCGTTACCCATTTATGGAGTGGTGGTCAAACTTGGACTGTGGATGGTGTTGGCTACGAGCCAAGGGGGTCCTTTTTCAAAAAAGATGATAGGATAGAGGTTGAAAACGAGAAAGCACTTCAGCAAATGCTCATGTTTGGAATGCTATGCAATCATGCTGAATTGGTTCAAAAGAAAAAAGATTTTGCAGTTGATGGAGATCCAACTGAGGGAGCACTCCTTGTTTCAGCAATGAAAGCAGGTTATAACCGTGAACAATTATTAAATGAATTTGAAATAATCCAGGAGTTTCCTTTTGACTCAACTAGAAAAATGATGAGTGTCATCATTAAGGACCAGAAAGGTAGACAATTTGTAGTAACAAAAGGAGCACCAGATGTTCTTGTGACAAAGAGCGAAGCCATTCTTTGGAATGAAAGAAAGCAATTATTATCTCAACAATCAAAGGAAACGATTCAAACAGCCATTACTAGTTTAGCTTCACAGGCATTAAGAACCATTGCGATAGGGTTTAAAGAAATATCGACAAAAACAATTGTTCTTGACGAAAAAGAAGCTGAGAAGGATTTAACCTTTATTGGTTTACAAGGAATGATTGATCCACCGCGTCCAGAAGTAAAAATGGCGATAAAGGAATGTAGCGATGCGGGAATAAAGACCGTTATGATCACAGGCGATCATGTTATGACAGCAAAAGCAATTGCTAAACAACTTGGGATTTTAACTAGTCAATCAAAAGTATTAGATGGACCGACACTTTCTAAGATGTCCGTTGATGAGTTAGAAAATGTAGTCGACGATGTAGCTGTTTTTGCTCGTGTTTCACCAGAACATAAATTAAAAATTGTAAAAGCATTACAAAATAGAGGGCATATTGTCGCAATGACTGGGGATGGAGTTAATGATGCTCCTGCTATAAAAGCAGCTGATATCGGAATCTCAATGGGTATTACTGGAACAGATGTGGCAAAAGAGTCTTCAGCACTTGTATTACTTGACGATAATTTCTCAACAATTAAATCAGCTATTAAAGAAGGGCGAAATATTTATGAAAATATTCGTAAATTTATCCGTTACTTATTAGCCTCAAATGTTGGAGAAATACTAGTTATGTTATTTGCGATGCTATTAGCTTTGCCATTACCACTTGTTCCCATTCAAATTCTATGGGTTAATCTCGTTACAGACGGACTTCCTGCAATGGCACTTGGCTTGGATCAACCTGAAGGGGATGTGATGAAACGAAAGCCGCGAAGTCCAAAGGAAGGGGTATTTGCCAGAAGTCTTGGCTGGAAAGTGGTATCAAGAGGATTTTTAATTGGTATCGTTACGTTGTTAGCTTTTATTTTTGCCTATAAAGATAATCCCAATCATCTAGAGTATGCACAGACAGTTGCTTTTGCTACATTGGTTCTTGCACAGTTAATACATGTATTTGATTGTCGAAGTGAAACATCCATCCTATCACGAAACCCGTTTGGTAATAAATATCTAGTTGGGGCTGTTCTATCATCTTTGCTACTAGTACTTGTGGTCATCTATTATCCACCACTCCAGCCTATTTTCCATACCGTTCCGATTTTGCCTTTTGATTGGACCATTATTACGGGTCTTGCTTCGATTCCGACATTTTTACTAGCAGGTTCATTTTTATTAAGAAAAACAAAATGAAGTATGGTATAATTCCTTAGGTAGTAGAGTTTCTCTATTACCTTTTCTTGCGTTTTTAGAATGTGATTTCATTTTTAGAACAAATATCCTAAAAATGAGCGTTATACGTTATAATAAAGAAACTAGCATGATCGATCATGTCTCCTAAATGAATGGTTATGACATGGGAGCAGAATGGATGTGGTAAAAATGGTTGTTAGTATGACAGGTTTTGGAAGAAGTAAAAAGATAACTGACTCTTATTCTATTTCTGTAGAAGTAAAAACTGTTAACCACCGTTTCTCAGAATTTTATATTCGCATGCCTCGTCAATTTAATCATATTGAAGATAGGATTAAAAAGAAATTAGGCGCAACTATACATAGAGGAAGAATCGAAGTTTTTGTTACGGTTGAAGGTGAAGGTATCGTAAATCAAAAGGTGTTGGTTGATTGGAACTTGCTCGACCATTATATTCAATCAATTGGCATGATAAAAAAGAAATATGCGCTTGAACATGGATTATCTTTAAATGATCTATTAACTAGGGAAGATATCCTTTATATTGTAGAAGAAGAGAACGGGAATGAAGAACTTGATCAAATTGTTTTAGAAGCTGTTAATGAAGCGGCACTTCAAGTCAAACAAATGCGCGAAATGGAAGGAAATGCACTTGAAAAGGATGTAAGCTTACATCTACATACATTACATCATTTAGTAATCAAATTAGAAAAGTTGGCACCGAATGTGGTTTCAATGTACAAAGATAAATTACTAAAAAAGGTTCATGAATTTGTAGGTGATCAAGTGGATGAAGCACGTATATTAACTGAAGTAGCTGTTTTTGCTGATAAAGCTGATATAAATGAAGAATTAATAAGACTGAAAAGCCATATTAAACAATTTGATCACATTCTTACCATGTTAGAACCGATTGGTCGAAAGCTCGATTTTCTTTTACAAGAAATGAATAGGGAAGTGAATACCATAGGTTCGAAAGCAAATGATTCTGAGATCGCGAAAGAAGTCGTTGAAATGAAAAGCATCCTTGAAAAGTTGAAGGAGCAAGTGCAAAACATTGAATAGACTCCGTTTAGAAAACGTATGTCAGGGTGAAACTAATTTACGGATGATAGGAGGAACGCCAAGTGATCAAACTGATTAATATCGGTTTTGGCAATATTGTTTCTGCCAATCGTATTATTTCGATTGTGAGTCCTGAATCAGCACCCATCAAAAGAATCATTCAGGATGCACGCGATCGCGGTTCTTTAATAGATGCCACTTATGGGAGAAGAACACGTGCTGTAATTGTAATGGATAGTGATCATGTGATTTTAAGTGCCGTGCAGCCGGAAACAGTTGCACATCGATTAAATGATCGTGATGAAATATTGGATGAAGGGTAGGACCCATTTATGCAAGAAAAAGGTTTATTAATCGTATTATCCGGGCCTTCAGGTGTAGGCAAAGGAACGGTTAGAAAAGAGATTTTTTCTCATTCTAATACGTCATTTGAATATTCGATTTCGATGACCACGAGGAATCCTCGTGAAGGTGAAGTCGATGGAGTGGATTATTTCTTTAAGTCAAGGGAAGAATTCGAACAACTTATTGCAGAAGAAAAGTTATTAGAATATGCTGAGTTTGTTGGGAATTATTATGGGACACCTGTTGATTATGTACGTGAAACATTAGATAAAGGAAAAGATGTTTTCCTTGAAATTGAAGTCCAAGGCGCCCGTCAAATAAGAAAAAAGTTTCCCGAGGGTCTATTTATCTTCCTTATGCCGCCTAGTCTTTCTGAATTAAAAAATAGAATTGAAACAAGAGGAACTGAATCAGAAGAAGTGATTAATAATCGTTTAAATGTAGCAAAAGAAGAAATTGAAATGATGAATTTGTATGATTATGTTGTAGAAAATGATCAAATTGATCATGCTTGTGAACGGATTAAAGCGATTGTAGTGGCGGAACATTGCCGCAGGGAACGTGTAGAACCTAAATATTTAAAAATGCTGGAGGTAAAATGAATGTTAATTCCATCGATTGATTCATTGTTAACAAAAATTGATAGTAAGTATTCCTTGGTATCGGTTGCGGCTAAACGTGCTCGACAAATGCAATTAGGTGCAGCGCCATATATGAACCAGTACGTTTCACACAAAAGTGTCGGCAAAGCCCTGGAAGAAATTGATTCAGATAAATTATTTTATCGTTTATCGGATCGAACAGATCTTAGTTCTAGATATGAATAAAAAAGCTAAAGGGCTGACCGAGTCAGACCCTTTTCTTTTTACAAATGATCACACTTTTTTGTTAGATTCTGATGATATATAATGTTTTTGCATCGTGAAAATAAATATATTCAAGATGGTAATGGGAGGTAAAAATTTATGTTAGATGGTAAAAAGATTCTATTATGTGTAACGGGTGGGATTGCTGTCTATAAAGCAGCTGCATTAACAAGCAAGCTTATTCAAGCAGGAGCAAATGTACGTGTGATTCTAAGCAATGCAGCAACAGAGTTTGTTACACCCCTAACTTTTCAAGCATTATCTCGTAATGAAGTGTATACAAATACGTTTGAGGAAAAAGATTCCAAAAAAATCGCTCACATTGATTTGGCGGATTGGGCAGATTTAATATTAGTAGCCCCAGCAACTGCCAATGTCATTGGAAAATTAGCTAATGGGATTGCAGATAATATGATTACGTCGACTCTTTTGGCGGCAACTTCACCTGTTTGGATCGCACCAGCAATGAATGTTCATATGTATGAACATCCAGCCGTACAAAGAAATATAGAAACATTGAAGGAATTTGGCTATGCTTTTATTGAACCTGGTGAGGGCTATTTAGCTTGTGGATATGTTGGAAAAGGTAGATTAGAAGAGCCTGAAACGATTGTAGAAAAAATAAGTGATTATTTTAATAAGTCTGTAGTAAAGTTAAATTTAGTGGGTAAAACGATCATGATTACTGCTGGACCTACTAGAGAAAAAATTGATCCAGTTCGTTATATTTCAAACCATTCAACTGGAAAAATGGGTTATGCGATAGCACAGGAGGCCCAAAAGGCAGGTGCAAAAGTCATTTTAATATCTGGACCAGTCGCAATCACACCGCCACATGGTGTAGAGTTGATCATGGTTGAAAGCGCACAAGAAATGTATAATTCCGTCATGAGTAGCTTTGCTGAAGCTGATATTGTCATAAAATCGGCTGCAGTAGCGGACTACCGGCCAAAATCTTATGTTGACCATAAAATTAAAAAGCAGCCTGGGGAACAAGTAATTGAGTTAGAAAGAACGAAGGATATTCTGCTCGAGCTTGGACAAAAAAAGGAAAAACAAATTCTAATTGGTTTTGCAGCAGAAACCGATCATATTGAAGAATATGCTCAAAAAAAACTTAGGACAAAGAATGCAGATATGATTGTTGCAAACAATTTGCATCAAGATGGAGCTGGTTTTGGCACGGATACAAATATTGTGACATTTTATAAAAAGGATGGTACATCGAAAGACTTACCGAAGTTGACCAAAAATGAAGTGGCAGTAAAAATATTGGAAGAAGCCATCAACTTTTTGAAAGGGAACCATCAATGACCGTTGCACAAGTTATTGTTGATGTGCAAGCGAAGCAAACCGATAGACCCTATGATTATCGAATTCCCGTACATTTACAAGAGGTTATTAAACAGGGAATGCGTGTGATTGTACCATTTGGACCACGTAAGGTGCAAGGGTTTGTTGTTGGTATTGTTGCGGATTCACAGTTTGCCAAGCTGAGAAATATAATTGAACCGATGGATATAGAACCAGTATTAAATGAGGAACTACTCAATCTTTCCGACTGGTTAACAGAGCAAACATTATGTTATAAGATTTCTGCTTTTCAAGTTATGCTGCCACCTGCTTTAAAAGCTAAGTATGAGAAAAAAATAAGGTTAAAAGATCGTGCAAAGTTAAACGTTTTACCTGAAGGGATTCAGGATTTTTTTCGTCATAAGGATTTGCTTAAATGGGAGGATGTTCTTGAAACAGGCCATCTTTCTCAATTTCAAAAAGAAGTATCAAGTGGAATTCTAGAAGTATTGTATGAAGTAAAGGAACGTATAAAAAAGAAACAAACAAAGCAAATTTCCCCACTTTTTTCAAGAGATGAATTACGAGCTATTAAAGAAAGCCTTAACAGAAGTATGAAACAAAAGAAAGTGATCGATTATTTCATCGATCATCCGGAACCTATCGAACGAAGTAAATTACTACCCTTACTCGGTGTTACAAGTTCTGTCATTAAAGGATTAATGGATAAAGGAATTCTTTCTGAAACGGAAAAAGAAGTATACCGAGATCCCTATGCGAACCGTACGATAAAGAAGACAGAGCCGCTTCAATTAACAGAAGAGCAATCGGCAGCCATTAAACCAATATTAACCGCACTATCCCAGAAGGAACATGTCGTATTTCTATTATATGGGGTAACTGGAAGTGGAAAAACAGAAATTTATCTCCAATCCATTCAAAGAGTACTTGAAGATGGTCGAGAAGGAATTGTGTTGGTCCCAGAAATCTCGCTTACTCCACAAATGGTAAACCGTTTTAAAGGAAGATTTGGAGATCAAGTTGCCGTACTTCATAGTGGATTATCTGTTGGTGAAAAGTACGACGAGTGGAGAAAAATCCAGCGAAAAGAAGTTAAGGTTGTTGTAGGTGCACGTTCAGCTGTATTTGCTCCTTTTGAAAATCTAGGAATCATTATTATTGACGAAGAGCATGAAACGAGTTATAAGCAAGAAGATAATCCTAGATATCATGCACGCGATGTTGCGATTGAAAGAGCAAAAAAACATCAATGTCCAGTTGTGCTGGGGAGTGCTACACCTTCTTTAGAATCGTTTGCTCGTGCAGAAAAAGGGGTATATCATCTCTTAACTTTATCCAAACGGATGAATGATCGGGATTTGCCTTCCGTAAATATTGTGGATATGAGGGAAGAGTTACGAGAAGGGAATCGTTCCATGTTTTCACGGGAACTATTTGAAAAACTACAAGATCGATTGATAAAAAAGGAACAGACGGTCTTATTTTTGAATAAAAGGGGCCATTCTTCCTTTGTTATGTGCCGTGATTGTGGATATGTGGTTCAATGTCCAAATTGTGATATTTCTTTAACCTACCATCGTTACAATCAGCAAATGAAGTGCCATTATTGCGGTTATGAATCAGTTGTACCTACCACTTGTCCAGAATGTACGAGTGATCACATCCGTTATTTTGGAACAGGAACACAAAAGGTAGAAGAAGAACTTGGAAAAATTTTTCCTGAAGCGAAAGTGATTCGCATGGATGTAGATACTACTTCAAGAAAAGGCTCTCATGAGAAGCTTTTAACTGAATTTCATGAAGGACATGCAGATATTTTACTCGGAACACAAATGATTGCTAAAGGACTTGATTTTCCGAACATAACATTAGTGGGTGTTTTGTCAGCTGATACGATGCTTCATTTACCGGATTTTCGATCTTCGGAAAAAACGTTTCAACTGTTAACACAAGTGAGTGGACGAGCAGGAAGGCATGAACTTGCCGGTGAAGTCGTTATTCAGACCTATTCACCTGAGCATTATAGTATTGAGCTTGCGGGTGAACAGGACTTTGATCGATTTTACCAACAAGAAATGATGGTTCGAAAAACCCATAAATATCCACCTTTTTATTATATTGCACTTATTACGGTTCATCATGAAGACCTCTTGAAGGTTGTCGACGTGACAGAGAAAATCACAAAGTTTATTGCTTCACGACTATCTCCTAAAGCGTTCGTGCTCGGACCAGTTGCTTCTCCGATTCCAAGAATTAATAATAAATTCCGGTATCAATGTATAATAAAATATAAACGGGAGCCGAAATTAACAGAGACTTTAAAAGCGATCCTGGATCATTATCAAAATGATGCTCATAAAACAGGATTACAAGTTTCAATTGATACGAATCCTTTTATGCTTATGTGATTAGGAAACTTTATGATAAAAAATGTTATGATTTGGGAATTTGGGAAAAACTAGGAATAAATTAGAGGGAGGAACTATTTTGGCAGTAAAGAAAATTGTCATGTATCCGGATGAAATATTGGAAAAACCATGTAGACCAGTGACAGTCTTTAATAATAAATTGAAAAAATTGTTAAATGATATGTATGATACGATGATTGAGTTTGACGGAGTGGGTCTTGCTGCACCACAAGTCGGTGTAGATGAACGGATTGCGATTGTAGAGATTGATGAGACATCAGGAACCATTGAAATGATTAATCCTGAGATCCTTGAAACGAAAGGTGAACAAACAGGAGTGGAAGGTTGTTTAAGTTTCCCAGGATTGTTTGGAGAAGTGTCACGGCCTTTTTATGTGAAAGTGAAGGCGCAAGACCGTAAAGGAAGAACATTTACTTTTGAAGCTGAGGACTATCTTGCTCGTGCCATTCAACATGAGATTGACCATTTGCATGGTATTTTATTTACGTCAAAGGTATTAAGATATGTAGAAGAAAATGAATTACAGGAGTTGGAGAGTGAATGACAAAAATCGTATTTATGGGAACGCCAGATTTTTCAGTCCCAATTTTAAGACAAATAATTGCAGACGGCTATGAAGTGATTGCTGTTGTGACACAGCCTGATCGGCCAGTAGGTAGAAAAAGAGTATTGACACCTCCTCCGGTAAAAGTAGAAGCTGTTAAACAAGGAATTCCAGTATACCAACCAGAAAAAATTAGTAGGGAGGATGAATTAACCCCTATTTTGAAGTTGAATCCTGATTTAATCGTGACTGCAGCCTTTGGACAAATACTGCCTAATGTGCTGCTTGATGCCCCACGTTTTGGCTGTATCAATGTTCATGCCTCACTACTTCCAGAATTACGTGGAGGTGCACCGATTCATTATGCTATTATTCAAGGCAAAGAAAAAACTGGGGTAACGATCATGTACATGGCTGAAAAGTTGGATGCAGGAGATATTTTAACCCAAGTGGAAGTACCTATTTTGGAAAATGATAACGTTGGTACGATGCATGAAAAGCTTAGCTTAGCAGGTGCAAAGCTCTTATCTGATACACTTCCAAAATTATTAGAGGGAGAGTTATCACCTAGAAAGCAAAAGGATGAAGTTGCCACTTTTGCATCAAACATAAAAAGAGAACAAGAAAGAATCGATTGGACACAACCAGGAGAAGACATTTACAACCATATTCGAGGACTTTGTCCATGGCCTGTCGCCTATACAACAATGGATGGTGCTGTATTAAAAATTTGGCAAGCTTTAAAACTTCCATTTATACAAAAAGAAGCACCTGGAACCATTCTAGAAATCGAAAATGATGGTTTTATCATTGCATCTGGCAATGACACAGCTATAAAAATATTGGAACTACAGCCATCAGGCAAAAAAAGAATGAGTGCGGAACAATTTTTAAGAGGTGCCGGAGCTCATTTAACAAAAGGAATTCGATTAGGGGATCATCATGAAAAATAAGCGAAAAAACGTTCGAGAAACAGCGCTTGAAATACTAGAAACGATTGAAAAAAATCAGTCCTATAGCAACTTGCTGTTGAACAATGCCATTAATAAAAATGAAATTGATAAGAAAGATATCGGCTTGTTAACTGAGCTTACATATGGAACTTTGCAAAGGAAAATGACACTCGATTATTTTCTGTCTCCTTTTTTAACAAAAAACAAAAAAATGGAAAGTTGGGTTCGTCAATTATTAAGATTAACCCTATACCAAATGGTGTATTTGGATAAAATTCCGGATCGAGCGGCTATTTTTGAAGCAGTTGAGATTGCCAAAAGGTTGGGACATAAAGGAATTTCAGGTCTTGTAAACGGTGTCCTCCGCAGCATTCAACGAGAGGGACTCCCTTCTTTCGAAGAAATCGAGAATCCATTAGAAAGATTGTCTATTCGGACAAGCCATCCATTATGGCTTGTGAAACGATGGGTTGACCAATTTGGAGTTGAAGAAACAACGGTCATGTGTGAGCTGAATTTAACACCGCCAATGATGACGGGGCGTGTGAATAGAACAAAAACAAATCGTGAAGAATGTCTTGAACTTCTTAGAGCAGAAGGGTTTGAAGTAGAAGCAAGCACAGTTGTTCCAGAAGCTATACTTTGTATGAAAGGGAATCTAGCTCATTCTAAAGCCTTTAAAAATGGTCTATTAACGATTCAGGATGAGAGTTCCATGATTGTTGCTCTCGCACTCGGTGTTAGTGAAAATGACCATGTTCTTGATGCATGTGCTGCGCCAGGTGGAAAATCAACCCATATTGCAGAAAAGTTGAATGGAACTGGAGAAGTCATTTCCCTCGACCTCCATGAACATAAAGTAAAGCTCATACGTGAAAACGCTTCAAGACTTGGACTTTCAAACATTCAAACGAAAGCACTCGACAGTCGCAATGCACTAGATTTTTTTGAAAAAGAGTCATTTGATCGAATTTTATTAGATGCACCTTGCTCAGGATTAGGTGTAATGAGAAGAAAACCAGATATGAAATATACAAAAAAAGAAGAGGATCTATTACAATTACAAAATGTCCAAAAAACGTTGCTAGAATCGGTATCCACTTTATTAAGAAAAAATGGTATTCTTGTGTATAGTACATGCACAATAGATCAAGAAGAAAATCAGAACGTAGTGGTTGACTTTTTACAAAAACATTCTGAATATGAATTTGATAATGCATTCATCAATAGAGTGCCTGAAAAAATTCGTCCTTTAGTCAAAAATGGCGAAGTGCAAATTTTACCGCAATATTTTAATTCAGATGGATTTTATATTGCCTGTTTGAGAAAAAAATAGTGCAACTTACAACTTCTATGATTGTTTTTATTTTGTCTAAATAGTAACAGTAGTATAAATAAGTAAATAAATTCATTCATGGAAGTAAAAATGTTAAGCGAACCAAATTCTTATATCGAAACCAGCATGTGAAAGCATCCTAAATAAGGAAGCGAAAAGAAGAGGTGAAAGAATGAGGGCTGTTTTTAGGACAGATAAAGGGAAAATTCGTCTACATAATGAGGATAACGGGGGAATATTCCAAAATAAAGCAAATCAGAGCTTAGCGATTGTAGCTGATGGTATGGGAGGCCATCGTGCAGGTGATGTTGCAAGTGAAATGACGGTTCTAAAACTCAAGGGATTTTGGGAAGAAACAAAGAAAATTGAAACAGCAGAACAAGCTGAAAATTGGCTTAAAATATATATCGGTCATGTTAATAAAATCCTTTTTGACCATTCAAAGAAGCATGCAGAATGTGAAGGAATGGGAACAACCATAGTGGCAGTTATCCTTACTGATTCATTCTTAACCGTAGCTCATATTGGAGACAGTCGCTGCTATATTTTAAATAGAAATGGATTTTCTCAAATTACGGAAGATCATTCTCTTGTTCATGAACTTGTCCGTTCAGGAGAAATCACATTAGAAGATGCTGAAAATCACCCGCGTAAAAATGTATTACTAAGAGCTTTGGGCACAGAGTCTTCTGTTTCAATGGATATTCGAACGATGATGTTTGATAAAGGTGATATTCTTCTCCTTTGTTCAGATGGTTTATCCAATAAAGTAACAAAAGAAGAATTCATCGATACGTTGAAAAATGAAAGAACGATCGATGAAAAAACAACATCATTAATTAATCTTGCAAACGACCATGGTGGCGAGGATAATATCACACTTATTATTATTGAGCTTCAACCAAATCTTATCCAAGGTGATCAGGAATGATGATCGGAAAAAGAATAAATGGTCGCTATAAAGTGTTGGATATGGTCGGTGGCGGAGGTATGGCCAATGTTTATTTGGCGCATGATATGATTTTAGACCGCGATGTCGCGGTGAAGGTCTTACGTCTTGATTTTGCCAATGATGAGGAACTGATTCGTCGATTTCGGAGAGAAGCTCAATCAGCAACAAGTCTCGTCCATCAGAATATCGTAAGTATTTATGATGTTGGAGAAGAGGGTGACTCCGTTTATTATATCGTTATGGAATATGTCGAGGGTCAAACTTTAAAACAATACATACAACAACATTCACCTATTCCTGTTTCCAAAGCTCTCTCCATTATGGAACAATTAACATCAGCTATCACACATGCTCATCAAAATCATATTATTCATCGAGATATCAAACCACAAAATATATTGATGGACCAGAATGGCAATGTAAAAATTACAGATTTCGGTATTGCAATGGCATTAAGTGCGACAAGCATCACACAAACCAATTCTGTTCTAGGTTCAGTCCATTATTTATCTCCTGAACAAGCAAGAGGTGGCGTTGCTAACCATAAATCTGATATTTATTCACTTGGCATTGTTATGTTTGAGTTATTGACGGGGAGACTTCCTTTTTCCGGAGAATCGGCTGTTTCGATTGCTTTGAAGCATCTTCAATCTGAAACACCATCGATTAGAAGATGGAATCCTGCTATTCCTCAAAGTGTTGAAAATATAGTACTAAAAGCAACGGCAAAAGATCCTTTTCATCGTTATGAAAATGTAGAAGAAATGGAGGCTGACATTCGGACTTCTTTAGACGATAGCCGTATAGATGAACCTAAATTTAATATACCAGTGGATAATGACGCTACGAAAGCAATACCGATCATTACAAACGATCGATCCTTTTCTAATTTGGATGAAACGATCATTCATGATCATGAGAAAAAAGCCATTTTAAGTTCTTCATCACCTAAAGAAAAAGAAAAAGTTGAGAATACAGGAAAGAGAAAAAAATTACCAATTGTATTGGTTTCTATCTTATCCACTTTAATTATTCTAGGTATATTAGCCTTTACAGTTTTTCCACCCCTATTTTCTCCTAAAGAGATAGAGGTTCCTGATGTATCTGGGATGGAATTAGAAGAGGCCATTGTAACTCTTAATGAAGCAGGATTTATGATTGGTGATACAAAGGAAGTGACGGATGAAGAAATTCAAGAAGGTATTGTGATAAGAACAGATCCAAAAGCAGGAAGAAATACTAAAGAAGGAACGAAAGTTAATATCATAGAAAGTTTGGGAAAAGCTACATTTAAATTATCTGATTATAGTACTCAAATCTATGATGATGTACGTTCGCATTTATATAGCAAAGGATTTAAAAATATAAAAATGACCCAAGTTAATAATGAAACTGCAGAGATGGGTACCATTATTAAACAAAATTATCCTGAAGGATACGAAGCTATACCTGATGAAACTGTTTTGGAATTCACTGTCAGTAAAGGACCAGCTCAAATTGAAGTGAAGAATTTATCTGGATATAATGCAACTGGTGTTCAAGATTATGCTGAGTCTGTTGGATTATTAGCAGATGTTTCTCAGAAACAGTTTAGTAGTACTGTTTCCGAAGGTCTTGTTATTTCACAAACGCCTGAGGCGGGCACCAAAGTGGAAAAGGGTTCTAAAATTACGGCCTATATCTCAAAAGGACCTGAAGTAATACCTCCTAAAAAAGTGTCAGTTGAAATCATTGTTCCATATGAACCTAAAATTGAAGGGGAGCCTCAGGAAGTACAGATATTCATTGAAGATATGAATAATAGCATGGCGGTACCCTTGTATACAGACTATATAACAGCAAACATGACGAAAACAATTGAGTTGACCATTGCACAAGGTGAGATTGCCAATTATCAAGTAAGAAGAGATAAAAGTGTTTTAATTGACAAAACAGTTCAATTTCCAGCAGAGTAAAAGATAATGAAAGTAACTTGACTAATGTAGTTATGAATTATTGAGGGAGCGTTGCTATGCCTGAAGGCAAAATTATAAAAGCGTTAAGTGGATTTTATTACGTATTTAGTAATGAACGAATCGTTCAATGTCGTGGGAGAGGTATTTTTAGGAAAAATAAAATAACCCCCCTCGTAGGTGATGAAGTGGTGTTTCAAGCAGAAAATGATACAGAAGGTTATATAATGGAAGTGAAAGAGAGAAAAAATGAACTGGTACGTCCACCAATTGCGAATGTAGATCAGGCAATCCTTGTTTTTTCAGCAGTTGAACCGGGTTTTAGTACAACCTTGCTTGATCGATTTCTCGTTCTGATTGAATATAATCGTATTCGTCCGCTTATTTGTATTTCTAAAATGGATTTAACTTCTGAAAAAGAAAAAAAGATCATTGAGCAATATGCTGAGGAATATAGAAAAGTAGGTTACAATGTATTGCTTACATCCTCTGAAACAGAAGAAGGGATAACAGAGTTATTACCTTACTTAAAAGGAATTATTTCAGTCTTTGCTGGACAATCAGGTGTTGGTAAATCGTCACTCCTTAATGTCCTTCGTCCTGATTTAAGCATTAAAACAAATGAAATTTCTTCTCATCTGGGTCGAGGAAAACATACGACACGTCATGTTGAGTTGATTCAAATTGATAGTGGTCTTATAGCTGATACACCAGGATTTAGTTCACTTGAATTTACAGATATTGAACCAGAGGAATTAAATTTTTGTTTTCCTGAAATTCAAAAATTAAGTGAAGATTGTAAGTTTCGTGGTTGTTATCACGTTTCCGAACCAAAATGTGCGGTTAAGAAAAGCAAGGAAAATGGAGAGCTCCCTGCTTATCGATATAAGCATTATTTAGAATTTTTGCAAGAGATAAAAGATAGAAAGCCGAGGTATTAAAAATGGTCAAAATTGCACCTTCCATATTATCTGCTGATTTTTCTAAATTGGGTGAAGAAATTAAAGATGTTGAAAGAGGCGGTGCCGACTATATACATGTGGATGTAATGGACGGACATTTTGTTCCAAATATTACAATTGGTCCGCTCATTGTTGATAGCATTAGACCGATCACAAAGTTACCTTTGGATGTCCATTTAATGATTGAGAATCCCGATCAATATATTGAAGACTTTGCTAAAGCGGGTGCAGATTATATCACTGTCCATGTTGAAGCCTGTCGTCATCTTCATCGGACCATCCATCTTATCAAATCTTTGGGAGTGAAAGCGGGTGTCGTATTAAACCCAGCTACTCCAGTTCAATTGATCGAACCCATTATTGAAGATCTAGATATGGTATTATTAATGTCTGTAAATCCTGGATTTGGTGGTCAAAAATTCATTTCATCGGTCTTGTCAAAGATAAAACAGGTAAAAGAAATGTCAGAGCAAAAAGGATTAAATCTTGAGATAGAAGTAGATGGAGGGGTCAACGAGGAAATAGCACTTCTTTGTGTAGAAGCGGGTGCCACCGTTCTTGTTGCGGGTTCAGCTGTGTTTAACCAAAGTGATCGTCGTGATGCAATAAGTCGATTAAAAAGATAAAGAAAAACATCCATTGGTAGTTTTTTCGCTAGTGGTAAGCTCATTCTACCCGTTTAGTGGGAAAGTGACACGAAGAAGAAGTCAGCTTTAGAGCCGGCTTCTTTTCTTTCATGTGCTTCGACATAGAAGAAAACGGGTCTTTCATGATAATAGGAGGATTATATCAATGATAATACATATATTAGGGGGAGGTCCTATTGATCTGCTTCCGAATTTTCAATTATTTCGTGAAAAAGAAGTTATATGGGTTGGGGTTGATCGCGGGGTCCATACATTGTTCACTATGGGACTCCAACCAATGATTGCTTTTGGTGATTTTGATTCTGTATCGGAGAAGGAATTTTTATTCATTAAAAATTCCCTTACTGAACTAAAGGTGTTCAAACCAGAGAAAGATGAAACTGATATGGAGCATGCATTGAATTGGGCAATAGATCAAAAGCCTGAAATGATACGTATTTTCGGTGCAACTGGTGGTCGACTTGATCATATGTTTGCCAATATCCAACTATTAATTAACCCGAGTATGCAACAACGAGATATTCAAATAGAAATTATTGATCATAAAAATATCATCCAACTAAAAGTTCCTGGTACTTATCCAGTACATAAAATAAAAAATAAAAAATACATTTCATTCATTCCTATTTCTCCTGAGGTGAAAGGCTTAACGTTGAAAGGATTCAAATATCCATTAACAGAATATCAAATTGATATTGGTTCCTCGCGTTGTATTAGTAATGAGCTTATTAACGATTGTGGTACTTTTTCTTTTTCTGAAGGCATATTAATGATAATAAGAAGTACTGATTAATCGTCTTAAATATTAAAGTACTTATTTCTGTTACTTGAATAAGATATGAAAGTAGAAACTTCAGAGCACGAATCTGATTTTTAAACAAATATGAGATTGTATGATGGTTAAGGAGGGGCAGGATAATGAAATTTTATACGATTAAATTGCCTAAATTTCTAGGTGGACTTGTCCGTGTAATGTTGGGATCTTTTAAAAAGGGTTGATGCAGTATTTGCATTTGTT
>C688J18823_10000373_pt1 | contig 25866 bp, 20 predicted proteins | sample HopSoiMetagenom1_FD_18823 | JGI IMG/M metagenome (IMG submission 18823) | reverse complement strand
GTTCTGCTTCGATGCCGAGCTGATGCTCGTAATTGACGAGCGGCTTGTACTCTCCGGCAAGCAGCAGCTCGCGGACTCGAGTTTCAAAAGAGATCGCCCAATCGTACGGTTCCGGTGCGTGCCGTCCCCAAGCATATGCGTGCAGATTATGTACGACGTTGCCGCTGCCCAATATAAGAATACCTTCGTCTCGCAATGGCGCCAGGCGTCTCCCAATTTCATAATGGAACGACGGGGATTGTGTTTCATCAATGCTGAGTTGGACCACTGGAATATCGGCTTGTGGATAGACGTGCCGCAAAACCGACCAAGTACCGTGGTTGAGGCCCCAGCGGTCGTCGCGGTGCACCGGCACCGGCGCAAGCAATTTCTGCATGCGCGCAGCGAGTTCCGGCTCCCGGGCGCGGGATATTGCACCTGATACAACTCACGCGGAAACCCGCCGAAGTCGTGGATCGTCTTCGGTGCGGTGCTCACGGTCAAGGCAGTCTCTTCTATATACCAATGAGCGGATACAGATAAGGATCGCGTTCGGTCTCGGCCAGGGTCGCGCCGATGGCTGCCCACCGCTGCGTATAAGAGTTTACCAACAGCGCATTCATCGGATTCCCGTGTCCAATGAACAACGCTGGCATCCGCTCGGCCATTGGATCGCTCGTTCCCCCTATGCCGCTCTTTGCTCTTGCTCTGGCATCAGGCCTATTTGCTTCAGCATGCCCATGAGATCGTAAAAGAGATTCTCTTCCACAATCTGGGCATGTTCGTTCCACCGCGCAACAGTACAGAAATCCACGTGGAAGCTCTTATTCGTGGGCTGGATCACCATTCCGCCTGGCATCGTCATCGGACCCGTCATGGTTCCCCTGAAATCCGCCACAGTGCACGTCCATTCGTCTTGGGCCAGCATGATCTTGTATGGATTATTGATGAGATGTTGGTCAGGAAACGTCTTGAAGAATGCAATCGCTTCCTGTTCGTGGGCGTCGATGCCATGGGTGGGCGGCTGATTCGGCCAGCGCACGATGCAATCCTTCGTGTGATATTTCCGAAATATTTGTAAGTCCTGTCCGTTCCACGAATCATCCAGCTTCTTCATATTTTGGAGATTTGTTGCAGCATCCATAGTGCACCTCGTGGGTTGTGCATCGCCGCGCCTATCAGGCGACGTCCTTGTCATTGTTCAAGTACTCTGCTGGTACGTCATCTTCAGGTACTTCGCGAGTTGTGACTTCAGAAACATCGGGCGGCTCGGAATCTTCGACGATGATGGCCCGACTTCATCCTTGTTGTGGTTGTTTATACTTAATCTGAGATTTACCTCTCGAAATTAGATGCGCTGCTGTTAACGACTCAGGCGAGGAAAACATCTGCTGATTTCTACGCAACTTTCAGAATCACCTTTCCTTGGGTTTTGCCCGTCTCGCTGAGTTCCTCCGCTTCTTTTGCTTGGCTTGAATTCATCGTTCTAAAAAGCCGGGGTCTAAGTGCGCCCGTCTCGATGAGTCGTGCGAGTCGTGCGAGTTCTACCAGATCTGCCGCATTGCGCCTCATGATCACGTGAACAGCGCGAATTCCGGCCCGTTTCGCCGCCGATTCATCGATCGGCTGAACCATCGTGACGAGCACTCCGCCCTTCTTGACGACAGCATATGAACGAGCGAGTGTCTCTCCACCTACCAGGTAGACTGCAGCGTCGATTCCGGTCGCCTTATCACAGGTGCGGGCAAATTCTCCAGAAGGTTCTATGAGCAGCACCAAGAAAGGTCCACTGGCGCGTCTTGCATCTGTGCTTGAGGCTGCGCAGTTTACGAACGGCAGCCTTGACTTAACGCTGCAAGGCCCAGAGAGCGACCATGTTGGCTCGCCCCTAAGAGTGGTCTTGTACCTCGAGGGGGCTGAAGGCAAGAGCCTCTCAGCCGAATTGTCGGATGTGGCGGTGAGTCTTCTCGACATCGCGCAAGCAATCCGGGAGGCTGCGAGGAGCCATCAATGAGCTTCAAGGATATAGCTGTACCTCTCACGGAGCGCGGTTTCCACGTCGCCCCGCTAATTCCAAAGAGCAAACGGCCGCTCAAAATGTCCCACGGTGACCATTTTGATGCGGCCACAACGGACCCCAAACAGATCGAATTATGGTCGAAACAAGAGCCAGATGCCAATGCAGCTTTAATTCCGGATGAGATATTTCTGTTTTTAGAGACCGATTCGGAAAGTGAATTAAAAGAGGCCTGCAAGGACCTCCCGGCCGAGATTTGGGACACCACGCGCGTAACGAGCGGCAGGCCGGACCGGGCTTATTACATTTTACGTCGACGTGTCTCGTCTACACGAAAGGTGGGGGATATGGCTTCGACTGCAAGCATCGCTGCTCAACGAAATGTTGGAAGGAATTCAGAGCAGAATTGCAATCGCGTTTTCCTGATCGGAACTTCTCATTTTTACGTGAACCACTCGGAACGATCGCCATTGGCCGCGCCAAAGTTCCTGCCCAGCACGAACGAGTGCGGCCCAAATATCCGATTGAGGCTTGGGAAGGCACGGTCGTGGCGGAATTCGCGAAACTGTGCGCCAATGACAACAACATTCCAAAAAAGATGTACGCCGAGGCGTTCCGGTGTGCACTTGGCGCAGTTGTCGGAGATCGCGTTTCCTGTGACGGAGTAGAAGGAGCACTACCACGCACCTATACGGTTATCGTGGCTCCCAAAGGAAAAGGCAAAGGAACCGCAATTCGACGTGCAGTCAAATTTTTTTGTCAGCCATGGTATGGCACGCGATCGTCGTCGAGCTTGGTTATCCGAGGGGACACATCGGGTTTACTGTCGGGCTGCCGCGATTTTGTCTGGAAGCCGAAAGGTATCGGCGCGTGGATAGCCGCCCCGTCCAGCGTGCCAGGCCTGGCTAGATTGACCAAAGATGTGGAAGCAACCATCAAGAACAAACCGCAATTGACTTGGGGGAGCACTAAGCCGGTACGGGACGCGCTGGAATCGCAACCAGAACTTACCAATCTACCGCACCAATAGTCAGCACGTTGGTGGAGCAATACAAAACCGAAAAGATGCCTGACAGGAAAGACACAAAAAGGACGTATCAATCCTGGATTCGAGTGCACATCCTGCCAAAGTGGAGGCAGAGCTCTATCACGGACCTGCAGGCCCGGCCTGTAGAGATGTGGTTGGACTCGCTGCCTCTTGCGCCCAAGAGCCGTGTTCACATTCGAGGAATTCTCAGCTCAGTCTGGAGTTTTGCAATGTGGAAGCAAGCCATTCCAATGCAGGTCAATCCAATCAGTTTGGTGAGGGTCAAAGGTGCGTCCAAGCGGAGGAAACAACCACGAAGTCTCACAGTTGAGCAATTCCGCTTGCTCTTCTCCCATCTGAAAGAGCCACACAGCACCGTGTCTCTACTCTGCATCTGCTTTGGTCTTCGTATCTCCGAGCGTCTAGCACTCCGATGGTCGGACGTCGATTGGCTGAACAAGCGGCTCCGCGTGGAACGCGGCATTGTGGAGCGCAACGTGGATGATGTGAAGACCGATGAGTCCCGCAAGTCCCTGGTCATAGCGGATGAGTTGCTCGAGCGGTTGAAGAGATGGAAGCAGGCAACAGAGTTTTCAGAGGACAGTGATTGGGTTTTCGCAAGCCCGATGAAAGCTGGCAGATTGCCGTACTCCTACACCGGAGTTTGGCGGGAACTGGACCGTGCAAGCGAAGTGGCGGCAGTTGGGCCCGTGGGCACGCACACATTCCGGCATTCTTACCGGATGTGGATTGACGCAATAGGCACGCCAATTGGAGTACAACAGAAACTCATGCGGCACTCCGACATCCGCACCACCATGAACATCTACGGTGACGCGGCTACGGACGACATGCGTGAGGCGCACAACAAGATTGTGGGTCTTGCGCTGCGGACGATGTGAACGGCACGGAAGACGGTCTAGCCTACTGAAAGAATGGCTCCTCAGGTAGGACTCGAACCTACAACCCTCCGGTTAACAGCCGGATGCTCTGCCATTGAGCTACTGAGGAGTGTGAATCCGCAGCCCGAAGGGCTGCGGATAACGATTGTTGAATCAACCTCATCATAGCATCTGAGGATGCGTCCTGAAAACTGTTACGCTTCTTTCGAGGTGCTCATGGCGGGGGTGCGCAGATTGCTGGCTCTTGTTTCGATTTCTTCTTTGTCGTCTCTTTTTTCTGTCTCTGCTTTGCTGTTTTTTTGCTGTTCTTTATTGCTGATCGCGGGAGCTTTCGCGGGCGACTCTTTTCAAAGCCAATCTTCTCGCGTGCCTGACGCGCCTCCTGTCGCCGAGCCCAAGCCCGTCATCGACATTCTTCACGGAACGAAAGTTCTCGATAGCTATCGCTGGCTTGAGCACGCCGACTCGCCCGCCGTGCAGAAGTGGGTAGACCAGGAGAACGCCTACACGCGCGCCATTCTCGATCCGCTTCCCGCTCGCGACGCGATCCACAAGCGGCTTATCGAACTGCTTTCGATTGGGAACGTCACGCCTCCGGTCCTTGCCGGACGTCATTATTTCTATACTCGTCGTGAGGGCATGCAGAATCAGCCCGTGCTCTACGTGCGCGACGAAATAAACGGGCCCGATCGCGTGCTTGTCGATGCCAACGCTCTCGCGTCTGACGGCACCATTGCGCTCGACTGGTTTCATCCTTCAGACAACGGGAAGTACGTCGCCTACGGACTCTCGCAGTCCGGCTCAGAGGTATCCACGCTTCACGTCATCGAGAGCAAGACCGGCACGATTCTTCCCGACACCATTGAGCGCACGCGCGCCGCGTCCGTCGCCTGGTTGCACGACAACTCCGGCTTTTACTACACGCGCTATCCCAACAAAGGCGACGTTCCTGCGGGACAGGAGATGTACAACCGCCATGTCTTCTTTCACTTGCTCGGCAGTCCCGTCGAGACCGACGATCCGATCTTCGGCGAAGGACGCGATCCCGAGGACTGGCCCAGCGTCTCGCTTTCGAACGATGGACGATGGCTGCTCATCACCGTCTCCCAGGGATGGACCAAGTCCGAGCTTTATCTCGAGGACCTCAAATCTCAGAAGGCTCCCATCCGGCTCACGACCGGAAAGAACTCTCTCTATTCCGCTGACGTGTACGACGGTAAGGTGTACATCACAACAAACGAAGATGCGCCGCGCGATCGCGTATTCGTCACCGATGCAGGGAATTTCGATCGTGCGGCGTGGAAGGAAATCATTCCGCAGTCGGACGCAGTGTTGCAGGGAGCCGCCGTATTCGGCGGCAGGTTGTTTGCACAATACGAGCAGAATGCGACCTCGCAGTTGAAGCTGTTTGATCTGGAAGGAAAGAAGATCAGTGATGTTTCCCTTCCCGCGATTGGATCGGTCTTCGGAACGAGTGGGAAATGGAATCGCGACGAAGCGTTCTTTGGATTCCAGTCATTCACCGTACCGCCAAGTATTTACCGGATCGATCTCAAGAGCGGACCTCAGGGGCTAAAGCCCGCATCGAGAGGCGAGTCGAGCGGCACGACTGAAAGTCGTGCCCTTTCAAAGCTGGATGAGAACACGGTTGAGCTCCTCCGCCTGAATGGAGATAAAGAAAGCCAAAATCCCCACTCTAAACTCGCCAAAAACGCGAGTTTAGAATGGGGCACCGTCGAGAGTTTGTCTGACAGCATGCAGCCGGTTCTCTGGACGAAGGTCGAGGCGCCCTCGATTGATCCTTCGGGGTACGACGTGGCGCAGGAGTGGTTCAAATCGAAAGACGGGACACGCGTTCCGATGTTTGTGGTGCACAAGAAAGGAGTGCTGAAGAGCGGCCACAATCCCACGCTGCTCACCGCTTACGGAGGCTTCAATATCAGCCTGACGCCGACCTTCAGCCGCACCGCTTATCTCTGGATGGAGCACGGCGGCATCTACGCCGTCGCCAACCTGCGCGGCGGCGCCGAGTTTGGAGAAGACTGGCACCGCGCCGGCATGCTCGACAGGAAGCAGAACGTCTTCGAGGACATGATCGCCGCGGCCGAACATCTGATTGCCGAGAAATATACCGACAGGCATCATCTCGCGATCCAGGGCGGCTCGAACGGCGGGCTGCTCATGGGCGCAATGATTACGCAGCGTCCCGACTTGTTTCGCGCGGTGGTCTGCCAGGTCCCGCTGCTCGATATGATTCATTACCAGGATTTCCAGATCGCCAAGCTGTGGATTCCGGAATACGGCACGTCGGAAGATCCCGAGCAGTTCAAATGGTTGTATGCCTACTCCCCGTATCACCACGTGAAAACCGGCGTGGAGTATCCCGCGATCCTGTTCATGACGGCGGACACCGATACGCGAGTCGATCCCATGCACGCGAAGAAGATGACTGCGCTGATGCAGGCCGAAGCGAAGAATGGGCAAAGCAAGACTCGTCCGATACTTCTGAGGATCGAATCGAAGGCGGGGCACGGCGCGGGAAAGCCGCTGACGAAACAGATCGAGGAGTTCACGGACGCGTATGCGTTTTTGTTCTGGCAGGTTGGGAAATAGTAGTCAGTACTCGGTTGAACCCTTTCCGGTCCGCTTGGGATTTGAGTTTCGACTGAGTACTTCATGCTGCCGGTGCTACGAGATCACGACACGATCCGGCCACGCCTCTCACCTCCATGGGATCACACCTATCTGCTGCTCGTCATTTCCACGCATGACTCCTTGTTATCACTCGCTATGTGAAAACAAGAGAGTTTGTTGGTACGGAGCAACTTGCTAACGAATACGGACGGCCAGTTCAGCGCTTTTGAACCTCCTCACAAACAAACCCTCTCCCGTGGGACGCATCCTAAGCTGCGGCAAAGCAAACGTGTCAAACTCCGATCTGACCTCGATTCTGCTCGTACTCTTACTTCTTGTGGGACTGGCACAATTGCTCGGCTATGTCTTCGCAAGACTGCGCCAGCCGAAAGTTGTTGGTGAGATTCTGGCGGGCGTCGTACTTGGCCCGGCCCTAATCGGCCGCTTGCCGTTCGCATCCGGGTTGATGGCAGCCATCGAGCATCAGGGCAACCTTCTGAGTTTTGTTTACTGGCTCGGTCTGCTGCTATTGATGTTCCTGTCCGGCGCGGAAACGCGCCAGTTGTTTAGCCGGGAAGAGCGCAACGAAGTGGCGTGGCTCGCCATCGTGGGCACGGGCATGCCGTTCATGCTCGGACTGGTGCTGGGTCCGTGGCTGATTCGCCCCGCGGTGGCGGGCCCTAATGCCAACCGCATCTCTATGATCATCATTCTTGCCGTTGGGGTGGCGGTGACGTCGGTACCGGTGGTTTCGAAGATTTTCGCAGACCTGGACATCCTCCACACCCGGTTCGCACGGCTGGTTCTCGGTGTAGCTGTATTGGAAGACATCGGGTTGTGGCTGGCGCTGGCGGTGGCAACGGCGATGGCCGGAAAAGCCGCGCTCAATCCGCGGGCGATGTCGTATCACCTGATCACGACGATCGGATTCTTCCTGCTGGGGCTGAGCATCGTTCCGCGGATCGTGAAGCGAATCAATGAGTCGCGCCTTAACGTTTTCGCGAAACACTCGCCGGTCGCCTATGCGATTGCGGTTCTGTTCGGATATTGCGTAATCGCCGGGGCGCTCGATGTCAGCCTGGTATTTGCGGCTTTTCTTGCCGGGTTCGCCGTGGTCCATAAGAAGCGGCAGTTGTTTTCGGAGGCGCTCGACGCCATCGGCAAGGTGTCGTTCGCCTTCTTTATTCCTGTGTACTTCGCCATTGTTGGATTGAAACTTGACCTGATTCGCGGCCTGTCGCTGGGGATGTTGGCTGCGTTCCTAATCGGAAGCTCCGTTATCAAGATTCTTTCCGTGTCCCTCGCGGGGCGATTCGCAGGATTCCGAGGACTGGACCTGATCAATCTCGCGATTACCACCAACGCGCGCGGCGGACCGGGAATCGTGCTGGCCAGCGTGGCATTTGATGCCGGGATTATCAGCCCGAAGTTCTACACAACACTTGTGCTAGCGGCCATCCTGACGTCGCAGATGGCTGGCGCCTGGCTTGACTATGTGCTGCGCCGAGGCTGGCCGCTATTAACGCCAGCAGACATCGGAGAGTCGGCCCGAGTCTCAGTGGAAGAAACTCCGTCTGCTGCTTGAGTGCGGCTGAGGCGAACACTGGAGACAGTCTTCGTCGCTGGATCGCGGTAGCTCTTGATAGCCGTTTTTTTGCGCTTCGCACCGAGTTCTTCCGCAACCTGCTAGATGGGCTTTCCTTTCGTATCGATGAAACTGTCTCCGCTCAACTTTTTTGCTGTATGGCGGGTCCCAGATTGTGTGTTGAGCTTGCGACTTCGATCACAGGCAGGAGTGGGTTCGGTCACAGATTTGTATTCTCCCTTCTCGGTATCTTTGAATATCTGCGAAAAATTTGATTCTGGGATGCAGGTTGCGTCCGGAGCGGACTTCACGGTTCGTTCCGGTGCAAATGGGGAGGAGTGTCTGTGGAGTTAGCGATCAAGAAAACGGAGCATGGGTGGAAGTGGGTTGTCAGGGGAAGTTTCAAGGTTTCCGAGTTTCAAGGTTGCAAAAACGGTTGGGATAGCGAAGGAGCGAGCAGTAGGGCAGAGGACAGCGGATTCCTCGCTTCGCTCGGAAGGACAACATCTGGGGAACGATCAGTCGTGATTCCGTGGATGTTTGCGGCGGCGGATCCTTGTGCGTCGTGGTGGTTGCGGTTGAGGGGAAATCCCAAGCGGGCAGGAGAGATTTCGCAAGCGGCGTTTCTGCTGAAGGCGGAGATGTTGGGATATCACCTGGCGCTGCCATGGGGAGATAGCGAGCGGTATGACTTCGCCGTGTGGGGATGCGACGGGCCCGCAATGCGCGTGCAGGTGAAGGGAACAGGGAGATTGCATCGGGGCGGATACGAGGTGCAGCCGGTGCATGCCACGCGCAAGGGCGGAAAGAAACGATATACGAAGAAAGATATCGATGTGATTGCCGCGCATGTACAGCCGGAGGATGCGTGGTATCTGATCCCGATCGAGAAGGTGGGACGGGCGAAGAGTTTGAGACTACATCCGGGAGCGGGGGAAGTGGCGCCGCCCGGTAAACAGAGGCGGAGTTGGGAAGAGTGGCGCGGAAGGTGGGACGTGTTAGGGAGGGTGTAGCAGGGGGGCGGAGAACATCCGGTCGTTCCGGGAGTAGGAATTCCTCCAGTGACGCTTGCGAGCACGCAGCCCACTTTAGGTGGTAGGGGTCGTTCGCCCCCGCAGGCCGGCTCTCACAGGCCTGCTTCACGCAAGACGACAAAATCCCACTCTAAACTCGCAACTGCGTGAGTTTAGGCTGGGACCTCCCGGTAGGGAGTGATCCCAGTGCTATACCGCCTCTTGCCTCTTCGTCACCAAGCGCGTGAGGGTATCCAGCAACTTTGTCTTCGACGCATTCAGCGTGGCGTGTGTCAGCTTTACTGTTCCGTCTCGGACGATCCATCCCAAGAGCCTGGCGGCTTGCAGGGTGGCGGTGCGGCGCAGACCTTTCTTTTCGACTTGTGCGAGCGCCCGACAGTATTCCTTCGTGATCATGCCAACCCGCAGGGTCAGAAATGCGTTCGCCGATCCGGACAGCACCGAACTGGCGAGCAGGTGCATGCCCGGAATAGCTGCGACTGTCGAGCCGAAGACGGTTCCGACCAGCACATCGACGTCGATGTCCTCGATACCAGCGGCAATGAGCGCGGTGGAAGCGACGCTCGCGTAGAGTTGCACGAAGTCGCGCAGCGAAGGACGCTGGTAGTACACATGGGCAATCTTCCAGATGAGGCGCGTCTGGGCGGCGAAGACGACAAACACGTCCAGGCGTCCGCTTTGCAGCACCGCCGTGCTGAGGAACACGGCCGAGGCGGTCTCGGTCACGACATCATCGGCATGCGTGTCGAGGATCCGCAGGGCGCTTTCCAGATCGGCGGCTACGTGCAGTGGCATCCCACGCAGCCGTGGATTGCGCGACAGACGCTTCTTAAATTGTGCAAGGAAGGCGTCGTAGTCTTCGCCTTGGGTCACGGCGGGCGGAAGGATGCGCTTCGGCAGGCGGAACCAGAGGACGAATGGCGTCAGCAGCAAAATTGCATAGAGCGAAAGCAGGGCCCCCAGGACTGCGTTGCCGAGAATTACATTGACGGCGCGCGCCGATTGCACAATCTGCATCGTCTGATTGAAGAGAAACACGGCGAAGACAAGCAGGACGAATGCCGCGAGAATAAGAAGGATACTCTTCAACGTAGTGGACATGTTGCAGCTCCCAATGCCCGTATCCGACTGAATGGGACAGGATACTTGCCTGTTCAATGGATGCGTGGCGCGCGCGTGCGGGCTACTTCGAATCCGGTGTAGACTCTTTGCCTCGGAGGAACTTACATGAAGAGACTTATCGCAGTCATGCTTCTGTGCGTGCCGTTGGTCGCGTTGGCACAGGATGCTAAGGATCAGAAGGCGCCAACCCTGCGGAGCATCCTGCTCGAGCAATTGAAGACTACGCACAATAATAAGGATTGGTTTGTCCCTGCAAACGTGTCGGTCGAAGGGCTAACGCCTGAGCAGGCGATGTGGACGGATGGACATGGGAACCATTCGATCGGGCAACTGGCAAACCATCTGGTGTTCTGGAACACGCAGGTGCTGGCGAAGTTCAAGGGAGAAACGCCTCCGAAGTATAGCGGCAACAACGACGAGACGTTCAATAGCTTCGATGCGAAGAAATGGAGCGAGACGGTGCAGGCTCTCGATAAGGTGATGGTCGATCTGGAAAAATTCGTCGAGTCTGCGGACGAGAAGACGCTCGAGAAGCATGCGTCAACGATCGCGCACATTGGGACGCATAATGCGTATCACGTAGGCCAGATCATTTTCATACGGAGGCAGCAGGGATCGTGGAATCCGGAGAAGGGTGTGAAGTAGTGATCCGGGTCAGGGTCAGGGTGGTTGACAACTGGCGCCGCTTGCATCGACATCTTAGTCGTGATCACGGATTGAAACTCTATGCCTGTTCAGATTGGAGATCGAACTCACAGCTTTGCGGAACCCACGGGGCTTCTGTCAGATTGCCACCGGCGGATTGAGATGTTCCTCGGGACGCTGGTGCGTGTCGCCGAGTTCGGAGAAGGTCTGCTGGATTCTGAGGCTCGGGCTGCATTGGAAGGGGCGTTGAAGTACTTTCGCGAGGCGGCGCCCAAGCATACGGCGGATGAAGAGGAATCACTGTTCCCGCGATTGCGGCAGATGCACAATCCGGAAATTGAGGCGGCGATCGATACGCTTGATCCGCTGGAGCACGAACATCGGCGGGCGGACTTGCTGCACGCGGAAGTTGATCGACTAGGGAGGCTGTGGCTGCGAGGCGGAACATTGTCGGGTAGCGAGGCTCAAACGTTCCGACAGCATGTTGCGGAGTTAGCGTCTATTTATAAGGAGCACATCCGGATCGAAGATGAAGTTGTGTTCCCGGTGGCGGGCCGGCTGCTGTCTGCAACGGACAAGGCAGCCATTGCGGGCGAGATGGCTGCGCGACGCAAGTAGTACTGCAGTACAAGTACTCAGTTCTTTGGACTCAGTTATCAGCGCTCACGCTGTCTTCTCTTGCTGTCCAGGCGGCGTTACGGAGAGTGGGAGGGTTGCCACTACGACCGTTCCCTGCTCTGTTGAATTCACTTCGAGGGTGCCACCGAATTGGCGGAGGCGTTCCTGCATTCCGCGAAGACCCAGGCCCGAGCTGTGTTTGCCGTTTCCCTTTTTTCTCGAAGGCATGCCTCGGCCGGCGTCTCGAATCTCGACTCTCAGGCGCCCAGGTTCTTTCCTCATAGCGATGGAGCAGCGCTTGCTGCCGGAGTGTCTGTACACATTTGTCAGGCATTCCTGAACGACACGGAAGATGGCGATCTCGGCTTCGCTGGAGAGGCGGCCGCAGTCGGACGGAATGTCCACCTCCACATGGATCCCGCTGCGTTCCGAGAACCCGTCGATGTACCAGCGGATAGCGGCAGAGAGTCCGGCGACATCGAGCAAAGGAGGATGCAGGAGATGCGAGATGGTGCGGATTTCCTTGCTGACCTGTTCGACCATGACTGCGCTGTCTTCGATCAGGGGCATGAGGAGGGAGTTGCTAGTCGGGGACTCCTTGCGGAATCTATTGAGATTCATGCCGATGGCAGCAAGGAGTTGGCCGACACTGTCGTGCAATTCGCGGGCGATACCGCGTCTTTCCTCGTCCTGCACGCTTTGAATGCGGGCTGCCAATTCGGCATTCGCTTTTTCGGCCGAAAGATCCGCGACGAGGATGCCGATGATCGATTTGTCGCCGGATAGCGTGGAGACAGAAACCTTCACGGGGACGACGCTACCGTCGGTTCTGCGCAGGACCAATTCACCTTCGGCTGGGGCTGACTGCGCAGCCTCAAGCATCTGGCGGAAGGCCGTGTGATTGTCAGGGTGAATGAAGTCCTGCAATGGCCGGCCAACGGGAAGCTCCGTGCCAAGATCCAACAACGTGGCCAAGCCGGGATTGCAGTAGATGACCTCGTGAGCGGGATTGAGCATGGCCGCGCCCTGGTGCATTTTTTGAACCAGAGCGTTGTACGGCAAGTCTGCGGACTGGAGAGCGTACACCGTGCGGCCTTCGTGCTCCTCTACGACAAAAGCATCGACGCAACCAGAGCGAATTGCTTCAAGAATCTGCTCGGCATCATCCACCAGGGATTCTGTTCGGAAGCTGACTGAATCTGACATAGAAACTCCAGAAAGAGCTTTCGTGTGCTTCGTCGAGCGGTGCAAGGAACGGGGAGCGAAGACGTTCTAAAAATGTTACTCCCGGGTGGGACGCAACTGCAACCCCACAATCGCCCGTTCCGTATCCCGCAGATCGCCGACAATCTTACGAAGCGGCTGCGGTAACTTTCGGACCAGCGTGGGGATGGCGAGGATCTGGTCTCCGGCGGCCAGCTGCGGATGCTTGATGAGATCCACGACTTCTATCTTGTACCGTCCTGGAACATGTTCTTCGCAGATGCGTTTCAGGTTAGCGAAGGCAGCGACGGAGCGGGGCGTTTGCCCGGCGACGTAGAGGCGCAGATCCCATTTCTCGGTGTCATCGCCGCCGTTCCCCTTGCGCGCGATCTCCTGCAAACTGAGCGGCTTCTTCTCGGACTTCTGCCCCGTCTTCATAAGCGCCCCCCGGACCTCTTCGAAGAAGGATTGGGTCGCGCGACTTCGTCTGCCTGACGAAGAAGAGCCATCTTTTGGCGATCATGTGCCAGTGAGTGCGCACGGGCCGACTCCTGCGACGCCAGGGTTGCGAGTTCGTCTGCTTCGATTTCGAACTCTTTGCGCATGGCCTCGATTCTGGCCTCCAGGGCTTCGCGCTTCCGCTGACGCTCGCGCTCGGTGCGCTCCGCGTCCTGCTGGATGGCCAAGGCGGCGGCCTTCTCGCGTGCTTCAACGGAAGCGCGGGAAGAGCCGGTGAGCACACCTTCCGGTCCGACGTAAACATCGAGCAAATCAATGCCCTTGTCAGTCAAGAGGAACTCGCGCAGCTGGTTGGAGTGACGCATGCCGCGGGATTTCAAGACGTACATGGCGCGATTGCGTTCGCCATTGAGTTCGATGTCGCGCAACAGAAGCCACGTATCCACGATGGAAGAGACGTCCACATCGGTGCGCTCGAGCGCGGCTCCTCCCGAGGTCAAATTGGTCAGCATGGCCGTGATGCCCCGGGACTTCAGGAAGTCGATCAGGCGAACGACCATGGATTGTGCGTCCTGGCGAGTACCGGCATGAATGAGCGTGCCGATGGGATCAATGACGACCACCTTTGGCGAGAAGCCATCGACGAGCTTGTGCATCACGGCAAGATGCATTTCCAATCCATAGAGGGTGGCGCGGCTGGANTGGATCTGCAGTAGCCCGTCGTCGACACAACGGCGCAAATCGACGCCGATGGAGCGCATGTTCCGCATCAGCTGGCCCGGCGATTCTTCAAAGGCGAAATAGATGGTTCGCTCACCGCGCCGGCATGCGGCCCGTACGAAATGGGCGGCGAGGCTCGTCTTTCCAGTTCCGGCAGTACCTGCCAGGAGAATGGTGCTGCCGCGGTAATAGCCCTTGCCACCGAGCATGACATCGAGCCGAGGGATTCCGCTTGAAATGCGCTCGTTGCTGACCTGGTGCTGGAGCCCGAGAGAGGTGACCGGCAGAACGCTGAAGCCATCCTCATCGATGAGGAAAGGGTATTCGTTTGCACCATGCGCAGTGCCACGGTACTTCACGATGCGCAAACGGCGAGTGGAGATCTGATCGGTGACGCGATGGTCGAGGAGGATGACGCAATCGGAGACGTACTCTTCGAGACCGCGGCGAGTCAGCGTTCCAGCACCACGCTCGCCTGTAATGATAGCCGTTACGCCCTTATCTTTGAGCCAGCGGAAGAGCCGGCGCAGTTCGGCGCGAAGGATGCCTTCATTCTGCAGGCCTGAGAAAAGAGCTTCGATTGTGTCGAGGACGACCCGTTTCGCACCAATGGAATCGATCGCGGCATTCAAGCGAATGAAAAGGCCGTCGAGGTTATACTCGCCAGTTTCATCGATCTCGTTTCGATCCACGTAAACGAAATCGACCGCCATCTTTTTCTGACGGATGAGCTTTTCGAGATCGAAGCCGAGCGAGCGGACATTCTGGGCGAGTTCCGGCGCGGTCTCTTCAAACGCCATGAACACGCCGGGCTCGCCGTACTGGGTGGCTCCGCGAACCAGGAATTCCATAGAGAACAGGGTTTTGCCGCAGCCTGCGCTGCCGCATACGAGCGTGGGACGGCCTCGTGGCAAGCCGCCAGCGGTAATCTCATCGAGACCCTGAATTCCCGTTGGGGCTTTCGGCAAAGCGGTGCTGCTATTGCCGGAGTTTTTCATCAGAGCAGAAGGCATGAATTTTTAGGGTTATACACAAAGTGCTGTTTCGGATCAAGGATAGCTTACCGGTGGCGCGACGCGCTTCCGCCCTTGAACTTTACGCTGTCTGGAGGTTTGGCAGCGATCCGGAGGAACTGACACGCTTCATGCACGGTTCTTCCGTGTTCATCTGTTTTGCAGGTTTCGAGCGGAACGGGCCGCTTACAGATCCAGCAAATGTGGACAGGCGGAGCCGGGGGGACCATGCTTTCACTTCCTAGATAGAGCCACGGGTGGCCGACACGAAGGTTGAAGCTGTTCCTGCGGCGTAATCGCAGCGTTATAACAGAGACTTATGTCACAGTATGCACGTATTTCTGAGATTCGCAAAGTATTTTCGGAAGCCGAAAGCAAAGGAAAAGTGGCCAGTGCCGGTCGAAGCGGAGCGATGTGGGGAACTCCATTGTGTTACGCATCTCGCGTACACCTTTGTATGTAATGGATGAGGAGAGCAACATCCCGCCCAGCAGAGGCCTCCAACCCATCTGGCATTATCCATGTAGTTAGCAGCAAGGTCGTTCCAAAAGGATGGGCCGAGTGGAATTCGGTTGTTGAAACTTCCAGACGCGGAGGAGAGCATGGCGACGAAATATCGGGTATTGCAGGTCAAGGGAACGCAGCAGGAATCATTCGTAGTGGTAGGGATCGATTTTGAAGCGGGCACCATCACGAGCACGTCGGAGATGATGCGAGAGCAGGAGATGAGGACGTACCTGGAGAAGTCCGGGGCGTCGCCGAAGGAAATCGAAGGGTGGATGGACGAGGCACGAAAGTATCCGGGCCAGAGTTCTCATATGGGTAAAAAAGGCAGCTAGCTTACGGATTTCTCGCCAACGTGCTGGAATCGATGGCATCTAAAGTCCATCTGCCGCGGAAGACAATTCGCATTGTGAGGTTTTGATGGAGACCAGGGTTACAGGACAAAGAGAAGATAATGTGACAGGGATGATCGAGAGCCAAACGTCGAAGATGCCATCCTCGGCTTTCTTAGGCATGGCCGTGGGTTCGATGGCGGCGTCGCTGGTGCTGAAGATTTTGGGACAGAATCACTGGGCGCTGTTTGTGGGACAGTGGGCTGCTCCATTCCTGATCATGGGAAACTACAACAAGATGGTGAAGCAACACGGATCCGATGCCAGCAGCCGCTGGGCAGCGTAGGTTTGCGAAAGGCAGCCGGTACTCGCGAGAGTGCCGGCCCTTTCTTTCCGCAGAGATGAAGCCTCCCCGGACCACGCTCGGCTTGAGCGTAGCCGTTGACGGAATCGTGCCTGGAACCGAAGCAGGAACCCAACCTGCGGTGGCGCGTCGCCCCAGGCGCTACTGGAGCGAACTCGACACGTTCGAAAAAACGTTATTGGAATTCGATCCGATAAGCCGGATCGTACCGACTACGATCACCAGAATGACAGCCAGCATCACGGCATACTCGGCGATGTCCTGTCCGGCATCGTCATTCCAAAGTCTCCTGAGTGTGTTCATAAACCCCCTCCGATCCGGCAAATTGCCGGGCCGCTCTCCGTTGATTCGAACAGCNTGTCACTAGATTGAAGCGGAATGCTCTAAGGTTCGATACATCACCGATGTAATAGCCCGGGATGGTCAGGGAGCATAGCACACCAGTGGTGGGCCGACTAGATGCCGGATCGACAGTGGAACCTTTTAATTTGCCCCGTGACGGCAAAAGCGGTCAACTTGAGCGAAGAAGTACTAGGTATATTTCTGTATAGGAGCAAGATGTCCGCCTATTGCATCCTACCGAATCAAGACTTTTCTTCCCGGAAGAAGGCAGCCGCATTTGCTTGAATAATCGAGGCTTAGAACAAGAACAACTTGGCTCCGCAGGTCAGCAGGATCGGTCTGCCCCGAGCATCCTCATCGTGGATGATCACCCGGCCGTTCGCGCCGGATTGCGAAATCTGATCTCTTCACGTCCGGGATGGTTCATTTGCGGGGAAGCCACAAACGGCGAGCAGGCCGTTTCCCTGGCGCTCGAATTGAAACCATCGGTGGTCGTGATGGACATCTCGATGCCGGGCATGGATGGGCTGGAGGCCACGCGACGGATTCGGGACCGGCTCACTTCGGTCGAAGTGCTGATCGTCAGCCAGCATGATTCGGAGAGAGTCGTTTCGGAAGCGCAGCGGGCCGGAGCGCGCGGTTTCGTCGTAAAGTCCCACCTTTCGGCCGACTTGCTGCCGGCCTTGGAAGCGGCCCTACTTCACAGCTCGAGGATTTCCAGCCCCGTTTCGAAAGCCTGGCACGACGCAATATCAACCTCAAAGCAGCCGGCGAAAGGCAACTTCCCCGATCCCGGCCCACACGACGATCTCGATCTGATGTCGGGGGGTGGCGAGATGGGCGAGCTGATGCGTGCTCACGACTGGGCCAACACTCCCTTCGGGCCGGTGAGTCAGTGGCCGCAGAGCCTGCGCACCGCGCTGAGGATTTGCCTCGACTCGCGTTTTCCGATTCTTATCTGGTGGGGGCCGGAACTGCGGCTGCTTTACAACGATGCATACCGGCCCGCGCTGGGAAGTACGAAGCATCCGCAAGCGCTGGGCGCATCCGGGAAAGAGGTCTGGTCCGAGATTTGGGACACTATTGGCCCAATGCTCGAAGGAGTCGTGCGAACCGGGCAGGCGACCTGGGAAAGCGATCAACTTCTGCTCTTCGACCGGCATGGTTATCTCGAAGAGAGTTATTGGACGTACTCCTATAGCGCCATCCGGCTGAGTTCCGGGGAGATCGGCGGGGTCTTTTCGGCGATTCATGAGGTCACGGATCGCGTGCTTAGCGGGCGCCGGCTGACGACGCTGCGCGAAGTCGCCGACCAGGTCGTGCAGGCGAAGACGGATGTGGATGCCTGCCATCTGGCCATGCAGTCCATCATGCGGAATCCGGCAGACTGCCCGTACGCGATGATCTTTCTCTGCGACGGCAAGAAGGCAACGCGTGTTGCCGCCAGTTTCGATGCGGGTCCGCATGTAGCTTCCATACTGGATCTGACGGAACCGGACCGTTGGGGAATTGCAGAAACAGTGCGCACCCGAACCGTGAATGTCATCGACGTGGCGGAGCCTGACGCGTTTCCGGCAGCTCCCTACGGCGGAAAATGCAAACAGGCCATTTCGCTGCCCATTCTGGGTGTGACGCGGGAAACTATTGCAGTCATCACGGTCGGAATCAGCCCGTATCGTGCGCTGGATGATTTTTGTCGCGAGTTCTTCCAGTCGCTGGCAAAGAATCTCGCGGCAAATATCAACAACGCGCGCGCCTACGACGAGGAGCGCAAGCGCGCCGAGGCGCTCGCGGAACTCGACCGGGCGAAGACGGTTTTCTTCTCGAATGTGAGCCACGAATTCCGGACTCCGCTCACGTTGATGCTGGGCCCGCTGGAGGATGCGCTGTCCGGCGATAATCTGCCCGAGGAGCAACGGCAGCGCGTGGAAGTTGCTCATCGCAATGCGGTGCGGCTGCTGCGGCTAGTCAATACGCTGCTGGATTTCTCCCGCATTGAAGCAGGACGCATTCAGGCATGCTACGAGCCCACCGATCTGGCGAAATACACGACGGAGCTTGCCAGCGTATTCCGATCGGCAATGGATCGCGCGGGATTGCGGCTGACCATTGATTGCCCGAACGCCGCTGAGCCCGTGTATGTGGACCGCGAGATGTGGGAGAAGATCGTTCTGAACCTGATCTCGAATGCTTTCAAGTTCACGTTTGACGGCGAGATTGCGGTTTCACTTCGCCAGCATGCAGGGACGGCAGAACTCTCGGTGCGCGATACGGGAACAGGCATTCCTGCCGGCGAAATTCCGCGATTGTTCGAGAGATTCTACCGGGTTAAAGGAGCTCACGGCCGAACCTTCGAAGGCAGTGGCATCGGATTATCGCTGGTGCAGGAACTGGCGAAGCTTCACGGCGGTACAGTATCTGTACAGACTGAACTGAATCGCGGCAGCACGTTTACAGTGAGCATTCCTTTGGGGACCGCGCATCTGCCGCGAGAGCGAATTGAGGCACCGCGAAAGTCGGAATCCACCGGGCTAAGGAGCGACGCTTACGTGCAAGAGGCCCTGCGTTGGTTGCCTGGGTCCGAAGCGGCGGCAGATGACAATCCGCTTTTGGCGTTGCTCTCGCCGTCGGAGCCCCTGCCGCAAGCAATCGAGCGCGACAAGCCCGCGCGAATCCTGCTGGCCGATGACAATGCGGATATGCGGGAGTACCTGCAGCGGCTTCTAAAGGAGCACTACGATGTAATTTCGGTGGCCGATGGCGAAGCGGCGCTGAAGGATGCGCGTGCCCAGCGGCCAGACCTGATTCTGTCGGACATCATGATGCCGCGCCTGGACGGCTTTGGCCTACTGCAGGCGATCCGCGCAGATGAATCGCTGAAGACCGTGCCAGTCATTCTGCTGTCGGCACGCGCGGGAGAAGAGGCGCGAATCGAAGGCCTGCAATCGGGCGCGGACGACTACCTCATCAAGCCGTTCTCCGCGCGAGAGCTGCTCACACGCGTGAACTCGCATCTGAACATTGCGCGCATCCGGCAGGAGAGTGAAGAAAAATATCGGAGAGTGGCCGCGAGACTCGATAACGAGGTTCAGCTGCGCACCAGAGAACTCGAGCAGCGTACGGCCGATCTGCTGCGGCAGTCGGAGCAGTTGCGGGAGCTTTCGTGGCGGTTGCTGCACGCCCAGGAGGAAGAGCGGCGGCACATTGCGCGCGAGTTGCACGACAGCGCCGGGCAAACGTTGACGGTGCTGGCGATGAATCTTGCTCAACTGGCGCAGAAGGCTGGACGCAACTCTCCCGAGATTGCGTCCCATGCGGAAATGATCCAGGAGAGCGTGCAGCAGCTGCACCGGGAAATCCGGACAACCTCTTATTTGTTGCATCCCCCCTTGCTCGAGGAGAATGGGTTGTCTTCGGCTTTAAGGTGGTATGTGTCGGGGCTGACGGAGCGTAGCGGGCTGGATGTTCAATTGAACATCTCCGACGAGTTCGGGCGTCTACCCAGCGACATGGAGCTTGTCGTGTTCCGCCTGGTGCAGGAGTGCCTCACGAATATTCATCGTCATTCCGCCAGCAAGACTGCATCGATCGACGTGAGGCGCGACAACGACAGCGTGAGCCTTCGTATTGTGGATCAGGGGAAAGGAATTCTTCCAGAGCGTCTGGCGGAGATTCAGTCCGGTGGTTCGGGCGTAGGAATTCGCGGCATGCGCGAGCGGTTGCGGCAATTCCGTGGGCACATGGACATTGAATCCGACGGCGCCGGCACTCGCGTCTTGGTGAAGATTCCGCTTCCGGAGAGTGCTGCTGCAGTTCCGAGGGATGAACTCGACTCGCTGCCGCGGGCCATCTGAGTTCTCACAATTTCTGGAATCGCGGCAAGAGCTGGAGTCGTCGGGCGCTGTGTTGTTTAGAATTTCTCGGGAACTATGGTATTCGGCAATGCATAGATCCTGAAGCCAGCAAAAAGCGCTGTCTTCAGGATGACAAGATGGGCAGACTTCATGTGACGAAATGCAGGATGAACAAGATGGGCAGACTTCATGTGCCGAGATGCAGGATGACAAGATGGGCAGACTTCATGTGACGAAATGCAGGATGACAAGATGGGCAGACTTCATGTGCCGAGATGCAGGATGACAAGATGGGCAGACTTCATGTGCCGAGATGCAGGATGACAAGATGGGCAGACTTCATGTGCCGAAATGCAGGATGACAAGTGGCGCAGACTTCTTCCTCGCTTCTTGTACCGAAATGGGATCATAGTCGATTTCTACGGCAAATTTATTTGTTTTGTGACATCCGTCACCGACAGGGCACTCGCAGCTGAGTAGGCTGGCACGTTTTCAGGTTTACCTCCGAGCAGACATTTCAGCGTTGAGGTCTTCCCCATGAATGGGAGAAGTCATTGCTGTCTGCTCGCAGTCTTGATCGTCCTCATATCTCCGACCTCAGGAGCACAGGCCAGAGCTTCGCAGCCGGCGAGGGCGCCTGGCGAGTTCATTCAAAGCGTCCCCGCGCTTTCAAATCCCAGGGCAGAAGTTCGTTCGCACCGGGCGCCTTTCGTCCCCGAAATGCGGGAGCGTCCGGCCTTTCCCGACCTAGTGCGCGCGGCCGGGATGATCTTCTCTGCGACGGTGAAGGCGATCGAGAGGCGGCCGGCCATGGCAGGGCAGTCAGTCGCGACGGTCGCAATCACCTTGCATGTGGAGCAGGGCGTTCGCGGGGTGAAATCCGGCGAGGACGTGATCATCTCCCAATGGATCGGATTGTGGTCCGGCGGGCAGCGATACCGCGTCGGCGAGCACGTGCTGCTGTTTTTGTATCCGCGAAGCAAACTGGGTCTGACGAGCTGCGTCGGCGGTACGTTGGGCCGCTTCAACATGGACGCATGGGGTCGCGTCATGCTCTCGGGACAACATCTCACAGCGTTCCAGAAGAATCCCGTGATGGGTGGGAGGTCGCGAGTAAGGTTCAGCGACTTCGCCCTAGCGGTGCGGCACGCCGGTGAGGAGGAATGAACTGGAGAAGAAGTGACCATGAAAACTAGCGTGGCATTTACTGGCCGGTTATTCCTCCTCAGGCTCGCCGTAGCGGCGGTGGTCGTGCTTTGTTTTGCAGTCGTGTCGCGCGCGGGTGGCCCGCGTTATGTAGCTGGGACAAGCTTCTTTGATGGCTCAACGACAGGCCGGCCTGTTGCGTGGCCGCAGGGCATCATTACGTATTACACCGATCAAGGAGACCTGAGCACGTTTCTGCCGAACGCAACTGCGAACAGCTTTGTGGCGGGCGCATTCAGCGTGTGGACTTCGGTTCCGACTGCGGCTCTGGCCGCAAGCAGCGCCGGAGAGTTGGCGGAAGATGTGAACGGAAGCAATGTCACGGTCAACGGCGACGGGACGATTTCCATGCCATTGGACATTCAGCCCACCGCGACGGGGGCTTCGATTGGAATTGTTTACGACGCGGATGGTTCGGTAACCGATGCGCTATTGGGTGCAGGAGCCGGTGGAAGCGGGGAATGCTTTTTCAATGCGGTGGTCGGAGGCGCGGACAACTTTGGAGCGTTCGCCACGATTGAGCACGCGCTGATCGTCATCAATGGCCAGTGCGCGCAGCAGGGGTCCCAACTCACCGATCTCGAATACCGACTGGTGCGTGTCATTGGGGGCGTGCTTGGCTTGGGCTGGTCGCAGGTGAATGGCAATGTGCAAGCTGGTTCACCTCACGCCAGTTCCGAGGACTATGCGGGCTTTCCTGTGATGCATTACGTGGATGCGATGAATTGCGCGCCCATCACGTTCTGCTACGCCAATCCTTATCAGCTGTCGATGGACGATGTTGCTGCGGTCTCGCGTCTGTATCCAGTGACGGCGCAGAATGTGTCGAGCTTTCCCGGGAAGCAGGTGTTTGCGAGTACTACGGCGCGAATCCAGGGGGCGGTATGGTTCACCGACACGCATGGAAGTCGTACGCAGCCGATGCAGGGGGTGAACGTGGTAGCGCGGTGGATCGATCCGAGTACGGGAAAGCCTTCGCGTCGCTACGCGGCAAGTTCGGTGTCCGGATTTTTATTCACCGGGAACGCTGGGAATCCAATCACCGGATACGTGGACCCGGTGGGCTATGCATCTGCGAGTTGGGGATCGAACAATACGACTGTGGAAGGATACTTTGATCTGGCGGGATTACAACTTCCACTGGGTGGAAGCGCGCAGTATCAGATCTCTGTAGAACCCATCGACCGGACGTGGTCGGGTGAGGTGGGGCCCTATTCTCCAGGGCCGGTTGCGCCCTCGGGTACCGCGACGCCCATCACAGTGACAGTTACGGCGGGGTCGGATGTTATGCAAGACATATTGATGAGCGGCACAGCGCAGCCTTTGGCCGAGGCTTCATCTTCTTGGAGTGCGCCCGCGGCCCTGCCTCCGGGCGGAGACTGGATCTCTTCCCTTAACCACTACGGTAATGTGAGCTACTTCACGCTGAATGCGCAAAAGAATCGCACACTGTCGGTAAGCGTGACCGCGCTGGACGAGTCGGGACGTGCGAACACCTCGAAGGCGCAACCGGTGATCGGGATGTGGTCGGCGGCCGATCCCGAGGGCACGGCGCCTCCAGCGTTTACTCCGTCGCCATTCAACCAAGTACCGCTGGGATTGACGCGGCTCGATGCTCAGGTGCTCACGGGGGGCCGGTTTCTGATCGGCATTGGGGATGTGCGCGGCGACGGGCGGCCGGATTACCGCTATCACGCGCGAGTGCTGTATGGAGACACAGTTTCTCCAGCGCGTGTCAGCGTGAATGGCGGGCCTGTGACGGTGTCGGGATTTGGATTTGCGCCAGGTCTCAGCGCTACGGTTGGAAGTGCGTCAGCAACGCAGATGGCGATCAGCGCCAGCGGAATTCTGGTTCAGGCTCCCGCACACGCGGATGGCACGCAGACGATTACGATTACGGACCCAGTCGGGGGCGGATCCACGAGCATGACGGATGTTCTCACCTACGGGGCGGCGGCGACGGATACCATTGTGCTCGTGGCAGGGAGCAATCCGGCGACTCCGGTTGGCGCGCAGGCGGCGCATCCGGTCACTGTGCGCGTGTTGGCGGCCGATGGAGTCACGCCCGTAAGCGGGGCGACCGTCGCTTGGAATGCAACGAACGGCCTGAAACTTTCGGCCTGCGGCGGCGCCTCGTCATGCTCCGTGATGAGCAACCAGTATGGTGATGCCAGCACTTGGGTGACGCCGGCTGCGGCGGGCATGGCGACGATTACGGCAACGCTGGCGCCCGCGACGTATGCGTTGCCCAAGTCGGTAATTACAAGCGTGACTGCGACACAGTCGGGGTCGGATATCGGGTTGACTTCGCCCTATCTGTGGGTGTCGCAGGGCGCGACTGCCAGCATTCCGCTCACGGTGCGCGCGCTCAGCAATGGAACTGCGCGCAGCAACGTGCAGGTGAACTTCACCCTTGCTGGCTCTGGAACCCTGAGCGCCGCGAACGCGGTGACCAATGCAACCGGATACGCAACGATTACGTTGATGTTGACGCAGTTCACTTCGCTGGCGCAGGTGGTCGCCTGTGTCGCGCCCAACAACGCTCCGTGCGGAACGTTTTATGTGAACCCGGTTCCGCTCTCACAGCAGCGATTGTTGCAGATTTCCGGCGCGGGACAGATGACGACCGGGGCGTTCCAACCGGTGACTGTGCAGGTGGTTGATTCGTCCACGCCTCCGAATGCGGTTGTGGCTGCGCCCGTTGTATTTCAGACCACCGTTCTGCGGGCGGGAGGCATGTCGATCGGGACTGGAGATGGTGAGAGCAATCCGGGGAATCCTGCCATGCCGGTGATTTTGTCGGTGAGCCAGAGCAGTGCTCTGACCGACTTGAATGGGCTTGCGAGTATTCTGCCTTCGAGCGGAGGATTCAGTGCACCGCTGGAAGTGGATGTGATGGCTTGGGCAGGAACGACTGGATTCATTGATGACCCGCTGCAGTTACTGCCGGAAATTGATGCGGCGAGTCGTGCGACCCTGACCACGTTTCATCAGAGACCTGTTTGGCTGGGTGTCGCCTCGGAAGGCCCACCCTCCCGCACAAAACGCGGGAAGGGTGGGGCAACCAGGGGGAAGATATTGAACGGCAGTGAGTGAAGCTCGGCGCACGGCCCACATAACCTTTCCTTCATTCTCAATTTCTTATTCTTTATTTCAGCAAATTTACTTCGTCCAGCGGTCCACCCAGTCGTTGACCGTTTTGTACCAGAGTTGCGAGTTTTGCGGCTTCAGCACCCAGTGGCCTTCGTCTGGGAAGTAGAGCATCTCTGAGGGGACGCCTTCCATCTGCAGCGTCGTAAAGAGTTGCAGGCCTTCGCTGACATCGAGGCGGTAGTCGCGCTGTCCGTGAACGACGAGCGTTGGCGTTTTGAAATTCTTTGCGTACTGGTGCGGCGAGAACTTCTGGTAGAGTTCGCGGTTATCGTATGGCGGGCCTTTGAACTCCCAGTTATTGAACCAGAGTTCCTCGGTCGATCCCCAGGCGGACTCGGCGTTGAACATGCCGTCGTGCGAGACGATGCACTTGAAGCGGTCGGTGTGACCGAGGATCCAGTTGGCCATGTATCCGCCGTAGCTGGCGCCGAGCGCGCACTCGCGGTTTTTATCGATGAAGGGATACGTCTGCTCGGCGTAGTCGAGGCCCTTCATCAGGTCTTCGAACGGAGCGCCGCCCCAGTCGCCGTTAATGGCGTCGATGAACTTCTGCCCGTATCCGGTCGAGCCGTGGAAGTTGATCATGATCACGACGTAGCCGCGGGGCGTCGATGGAGTTGGTGACGCGAACAGTTCGGGATTCCAGCGATACGACCAGTCGTCCCCCCAGGCGCCCTGCGGGCCGCCGTGGATTAGGAACTTCACTGGATATTTTTTGGAGGCGTCGAAGTTGGGAGGCTTAACCAAGAAGCCTTGGACTTTGTCGTTGTGGGCTCCGGTGAACCAGAAGGATTCGAGCGGTTGCATGTCCACCTGGGAGAGGACGGCATCGTTGAAATGCGTCAGTTGTATCGCAGGTTTTTCAGGAGGCGGAGCGTTCTGATCGCCCATTAGGCTTAGGTGTATCACGTAGATTTCCGTCGGAGCGCGCAGCGACATTCCGTTGGCCAGTATTACAAGACGCTTGTCGACGGCTATAGGCGAGTCGTAGAAACCTTTCGAGATGTTAAAGGTGATCGGCCCAGGCTTGCCATTAATGAAGTCACGAAGAGAAATCCAAGAAATCGGCGACATCCCCTCTTCGTCTGTCGCGAACAGAAGCCCTCTCGAATTTGGAAGCCAGCTGATCGAACCCACCCAACGATCGAGATTT
>C688J18823_10000372_pt1 | contig 25930 bp, 24 predicted proteins | sample HopSoiMetagenom1_FD_18823 | JGI IMG/M metagenome (IMG submission 18823) | reverse complement strand
GATCCGCTTGACCCGGGAGCGTGGCTCGTTACCGAGCCCAAAACCGTCACGCTTGCATTAAATCTAATTCCTTTCGCCGGGGTCGCCTTCCTGTGGTTCATCGGCGTGCTCCGCGATCGGCTTGGCCGGCAGGAAGATCGCTTCTTTGCAACGGTATTTTTCGGCAGCGCCTTGTTGTTCCTGGCCATGCTGTTCGCGGCTGCTGCGATCACCGGCACCATTGTCTTGATGGCCACTTCGGCTGACCCGGGCGAACTGATCAAGTCCCCGACGTTCCGCTTCGCGCGCGCCGCCGCCTACATCATCATGAATGTATACGCGACCAAAATGGCCGCCGTATTCATGTTCTCGACATCGACGGTCGTAATCTACACAACGATCGCGCCCCGCTGGATCGCTTATGTTGGCTACGTATTAGCTTTGGTTCTTCTGATCGGCAGCTACTACTTCAGCTGGAGCTTCGCTGTATTGCCGGTTTGGGTTCTTCTAGTCAGCGTGTACATCCTGTTCGACAATCTAGGCCGGCAGCCGGCAGCACCGTGATTGAGCTCGCGAACACTTAGCGTCGGTCATCTTGACATTGATCACTGTACTTCAAATCTCAGCCATCGCTTGGCCTTCACGCGTTTGGCGCGACTCCGATCGATGTGAGGGCGGATAAGCTTTTCCATAGCCAAGGCGACCTGGTTGTATTCGCCTCCGCATCCCTCGGCCCTTTCGTTGGGCAGATATCCTTTTTCCACCAAGTCGCCGAATAGCTTCGGATCCGCCCCGTAGGCCATGCAGAGCACGTTGTAGAAGCGTTGCGCCGGAAGACCATGCTCGTCAGCGTAGGGATTCTTCTTCAAACTTGGGACAGTTGCGTCGATGTTATATGAATAGGCGACTCCCGCGATCAGCCTTCGGGCATCTGCGTTGGCGAACTGCAGAAGCAAGTAAGCGGCAAACTGATCCGCTGCGTCTTCCTCGCGGCCCAAAATGGGCACCTCAAGATAATCAAACACGGCATGACCGACCTCGTGAAGAAACACCTCGAGCGTCGGCCCAACGATGGCGTCCATTCGTGTGACGCCCGCCGGCGTGGTCTCCTTGGGAGCGTTTCGCAAGATGTCGCTAAAATACTCATAGCAAACCGTGATGGCGTCATCGCCATACCAAGCGTTGGATATGCCGTCGCATCCCTCGACCTTCAACAGGAGGGCACGTGGCAGACGCAACGGGCTCAAGAACCCTTTGAATTTTTCGAGGACTTGCCGCTCCTTCAGCAGTCCGAAAATTTCCTGATGATCCGGATTCTTGGGAGGGACATAAGAAATCTTAATCCGGTCTGCGCGCGAAACGGACGACTTCTCGGCGAACGCAGGCGCCGAATTTGCGACCACCCCGGCCGCGATCAACAGTGCAAAAATTATCTTCATCACATCACTCCAAGAATAAGCACTCCGGGGCCAACGTTTCGGACGACGGCACCTTAGGGTCAGCTATTTGCACGGATGGAGCCGCGCTAATCGATGATATGATATCCGCCATCGACGTAGAGCGTAGCGCCGGTGATGAGCCGCGCGGCGTCGTGAGCCAGGAAAGCGGTTGCCACTCCGACGTCGTCAATACTGACAAGACTTCGCGCCGGAGCTTTTGCTTTCGCCTTGTCGAGCAGAGCGTCAAACTCGGGAATTCCGGAAGCCGCGCGCGTCGCCAGTGGGCCGGGCGATATGGCATGAACCCGGATTCCCTTGGGGCCGAGTTCGGCCGCGAGATAGCGAACCGAACATTCCAGCGCAGCCTTGGCGACCCCCATGATGTTGTAGTTTTTGACGACCATCTGGCTGCCGTAATAGGTCATCGTAAAAAGCGTCCCGCCTTTGCGCATCAGCGGCTCGGCGAGATGCGCCATGCGGATGAATGACCAGCAGGACACATCCATGGTGGCATTAAATCCGTCCCGCGACACATCCACCACGCGGCCGTGCAGCGCCGCCTTTGGTGAAAAGGCAAGGGAGTGAACGACAAAATCGAGTCTGTTCCACTCCTTGGAAATGCGTTCAAAAACAGCCTCCATCTGCCCGGGCACATTCACGTCGAGCGGCATGACGATGGGAGACTCGAGCTCACGGGCGAGCGGCTCGACATATTTGTGTGCTTTGTCGTTGAGGTAGGTAACGGCGACTTCCGCCCCAAACGCCCGGAACGCCTTGGCGCAACCCCAGGCAATCGAGTTCTCGTTGGCAATGCCGACGATCAGGCCCTTCTTGCCTTCGAGCAGCTTGGCTTTCACGGCGGGAATCATGAGAGTCTTCCTGTTGGCATAGGATTTGAGCGCGGGCCTTCTAGCGGACTGGCCGCCGGGCGAACTGGTTGGTCGGCTTTCCATCGTCCAAGGTCCGATACTGAATGGCTCTCGAGCAGGGCATAAAACCCCATAAACCGTAGGTCACTCGCCTGCCGGCGGCTTGATATAGGTCAAATCGATACGGCGAGGTGGCGCGGCGGCAAGTGGCCGTTGTCCGTTGCGCGGCAATAGCTGGCAATCACGATGCTTTTGCCGGGCCTTGTTTTCGAGCCGGCGGCACCACCGCGAGATTTCGAGCCGCGCCCTTTTTCTCATCAACACCAAACAGTTGGACAATTCGCCGCATCCGCTCCCTGTCGTCGACAGCAAGTTCACGGCGTGCGCTTATGACCTGATTGATTAACTCAATCGCCTTGGCCCGGGCTTCGGCGTCGGCAGGCAACATCGAAGGGATAGCGGCGAGCGCAGCTTGCTCATCGACCAGCAGCATATGGAATTGATCGCGCACAAGAACCTTGAATGCGGACAAAGGTATTTCGCCGTGGGTGCGGCGAATGCGGCGGATGGCTTCGAACCCACGCTCGTCGACCGCAGCCCGCGTCATCCCGACATAGAGCAGTGAACGAACCACGGCTTCCCGCAGCCCCCCGTCCGGAATGCGCGATTTGAGCTCGGCAATACGGCTCTGCAGGAGTTCGTCATGCATGGGGCTCTTCGGCGCCTTGCGCGCGGGACGGTTCGAAGCCGTATCGACGCCGGCGGCCGCCTGCAGCGTGGACGAACCGTACACCGCCAGAAACGTCCGCTCGGCCATTGTCTCGCTGAAATCCCGCCATGCATCGAAAGCAGAGACGATCTGTCGCGATACATTTTCCTGGATTGCGACAAATGGATTGTCTTCCGCCGCGGGTTTCCGGTTGTTGCGAACCTGTTCGGCGAACGCAGCCAGCGGCGCCATCATCGGATTGCCGTCGGAGAAGAACTCGTATTGGCGCCGCAACGGATGCAGCTGGTACATCCGCTCAGCCAACGGAGAGCTCACGAGGGCGCGAACCATGGGCTGCGCAAATGTTCGATATAGCGCAAGGTTCGTCTCCGATATCCGGGCCGCAGTTTCGAACCGGCGCTCATCGGCAGCGTCATTGCAGCCCAGAGCCCGGATATCATCGAGCGTTCTCATTTCGCATCGCATGACCCAATCGCCGCTGACCAGATCGGGGTTCGTGGTATCGCCGGCCTTGGATTCAAACACCGCCTCGTATAGTCCGGGCGGCAAGGTGTCGATCATGTCGATATTGCTGGAGAATTCCGAGTACTGCTTTTTCGCTACGCCGCCGGACACGAAAATACCCAGGTGGCCGATGGTGTCATGGATCGTGTAGACGATCGTTTGGCCGTAGGAACGCATCTCCTCGACGTCGTCGTAAAGATCGAGGATCCATCCGAGCGCCTGTTGCGGCGGTGTGACATTGTCACCCTTGGAGCAAAACACCACGATTGGTGAGCGGATGTTGCGCAGATCGACGGTGGTGCCGTCCGACGTCTCAATCCTGCCCGCAGCGAGATTATTGCCGATGAACAGCTCATCGACAATGAATTGGATTTCTTCAGCGTTCAGATTGACGTGGCCTCCCCACCAGCGCTCGAAGCCCAGATAACGCGAAGACTCAGTATCGATCTTCGAATAGAGATTGTACTGCTTGCTCCAATACGTGTTGGCGGGATTCTGGCTCTCGAAATTCTGCACGAGCCAGGCGCCGTCGAATTTGCCGTGACCCAGATCGCTGGTCAGCGCCGTGAGCCAGCTGCCGCCCAGCAATCCGCCGCTATAGCGCATCGGGTTTTTTCCGCGCACGCCGGCCCAATAGGAAAGCGGCGATCCAGCGACCACGATGGGGCCAAACAGTTCGGGGCGAACAGCGGCCAGCATCATCACCGCCCATCCGGCTTGGCAATTGCCGATCACGCAAGGCCTGCCGTCGGCGTCCGGATGCAGAGCAATGACCTTCGCGAGGAACACCGCCTCGGCGCGGGCAACATCCTCGATGGTTTGACCCGGCATGGGGTCAGGCAAGAAGCCGACGAAATAGCTGGGGTGTCCGGCCTTGAGCGCAACACCGATTTCGCTGTCTGCCTTGAAACCCCCGATGCCGGGACCATGACCGGCGCGTGGATCGAACACCACGAAAGGCCGTCGCTTTGGGTCGAGTTCGATACCCGGCGGCGGAACGACCCTCACCAGAACATAGTTGACAGGCCGGTCGAGCTTGCGTCCGTCAACAACGAGTTCGACCTCGTAGTCGAGCACATGCGGTGCGGTCTCGGCCAAATGCTCGCGATATTGATTGCCACGCTGCCGCATGACGTCCCAGAACAATACGTTACGCTGGGCCGCATCGACCATGTACTCCATGGCGGGGGCGAACAGACCGAAAAATCCCATGGCCATGCCTTGCGGCATGAGGCCCGGTTTTGACGCCGCGATATCGGCCTGCGTTTTCATTTTATGGTCACCGATTTGCCAAGCCCCCTGCGCTGCAAATCGTAAGCCATTCATCTGGCGGCAGCTTGATATAGGTCAAATCGAACCGGGTTAGCCTGCATGGCGGCGGAGGCATTCGATCTGCTCGGCGCCGGCGCCTCGGGTTCAAAAGCGTAGAGACCAAAGGATCAGGCGCTGAGACGGCCCAGCGCAGCATAGTCGCGGAATTGGATCCGTCGCGAGGTCGGTATTTTTATTGCAGCGGAATTTTCCAGATGCGTCAGCGATCGAGAGACTGTCTCGATCGTAAGCCCGAGATAGTCTGCGATATCGCGGCGCGCCATTGGCAGTTTGACTTCGTCGTCAGTTAGGAGACGCTCGGCCATTTCCAGGAGGAAGCCCGCGACGCGCTGATCAGCAGACATTGCGAACAGCAGAGTGTGGTCCTGGGTTCGTCGGAGCTCGGCCGCGGTGAGCGTCCAAAGCAGGCGCGCGACAGCATTGTCATGCGACGCGAGGGCGATGAGATCGCGCCGCTTGACAAGAATTAGCTTGGATTGGGAAATAGCCTCGGCCGAGAGCGCGTGCTCGTCTCTCGTCTCGAGGCCGAACACGTCACCGGGCACGTAAAAGGCCGCGATCTGGCGTCGGCCGTTTTCCAAAATCTTATAGGTCCGCACCGCCCCGCTTACGACCTTGTAGAGGTATTGGGCTGGCTCTTCTTCCCCGTAAATCTCTGTGTCCAACGGATAGGAATTGGTGAAGCCCATGCGCTCAATCGCACCGGGGAAGGCGAAGTCACAGACGGGGGGCACGTCTTGGTGTGACGCCGCCTGGTGCCCAAAATATCCAGGTTGGGTTTCAGTTTTTACAAGCATACTCGTGCCTCCCCCTTACGCTCCGACCGAATCCTTTGTAGCCGTGATTTTTTGATGTCAGACGAGCGCACGCCCGACTTGCATCACCGACCGCAACCACGTATCCGCCCTTAATCTCGCCTTAAGAATAAATCGGGGGGGCGATGGGTCTACTGAACGTTCGTCAATTGCCCCTGTCGCAAAAGGCTAGGGAACCTATACTTCGGGTCAGGTATGTGACACTTCAATGACCAGCACGCCGACGTGCGCTTGTTATTTACAATTTCTTCAATTGGCGGAAAGACTTATCGGAAGGTCGCAAATTTCCGCCAGCCGGACGCCAACGAGACGATGGAATCCCGTCGCGCTGCGCTGTTCGATTGAACCCGCCGACTGGCAAATCGCCTACTGGCTGATACGTCCATCCTGGTGACCCTTGAGAGCCACATCGAGATGCCCGATCAGAATTTCTTCCCTGAAAGGCTTATTCAAGAAACCAATCGCCCCGGCATTGAAAGCCGTGGCCTGGACTGTTGCGTCCGGAAGGGCGCTGACAAAGATGATCGGAGTAGCGTTACCCTGCTCGACCAAACGGCTTTGCAGCTCAATGCCGCTCAAACCAGGCATGTTGACGTCCAGGATCAGGCAGGCGGTGCCATTGATGCCGTCGGACTGCAAAAAGTCCTCAGCTGACGCGAAGGCACGGGCCGAATAGCCGAGCGACCTCACCAGCCTTCTCGTTGCGTCGCGAAACGACGGATCGTCGTCAATAATCGATATCATCAGACCATTTCGAATTTTTCATCATTCGACTTGATCAGTCATAAATACCAATTGGACAATGCGCGCTACTCGCCAAGCGTCGCAGGCACATCATCCGGAAGAATAGGACGACCTAGCCTTTGGTATAGGGGCGTCATTTCGTGTGTTGGATGCCGAGACTGCCTGCCATCTTTATAAGGTCGGCTAACGATCGTGCGGCCATTTTTCGCATGATGTGGCCACGATGAAATTTCACGGTCGCCTCGGCAATGCCCATTTCTGTGGCCACCTGCTTGTTCATCAGCCCCGTCGTGACAAACGCCATGACCTCCTGTTCGCGAGGCGTCAGCAAGTCGAAACGCACCTGCGCATCTGAATCGGTGATTTGCTGTTCGCGCCGCATTTTATCGCCCTCGAGCGCAGCACGAACGGCGTCCAGCAGATCCTGCTCCCGAAGCGGCTTCGTCAGGAACTCGACCGCCCCGGCCTTCATGGCCTTCACCGACATTGGAATATCGCCATGACCGGTAATGAAAACGATCGGAATGAGAATATTGGCATTGCCCAATTCGGCCTGGAAGTCCAACCCGCTCAAGCCCGGCAACCTGACATCCAACACGAGGCAACTGGGAACGTCCGGCCTGTTGTACTTGAGAAATTCCGGCGCCGATGCAAACGCCTCGGCCGACAAACCTACCGATCGGAACACTCTCTTGAGCGCGTCGCGCAACGATTCATCGTCATCGATGATGAATACGATGGACTGTGCATCGAACAGAACGGCCACTATTCCCCTCCGGAATGATCAGCTGGCAGATGGATGTTGAACACCGCGCCGTGGTCCACGCCGGGCGAAGCCCAAATCCGGCCACCATGGGCTCCGACGATCGACCGACAGATGGATAGACCCATGCCCATGCCCTGCGATTTTGTCGTGTAGAACGACTCGAAGATTTGCGCGGTGCCATTCGGATCGATGCCCGGCCCGGAGTCTTCGACAGACACCAGAACTCCGTCAGGATCCCACGCCGCGGATCTCACCGTCAGCACTCGCGCACGATCCGACACCGAATCCATGGCCTCGGCAGCGTTCCGGATCAGGTTCGAAATAACCTGTTGCAGCTGGCCGCTGCGGCCAAGGACAAACGGAAGTGGGGCGCTGAGCTGGGTTCGAACGATGATTCCTCTGGCCGCCAGCTCAACCCGCATGAGCCCGAGGACATCGCAAACGACATCGTTGAGCTCCAGCGGAGTTTTTTCTTCGCCATCCTTCTTAAACATCGCTCGAACGCTTCCGACGATCTCGCCGGCGCGATGACCATCGCTGACGACGCTCTTCAACGCCGCACGCACATCGTCGAGGTCCGGCGTGGCGCTCGCAAGAAATCGCAAGACCGCATTGGCATTAGCCACCATGGCCGCGAGCGGCTGGTTCACCTCGTGCGCGATTGAAGCCGACAGCTCTCCGGCGGTGGCAATGCGGTTCATGCGCGCCAATTCGTTCACCCGTTTAAGCGACTCCGCTTCGGCAAGTTGTCGGCGCCGATGCTCGTAGAGCAAGCCGGTGATGAGAACGGCCTGAATCAAGAACGCCGCAGCCGCCGCCAGAATTTGCCATCGATATTGCTCCCATGCCGTGGGGGAGCGAAAACGTATTTCACTGCCTACAGGCAGACGCGACTCATCGACTCCCCAACGTTGCAATTCCCGCCAATCAAAAATCGGCCTGGCCGCGTCGCTCTCGGTAATGGGTATCGTCGATGCGCTTTCGCCGTCGAGAATACGGAGTGCAAGCCGGGCCGCGCCGTCTCCGAGCGCGGAAGCGGTCATAATCACCCCGCCAATTCCGCCGTTCCCGAGAAATGTCTCCACCGGGATCACAATCGGCCGATTGGCGACTTCGGCCAGCAGCTTGAGAGCGTAAACAGGAGGATAGGATGTGCCTTCGCCGTCTGAATAGATCGACGTATAGATGATGGCTGCGCGGTCGGGCAGTACAGCCACGAGCTTCCTGAGTTCTCGCATGGACCGAGCCGTCAGGTCGATCACGTCGACAGCGGCAGCCGGTATCTCATCCTTCATATGCTGATAGGCAACCTGAGTGTCCAGACGATCACCCAGAAGCGCAACCTGCTGAAGGCCAGGCACCACCGCTTGTGCGATGCTCACCATGTCGCGAAGTCCCACCGTGGCCGTGTAGCCTGTAACATCAGTTGGAAGAGTCAAACTCTCGATCGATTTCCGGTTCACAAATGCAAATACAACGGGAACGTTCGGCCACAGACCGTTGCGCTCGCGCAAGACATACTCAAGGGCGGACCTTCCGACGGCTACGATGACACCGACGGATTTCTCGCNGTATTTTATCGCAAGGAAGTCCCTCAAGCCGCTTTCGTAGCGTGCACCGCCAAATTGACCCAAACCCACATTTTCCAAGAAAATTGAAACATGTTGGGTGGACTTTCTATTAACCGCGGTTTGCAGCGCGGAAAATATCGCGGGATAGAACGGTCCGCCGACGGCAGCTTCGCTGATCACCAGAATCGATCGCGGCAATGGCTCTGCGGCCGAGCTCGCTCCAGGCAACGGCCCAACGATCAGCCAACCGGCGATCGCAAAAATCAGCCGCTGCGCCGCCGGGATGGATCGGTACATTTGCCGAGGCAACCTGGTGACCAGGCCGCAGATCAATGGCCGTTGCGCTCGCAGGGCCCCTCCGCACGCGACCTCTGCACTGGTTACAAGACCGATCGACGCCTCCCTGCCCTAGGGCTATGGACGAGACATCGTATCGACTCCTACGCGTGCGGCAACCGTGATAAGCCGTCACCTTTTATGCAGCTTCACGGAGATGTGACCGGCAATCGGGTTCATCAAGATGCTCGTCGCCTGCCAAGCACCGGCACCCTGTCGCGCCGGTGATCGTCAGTGCCCGCCGCTGAACACCAGTATCTTGAAGGGCAGCACCAGCGCCTGCAGCCGCAGAATGAGCGCGTGCACGAGCGCAAGCGCATCCACGACATGGAGAGCGATGCGCCGGAAAAAGCCGGTGTCCTTTGCGACAATGATATCATGGTTGCTGGAATAGACATTGGCGATACAGCTGCTGCCGGGCGTTACGTCATCCAGCCCTCCGTTGTAGAGAGGTTCGAGGTAAGCCAGCAGAGTGCCGGGCCGGGTCACCTGCTGCGGATCGATCAACTGCTCGCCGCCGCGAAACTGGCCGGCAGCGATGAAGTCCTGCACATTCGTGACCACCATCGGGATAATCGTAAAAGGCTTGGATACGCACGTAACCTCCGCCGCCATCCCGACCTTCATGATCTGTGCTTCGACCTGACCGAAGCCCGCCTGCAGGCTTCGCCGCCCAGCGCCATCGGGTATCAGGACCCCGGCCGACCGCATGATGGGCGTGACGATGTCGCCTGCGCGAAGTGCAAACTGCTCCACTCGACCGCTCACGCCGGCGCGGATCACCGTCTTTTGCACGTCCACCTCGGCCTGAGCCAAGGCGGCTTCGGCGCTGGCTTTTTGGGCCGGGAGCAGGCTTGAAAGTCGCTCCTCGGTCGCCTGCTTTGCGGCCGTCACCGACGTGACCGCAGCCTGACGGCCTTCGACGAGAAGCTTCAGCTTCTCAATATCGCGGAATGCGACATTGCCCGGATTGCGGTTTTGCAACTCTTGCTTGGTTTCCAGCTCGTCCACCGCTTGCTGGTAAGAGCTCCTGGCCTCTTGGATCTGGCTCTCGGCTTTCGCGACGTCGATTCGGGCGACCACCATCTCTGCGTCGACTTCCGAAATCTTACGCCGGGCGGTCTCTACGGCCGCATCCTGCTTCGAACTATCCAGTTTGAAGATCGGCGCTCCCTGGGCGACGGGACCGCTGAAATCAAGGTAGACCTCGGCAACGCGCCCGGTCGATTCAGAGATGATCGGAACGGTTCTGAAGAAAAGCGTGACATTTGTCGTGGCCGGATGATTGTAAAATACCGTCGTAATAAGGGCCACCGTGAGGATGACGCAGCCGGTGATCCCCCATCTCAGTTCGAACCACACCGAATATAAAGTTATTTCCTTGCCGATTCTTCTGCCCTGCGCGTACCGCCGATACAGATAGTCCGGAACAAGCGTGAAAAGCGAGCAAAGCATGAGCTCAAGCATCGATCAGCTCCCTGCCCTTCGGATTGGATGCGACAGACGCCGCCCTGCCATGCGCTTCACCGGCAGCCTTCTCGTGCGAAATCTCGGACGGATCTGCCGGCGGCTTGACCCCGGCGATACTCTCGACGGAGCCCGCTATCCTTCCAAGCATTCCGCCAAAATCGGGAATGTCGATCAACGCGAGTATCAGGCCGATCACCCAAAAAATGTGCTCATGCGTGAAAAGGGATAACAGACCCAATACGGCGACGAGCTCGAACTGCAGCTTCTTGGACTTGTGGGCCATGCGTTCCGGCAATGTGTGTAGCCGGAGAAAAATGAGACCAAACATGAGGGTTGCGAGCACCAGAGTCACGGCCATGACGACCATGAGAATATCGGTGTCGCCGGGAGCCGTGATAAAGGCCGGCAGATGATGAGAAGCAGCCGGATGAAGCGCCTCAGCCATAGCCTGGCCTCCTGTCGGAATAGTCGCCGGAGTTCTGCCGCATGATCGGAGACTATCGGCTCAAAAACGCTCGACCGCAAATTTTCGGTTCTTCAGCGAAGCCTGATCGTCATATCCGCTTTTTGCGGATCGCTTGGGCAACTTGACCTTTGGTCGATGGATTTTTTTGTAGGGAATGGCGTTCAAAATATGCGAGATGCAATTCAAACGGCCGCGGCGCTTGTCGTCGGTTCGCACGACGGTCCAGGGCGCATGCTTGCTGTCAGTGGCTTTGAACATCGCGTCACGCGCGCGCGAGTAATCGTGCCAACGATTGTATGATTCGACATCCATGGGGCTGAGCTTCCATTGCCGCAGCGGATCGTTGACGCGAGCGGCAAAGCGTCGTTCCTGCTCCTCCATTCCGACTTCCAACCAGATTTTGATGAGCATGATGCCGCCGTCGACGATGTACTGCTCGACCTGCGGGCAGAGCTGAAGAAAACGGCTGTATTGTTCGTCTTTGACGAAGCCCATGACGCGCTCGACACCAAGCCGGTTGTACCAGCTGCGATCGAAGATCACGATTTCGCCGCCAGCCGGAAAGTGCTCGATATATCGCTGGATATACAGCTGGCTCTTTTCGCGATCCGAAGGCGCCGGCAGCGCAGTCACGCGAAAAACGCGCGGGCTCACTCGCTCCGTCAGCGCTTTGATCGTGCCGCCCTTGCCTGCCGCGTCCCGTCCTTCAAAGACGACGATGACTCTCTGTCCCTTGGACTTCACCCATTCTTGCAGATGGCACAACTCGATCTGAAGCTTCAGAAGCTCCTTTTCGTAAGTCTTGCGTTTCATTCTCGTGTCCGAGTCGTCATCTTTGCGCTTGGCCATGGATGTCTTCCAAATACAGATTGTTGGCACGAACCTGGAAGCCTGGGGTCAACCCCACATCAGGGTCATGCTGATGTCGCCCGGCATTCCGTTGGGCCAGTCGGCAATCTGAAACTTCAAGCGATACCCGCGCGGCTCCATATGCTTTTTCCAGAACTGATAGAGTTCTTGCGGCAAGCCGGTGAGGGTACTTTCCCAGCCCGGCTCCATCTGGTTGATCGCGCGGCCCCTGTCGGTGCATAGCGTATTTGCGAAACGACCGACTTCGACCTCGGTCAGCCCGTTGTTGACGGCGCGCCCGATGATTGACGCCGCGCGCCTCATGCGTTCTTCGTCGGTGACCCCCGATGGCTTGGCGAGCTTGTCCATCAGCTCTTTCTTCTCGGCCTCGGCGGCTGCCCGCTTGCGCATATATTCGGCGGCTTTTTCAGCTTCCATGTCTGCGCTTTTCTTGCGGCAGTCCAAGGCTGTCGGCAAAATGTCGCCTTCCGTCGTCATGCTGATCTCTCCACTTAGACTGACCAATGATCGCAGATGGCTGGATGGAATTCTTGATTCAGATCAATCCAGTCGAGCTCTGGAGCAGCGCTTTGGCTGCTTGCGCATCACAGCGCTTCGCGCTTTCGCAGATAAACGTACCAATATACCGCACCAACCAGCAGGGATCCGCCAATAAGATTGCCGGCCGTTACCGGGACGAGATTGCCGAAAATAAAATTCGTCCAGGTGAGGGCAGGATAATCCGCGGCCGTTTTGCCGATCGAGTCCCAGAATGAGCCGTCCGCCCCTGCCTTGATGAAGAGGCCCATGGGGATGAAATAGACGTTCGCAATGCTGTGCTCGAAGCCCGCGGCGACGAATGCGGCAACCGGTGGAACAATAGTGACGACGCGATCGATCGTGGTGCGGGCGCTAAAGCACATCCACACGGCGAGGCATACCAATGCGTTGCACATGATGCCGAGCGTCAGGGCGGGAATAAACGCGAGCGACACTTTGCCGTCGGCCGTCGCCAACGCCGCCAATCCCACGGCGCCAGAGCCGAAGGTATATTGCGTGGTGTAAAACATCAGAGCGGCCGTCGACACGGCTCCGATGCAATTGCCGGTAAATGCCACGAGCCAGTTCAAAAGCAGGCTGCGCGTCTTCACTTTGCCGCTGGCCCACGCCATCACGATCAGGTTGTTTCCGGTAAACAGCTCGGCGCCGCCGACGACGACCAGGATGAGCCCGACGGAGAAGACAAGCCCCGTCAACAGCCTCCCCACCCCGTACGGCAGGCCGGCTGAGCCGGCACTCACCGTCGTCGCAAACAGAGCGCCAAACGAAATAAACGCGCCGGCCAGGACACTGAGCACCAGCAGGGTGAGGAGGTCCATCGACGCCCTCCGGACTCCGCTTTCCTCGGCGCGTGCCGCCATATCTGCCGGCACGATCGTGTCGATGGTCACCGCCTGAGGGGCGCGAGCTTCGTTCGGCAACCGGGCATCATTCATCGATCGGACCTTGAACGGCGCATACGCAAGCGATCGTCCCTCAGCCGGGCCCCGCTGCCACCAATATCCCGACGATCTGGACCGCGATGACCTTGATGATCGTCATCGAAGGAAAGATCATCGCGTATCCGATGTCCGGGCGTTCGGTTGGCGCCATCTTGGTCGAATAGACCAGGATGGCCGGATTTCCGGTAGCGCCCGAAGCCACCCCCAGCAAGTCGTCGAACGGAATCTTCATCAGGTAGTGCCCAACCAGCAGCACGATGAGGACGGTCGTCAACAGGACCGCCACGCCGATGAACAGCATGCTCAAGCCCGTCTCGGTGATTGTCTTCACGAACGGCTGACCCGCATTGATTCCGACCGTTGCCAGGAATATCGCTAGACCGAAATTGCGCAGCACGATGTTTGCCGGCAAAGGCATGACCCAAAGCATGGGGCCGGTCCGACGCAGCTTGCCGAGAACGAGCGCAACGATCAGCGGCCCACCGCCGATACCAAGGGTCACGACGCCCACGCCCGGAATGGGGATGGGAATCAATCCGAGCAGAATGCCGAGAACCATTCCGATGCCGAGCGAGACGTAGCTGAATTCGGCCGCAGCCTTGACGCTATCGCCGAAATGCCTCCGGATCTCTTCCCGACGATCGGGCGGCATCAGCACGCCGACACGGTCACCGAATTCCAGCATCAGGTCGGGCGTCGGGACGATATCCATGTCGTAGCGCCGGACATGCAGCAGATGCATCGGGAATCCGGCAGGCAGCGGCAGCTGCGCAAGGGGAATTCCCACCATATTGGCCTTGCCGATAAAGACCCGGATGTAGTCCAGCGCCGAGCGATCCTTGACGATCCGGCCCGGCTCCAGACGGCCTAGCTTGGCGGCCGCTTCCGCGATCGCCTCTTGCCGGTCGGCGATGATCATCAATCCGTCGCCTGCAGCGAGAACGATATCGCTTGATGCGACAAGATTGCTTTGTCCCTTGCGGATCATGGTCACCTGGACACCGAGCGGCAGATCCTTGGCGAGTTCGTCGATGGTGCGGCCGGCACAGTTTTCGCCGAGCGTGATCTCACCCATGTGGAAGCGTTGGGCTTTGGACGGGAATTTTGGCTTGACCAGTTGCGTCATAAAATAGATGCAGAGGATCGGGCCGATCACGCCGAACGGATAGGCGACCGAATAACCGATCGACGGCTCTTTGTTGCCCATGACGTCGAGCGCCGCCTGAAGCGTCGCGGTGCTCGTCATCGATCCGGCAAAGATGCCGAGCGTGTGCCCGACCTTGACTCCGTACATCTGTCCAAGCCCGAGTGCGACCGCGAGGCCGGCGATGACAGCGATCAAAGCCAGAAGGTTGTATTTGCGCCCCGCCGCGCCTGCCATGCCTTCGAAGAACTGCCGGCCGTAGAGAATGCCTATTCCATAGAGGAACATGACCAGGCCGGTGAGGCCGATCGGTCCGACGATCTGGGCCTTCGGAGCGAAGGCGCCGATGGCAAGGCCGACAAAAAGCACGGCGCCGACGCCAAGGGAAAACCCTCCCAGATTGATCTGGCCGACCAGATAGCCGAGGCCGATCGCAAGAAACGCCGCGAGAATCGGCTGCGTCCCAAGAATGTCACGGGCGAGGTCCAACATTTCAATTAACTCCTGCGGGCTTTAGACGCTGTTTCGGCAATCAACGAACTTGGCACCCCGCCGAACGGAACTGCTCCATCACCCGATTCATAAGAGCAGGCGTCGGCGGGACCGTGTCGGCATGCTTGTATTCAAGATTCATTGCCTTCCATTTGAACGCGCCAAGCTGGTGGAACGGCTGGATCTCGACCCACTCGACGTTCTTCATCGGCGCGACGAATTTGGCGATTCCCTCGACGTTTGCCGGATCGTCCGTCAGGCCCGGCACCAGCGTGAAGCGGACCCACACCCGTTTGCCGATAGAGGCGAGACGCTCAGCGAAGCGGAGCGTCGGCGCCAACTCCCTGCCTGTGGCCCTGCGATAGGTCTCGGGGTCCGAGCTCTTGATATCGAGCAGGACCATGTCGAGCGCATCAAGATAGGACTCGTCGACCCGCTCGCCCAGAAAGCCCGAAGTTTCGATTGCTGTGTGCAAGCCCATTTTCTGGGCGCCGGCCAGAATCCGCCGGGTAAAGGCGAGTTGCACCATGACTTCGCCGCCCGAAATCGTCAGACCACCGTCCATGGCGCGCAGCGCGGTCGCGAAGCCGGCCAGGCGGTCAAGCACCTGCTGTGCCGCGATGTAAGTGCCGTCCTTCAGATGCCACGTGTCGGGGTTGTGGCAGTAGGTACAACGCAGCAGGCATCCCGATACGAACAGCACGGCGCGCAAGCCAGGCCCGTCATATCGGGACGACGTTTCATAGGAGTGGACATAACCGAAGCCGCCATCGGCTTCGTTGCCGAGTTTATCTTCATCCGGCGCGTCGGGAGACTTGCCAATGCGCAAGTCGTGCCGGCTACCGGCCTCCAATTGTCCGACCTGCGACATCGCCCGAAATCCGATACTAAATCTGGCCGTGGAACGTGCGGCTGATCACGTCTTGCTGCTGTTCGCGCGTCAGCCGCACGAAATTCACCGCATAGCCGGACACGCGAATGGTGAGCTGCGGATACTTGTCCGGGTTCTTCATGGCGTCCTCGAGCGTGTCCTTGTCGACGACGTTCAGGTTCATGTGGAACCCGCCGTGATCGAAATACACGTCGAATGCCTTGACGGCGCCGTCGACAAGTTCCTCTGGCGAAAGGTGCGCTTTCTGTGGCGCCACCGAGACGGTGTAGCTGATGCCGTCCAGGGAATCCTTGTAGGGCAGCTTTGCAACCGACAGACAGGAGGCGAGCCAGCCGTGACTGTCACGGCCGTGCATCGGATTGGCACCGGGACCGAAGGGCTCGCCCTTGCGGCGTCCATCCGGCGTGTTGCCGGTCATCTTGCCATAGACCACGTTGGACGTGATCGTCAGCACGCTCTGCGTATGCGTGGCGTTGCGATACGTCGGATGCTTGCGGATCTTCGACATGAACCGCGTCACCAGCTCAGCCGCGATGCTGTCGACGCGATCGTCGTTGTTGCCGAATTGAGGCGGCGTGCCTTCGATTTTGTAATCGACGGCGAGGCCCTTCTCGTCCCTGATGATATGCACCTTGGCGTACTTGATCGCGGCGAGACTATCGGCAACGACGGACAGGCCGGCGATGCCGAAGGCCATGGTGCGCAGGATTTCCCGGTCGTGCAGCGCCATCTCCAGGCGCTCATAGAAGTACTTGTCGTGCATGTAATGGATGCAGTTCATGGCATGCACGTAGGTGCGCGCCAGCCACTCCATCGTGCTGTCGAACTTCGCGAACACGTCATCGTAGTTGAGGACGTCGCCCGTCACGGGCTGCGACGGTGGCGCGATCTGATCGCCCGAATTTTCGTCCCGTCCGCCGTTGATGGCGTAGAGCAGCGCCTTCGCCAGATTCACGCGGGCGCCGAAGAATTGCATCTGCTTGCCCAACCGCATGGCCGACACGCAGCAGGCAATGCCGTAGTCGTCGCCGAACAGCGGCCTCATCAGATCGTCGTTCTCGTATTGCAGAGACGACGTTTCCCGGCTGACATTGATGCAATGACGTTTGAAATTCTGCGGCAGATTTTTCGACCACAGCACGGTGATGTTCGGTTCCGGCGCGGGTCCGAGGTTGGTCAGCGTATGCAGCATGCGATAGCTGCTCTTGGTCACCATCGGCCGGCCGGTCAGATCGACGCCGCCAACGCATTCGGTCGCCCAATAGGGGTCGCCGCTGAACAGCGCGTCGTAGTCCGGCGTCCGCAGGAAGCGGACGATACGAAGCTTCTGGACCAGTTGGTCCCACAGCTCCTGGGCGCCGGATTCGTCCAGCGCGCCTTCATTCAAATCCCGCTCAATGAAAATGTCGAGGAAGGTCGAAATGCGCCCGACCGACATCGCCGCGCCGTTGGCCTCCTTGATAGCGCCGAGATAGGCGAGATAGGTCCATTGAACCGCTTCCGTGGCGTTGGCCGCCGGACGCGAGATATCGCAATCGTACAGCTTGCCCATCGCGGCGAGGTCGTCGAGCGCCCGAAGCTGATCGGACAGTTCCTCGCGGATGCGGATCACTTCATCGGTCGGCCACATGTCGTTGATTTGTTCGCGCTCGGCATGCTTGGCCTCGATCAGCTTGTCGACGCCGTAAAGCGCGACGCGGCGATAATCGCCAATGATGCGGCCGCGGCCATAGGCATCGGGCAGACCGGTGATGATGCCTGACTTCCGGCAGCGCATGATTTCGGGTGTGTAGGCGTCGAAGACGCCGTCGTTGTGCGACTTGCGGTATTTCGTGAACGCTTCATGGACCTGTGGATCGGCGTCAAAACCGGCGGCCTTCAAACCCGCCTCGACCATACGCAGGCCGCCATAAGGGAATATCGCCCGCTTGAATGGCGCGTCGGTCTGCAGGCCGACGATGATTTCGTTGGCGCGATCGATATAGCCGGCCTTGTGCGCCAGCAACGTCGAGGGATTCTTGGCGTCGACGGCGAGGACGCCCTTTTTTTGTTCCTCTTTGAAATACGGCTGCAGCTTGGCCCAGACCGCCTTTGTTCGCGCGGTAGGCCCTGCGAGGAACTTGCCATCGCCGCTATACGGCGTGAAATTCCGAATGATAAAACCCCTCACATCGATCGAGGTTTTCCAGTCGCCGGCGTTGAAGCTTCTCCAGGGATCCTGATCGACGGATTTCTTTGCAAGCGCGGCAGCAGTCGGTGCCATGGCGGGTCTCCTGTCCTGATCGTCACTCTTGTCGAAATATTCTCAATAGGCGCGCCGCAGCGAGCGCCGCACATCGCGGCGCGCGCCAAGTGTCATGCGAACAAGTCTCATGCAAAGCCCGCGAACGGCCCCTCGATCATGCCCGGAGACGGCCCGGGGTTCGCGGAGCTACTTCTTGAGGCGATAGCCGTGTTTCTTCATGCAGCCGGCCCCAACAGTAGCCCCGGATACCGCGCTTAGAGCGGTGGGTTGGGTTTTGCCGGCCATTTCCGTTCTGCACTTCTCATAGGCCTGTTCGTAGGTCATCTTTTTGGCGGCGGCTGCCGGCCCGCTGGCCAGGGCGAACACTGCGAAAGCGGTAACCGTGGCTCCAGCCAAACGATGAAATGTGGTCATGCTATCCTCCGTGCATCGAGATGCGGACATCAAGGTCCGTCGCATCGACCATGGCTGCCTTTTCCTTTATTAGTTTTGACACAGATCAAATTGCAGGTAGCAACCTCCGGTGCCTTGTCGCGGCAGCGCGATAGCGGCAGTTCGGAAAATGCGATCGGGATCGCCACTGTCGCTATCGAGGTCGCTCGGTCCCTATCGATTGATATGAATCAAAAGTGCGTTGCACCAATCTGCTTCAATAAAAGCGGTAATCGCAGCGGCGAAAACCACAGCAGTGCGACCGATACGGGCGTCTTGCCCAGCCGCAGATTATGACGGTCGCGCCCAACGGACTCTGTGATTGAAAATGGCAAATCAAAGCGACAGCGAGGTCGGTACCGTTTCGGCGAGCAGCGCGGCAGAGCAGCCGCCGCGCTCAAAATACGACCGGCTCATGGCCAAGGCCAAGCAGGTGAAGCCTGCGACAACCGTGGTGGCCCATCCGTGCGACGAGAGCTCGCTGCGCGGCGCAATCGAAGCGGCCGAATCCGGCATCATCGTTCCGATTTTGGTCGGACCCGCAGCAAAGATTTCTGCCGTCGCAAAGCAGCACGGCATCAAGATCGAAGGAGTCCAGATCGTAGATACGCCAGGTGGCGAAGCAGCTTCGGCGACAAGGGCCGTGGAGCTCATCCATGAGGGCAAAGGCGAACTCCTGATGAAAGGCAGCCTGCATACCGACGAATTGATGCGGGCTGTGACGTCGAGTAAGACCGGACTGCGCACCGCGCGGCGCGTCAGCCACGTCTTTGTCATGGATGTGCCGACCTATTCGGAGACGCTTTTCATCACCGACGCCGCGATCAACATATTTCCGGATCTCGACGCGAAACGGGACATCATTCAAAACGCCATCGATCTGTTTACCCAGGTTGGCCTCGGGACGCCGCGGGTCGCAATTCTTTCCGCGGTCGAAACCGTCACAACGAAGATTCCATCGACCATCGAAGCCGCAGCTTTGTGCAAGATGGCTGATCGCAAACAGATTACGGGCGGGATTCTGGACGGCCCATTGGCGTTCGACAATGCCATCGATCCTGAGGCTGCCAGGATCAAGGGCATCAAGTCCGAAGTCGCGGGGCGAGCCCAGATCCTTGTGGTTCCCGATCTGGAGTCCGGCAACATGCTGGCCAAGAACCTGGCCTTCATGGCGAAGGCCGACGGCGCCGGCATCGTTCTGGGCGCCCGTGTACCGATCATCCTGACGTCGCGCGCGGATACCGTGCGCGCCCGCATGGCCTCGTGTGCCGTCGCAGTGCTGTATGCCGATGCGCGCCGGCGCATCTTGAATGTTGCGGAGGCTTGAATGCCGGCGAACTCCATTCTCGTCGTCAATGCCGGCTCGTCCAGCGTCAAGTTTCAGGTTTTTTCGATCCGAGCGGACAACGGGCTAACGCCCTTCCTCAAAGGGCAGTTCGATGGCATCGGGACACGTCCGCGCTTGCGCGCGACGGCGGACGGCAAAGCCGCGACAGTGGATCAGCTGTTCGATTTGGATAAGGTCCCGGATGTCGCAACCGCGATGCAGGTCGCGGGCGCCTGGATCCGGGAAAAATTCGATTTGGAGTTCGCCGCGGTCGGACATCGGGTTGTCCACGGCGGGCCACGATACGACCAACCCATTCTGGTCGACGAAACCGTGCTCGCCGAACTCACGCGCTTGGGGCCCCTCGCGCCGCTGCATCAGCCCAACAACCTCGCACCGATCAACGCCCTCCGAGCGCGGTTTCCCGAGTTGCCGCAAGTCGCCTGCTTCGACACCGCCTTTCACCGGGGCCACAGCGCCGTTGCGGACCGTTATGCCATACCGGAGCGCTTCTATGCCGAAGGCGTGCGGCGCTACGGCTTCCACGGGCTGTCTTACGAATATGTCGCCGGGCGCCTGCGGGAGATCGCTCCCGATCTTGCCAAGGGACGTGTGATCGTCGCCCACCTCGGCAGCGGCGCCTCGATGTGCGCGCTCGCCGACGGCCGCAGCGTCGAAAGCACGATGGGTTTCACCGCCCTCGACGGATTGCCGATGGGCACGCGGCCCGGACAGCTCGATCCGGGGGTCGTTCTCTATCTCTTGAACGAAAATGGCATGAGCGCGGACGCGGTCCAGAGCATGCTGTACTCCGAATGCGGGCTAAAGGGGCTGTCCGGGATCAGCAACGATGTTCGCGATCTTCTGGACAGCAGTGAGCCTGGCGCCGTGCTGGCCATGGACTACTTCATCTATCGTGTGTCGCTTAACGCTGGAATGCTGGCAGCAGCCCTGGGAGGGTTGGACGCTTTTGTCTTCACCGCCGGGATTGGCGAGAGGTCGGCCGTCGTCCGCCGGCGAATCTCCGAGCGACTTGGCTGGCTTGGCGCCGAGCTCGATGGCGGCGCGAACGATGCTGCTGCACCGGTCATATCTCAAGCAAGAAGCCGTGTGGCGCTCATGATCGTACCCACGGACGAAGAGCTGATGATCGCCAAACACACGCTCGCGGCTCTGGTGTCGGACCGCGCGCACGATCCGACATTGAAGAAGATCGCCTGATTCCCTGGCAGGACCGCTAGCCGGACGCCTTGATGTGGGAAAGGCGCGTCATCGACCTCCGCAATACTTCGAAAATGACCGCGGTGGACCACCCAAACAACAATACACCGTTCATCGCCGTCATGGGTCCGAGGATTTTCCAGTTCTCTGCCGGAAGGACGTCGCCGTAGCCAAGCGTTGTGTAGTTCACGAAAGCGAAATACACCCGCCCTGCCCCCGCGGGTACGGCGCCCACAATGAGGTACGCGAGCGACCAGACGATCACTTCCACCGTGTGCGCAACCATCAAGACCGTAACAGTCGCGATCATGACGCCGATCAACATCAGTGAGGGTCGCGAGATGTTCTTGGCAGCCATCGACCGCGCCACGCGGACCACTGCTGTCATCACCAGCGCGTGGATCGTGATGTTGCAAACGCTGAATGCGCCGCCAATCAAAAATTGATCCAACATGTCGTTCGACCACTGTGTAGACGATGATTCTTATCCGTCCGAACCAATCAGCCCAATATTCATAATGATCACTGTACGCGGTGCCGGTCCGCTGGTGGCGCCGCGGATGATGTCGTGGATCCTTGGCGGACGCCTTTCCATGGATCGTTCGACGACGACTTCTTCTCGGGAATCTTCTTAATGACTTCGCGGTACTTCCGCTCGGCGTCCTGCTCGCGCCAGGCTTTTTCGGGGTCGTGAGATACTGCGACACCATAGGCCCATGCGGCGTTACCCGCACTGGGAGAATCGCCCAACACCTGAGCGCGCGCGGTTGCTGCGACTAGAGCGATCGCCACGACTCCGNCCAGTCGAAGCGCGGCGATAATGCGAAGCATCCCCGCGTCTGCCATCAACGGCCAGGGCCAATGTTGATCAATTGCACGCGGCGGTTCTCCGCCGCCTCTGGATTATCACGCTTCAGCAACTGCTCCTCGCCAAGCCCGGCGGCTTCGATACGAGACGGGCTGATGCCGAATGGGTTGATCAAAGCCGCGCGAATGGCATCGGCGCGCTGCTGGCTGAGCTTGAGGTTGTACTCGCGATTGCCCTTGGCATCGGTGTGTCCAACGATGAGGAAGCGGTAGCCCTGCAAATACGGATGATAAAGCGCATCCGCCATGAGACCGACGGCACGGAACGAATCCGGCCGGATCCGGGCCGAGTTGAAATCGAATTGGATCGCGATCGTCAACTGCGCCAGTTGGCCAAGCTGTTCATACAAGGGCGCGCGGTTCATTCGGTTGGCGCGAGCCGGATCGTTCATTCCCTGCACCGCGAGCTGACGCAATCGAGAAGCGCTGATGGCGGTCGCCGCCTGCTCGGCCCCTTGCAGACTGTTGATGAGGTCGGTCGAACTCAACGCGACCTGCGTCGTCGCCGCACCAGGCGCGATTGCCACCTCATAGCCCGCGTTAGCGACCTCCTGGCGGCACTGCGGGCTGATGCTCTGCTTGGCCTTGTAAAAGCATTCCATCAGGTTGCCATCGCCCGGCTGAACGCCAGCACAAAGCCGCCTGATATCCACGTCGCATACACGCATCACCGATGCACGGGCTTGCGCCCGTGTGGCAAGCAGAACCTTGAGGCTGGTCACAGTCGCTTTGCAGCTCGGGGAGACGGCCTGATTCTGCTCGAGGCATTGTGAGATCCGGCCGCCACCGAGATTGAGTTTTTTGCAGAACTTGTCGACGTCCCTGCCGCAGCTCGTCCCGACTTGGCCGATGGCGTCGGCATAGCCGATGCTCTGCGCATTCGATCTCCCGGCCGAGAAGGAAAAAACGAACGCAGCAGCGACAAGGCAGGCCACCTTAAGTGCATACATATTCAACCCCCGTGCAGCGCAAACATTTCCGATTGGCCCGCGCAGTGAAACGAGCTGCTACTTGCGTGACATCAGCGCCTCGACAGCGCCCATTACCGTCTTGTTCTGGTCAGCGCGACACTCGGCGATGACGATCTCGGCGTTCTTCTTGAACTGATTGAGATCCAGCATGGTGTTCTTCTGTAGTCCATTGTAGTAGCCGCTGAGCCACACAGCGGCATCAACCGCATTAGGACTGGCCGCCAGCAATTGCTCGCAAGTTACCTTCGACATATCGACCGAGACTTGAGCTTTTGTGGCGCCGGTCATGACGAATGAAGCTGCTAAAGCACATGCCGCAATCCGAAGCGCATCCATCGCCGTTTCCTTTCGTTCTTCCTCAACACGAGGGAACGTCATTTGTAAAACGTGGTCGAGACCGCCAATTGACGTAAATCAATCCTGCTGCCCGTTACCGGGACGCCGCAACGCGGCGCACGGCGCGATGGCAAGGCGCAGACGCGAAAAGGTGCCGGACTCGATGTCCCGGCACCTTTTGCACGACAGCTATAAGCAGCAGGCCTGTTGTGAACCTAGGCGACGCGTTCTTGCCCTCAACGGCTAGAACCGCCAGTTCACTCCAGTCAGAACCATATTTGCGTTGGTTTTGACGTTGCCCGAAAAGATGCCAAGTCCCGCAACGGGGATTTGGACGCCATTGTTGCCAAAGTCCGCGTAGTTGTATTCAAGAAACACTGACCAATTTGGCGCGAACTTGTATTCGGAACCGGCGCCGACCGTCCAGCCGGTGCGGGTCTTGCTCACTTCACCGACTTGGGTCCCGGCAACATTAAACAGTTGCACATCTGAATTGCGCGCGGCACCGCCACCTTGGAAGTAGAGCAACCATGTCGGCCCCACCGCATAGCCGGCACGGGCGGTCAGCAGATCCACCCAGTTGCTCTTGGAGCCCACCGAAAAGCCACTGAACGTTCCGCCGACGATGCCGCTCTTCTTATCCAGGTTGGACCAATCGCCAAGATTGCGGATGCCAAACACCCAAGCGCCGGATTGATAATCGCAGCCGATCTGTCCGCCGACGACAAAGCCATTGTTGCTGGGAGTGACACTGCCACCGCCCGTCATGTTCTCGATTTTGCCACCGCCCCAGGCGGCACCAATGTTGCCGCCAACGTAGCAGCCGGTCCAACTCTGCACCGGAGCGACCATCGCCGGCGCCCTGTACTCAGGGCGTGGCGGCAGATCCGCGGCGAGCGCAGTCAATGATGCGGCGACGAGAGTGGCCGCGGTTATGCCAACCAATAATTGAACGCGCATGTGTACCTTTCCCATAGTTCCGCCTCCCGAGACCGGGCCAATCGTAGCGACAATCTATGAGTCCTGGTCATCCTGATTTGATCTAGATCAATTTATTTCAGGCCTGAAATTGCCTTGATGGTTCATGGATAGAGTAATCGGTCATGTTGGATGCAGCCAACTATTCGGCAATTGCTACCCTGAAAGATGCGCGCAGGCTCGAAATTCGCGCATTCAGACCGGATGACCGCGCCGATTTTCTAGCGGCCGTCGACCGGGTCAGCCCCCTGTCCCTTTATCGCCGGTTCTTCACGGTGAAGCGCGGCTTTACCGAGAAGGAGACGGAATTCTTCCTGAACGTTGATTTCGACAAGCATGTCGCCTTGGTCGCATTGGTCGAAGAAGCAGGGCAAAAAGTTATCGTGGGCGGCGGACGTTATGTCGTTGTGCAACCGGGAAGGGCCGAAGTCGCCTTCGTCGTGATCGACCCGTACCACGGGCAAGGGATCGGCTCGCAGCTGTTGCAGCATCTGGCCACGATTGCCCGCGCAGCCGGGCTCCACGAACTGATCGCGGAGGTTCTGCCGGAGAACAATGCGATGCTGAAGCTATTTGAAAGAAGCGGGCTGCCCATGACCACGACCCGCGAGACCGAAGTCGTGCACGTCAATCTCCAGCTGAAATGAACGGTGCATCAGACCGCACGTGACCCAATTCGCGGCTATTGTTCTGCTCGGGCTCGCTACCGACCATTGCGGCTGGAAAACCGCGCTGTCGCCAAGCCCATTGCCAATGCGCCAAGAACGAAGCCGCATGACGCGGAGGCCTGAAGAGCGTCGAGCATCTGGCCCCGGTTGAACAAGACGATCATCTCGAACGCATAGATGCCCGGCACCATGATGACGATCGGCGCCACGGTCGTCGCCATGCGCGGCACGTCGAAGCGCCGATCCAGCACCATGGCCACAAGGCCGATGGCCAGAGCGGCGAAAAATGCGGCCGGCGCAAGCATCATGCCCGTGTCGATCAACAACAGGCGCAGGCTGTTGGCACCCAATGCCAAAAAACCGGCCGCCAACACCGTGCGCGGCGAGCTATTGAACAGCATCGCGAAGGCACAGCCTGCAACAAAACTTGCGATGGCTCGCAGCAACAGCTTAAGCGAATATGCGAGTTCAAATGGCGGCTGTCGCGACAGGTCGATGCCCGCGGCCGCGATAACGATGCTGAGGCCGAAAGCAACGGCCAGTAGGATCATCAGGCCGTATGCAAAGCGACTCACGGCTGCGACGGTTTGGTGTTGCAGCAGATCGAGTAGCGCGGCGATCAAAGGAAAACCGGGGACCAGAAACAACACCGAAGCAATGAACCCGGCTGGATAGTGCGCAAATCCGAAACCAAAATAGCGCGCCAGCGCCGCGGCCAGCACGTACACCCCCGATGCCGCCACGGCAGACAATGCGGCGGCCGCATAGTGATTTACTTGACGGCGGGACAGCCATGACCGCAACCACTGGCCAACACAGCCACCCACCGCCGCCGCTACCAATTCCGGCACGGCAGCGCCGTTGATAAATGCAAAGCCGCCACTTGCCGCACCGACGGCCCCGGCAAGTTGCACACCGGAATACCGAGGCGTCGTAGCCTCGATTTCCGAAAGCTTGATGGCGACTTCGCGGGGTGCAATTCGGG
>C688J18823_10000371_pt1 | contig 25941 bp, 32 predicted proteins | sample HopSoiMetagenom1_FD_18823 | JGI IMG/M metagenome (IMG submission 18823) | reverse complement strand
GAGAGCGCCTTGATGCACGTGTCGACGACCGTCATCGGAAACGTCATCCACCAGCGCATCGCCGCGGGCTTCACCGCGCTTACCACCGTGCCCTCCGGCACGATCACCTTGAGCGAGCGGAAGCTGCCATCGTTCACCGGATAATCGGTCGGCGAGGTGAGGCACTTGTACGCCACCTGCGCGCACGATTGCCCGGTGCTCGGCCCCGAGTTGAAGAAGCCGCCCACCTGGGGGCTGATCTGCGACAGGTCGATGGTCATCTCATCGCCTTTCTTGATCACCTTCACCTTGATCGGCACACGCTGGCCGACGGTGTTGCCATCGTCGTCCATGAAGGACTCGGCTTCGTAGGTGCCGTCGGGAATCGTGCGCGTGCGCGCGCGGGCCGCGACCTCGGAGTTGTCCATGATGTTGTCGATGGCGACGGCGACTTCCTCGCGACCGTAGCGGCGCACGAGCTCGAGGAAGCGGCGCTCGCCGGTCTTGACCGCGATGACCTGAGCGCGCAGGTCGCCCATCGCGCGCTCAGGTATGCGCACGTTCATGCGGATGATGTCGACCAGCTCCTGGTTCACCACGCCCGCCTTCTGGTACTTCATCAGCGGGATCTGGATGCCCTCCGAGTAAATATCGGTGGTCACCCCGCCGAGCGTGCCGCCGACGTCGGGCCAGTGCGCCATGCACGCCGCCCAGCCGCAGAGCTTGCCGCGCTCGAAGATTGGCACGCTGAAGGTGAAGTGGTTGAGGTGGCTGCCGGTGGTGTAGGCGTCGTTCGTCACCAGGATGTCCCCCGGCTCGATGCCGTCGACCCCGAAATGGTCGAGCTCCGCCCTCACCACGTTCGCCATGCCGCGGATGAAGCTCGGCAGGCCCATGCCGATTGACACCGTGCGGCCGTCGGCGGTGAAAAGGCCGCAGGTGAAGTCGAGTGCCTCGTAGATGATCATGTTGTAGGCGGTGCGCATGAGGTTGGACTTCATCTCCTCGGTCACGGCGATCACGCCGTTGCGCACGATCTCGGTAAGGACTGCGTCTGCTTTCGCCTTGTTCCGTTTCATCGTTTCCCAACCTCGATCACCAGGTTGCCGAACCCATCGACCCGCATCCGGTCGCCGGGCAGCAGTACGGTCGTGGAAGCATGCTCTTCTATGAGCGCGGGGCCGACTATGCGGTTTCCGGCCTTGAGCGCGCTCCGCGCGTAAGCCGGGGTCTTGGTCTTCTTATTCGAGAAGAAGACATCCCTGGACCCGTGGCGCGCGGAGGAGGGAATGCTGGCGCTGCCGCGCGCGATTTTCTCGAGCGGCGGTTTGTTCATCAGGCCGGTCACGGTCGCGCGCAGACTCACCACCTCCGCGCGTTCCTCGGGAGCGCTGGTGCCATAGCGAAGCTGGTGCACCTCGTCGAAGTGGTGCTTGATCGCATCTCGGTTGCGCTTTTTGAACACCGCCGGGGAGAGATCCACCGTCACGGGATGCTCCTGGCCGACGTAGCGCATGTCGGCGGCGTAGGCGATGGTCGTGCCGGCAAAGCGCACCGCGCTCTCGGCCAGCGCCTTCTTGCCCTGCGAGATGAGCTCGGCATAGATGCGCTCGATGTCGCCGAAGGCCACGTCCTCGAGACGCCTGAACCAGGTGCGCACGAAGTCGTAGCGCAAGTCGGAATGCAGCATGCCGAAGGCGCAGAAGTGGCCCGGCGCGCGCGGCACGATGATGCGCGACATGCCGATCTCGCGTGCGATCTGCGAGGCGTGCAAAGGCCCGGCGCCGCCGTAAGCAATGAGCGCGAAGGAGGCCGCGTCGAGGCCGCGTTCGGTCGAAACGCCTTTCACCGCATAGGACATCGCCGAGGCCGCGACGCGCAGGATGCCGCTCGCCGCGTCGGCGACGTTCAGGCCGAGCGGTTTTGCCACATGCTCGGTGATCGCCCGGCGCGCGGCCGCCTCGTCGAGCTTCATCTCGCCGCCGAGGAAGCGGTCGGCCGCGAGGCGGCCGAGCACAAGATTCGCATCGGTGACGGTCGGGCGCACGCCGCCAAGGCCATAGCACGCAGGACCCGGATCCGCCCCCGCGCTCTGCGGGCCGACGCGCAGGCCGCCGGCGGAGTCCACCTGCGCGATGCTGCCGCCGCCAGTGCCGACCTCCGAGATATGCACCATCGGGATCTGGATCGGCAGCGCTTCGTTATAGCCGCCGACGAGGGCGGTCGTGGCGGTAAGCACCTCGCCCTGGTAGATGACGCCGGCCTTGGCGGTGGTGCCGCCCATGTCGAACGCCACCGCATCCTTCAGCTGCAGTTCTCTACACAGCGCTTGCGCGCCCACAACCCCGGCCGCGGGGCCGGACTCGAGCATGCGGACGCACTCGACCTGCGCCTGCCGTGATTGATACAGGCCGCCGGTCGACTGCACGAGCAGGAAGGCGCCACCGAAGCCTTCCTTTTTGATATGGGCATCGATTTCGGCGACATAACGGCTGACGCGCGGGCCGATGAAGGCATTGGCGACTGTGGTGGAGCAGCGCTCGAATTCGCGGTATTCCTGCGACAGCTCGTGCGACGCGGTCACAAAAGCCCCTGGCAGGCGTTGCTGCACGATGGCTTTTACGCGCTGCTCGTGCGAAGGATTGACATAGCAGTGCAGCAGGAGGATCGCGACGGCGTCGACCTTCGCCGCGACGAGCTGGTCGCAAAGCGCGTGTACGTGCGCCTCGTCCAGCGGTGTCAACACTTCGCCGGTCGCGAGCATGCGCTCGCGCACCTCGAAGCGCAGCGCGCGCTCGACGAGCGGCACGTGCTTCTTGAAGAACAGGTTGTAGGCATCGGGCCGGTTGATGCGCCCGATCTCGTAGGTGTCGCGGAAGCCCTCGGTGATGAGGAGCGCCGTCCTCGCGCCGGTGCGCTCGAGCATCGTGTTGATCGCGATGGTGGAGCCGTGCAGGAAGAGCGCCGCGTCCGCGAACCGCGTGCGGGCCTTGTCGACGCCGTGCGAGATGCCGTCGACGAGGCGGGCGGGCGTGCTCAGCGTCTTGCCGAGGAGGAGCTGCCCGCTCGCTTCGTCGAACGCGGCCACGTCGGTGAAGGTGCCGCCGATGTCGGCCGCAAGGCGGGTGCTGACTTTTTTCAAGGCCGTTCGATGGCAGGCTGGGACTTCATAGTATGCTCGGCCGAGGAGGAGGGACCCCATGATGCTTCGCCGTTTCGCAGTCCTACTGGGCGCGTTGTTCGCGAGCAGCGCCATCGCGCAGACCGAGCTCAAGTTCGCCGACGCCTTGCCGAAGACGTTCGCCTACTTCCCCGCAATGGAAGCGTTCAAGGCCGTCACGGACAAGAGCGGCAAGGTGAAGGTCGAGCTCTTCCCCGCCGGCGTGCTCGGCGACCAGAAGGCCATCATGGAAGCGACCAAGGTCGGCTCGATCGACATTTCGGTGGTCGCGTCGCAGGTGAGCCAGCAGTTCGTGCCGGAGCACGGCATCTTCGGCCTGCCTTTTGTCTGGCTCACGCTGGATGACTATGTGAAGTTCCTGCAGGGGCCGATCTCCGCCGAGCTCGGCAAGAAAATGGAGCCGCATGGGTTGAAGGTCCTGACCTTCGCGAACGGCGGCGGCCTCGCGGTGCTGAACAGCAAGCGGCCGGTCAAGACGCCCGACGACATGAAGGGGCTGAAGCTGCGCGTGATGCAGGACCCGATGCAGGTCGACATGATCAAGGCGATGGGCGGCATCCCGGTACCGATGGGTACCCCGGAGGTCTATAGCGCCATCCAGCAGGGGCAGATCGACGGCAACGCCACCGGCCCGCAGCTGCTGTGGGCGCTGAAGAATCACGAAGTCGCCAAGTACCTGTCGTTCACCAACCATGGCCGCGCGTCCGCGGTCGTCGTCATGAACCTCAGGAAGTGGAACGCGCTCAACCCCGAGCAGAAGAAGGTGCTGGACGAGGCGTCCAAGGCCTTCTTCGACAAGGACCTCGAGTACTTCACCACCAATCCGAACACCGCGGACGACAAGGTGGTGGGCTTCATGGCGAACGCGGGCGTGGTCGTCTCCCAGCCGGACATCCCCGCCTTCCGCAAGGCGACGCTGCCGGTCGTGCAGGCCTTCAAGAAGCGGGTCAACTCCCCGCTGGTGGACAAGGCCCTGAAGGAAGCCGGCATCCCGTAGCGGCATTGTTCTTCCGACTACTCGAGCAGGCGCTGCGCTGGGCCGTCGCGGCCCTCGTGGTGGCCATCTGCGCGCTGGTCGCTGCGCAAGTGATCTACCGCTATGCGGTGAAGGAACCGATCGTCTGGTCGGAGGAATTCACCACGCTTTGCTACCAGTGGCTGTCCTATCTCGGCGCGGCGTTGGCGGTGCGCTATCGGGCGCACTACGGGGTTGATTTCCTCGTGCGCTTCTTCGGGCCGCGCACACGCAGCGCGCTCGCTTGGCTGGAGCACGCCGTGGTCTGGACCCTGGGCGGCTTCATGGTGTTCTACGGCTCGCGCATCGTCGAGAGCTCGTGGCTGCAGCAGTATCCGACGCTGCCGTTCTCGGTCGGAACCGGCTATCTCGTGCTGCCGATCGCGGGGGTGCTTTTCATCCTGATGGACTGTGCCGTCTTTAGGGAGCGGCGCGCCTGATTACGCTCCTCGTCGTCCTCGTCGTCCTGCTCGCGCTCGGCATGCCGGTCGCGTTCAGCATGGCGCTCGCCACCATCGGCGGTTTCCTGATGCTCGACATCCCGCTCGAGACGGTGGCGCAGAAGATGATGTCGGGCATCGAGCCGTTTCCGTTCGTCGCCATCCCTCTCTTCGTCCTCGCCGGCGCGCTGATGGAGACGAGCGGCATCTCGCGGCGCCTGGTCGCGCTCGCTAGCGCACTGGTCGGCCACATCCGCGGCGGGCTCGGCATCGTGGTCGTCGCCTCCGAAGTGCTTTTTTCCGGCATCTCGGGGTCGTCGGTGGCGGATGCTTCCGCCATCGGCTCGATCCTCATTCCATCGCTCACGAAAGCGGGTTATCCGCCGGAGCGCGCGGCGGCGATCGTGGCCGCCGCATCCGGCATGGGCATGCTGATTCCGCCGTGCCTGGTGATGGTGATCCTCGGGGCGATGTCGGGACTGTCGATCTCCGCGCTCTTCATTGCCGGCTTCGTGCCCGGGTTCCTGATGGCGCTCACGCTTTCGATCCTGATCCATATCCAGGCGCGTCGCGGCACGCTGCCGGCGGCGCACGGCCGTTTCTCATGGGCGGCGCTGCGCACGGCCATGCGCGAGGCGATCCTGCCGCTGGGCATGCCGATCGTGATCTTCGGCGGCATCCTCGGCGGCGTCACCACGGCAACCGAGGCGGCGGTGCTGGCCGTCATCTATGCGTTCGTTCTCGATGTCTTGATCTACCGCGAGATCAAGCGCCACGACCTGATGCGCATGCTGGTGCAGACCGGCGTGACTACGGCGGCCGTCTCGCTGCTCGCGGGCGTCGCGACCGGCATGTCGTGGACCTTCGCCACCACGGGTGTGCCGCAAGCCGTGGCCGACACCTTGCAGCACATCACCTCGTCGCCTTTCGTCCTGCTCGCGCTCGTGACGCTGACCTTGATCGTGTTCGCGAGCCTGCTCGACGGTCTGCCGGCTTTGATCATCTTCTATCCGATCCTTTCCGTGACCGTCGCCAAGTACGGCATCGATCCGCTGCACTTCGGGCTCATTGCGGTTGCCGCGCTCGGCATCGGCCTCGTCGTGCCGCCGGTGGGCCTGCTTCTCGTGGTGGTGAGCCAGATCGGCCGGGTCAGCCTGAGCTCGGTCACGATGCCGATGCTGCCTTACATCGCGATCCTGATTGCGACGCTCCTGGTCATCGCGTCCATGCCGGCGGTAGTGCTTTTCCTCCCCCGGTTGCTCTTGTAATTGCGCAGCGCGAAGCGTAAAAAATAAGCTCGCAAGGAGGGCTCGCTTCCATGGTCGATACCGCGCGCGATTTCGGCGGCTCGATACCGGAGTTTTACGACACGCTGCTCGGCGCCGCGCAGTTCGACGCCATCGCCGCCGATCTGGTGCGGCGCGTGCCGGTGCGGCCGAAAGGCGAAGTGCTGGAGCTCGCCTGCGGCACGGGCCTCGTGACACGGCGGTTGCGCGAGCGCGTCGATCCTTTTTTTCGCGTGGTAGCCACCGATCTCAGCGACGACATGCTCGCCTACGCTCGGAGCAAGGTGAAAGGCGCAGTCGATTGGCGCAAGGCGGACGCCGCCGCGCTGCCGTTCAAGGACGAGACCTTCGGCCTGGTGATCTGCGGCCTGGGCGTGATGTTCGTGCCGGACAAGAAGAAGCTTTGCGGCGAGGTGCGCCGCGTGCTCCTGGAAGGCGGAGCGTTTGCCTTCAACGTGTGGGACGGGCTCGAGCGCAATCCGCAAGGCGCCTCCACCGCGCGGGTGTTCGAGGAACTCTTCCCGGGCGATGCGGACATGCAGTTCGCGCAGATCCCCTACAGCTGGAACGACCAAGCCGTGATCCGCGAGCACCTCGATGCCGCAAGATTCAGCGATGTGCGCATCGAGCCGCTCAAGTTCGAAATCAAGGCTCCGAGCGCCCGCAGCTACGCGTTGGGCCAGATCCGCGGCACGCCGCGCGGCTCGCTGATCGAAAAGAAGGGCCGCAGCATTGACGAAGTCGTCGAGCGCGTGGCGCAAGGCCTTGCCGCGATCGGCGGCGCGGAGCCATTCCGCGTCGAGGCGCAGCTCCTCGTGGTTCAGGCCAAAGCCGTCTGATGTTCCTGAAGGCGTCGTGGTACGTCGCCGCGCGCTCCGCGGAGGTGACCCGGGCGCCGCTGGGCCGGGTGCTTCTCAACGAGCCGGTCGTCCTCTATAGGAAAGAAAGCGGCGAGGCGGTGGCGCTGGAAGACCGCTGCTGCCACCGCCACCTTCCCCTCTCGATGGGCAAAGTGGAAGGCGACGAGCTGCGCTGCGGGTACCACGGGCTCAAGTTCGACGCGTCCGGCCGCTGTGTGGAGATCCCCGGGCAGGAAAGCATCCCGCCCCAGGCGCGGGTGCGCGCGTATCCGATCGTCGAGCGATACCAGTGGCTCTGGATCTGGATGGGCGACGCGGCGCAGGCGAATGCGGCGCAAATTCCAAACTGGTGGTGGGCCGAGCATGCCCAGTGGGCCTTCACCCAGCCGGAGCAGATCCACGTCAAGTGCAACTACCAGCTCGTGTCGGACAACGTGCTCGACGTGACGCATCTCGCCTATGTGCATGCAACCTCGATTGGCGCCTCGTCCATCACCGAATTCCCCGCCACGGTCGAGCGCGAGGACAGCCTGGTGCGGCTCACGCGCTGGATCCGCGACCGGCCGCCGCCGCCGCTCTATAAGAAGGCCGGCGGCTTTCCCGGCAACGTCGACCGCTGGCAGATCGTCGAGCACCGGCCGCCGTGCTTCAGCGTGAACTTCGCCGGCTGCCAGGACGCCGCGCGGCGCATCGACCTGATGGCGCTGTCGGCGCCGACGCCGGAGACCGAGCGCACGACGCACTATTTCTATGGCTTCGTACGCAACTTCGGCCTGCACGATGCCGAGACGGAGGCGATCTGCTCGCGCGACATGGTGCGCGTGTTCAACGAGGACATCCCCGTGCTGGAAGGCCAGCAGCGCACGCTGGAGCTCAAGCCCGGCGCGCCCGCCATCGACATCAAGGTGGACGCCGCGCCGCTCGCCGCGCGGCGCATGCTGCAGGCGATGCTCGCCAGGCAATGAAAACGTTAATGGTGACTGTCACCATTTTCCTGGTCGCGTGCGCGTCGGCGCCAGAAAACGATAACTTTCGCCAGGTCATGCAGCGCCAGGTGGGCAAGAACGTCGACGACAGCGACTTCTATCCCACGCTCTATCGCCTCAAGCAAACCAACAGCCAGCGATTGCCGAATGGCAACGTGAAGGAAGAGTACGCGGCCGGGCCTAAGGGCAAGTGCAAGCTGTCCTTCGAGGCCACACCCGGCGAGCGCCGCGTGCTCGGCTGGAGCGCCGACGGCGATCGGGAAGACTGCGTGCTCTCCAGGCCTCGATGAAAAAAGCCCCGCGATGCGGGGCCTTTCATCTGCGCTGGAGGCGCCTGCCGCGCTAGCGGCTCTGGCTCGGATTGCCGCCTTGCTGCTCCTGTTGCGGCTTCTGGTTCTGCTGTTGTTGCTGCTGTTGTTGCTGGTCCCGCTGTTGCTGATTCTGCTGGTTCTGCTGCGGCTGCTTCTGTTGCTGGCCCATGCAAGCCTCCTTGGTTATGAACCTATAGGAGTAGCGAGCAAGCGACGTTCCTCGCCGCCGACGCGGTTATTGGCGCATTTCAGTCAACTTCGGCGCGTACGCCGAGATAGCGCTCAAGCAACGAATCGTCCGACGCGAGCTCGCGCGAAGGTCCGCGGTGGGCGATGCGCCCGCGCTCGATGCAGATCGCTTCCTCCGTGAGGGCCAAGGCGATTTCCAGGTGCTGCTCGACGAGCACGATCGCCATGCCTTCGAGGTTGGCGAGCGATGCCGCGAGCTCCTCGACGATGATCGGCGCGAGGCCCTCCAGCGGTTCATCCAGAAGCAGTACGCGCGGGTTGGTCATCAGCGCGCGCGCGATGGCGAGCATCTGCTGCTCGCCGCCGGAGAGCTGATTGCCGAAATTGCCCTTGCGCTCCCGCAGCCGCGGGAAGAGTCCATTGACGCGTGCCAGGTCCCACGGCCCCGGACGCGCCGCGACCGACAAGTTCTCCTCCACCGTGAGCGAGGGAAAGATCTCGCGCTCCTGCGCTACCCAGCCGATGCCCAGGCGCGCGCGCCGATGGGCCGGCAGCGCGGAGATTGCCCCTCCATCCCAGAACACTTCGCCGCGGTGCAAGCGCGTATATCCCATGATGGAGAGGAGCAGGGTGGACTTGCCGACGCCGTTGCGGCCGAGGATGGCGAGCCTGCCGTTCGCGGGCACCTCGAACGAGACCCCGTCGAGCACCACGGCGTCGCCATAGCCGGCGCGCACGTCACGCAGCTCGAGCATGCGCCTTCTTTCCCAGATAGACCTCTCGGACGGTCTGATCGCCCGCCACCTCATCGGGCGTGCCCTGCACGAGGATGCGGCCGCCGACCATCACGATGATCCGGCTGGCGAAGCGGAACACCACGTCCATGTCGTGCTCGATGAAGAGCACCGTCAGCTCGCTCGACAGGCTGGAGATCACGCCGAAGAGCTCGGCGCTTTCCTCCTTCGGCACGCCCGCCGCGGGTTCGTCGAGGAGCAGCACACGGGGGCGCGTGGCGAGCGCGAGCGCGATCTCGAGGAGGCGCTGCTGTCCATAGGCCATCTCTCGCGTGGCGCGGTCGGCGACCCGCTCCAGCCGGAGCGATTGCAGGATGCCATATGCCTCGTCCGCGGCCGCCGAAAAGGAAGCGAGGCGCCGCCACCAGTTGTGCGCATGGCCTTCGCGCTCCAGCACCGCGAGCGTCACCGACTCGAGCGCCGTCAGCTGCGGGAAGAGGGTGTTGATCTGGAAGGTTCGGACCAGTCCCTTGCGCACGCGCTGGTGCGGTTGCAGCCCGGTGATTTCTTCATCACCAAGGAAGATCGCGCCGCTGTCGGGCGGCAGCATGCCGGTCAAGAGATTGATGAGCGTGGTCTTGCCGGCGCCGTTGGGGCCGATCAGGGCATAGCGCACGCCCCTGGGAAGCTCGAGCGCGATGTCCTGCGCGACGACGAGTGAGCCGAAGCTCTTATTGAGTTTTTTTGTGGAGAGCACTCAGTCCGCCGAGGATGCCGTTGGGCAGGAACATCACCACCGCGACCAGCATCACGCCGATCCAGAAATACCAGTATTGCGGATTGACGCCGGAAAAATGATCACGCGCCACCATGTAGATGATGGCGCCGACGATGCCGCCGTAGAGGCGGCGTCCGGCGCCGCCCAGGATCAGGATCACCAGCACGTCGGCCGAGCGGCCGAAGGACAGGGTCTCGAGCGACACGGTGGAAGTGGTCTGCGTTAGCAGCGCGCCCGCGATCCCGGCGAGCACGGCCGCGATCGTGTACGCCTTGCGCAGGTGGGCGCGGCTTGGCGCACCGACCGCCGGCATGCGTGTCGCGTTCTCGCGGATGCCGCGCAGCGCGAGGCCGAACGGCGAATGGATCATGCGGCGCGCCACTAGAAAACACACGAAAAGCACGGCGAGCGCATAGGCGTATGCCGCCCGGCCGAACATGTCGAACTTGAAGCCGAGCACCGCCGGCACGCGGAAACCCTGCAGGCCGTCGGCGCCGCCGGTGAGCGCGCTCGCGCTGTTGGCCGCCTCGGCGAGCAACAGGCCGAATCCCATCGTCAGCATGATGAGGGCGAGGTGCCTGAAGCGCACGATGATGTGGCTGGTCGCATAACCGAGTACGCCGGCGGCGACCGCCGCAAGGCAGAGCGCCGACAGCGGCTCGGTCCAGTAATGCTTGGCGATCAGGCCCGCGGTGTACGCGCCCATGCCGAAAAACGCGGCGTGGCCGAGCGAGACGATGCCCGCGTAGCCGAGGATGAGATCGAGCGACAGGGCGAAGAGCGCCGTGATCGCGATCTGGCTGGCGAGCGACAGGTAGTTCGGCGTGACGAGGAACGGCAGCAGCGCGCAAGCCCAGAAGACGAACTCAAGCGGCCGCCAGCGCGCCTCGCTCCTGAAATGCGTGCTAGCGTTTTCCAAACAACCCCGCCGGCCGCCACATGAGCAGGCCCACCATCACGAGATAGATGAGGAATGCACCGAGCCAGGGAAAGTAGTACTTCCCGGCCATGTCGCTGATGCCGAGCACGATCGCCGCGGCGAACGAGCCGCCGATCGAGCCGAGCCCGCCGACGGCGACCACGATCAGCACGTAGACGAGGTAGCCGAGGGCGAACGTCGGATCGAGGCCGACGACCTGGATCGAGAGCGCGCCGCCAAGGCCCGCGAGACCGCCGCCGAGCGCGAAGGTGAGCATGAACGCACGATCGACGTCGATGCCGAGGCCACGCGCCATGCGCTGGTTGTCGACCGCTGCACGCACCTGCGCACCGAAGCGCGTTTTCTCCAGGAAGAAAACCAGCAGCGCCGTCACCGCCAGGCCGACCACGACGAGAAAGATGCGATAGCTGGCGAAGGTCATGCCGCCGACCTGCACCGACCCCTTCAGCCAATCCGGCACCTGCACCGACTGCTGCTCGGTCGTGTAGAACCAGGCGTACGCAGCGATCGAGACGAAGACGATGCCGATCGTAAGCAAGCACTGGTCGAGGTCGCTCGCGCGATAGAGCCGCCGGTACAGGATGCGCTCCAGCACGATGGAGACGATTGCCGCGGCGAGGAATGCCACGGGCAGCGTGGCGAGGAACGGCCAGCCGAGCTTGCCCGCCAAATGCACGGTGGCATAGCCGCCCACCATCGCGAAGCTGCAGTGCGCGAGGTTGACGAAGTTCATCATCCCCAGCGTCACCGACAGCCCCACGGAGAGCAGGAACAAGAGCATCCCGTAGGCGAACCCGTCGAAGAGAACGCCTGCGGCCGACGAAAGCATCGGCTAGCGGATTACTTCTTCGCGGCCGCCTGCTTCCTGCGCTCGCCCGCCGGATCCTTGACCATCGGGATCATGTCGAAGGGCACGTTGACGAGCTCGTTGCCGACCTTCTGCACGCGGCGGATGTAGACGTTCTGCACCACGTCGCGCGTTTCCGGGTCGATCATCATCGGACCGCGCGGGCTGTCCCACTTCAGGCCCTTGGCGGCGGCAATCAGCGATTCGGCGTCGGTCTTGCCGCCGGTCTTCTTCAGCGATTCATAAATGGCGTGCATGCCGTCGTAGCCGCCGATGGAGAAGAAGTCCGGGTTGCGCCCGTTGGCGACGGCCTGGTGCTCCTTGACGAACTTCTGGTTGAGCGGATTCTTGTCCATATAGTCGTAGTGCCAGGCGGTAATGATGCCGAGCGCGTTGTCGCCCATGCTCTTCAACGCCGCCTCGGCGGTGGTCTCGCCGGAGCCGAGGACCCGCGTCTTCTTCAGGTCCATGCCGCGCTCCGCGAATGCCTTGCCCAGCGCCGCCGGCTGCGCGCCGCCCGGGATAAAGATGAAGATCGACTCCGGGCCGATGTCCTTCGCGCGCTGCACGAAGGCGGAGAAGTCGGGGTTCGCCACCGGGAAGCGCACCGAGCCGACGATGGTGCCGCCGGCGGCCTTGAAGGCGGTCTGAAACGCGGTCTCCGAGTCGTGGCCCGGGCCGTAGTCGGTCACCATGGTGTAGGACTGCTTGATGCCGCCCTTGGTCGCGGCCCAGGTGCCGAAGGTCTCCATCACCTGCGGCAGCGTGACCGAGGTGCGGATCATGTACGGCGACTTGGTGATCACCGCCGAGGTGGCGGCGTTCATCACCACCATGAATTTCTTCGCCTCGGCCGAGACGTCGCCCGCGGCCATCGCGTTGGGCGTCAGCGCGAAGCCGGCGAGGATATCGACGTTGTCCCGCACCACCAGCTCCTGCGACAGGCGCTTGGCGACGTCCGGCGCGGGGCCGCCGACGTCCTTGGTAATGATCTCGATCTTCTTGCCGGCGACCGTATCGCCGTGCATCTTCATGTAGGTCTTGACGCCGTTCAGCATCTGGTTAGCGGTGTCGGCGAACTGCCCGGACAGCTCGAGCGGCATGCCGATCTTGACGGTCTGTTGCGCGGAAACGGCCGATGCAGCGAATGCCGTGGCCACGGCGAATGCAATGCGAAGCATGAATTCCTCCTCCTAAGGAAGCCGTACCATACCAAAGAATGAAACGCTCGGAAAAAAAGATCCTCACGACCCATGTGGGAAGCCTCCCTTATGAGGGCGGCGATGTCCGCTGGGTCGTGGAGAAGCAGCGCGAGCTCGGCCTGGATCTGATCAACGAGGGCGAGTACACGAAAGGCGGCGATTGGCTCTCGTACGTCGAGGCGCGCTTCGGCGGCTTCGAGCCGCGCCAGCCGCCGCCGGGGACGGTGCCGCTGATCGCGCAGGGGAAGGATCGCGAGGCCTTCGCCGAGTTCTACAAGTACGCGAGCGAGAAGGGCACGCTCTTCTACTCGCCCGGCGAGCAGATCAAGCGCGTGCGCCCGATCTGGGTCTGCACCGGACCGGTCACGTACACCGGTTTGGGCGCCTTGCAGCGCGAGATTGCCGAGCTCAAAGCGCATGTTCCGGTCGAGGATGCGTTCCTCACCTCTACTGCGCCCGCAAGCCTCGAGGTCTACCGGCGAAACGAGCACTACAAGTCGGAAGAAGAATTCGTCTACGCCATCGCCGAGGCGATGCGCGTGGAGTTCGAAACCATCGTCAAGTCGGGCGTCGTGCTGCAGATCGACGACGCCTGGCTGGTGGCGCTTTGGGATCGCATCGGCATGCAGATGGGGCTGGACGCCTTCCGCAAGCGATCGCTCTTGCGCATCGACGCCTTGAACCACGCGCTGCGCAACGTCGCGGAAGACCGCGTGCGCTACCACCTCTGCTGGGGAAGCTGGCACGGCCCGCACGCCTTCGACATCGAGCTGAACGACGTCGTCGATCTCATGCTGCGCGTGAAGGCGCAGGCGTACCTCGTCGAAGGCGCCAACGCTCGCCACGAGCACGAGTACGCCGTCTGGGATTCGGTGGAGCTGCCGGCGGGGAAGATCCTTATTCCCGGCGTCGTCACGCACTCCACCGACGTCGTGGAGCATCCCGAAGTCGTCGCGCAGCGCATCCGGCGCTTCGCCGAGCGCGTCGGGCGCGAGAACGTCATCGCCGGCTGCGATTGCGGCTTCGGCGGCCGCTCGCATCCGCAGATCGCTTGGGCCAAGCTGAAATCGCTGACCGAAGGTGCGGCGCTCGCCAGCAAGGGGCTGTGACGCTCGCCTCGGCCCGCGGAGAGCGCATCGAGTCAATCGATGCCATCCGCGGCATCGCGCTCTTCGGGGTGCTGATGGTCAACCTGTTGACCGAGTTCCGCGTCTCGATCTTCCAGCACTTCTTCCTGCCCGATACCGAGGGCTGGGTGGCACCGACCGGGCAGTGGAGCGGTTCGTCGAGGTGGCGCTCGAGTCGAAGGCGTTTTGCCTGTTTTCGCTTCTCTTCGGCATCGGGCTCGCCATCCAGTTCGATCGGCTTGCCGCCAGCGGACGGCCGTTCTATTGGCTCGCGCGCCGCCTTGGCGTTCTCCTTACGCTCGGTCTGGTGCACCTCCTGCTGATCTGGAATGGCGACATCCTCACCGAGTACTCGATTGCCGGGATGCTGGTGCTGCCGCTGCTTCTGCTGCGGCAGGCGCGGCTCCTAGCGGCCGCGGCGGTTTTCTTCTTTCTGTATGTGCTCGGCACCGCGATGATCTATTCGCTGCCATGGCCCGATCCAATCGCGTTGCGTACGCACGTTGCTGTAGCCAACCAGGTCTACTCGACCGGCAGCTTCGCAGAAATCCGGCGCTTTAGCTGGGACGAGCTTCGCCTGATCGCCGTGCTGCACGCGTGGATCCTCCCGCGCACGATTGCGCTCTTCCTGTTCGGCGCGTTCCTTTGGCGCGCGGGACTTTTCCGGCGCGCCCATGAGTTCATGGATGAAATCGCGCTCGCCGCGGCGGTCGGCATCGTCGCAGGGGCTGCCATGACGGCAGCGGGCGTCGGTGGATGGTGGGCGCTGCTCGCACCGGTTGTCTTGGCGCTCGGTTACGGAGCCGCCGTGCTGGCGCTGGCGCAATGGCCGATGGCGCGCAAACGGCTCGCGCCGTTTGCTTTCGTCGGTCGCATGGCGTTTAGCAACTATCTGATGCAATCTGCGGTTTTCGCTTTCGTTTTTTTCGGCTACGGGCTCGGCCAGTTCGGCCACATGAGCCCTACGATGGCTTTCGCGCTCGGCATTGTTGTGTACGCGGCGCAGATGCGCATCAGCAAATGGTGGCTGGAGCGCTATCGCTTCGGCCCGGTCGAATGGCTATGGCGTACGCTCATGTACGGCGGTACGCAGCCGATGGTCATAGAGGGCAAATGAAGATATCCGCCATCCCGTTTGGCACGACAGACTGGTCCGACGTCGAGCGCATCGAGCATAAGGGCGAGCGCGGTGCTGCGTACTGGCGCACACGACAATTCGGCGATATCCGCGTGCGCATGGTCGAATACACAGCCGGTTACCTCGCGGACCATTGGTGCGTGAAGGGTCACATCCTGCTCTGCACCGAAGGCGAGCTTCACACCGAGCTGAAGGACGGACGCCGGTTCACCCTGCGCGCGGGCATGAGCTACCAGGTGGCCGACAACGCCGAGCCGCATCGTTCGCATACCGAGATCGGCGCGAAGCTGTTCATCGTCGACTGAACAATGAAAGCGCGCGTCCCCCTCATTACGCTAGGCGTCGACGACCTGGAGCGCGCGGTGCGGTTCTATCGCGACGGCCTCGGCGAGCACGGCGCCGTGGCGTTTTTCGAGCTCGAGGGCGGTCTCAAGCTCGCGCTCTGGCCGCGCAAGAGCCTCGCGCACGACGCCGGGATCGCGCTGGGGCGCGCGAAGCTCGAGCGAGTTTCTCCATTGCACACAACGTTGGCTCCAAGGCGGAAGCGTCAAGGCCGCAAAGGGCACCTTCTACGGCGGTTATGCCGGCTACTTCGAGGATCCCGACGGCCATCTGTGGGAGGTGGCGTGGAATCCGCACTGGCAATGACGTCGGGTCTGCCTATGATGGGTCGTCATGCTCTCCCACCGCCGGCTTGCCTGGCTCGTCCTCTTCGCCGCTCTGCCGGCCTTTGCGCAATACGGGCTGCCCGACGAGCCCAAGACCGAGGAGGAGAAAGCGTTCTACTCGGTGGTCGTCAAGTCGATATTCGCCGTGATGCCCGGCGAGCGCGAGAAGTTCGGGCTGACGTACGCTGAACGGCATCCGCCGACGTTTCCGGGTCGAGAGCTGAATAGCCTCGAGCAGGTCCCATGCGAGAAGATCGCGGCCTTCGGCTTTCTGGGTTTCGGCACGGAGCTGGGGCATCTCAGTGCCGCGGTGTGCTCCAACGGCGCTTCGGTGCGCACGCTGTCCATGCGCGCGCGCGGCAACCTGTCGGGGCTCGCCAAGCGGCTGGGCGGCACCGAAGCGGACTTCCGCAAAGCCGGCTGGTACTACGAGCAACACGCGCTAGCCGACGGTGCAGAGTTCTATTATTTTCCGGTGCTCCTCGTATCGCACGGCATCCTCGGGCCGTTGACGGCCGTGCTCTACGAGAAGAAAAGCGGCAAGGCCGTGGTGGTGCAGATCGAAGTGCGGCAGATGTGCGGCGAGAACTTCCTGAGGGATTTCAAGGACGCGCCCTTCTGCACGGACATGCCGGGAACGCTGAAGCGACTCGTTCTCAGCTTGCGGGGCACGCTCTAGGTCGCGGGCGGACAATTCTCACGGCAAAGGCGCGTAAGGTCCGGTAGCCTCTTCGAAAAGGGAGGCGACGATGAAAAACGCAGCGCTGGCTTTGCTTGCCGCCGCAATCTGGGGTTGTTCCCACACTCACACGGTGGCGGTATCCGTGCCGCCGCGGCTGGACCTCAAACCCTACGGCACCATCGGGATCGTCGACTTCTCCGCCAACGGAGAACGCGCGCTAGGCGCGCAGGCCACCCGGCAATTCCAGGAGCAGGTGCAGGAGGCGCAACCCGGGACGCGGTTCCTCGAGCTCGGAAATCGCGACGCGGTGCTAGCGGGTATCGGGGCCCGGGCCTTCGATCCGGACGCGCTGCGCAAGATCGGCGAAAAATACCGCGTGAACGCGCTGGTGCTGGGTGAGGTGGTCTACTCCGAGCCGCGGACCGACATCAAGGTAGCCGACATCACGAAGCTGGAAGGCGGCATGCGATCGGAGCTGCGCGCGGATATTTCTGGCCGGATACTGGAAACGGCGACCGGCGCGAGCGTCTGGACCCGCTCGGCGTGGTCCAAACGCCAGCTTGGAAGCCTCCAGGTGTCGGCCGAGCGCGGCGTGAGCGGAAGCTTGAACAAGGCTAACCCGCGCGAAGAGATGGTGCCTTCGCTCGTCTACCAGCTCACGCACGACTTCCGGCCGACCACCATCCGCGAAACGCGGCCCGACTAAGCCTAAGCCGGCGCCATCCCGCCCCAGCGCTCGCGGCGGTCGGCAAGCCCGAGGCGCCGCTCGCGTCCGACCGGCAGCATTTGTTGCCGGCGATCCTGTGGCACGCGCCGGCGCTCGGAGGCCTCCACGGGCTGCCGCCAGCCGAAGTAGGCCGCGATCACTGCGCTTACCCCATGCAGCCAGACGTCCTGGCTGTGAATCGGCATCATCCCGAACATCGTGTTCGTCATCGGCAGCAGGCCGAGCACCGCGAGCACGCCGAAAAATACGGCGAGGCTGCGCGCGTAAGTTCCGCTGCTCGCGCGCCCCGACCACGCCGCCAGACCCCAGCCACCCAGCGCCATGTGCACCAGGCTATGGACGATGTTCACCGGGAAGAGGCCGAGCAGGTAGCCGTACAGGAACGCGAAGGTGGTCGGCGGTGCATCGATCGGCGGCGGCGTGAGCGTCGCCGGAATCAGGCCGAGGAGGCCGGCGGCGAGGTAAGCCATCCCGAAGATCAGCGCAAAGGTCGACGTCTTCATAGCAAGCTCCTCCTAGATTTCCACGTTGCCGCTGTCGGGCCCCTGCTCGTAATCGCGCACCAGGCGCGGGTTGCCGTCGCGCTCCACCACCGCCACCCGGCAGCGCGGCTTGGCGAGCGCGACGCGCACGGCGTGCTTCATCGCGCCCCACTTGCTCGGGAAGTACGCGATCGCCACCCGGCTCGGGCCGCGCTCGTTGACACTCCAAACTCCGTCGCGCGTCTGCGTGACGGAAAGAACCGGCCGCGCCTCTTCCATGGCTCAGCCGCCCTTGAGGCGAAGCTCGTTCTTCACGGAGGTGACGCCGCCCACTTTCTTCGCGACGGCCTCGGCGCGCTGCTTGACATGCTCGTCCTCGACGACGCCTTTCAGCGTGACCACGCCCTTGTCGCTGTCGACGTTGATGGACTTCAGCGTCTTCAGGCCGACCTCGTTGGCGAGCGCCGTATGCACCTTGCTCGTGAGAGCGGAGTCCCTGGCGTACTGCGTGTTCTTCTCGCGGCCTTCTTCGGTCGCCTGTTCGTTGGTCTTCTGCGCAAGCGCGGGAGCCGCGACCAGCGCGGCGCAAATGAGGAATGCAAAGCGTTTCATGATGTCTCCGTTGGTTAACTGCCGCCCGAGGGCGCCTGGGCGTGAATGACTGAGGGTTTCTCGATCGGCGGGCGCCGGATCTCCTGCTCGAGGGTCGGGCGGTCGCGCCGCTGGTAGGGCGCGAGCTCGACCGGCTGGCCGGTCTCCATCGACTGGTACAGCGCGCGGATGATGCGCACGTCGGCGAGGCCTTCCTCCGCCGACGGCTCGGGATCGCGGTTCTGCAGGATGCAATCCGAGAAATAAAGGAGCTCGGGCGCGAACTGGTCGCGCTTCGCGAAGCGCCGCTCGCTCACCACGTTGCCGTCCATCGACAAGTGATGCTCGAGCGGCTTGGCGTATTCGTACGCCGGATCGACGGCGAGCTCGCCTTTCGTGCCGACCAGGCGATAGACCGACACCTTGGTGGCGCCGAAGCTGCACGTGAAGCTCGCGAGCCGCTCGTTCGGGAAGCGCAATACGGCGCTCACGGATTCTTCCACGTCGCCGATCACGCCGGCGCCCGCGGCCCAGACCTCGGCCGGCTCGTCGCGGAAGAGCGAGCGCGCGGCGTTTATGCAGTAGATGCCGATGTCATAGAGCACGCCGCCGCCCATCTCGCGACGCACGCGAATGTTGCCGGGCACCACGCTCATCGTGAACGTGGAAGTGAAAAGGCGCGGCTCGCCGATGCGCCCGGAGCGCGCCACCTCGATCGCCTCGAGGTTGGCGCGCTCGAAGTGCAGGCGGTAGGCCACCATCAGCTTCACCTTGTGCTCGCGCGCGACGCGGCCCATGAGCTCGCATTGCGCCTCGGTGAGCGCCATCGGTTTCTCGCAGAGCACGTGGATGCCCGCCCGCGCGGCGCGCTCGGCGTATTCGGCGTGCAGGCTGTTCGGCAGCGCGATGTACACCGCGTCGATGTCGCCGCTCTTCAGCAGCGCGTCGTAGGCGCCGTAATCGAGCGCCCTCGGAATGTCGTACTTCTTCTTCAGCTCGTCGCGCTTCACCGGGTCGCCCGAGACGATGGCAGCGAGCTTGGAGTTGCGGCGCGCGTTGCCGAAGGCGGGCAGCACGGCCACCTGGGCAATGTGCCCGCAGCCGACCACGGCGTAGCGGATGATGCGTTTTGGCATTGCGTCCTAGGCCGCGCGACGCTTGCGGCCGCGTCGGGTCTTGTGATGCGGCTTTTCTTCCTTCTCTTCCTGCTCGTCGTCGTTGGCGGCAGCGGATTTGCCTTTCGCCGGCGCCTTCTTGCCGCCCTCTACGCTCTTGCGAAGGAGCGACATGAGGTCGATGACGTCGGCGCCTTTGGACGCCTTCTCTTCCTTTTGCGGCTCGGTGATCTCTTCGGTCTGGCCGGCCTTGATCTTCTCCTCGATGCGCTTGAGGAGGTCCTCGTGATACGTGTCGTGATACTTCTCCGGCTTCCACGCATCCGCCATGTCGTCGATGAGCCGCAGCGCCATGTCGATCTCCTTCGCGCTCACCTTCGCACCCTTAAGCTTCTCGGGCAGGTCGACGTCGTCGGCGGATTTCAGCTCCTTGTGATAGCGCAGCGTATTCAGGATCAGCATCTCGCCTTGCGGCACGAGGGCCGCGAGGTAAGCCTTGGTGCGGATCACCACCGTGGCGATGCCTGCCTTGCCGGCCTTCGCCATCGCGTCGCGAAGGAGGGCGTACGCCTTCTCGCCGCGCTTGCCCGGGGCGAGGAGGTACGGTGTCTCGAAGTACTGCGGCGCGATGTCCGCCACGTCGACGAAGGCGACGATGTCCACCGTCTTCGAAGCCTCGGGGTTCGCGCGCCGGAAATCCTCTTCCGAGAGGACCACATACTTGTCGTCCTCGTACTCGTAGCCCTTGACGACGTCTTCCCAGGGCACTTCCTTGCCGGTGGACTTGTTCACCCGCTTGTAGCCGACCGGCGCCATGTCGCGCTTGTCGAGCATGGTGAGATCGATGTCCGCGGCGCGCTTCTGCGCCGAATACAGCTCCACCGGCACGTTGACCAGCCCGAAGCTGATCGCACCTTTCCACAGACCGCGTGCCATTGATCGCTATGCCTGGCTTAGTGCTCGCCGCTGCCCATGCCCTCGAGCAGCGAGGCGAGATCGTCGGCGTGCTCCTCTTCCTTGGCGAGGATTTCCTCCAGCATGCGCCGGGTGGTGGAATCCTCCTGGCCGAGGTAGTTGATCATCTCGCGGTAGCTGTCGATGGCGATGCGCTCGGCGACCAAGTCTTCCTTGATCATGTCCTCCAGCGAGTCGCCTTCGACGTACTCGGCGTGGCTGCGCGAGGCGAGGCCCTCGGGAGAGAAGTCGGGCGCGCCGCCGAGCTGCGTGATGCGCTCGGCGATCTGGTCGGCGTGCTGCTGCTCCTCCTGGGCGTGCTCGAGAAATTCCGACGCCACGCTCTCCGCGTGGATGCCCTGCGCCATGAAGTAATGGCGCTTGTAGCGCAGCGTGCAGATGATCTCGGTGGCGAGCGCCTCGTTCAGGAGCTTCAGCACCACGCCGCGGTCGGCGTGGTAGCCGGGAGTCACCGCCCCTTCGGCGATGTGCTCCCGGGCACGCTTGCGCAGCGTCTCGATGTCGGAGAGGAACGCTCCCCGACCGGGCTGGGCGGCAGCCATTGCGCTTTACCGGTTGGTCGTGGTGGAGGCGCCGGTACCGGCGGTGCGGTCACGCTTCGCGTCGGATTTCGCGTGCTTTGCCTTGATGTCGGCCTTGGCCTTGTCGTAGTCCGCCTTAGCTTCCTTCTTGCAGGCGCTCGCGCCGTCCTTGTTCGACTCGCAACGCTCTTTCGCGACTTCGTACTTGCTCTCGGCCTTGACTTCCTCGACCTTGCGGGCGTGGCGATCGGACGGCTCGTACTTCTGCTCGAGCTCGGCCTTGGCGGTCTTCTCGTTCGCCTTGGCTTCTGCCTGGCAGATGTCCTTCTCGTTGCCCTTCATGCTGCCGCACTTCGCCTTGGCGGCCTTCGCGTCGGCTTCGATGCGGTCTTCGTCGGCCTTCTTCGCCTTGTGGTCGACCTTGGCCTCGGTGCGCGTGTTGGCGCGCGCCTTGGTGTCGTTACTGGTTTGCGCCTGCGCTGCGCCGGCGAATGCGAGCGCCACGGCGGCGGCGATGCTCAAAAGTTTGATCTGCATATACGGTTCCTTGGTGGGTTGGCTTAAGGCCTTCTCAACAGGCCCGCGACCAGCGAGACCAGGAAAAGGACGACAAAGACGACGAACAGGATCTTGGCGATTTCCGCCGCACCGGCTGCGATGCCAGTGAAGCCGAACACCGCCGCGATGATGGCGATGATGAAAAACGCTAACGCCCAGCTCAGCATGACGAACTCCTTCGAGTAATGAATGGGTGAGGCTGTTGATCACCGAGCAAAGCGTGTGCCCACGAACCGCGCACGGTCCGAGCGGACTGCGGGATGGGCTTGTAAGCGTTGCGCGCCGCTTGTAATAAGCGCGTGCGCTCCATGTGCCCAAGTAGCGCTCTTGCTACAGGGCGTCCCCGGCATGGCTCCTGCAGCACGCTCGCTCGTGAGACCGGATACCGACCTTCCCGTAATGATGTGGCGCGCGCGCCCGGACCTGTCCTGCGAGTACGCCAGTTCCGCGTGGCTCGAGTTCACGGGGTTCAGCGCCGAGCAGGCGCTGGGCGACGGCTGGTCGCGCGTCGTGCACGTCGAAGATCTCGCGCGCTGGCTCGACACGTGCGTGCGCGCTTTCGACACGCGCGAGCCCTTCGAGGTCGAGTACCGCATGCGCCGGCGCGGCGGTGACTACCGCTGGGTGCTCGACCGCGCCGCCCCGCGCTTCGGGGCCCAAGGCTTGTTTCTCGGATACGTGGGCGTCGCGACCGACATCGACCAGCGCAAGCGCGCCGAGCTCGGTCTTGCCCGCGCGCTCGAGCGCGAGCGGCGCCTGCGCACGGCGACCGAGGACTCGAGCCGGGCGAAGGAAGGCTTCCTGGCTTCCATGCTCGGCGAGCTGCAGTCGCCGACCCGGGCCGTGGCGGCGTGGGCTTCTCACCTGCGCCAGCAGGTCTCGCCCGGGAGCGAGGGCGCCGGCTCGCTGGAGGCCATCATTCGAAACGCGCGCGCCCAGGGACGCATCATCGACAACCTGCTCGAGCTGTCCGGAAAACCAGCCGCCGCCGCTCGCGGAAGCGACGCGCCGCTATTGGGCGGTGTACGGGTGCTAGTCCTTGAGGACGATGCGCAGGCGCGCGAGCTGGTCCTCAAGGTGCTGCGCGTGGCGGGGGCCGAGGCACGGGCGGTTGAAAACTCTGCCGAGGCACTGCGCCTGCTGCAGGAATGGCGGCCGGACATCATGCTCTCCGACATGACGATGCGCGGCGACGACGGCTACCTTTTCATCCGCGCCGTGCGTGCATTGCCGGCGGAGCGCGGCGGCTGCCTGCGGGCCGCCGCGATCGGCAGCAGCGATTCCGCGGCCGTCGCGGCCGGCTACGACGCGCAGCTCGCAAAGCCCGTGGAGCCCGTCGCGCTCCTTGCGACGGTTGCCCGGCTGGTGCAGCCGGCGGGCGTGTAATTTGCACGGCTCCTGCCGTTTCATCTTCTTAGGCAAGGACACGCAAATGAATTGGGACCGTATCTCGGGTAACTGGAAGCAAATGACAGGCGCTCTCAAGGAGCGCTGGGGCAAGATCAGCGACGACGAGTTCGGCCAGCTTGCCGGCAAGCGCGACCAGCTCGTCGGCAAGATCCAGGAACGCTATGGCTGCGCCAAGGACGACGCGGAAAATCAGGTGCGCGAATGGGAAAACCGCCAGTGAACGACAAACAATCGCAACAGCAACCGCCTCACTGGCCTTTCGATCCGATGCAGCCCGGCGACCATGAGCCGGTGCAGCTCCCGGAGGAGCTCGAACGCTTGCAGAAGCAGACCGGCGCCGGGCGTCCGGAGCAGGGCGGCAAGCGCGGCGACAAGGCCTAGCCCATGAACGTACGCACTGTCTTCGTCGCTGGCGCACTGGGCCTTGCGGTGGGTATCGCAGGCTGCGCCTCCCGGCAGGAGAAGCAGGAACAGCGCACCGCCGGCCAGTCCACCGACGATGCGGTGGTCACCGCGAAGGTGAAGAGCGCGATCGCGAGCGATGTCGGCGCGCGTGCCGCGGCCGCGATCGACGTCGACACCTATCGCGGCACCGTGCAGCTCTCCGGCTTCGTCGACAACAAGGACGTCGCCGAACGCGCGAGCAAGGCCGCCTCGAAGGTGAGCGGTGTGAAGTCGTTGAAGAACGAGCTGCGCGTCAAGTCGCCGTCCTGATTTTTTCGCACGACAGCGCGCCGGCCGGCGAACCTCGGCCGGCTTGCCTTTGTCCACTCATAACAAGCTGCCCCAAGGAGACTTCCCATGACCACCGCCACTGCAAAAGCCGTGCAGACGCTGCATTTCAGCCAGCCGCCGCTTCCCTTTGCGGAGGATGCGCTCGCGCCGATCATCTCCGCCGAGACGATCTCCTTCCATTACGGCAAGCACCACAAGAAGTACTACGACACCATGAATCAGCTCCTGGAGAAGGAGCCGGTTGCGAACGCGCGCACGCTCGAGGACGTGGTGCGCAATTCCTCCGGCAAGCTCTTCAACAACGCCGGGCAGGCGTGGAACCACAATTTCTACTGGCAATCGCTGTCCGCAAAGAACACGCAGCCGTCCCAGGCAATGCGTAAGGCGCTCGAGAAGGACTTTGGCGGCTACGACACCTTCTGCGACAAGCTCGCCGCCGCCGCGAACGGCCAGTTCGGATCGGGCTGGGCCTGGCTCGTCCGCAAGGAGGGCAAGCTCGACGTCGTCTCGACCGGCAATGCCGATACCCCCCTGGCGCGCGGCATCCAGTGCCTGCTCACCATCGACGTCTGGGAGCACGCTTACTACATCGATTACCGCAACCAGCGCGAGAAATATGTCCAGGCGCTAATCGAAAAGCGCCTCAACTGGGAATTTGCCGAAAAAAACCTCAACCCCTAATTCCGTACGACGTACGTAATTTCGTTGTCAGCCTTTCATCTCGAAGCTGACTAGGTAACTTAGACCGTCAGGAGAGGCTGGCGCGGATCGAAGTCGCGCCAGCTGCCGTCGCGCCAGACGCCTTCGGCGCGGCCGACTTCATGGGCGTTGTTGGCGCGCAGGATGCGCACGGCGCCCGGCTCGGTGCCGTCGCGGTCGACGCAGACGGCGATCATGCGGCCGCCGCGCCCCTCGACGGGATGCTCGACGCTCGCCAGGGTCCGGCGCCCGCCGCGTACGGTCGCCATCGCGCCGGCGAAGGCGCCAACCAGGGCGCCGAGGCCGCAGGCGAGGAGCACCGCATGCGCGCCGATGAGGGAGCCGATGATGAGGCCAGCCGCCAACCCTACGGCGGCACCGATCGCGGCACCCGCGCCGGCCTTGCGCGAGCCTTCACTGGAGTGCGGCGCGTCGCCGCCGAGCGGCGTCATCGCGTTTTGCCCTGGCGGGCTGACGTAGAAGGCATCGACCTCGTGGCGCGAGAAGCCTTCGCGCTTCAACGCTTCCAAGGCCGCATCGGCATCGATGCTGCGGTCGAAACGGCCGGCGACGATTCTGGACATCAGGCGCTCCTTCTCATATCGGCACGACGCACATCCACGCTGGGCAGGCGCATGAGCGCCCGGTATTTCGTGATGGTCCGCCGAGCAACCTTCAGGCCTTGCTGCGCAAGAAGGCGGGCGAGCTCCGCGTCCGAGAGCGGCGCGCGCGGATCCTCGGCGGCGATCAGCTCCTTCATCACGGCGCGCACTGCGGTGGCGGAGGCGGCGCCGCCGTTCTCGGTGGCGAGGCGGCGCGAGAAGAAGTGCTTGAACTCGAACAGGCCTCGCGGCGTCGCCATGTACTTGTTGTTGGTCACGCGGCAGACGGTCGACTCGTGCAGGCCGAGCTCGCCGGCGATCAGCTTCAGGGTAAGCGGCTTCATCGCCACTTCGCCGTATTCGAAAAACCCTCGCTGACGGGCGACGATGGCATCGGCCACGCGCTGGATGGTGGCGAAGCGTTGCTCGATGGAGCGCAGCAGCCAGCGCGCCTCTTGCAAATGGCGGGAAAGCGACTGGTTCGAGGCATTCTTGCTTTGGATGGCCTCGGCGTAGGCCCGGTTCAGGCGCACGCGCGGCAGCGATGCCGGGTTGATGATCGCCACCCAGCGGTCGCGCACCTTCTTCACCAGGACATCGGGCACTACGTAGCGCGCCTCCTGCGGGCCGAAGCGGTGACCCGGCTTCGGATCGAGCGACTTGATCAGGTTGCGCGCCCGGTGCAGCGTGGCCTCGTCGCAGCCGATCGCATGCTGCAGGCGTGCCCACTCGCGGTTGGCGAGCAAGCTCAGGTGCTTGCACATCTTGAGGCCCGCCTCGCGCCCCGGGGTGTTCTCCGGCAGCATGCCGAGCTGCAGGCACAGGCACTCCTCGAGCGATCGCGCGCCGACGCCCGCGGGATCGAGGCTCTGGATGAGCTTCAGGGAGGAGCCGAATTCCTCGGGCCGCACGTCGAACTCGGGCGGCACCAGCGCGGCGAGCTCGTCGAACGAAATCTTCAGGTAGCCGTCGTCGTCGAGGCTATCGACGATCATGTGCGCGAGGGCGCGGTCGCGCTCGCCCATCTGCGAAATCATCAGCTGGTCGCGCAGGTGCTGCTGCAGCGTGGGCTGCGCGTCGTTGACGCCGCCCCATTCTTCCTGGTCGCGCTCCATTGAGCCGCCCGGAGAGGACTCCTGCGGCACGACTACATCGTCCACTGT